>Ga0247820_10000967_pt1 | contig 16105 bp, 10 predicted proteins | sample 13C_Glucose_Day1_2_FD_192480 | JGI IMG/M metagenome (GOLD analysis project Ga0247820, IMG submission 192480) | Soil microbial communities from agricultural site in Penn Yan, New York, United States - 13C_Glucose_Day14 | ecosystem: Environmental > Terrestrial > Soil > Agricultural land | place...
CATCAGGGCCGTGCCGGTGTCGTACACCTACTCCTTCGGCGACGGCGACAGCACCACGACGACCAGCCCAGGGCGCCCGTACCCCGACCTCGACGTCACGCACACCTACCAGCGGACCGGTGACGTCGTCGTACGGGTGGACACGACGTACGGCGGCGAGTACCGCATCGGGCAGGGCGAGTGGACGTCGATCCCGGACACGCTGACGGTTCAAGGTGCCGGGCAGGACCTCGGCGTCGTCGAAGCGCTCCCGCAGCTCGTCCTGGAGTAGGCGAGTCGACAGCGCGGAGTCCCGAGGTCACCGGATGACCGGGAGACTCCGCGATCAGCGCGCGGCGCGCTTCCCGCCGACCGGACGCGGCGGGGCGTCGCCGGACGGTGGGGGAGGGGTGATCCCGAGGACGCGCATCAGCCGCGCGCCGAGGAGCAGGCCGACGAAGAGGCAGGCGATCGCGCCCAGGCAGGCGAGCGCCATGAAGCTCCACGCCGAGCTTCCGGACCCGCTGCGCGCCGCCGTACCGAAGTCGATGGCGGCGTAGACGAGGTAGCCCCAGGCGACCACGCAGAGGGTGATCGCGACCCCCAGGCCAAGGGCCGCCTTGTTGAGGGTCCGCGGCGCCGGCGCGGCTCTCCGCGACCCTGCGCGCTTACCCCCCGTGGCCACGGAGTCATTGTGTCGGACGCTGCGCGATCGGGCACCGGATCCGAGGAGGTTTCATGTCCCGACACGCCGCCGACGCAGACCCCGACGGCGGTCGAGAAGGGCACTGACCTGCGGTTTTACCGACGGTCCGAAATTGATCCGGCGAGGTTGGCCATTCGCTTGCCAGCCGTTGTGGTCGGGGCGTACGGTTACCACTACATCTAGTAGTTACACCGCTGTAGTTATCCACATCTGGTGCACAGGCCAGAGGGCGAACCGCACAGCATCAGGCTAGTTGTCCACAGGAACATCCCCAGCCAGCACCCTGTTCTACAGGTGTGTGAAGCGCGCCCGGACGCACCCGAGAGGAGGACCGCCATGCACTGTCCCAACTGCAAGAACGAGGACACCAAGGTCCTCGACTCCCGGGTCGCCGACGACGGCGGTTCGATCCGCCGGCGTCGTACGTGCGCCGCCTGCGACCGCCGCTTCACGACGGTCGAGAAGATGCAGCTCACCGTGCTCAAGCGCTCCGGCGCCACCGAGCCGTTCAACCGCGACAAGGCGATCGCCGGCGTCCGCAAGGCCTGCAAGGGTCGCCCGGTCACCGATGCCCAGCTCGCCTGCCTCGGCCAGGAGGTCGAGGACGCCCTGCGCCTGAGCGGACAGGCCGAGTTCGACGCCAACGAGGTCGGGCTCGCGATCCTGGCTCCGCTGCGCGCGCTCGACGAGGTGGCCTACCTCCGCTTCGCCAGCGTCTACCGCGCGTTCGAGTCGGCCGACGACTTCGACGCCGAGATCAAGATGCTGCGGCTCGAGCGAGCCGCACACGATCAGCCCGTCCAGACGGGCTGACCCACAGTCGGCCCGGCAGGTGGTGGGGAAGCCGCCTGCCGGGCTCACCAACCTTCCCCGAGCCAAAGCCCCGCGGACCCGGTCCGCTGAACATGCACCACCCACCCACCAGGTTCGACGAGGAGAACCCATGACCGAGACGGTGAGCACCCGCGCCAAGGCGAGGGGCAAGGGCCTGAAGCTGGAGCGTGTCTTCAGCACCGAGGGCACCCACCCCTACGACGCCATCACGTGGGAGCGTCGCGACGTCGTCCAGCAGAACTGGAAGACCGGCGAGACCGTCTTCGAGCAGCGCGGCGTGGAGTTCCCCGACTTCTGGTCGGTCAACGCCTCCACCATCGTCACCACCAAGTACTTCCGCGGCGCGGTCGGCACCGACGTACGCGAGTGGAGCCTCAAGCAGCTCATCGACCGGGTCGTGAAGACGTACACCAAGGCCGGGATCGACCACGCCTACTTCGCCACCGACGCCGACGCCGAGATCTTCGAGCACGAGCTGACCTGGCTGCTGGTGAACCAGTACTTCTCCTTCAACTCCCCGGTGTGGTTCAACGTCGGCACGCCGTCGCCGCAGCAGGTCTCGGCCTGCTTCATCCTCTCGGTCGACGACTCGATGGACTCGATCCTCAACTGGTACAAGGAGGAGGGCTTCATCTTCAAGGGCGGCTCCGGTGCCGGCCTCAACCTCTCCCGCATCCGCTCCTCCAAGGAGCTGCTCTCCTCCGGCGGTACGGCGTCCGGTCCCGTCTCCTTCATGCGCGGCGCCGACGCGTCCGCGGGCACCATCAAGTCGGGCGGCGCGACGCGTCGTGCGGCCAAGATGGTCGTCCTCGACGTCGACCACCCCGACATCGAGGAGTTCGTGATGACGAAGGCGCGCGAGGAGGACAAGATCCGCGCGCTGCGCGACGCCGGCTTCGACATGGACCTCGGCGGCGCCGACATCACCTCCGTGCAGTACCAGAACGCCAACAACTCGGTCCGCGTCAGCGACGAGTTCATGCGTGCGGTCGAGGACGGCACGGAGTTCGGCCTGCGTTCGCGCGGCACCGGCGAGGTCATCGAGACCGTGGACGCCCGCGACCTGTTCCGCAAGATCAGCCAGGCCGCGTGGGAGTGCGCCGACCCGGGCCTGCAGTACGACGACACGATCAACGACTGGCACACCAACCCCGAGACCGGCCGCATCACCGCGTCCAACCCGTGCTCGGAGTACATGTCGCTCGACAACTCCTCGTGCAACCTCGCGTCGCTCAACCTGCTGAAGTTCCTCAAGGACGACGACACCTTCGACGCCGCACTGTTCGCCAAGGCCGTCGAGTTCATCATCACCGCGATGGACATCTCCATCTGCTTCGCCGACTTCCCGACCGAGGCGATCGGCAAGACCACCGTCGACTACCGCCAGCTCGGCATCGGCTACGCCAACCTCGGCGCCCTGCTGATGGCGATGGGCCTGGGCTACGACTCCGAGGGCGGCCGCTCGATGGCTGCGGCGATCACGTCGCTCATGACCGGTACGTCGTACAAGCGCAGCGCCGAGATCGCCGGGATCGTCGGCCCGTACGCCGGCTACGCCCGCAACGCCGACGCCCACAAGCGCGTGATGCGCAAGCACCAGGCGGCCAACGACGTCGTCCGCGTGCTGCACACCGAGGACGGTCGCGTGCACAAGCTGGCCACCAAGGCGTGGGCCGACGTGATCAAGCTGGGCGAGAAGAACGGCTTCCGCAACGCGCAGGCCTCCGTCCTCGCACCCACCGGCACCATCGGCTTCATGATGGACTGCGACACCACCGGCATCGAGCCCGACTTCTCGCTGGTGAAGTTCAAGAAGCTCGTCGGTGGCGGCTCCATGCAGATCGTCAACCAGACGATCCCGCGGGCCCTGAAGAAGATGGGCTACCAGGAGGAGCAGATCGAGGCGATCGTCGCCTACATCTCCGAGCACGGCCACGTGGTCGACGCGCCCGGCCTGAAGACCGAGCACTACGAGGTCTTCGACACCGCGATGGGCGCCCGCTCGCTGAAGCCGATGGGCCACGTGCGGATGATGGCGGCCGCGCAGCCGTTCCTCTCCGGCGCGATCTCCAAGACGGTCAACCTGCCCGAGGACGCCACGGTCGAGGAGATCGAGGACGTCTACCTGCAGTCCTGGAAGCTCGGCCTGAAGGCGACCGCCGTTTATAGAGACAACTGTAAGGTCGGCCAGCCGCTGGCCGACGGTGGCGGCAAGGCCAAGAAGGACGCCGCCGACAAGGCTGCCGCGTCGGCCGAGGTCGAGACCAAGGTCGTGGAGAAGGTCGTCTACGCCCCGGTCCGCAAGCGCCTGCCGAAGTCGCGCGTCTCCCGTACGACGTCGTTCACCGTCGGCGGTGCCGAGGGCTACATGACCTCCGGCGCCCATGACGACGGCCAGCTCGGTGAGGTCTTCCTCAAGCTCGGCAAGCAGGGCTCGACCCTGGCCGGCGTGATGGACGCCTTCTCGATCGCGGTGTCGATCGGCCTGCAGTACGGCGTCCCGCTGGAGACCTACGTCTCGAAGTTCACCAACCTGCGCTTCGAGCCCGCCGGCCTCACCGACGACCCCGACGTGCGGATGTCGCAGTCGATCATGGACTACATCTTCCGCCGCCTCGCCCTGGACTACCTGTCCTTCGAGGAGCGGTCGATGCTCGGCATCTACTCCGCCGAGGAGCGCCAGCGCCACCTCGAGACCGGCTCCTACGAGCCGCTCGTGGAGGAGACCGGCTCGGCTGCCGAGCTCGTCGAGGCCCCGTCCTCGTCGGTCTCCGCCGAGGTCGTCGAGGTCGAGGACGTCGAGACCAAGGACACCCACGGCTCCGAGGCCCGCGAGGTCCCCGCCCAGGTATCCACGGGTGAGGCGAAGACCACCGCCGAGCTCTTCGAGAAGCTGACCGGCACCGCCGTCGACTCCCCGCTCTGCATGACCTGCGGGACTAAGATGCGGCCCGCTGGGTCCTGCTACGTGTGCGAGGGCTGCGGGAGCACCAGCGGCTGCAGCTGATCTGAGTGGCACGAAGGGCCCCGGACTCCGTTTGGAGATCGGGGCCCTTCGTTGTCGGTGGGGTCTGGTAGGAATTGAGTATCCATTCGTGGGGTCGGGAGAGTGCAGGATGACTTGCTCGACCAGCCCGAGAAGCCGAAGCGACGCAGGCGGCCGCCGGCCGCCGAGGTTACGCCCCAGACGCCGATCTGGTGCCCATGGTGCGAGGAGGAGCACCCGGCCTCAGCCTTCAATCGGGAGACAAGGCGCCACAGCGGTCTCGCCGTCATCTGTAGAGAGGCTCAGGCCGAGAAGCGGAGGCGGCCCGAGGAGCGTGAGAAGAACCAGGCTCGCAACCGACGTCGGTGGGCTGATCCGGTGTATCGCGAGCGGAGCATCGCGGCGTCGCAAGGCCGGCGAAAGGTCAAGGGCCAAGCTGACCTCCGCCGCGCTCGCCGGCGTCTGCAGCGCGTCGTTGATGAATGGAAGGGCCAAGCCTGCGTGGATTGTGGATACGGCGACATCCGGGCGATTGATCCCGACCATGTGTTCGGTGCTGAGAAGGTCGGACATGTATCGCGCCTCGTCCAGCTATGCGTCTCGATCGATCGTTTGAAGGTCGAGCTAACGAAGTGCGTGCCGCGATGTGCGCGGTGCCATCGACTCATTACCCAACAGCAACGCTTTTCCAAGGACCGATTCGCCGAGCACCTTCCGCCCTCCTGGCAGCGACGCATCGCCATGCAGGATGCGAACGACTCGATCAAGCTGGCGCGGGGGTGCGCCGACTGTGGGTGGTCACAGTGGGCGCGTGGCCTCGACTGGGATCACGTGCGCGAACCAAAGGTCTCAACCATCGCAATCATGATCGGCCGGCGCGACTCGTGGCAGGCGATCGAGGAGGAGATGGCAAAGTGCGATGTGGTCTGCGCGAACTGCCACCGCATTCGTACGCACGAGCGTCGGTTGAATTAGCGCCGGGTTGCCTTGTCATCAAAGACACGGGGCGCCGTATCCACGGCTCTGGGCTACTGCGCGACCGCTGACGCGTGGTTGAAGAAGTCCGTTGGCATCTGCGTCTCGAGACGCCAGGTGATTGCGATGGGTCGATCCCCCGTGTGCCTTACGTACGTTGCCGGGCCGAGGAAGAGGTAGGGCGAGGTCCCGAAGTCGTCCTTCTGTTCTTCACGGACAAACAGAAGCACGGTGCTCGTGCCGTTGAGGTATCGCTGGCCGGTCTTCGAAGTGACCGAGGTCGTCGACTGCGACTCCCAGTGGAACAAGTCTCGTGAGATGGGGTAGTCGGCGTACATCGTCGTGGGCGAGTAGTCGGCCTCGGACTTCTTCAGCGTGATGAAGAAGGCGTCGACGTTCACGTGCTCGAGGTAGAGCACCCCCTCGCGGAAGCTGTTGGGGTTCCGCGGGAAGTCGAGTGCGGCGAGGATCTCCTCGCGTTGATATCTGGCGTGAACCTTCAGCGGGACGTCTGCGAGCCCATGCGGGAGATCGGACGGAACGTGACGCGCAGCCTCGTAGCTCAGGTCAACGACCGTTGAGATCTCGGCGCGCGTCGCGGATTCTTGGCGGAGCGCCGCGAGGCCCTCCTCAATCGAGGCGTATCCACCACCATCGGACCAGAGAGAGAAGTAGAGCATCCGCGCCAGGCGCTGCTCAGCCTGCGACATCTGCGAGTAGTCGGGCGCTCCGTCGTCCAGAAGCGTCTTGTAAGCCATTGCTCTTGTCGGGTCATCCACGTGGGCGAACGCGCGAACGCGCTTCAGGAGCTTCGCTTCAAGCTCCGATCCCGGAGGCGTCGGCAGGTCGGCATCCCTACGAAGCTTCGTCCATGAGTGGCTGCCCCTTCGCAGAATGTCGCTGAGCTCCAGGCCAGAAGCATCCAGGAACTCCGCGAGTGAGTCGTCCTTCGTGGCCTTGAGGTGAGCGACGATCTGCGCCCAGCGGTTGCAGATCTGGGACCTAAGGTTCTCCAGCACAACCTGCTGGCTCTGCTGATCCAGCCGGACCTGACATCCGGATGGGAGGAAGGGGAAGTCTTCCTTAACTGCCTTCTCGAGCTGCTTGCCGTGGAGTCCGGTGAGAGCGCTGAACTTGCGGGCGAAGCTGAACTCCTTGCGGTGGTAGCCGACGAAGTCGAGGACGGTGAGCACCGCCTTGGTCTTCGTTCGGCGCAGCCCGCGACCCAACTGCTGCATGAAGATGGTGGAGCTTTCCGTCGGTCGCAAGAACAGCACCGTGTCAACGTCCGGGACGTCGAGGCCCTCATTGAAGACGTCGACGGTGAACAGCACGTTTACCTCGGCATCTCGAAGTGCGCGCAGCGCAGCAGCCCGCTCGTCGGGAGGCGTCGTCCCGGTGACGGTGCGCGCCGGAATGCCGGCATCTTTGAACACGCGTGTCATGTACTCGGCGTGAGCAACGCTGACGCAGAAGCCCAGTGCCCGCATCTGTCCGGCGTCGACAATCTTGTCCTCAACGGCCCGCAGAATGATCCGCGCACGCGCGTCGTTTCCAGTGAAGACGCCGCCGAGCTGCGTCTCGTCGTACTTGCCGCGAGACCACGTGATCGAGCGAAGGTCGGTGCCATCGGCGATTGCGAAGTAGTGGAACGGGCAGAGCAGGTCGGCCCCGAGTGCATCCCACAGTCGCAGCTCGGCCGCCGTACGACCGTCGAAGAAGCTGCGTACATCGACACCATCCCCACGCTCTGGCGTGGCGGTGAGCCCCAGGAGCTCTCGGGGTGTGAGGTGGTCAAGGATCCGTCGGTAGGTCCGCGCCTCCGCGTGGTGGAACTCGTCGATGACCACGACTTCGAATGCGTCGGCTGGGATGTTTGCGACGCCGTAGGCCGTCAGGGACTGGATGCTGGCGAAAACGTGCTGCCACCTCTCGGGCCGCTGACCGCCGACGTACAGCTCTCCGAAGTCGCCGTCCCCGAGCACCTCGCGGTAGGTCCGCATTGACTGCATGAGGATTTCCTTGCGGTGCGCGACGAACAGCAGACGCGGCTGCCTGCCCGCCTCGTGCGCGAGGTTGCGGTAGTCCAGGGCCGCGATCACCGTCTTGCCCGTGCCCGTAGCCGCGACGACGAGGTTCCGATGCCGGTCATGAAGCACGCGCTCAACTTGGATGGCGTCGAGCATTTCCTGCTGGTACGGGTAGGGGCGTACCTCGAGGCCCGCAAGCGTGATGGTGACTCGGTCAGAGAGCTTGCCGCCCTTGGCCTCGAGAAGCGCGTCGTCCAGTCGATCGCGGTCGCGCTCCGGGTCGTAGGACTCGAACTCAGGGCTATTCCAGTACGCCTCGAAGGTGGCGCGGAACTTGTCGAGCAGGCTCGGCGTGGCTGCGGTGCTGAGCCGCACGTTCCACTCAACCCCCTCCAGCATTGCCGAGGTCGTGAGATTGGAGGAACCCACGTAGGCGGTGTCGAAGCCCGTGTCTCGTCCGAAGAGCCAGGCCTTGGCGTGCAGTCGCGTGCGCTTGGCGTCGTACTGCACCTTCACCTCCGCCCCGAATTCGTTGACCAAGCGATCGAGCGCGCGGCGCTCGGTGCCACCGATGTACGTCGTGGTCACGACGCGAATCGGCACCCCGGCTTCGCGCGCGGCCTTGAGCTCGTTCTCGATGAGCCGCAGCCCGTGCCACATCACGAATGCGCACAGCAGGTCGACGGAGTCTGCCGAGTCGATCTCAGCTCGGAGCTCGGAGGCGAGGCTGGGCTCGCCGTGTGCGTTGGTGAGCAGCGCGGCGTCGTTCAAGGGAGTCTTGGGTCGCAGCGCCAGCCGGGCCGCCTGACCCGGACCCGCAGGCCGGCGCACGGCGAGCAGTTGCTCGACGGGCCCCGTGAGAGGCGGATTCGAGCCCTCGATGACTCGCAAGAGGTCGTTTGCCGCGTCCAGACGCGCAATGGGATCTTTGATAGCTGCCAGTCGGCGCTGGAGTGCAAACGCAATATGACGCGTCAGGACGTGCGCTTGATCCGCTTCATCCACGCGGCCTTGTTCGTGCTCGTGCGCATCGTCGACTTCGATCAACGACTGGAGATGCTCCGTGAGAAGCGTTTCGTGAAGTCCAACGGGCAGGGGCGACGGTTCATGCACGCGACGAAAGCTTGCCAGGCGCCTCCGACTACGTGTCGGGTTTCAGACGGTTGGTGAAGATCGAACCGCCGGGGTCATTCTTTCGTCGCGGGGGCAAGGTGCCGAACGACGTATCTGACCGCCGGCACGTCCGCTGGAGCCCAGGCCAGGTTGGTGAGCTGGTCGGGAGAGAGCCACAGCTCGGCGGCATGCTCAGTGAGCGACGGCTCGCCCGAGATCAAGTTGCAGAAGTAGGTCGTAAGGCGAACTGTGCCGAAGTCGTAGTCGTGAGCGGTGGTCGTGACTTTGGGGCCAACCCTCACCTCGCACAAAAGTTCCTCATGGATCTCACGAGTTAGGGCGGTGACCTCGTCTTCGCCGGGCTCGATCTTTCCGCCGGGAAACTCCCACATGCCAGAAAGGTCGCCGTCAGGTCCTCGTTGTACGCAGTACACGAGTCCGTCGCGGATGATCACCGCGCCAACCACTTCGATCGTTCGCCTCACGTTGCCAATACTGCCGCGACGACATTTCCGGTCTGACGGAGGTGCGCAACCAGCCCTAGCTGAGGTGTATCGCAATCCCGACCTCTTGGCCGTCTAGGGGCGGGGGGTTCACTGTTTGGCAGCCGCGTCAGTCAAGGAAGGCGGGCGACGAGGTGGCGCGGCGGCTCGGGGGTGTGAGCGACCCCTATCGCGGGCGGTGCAGCCTCTTCAGCCTGCCGCCGTCCAGCGGCGTACCGCGCCACGTGGCTCGCGCGGTCCCGGTCGAGAGGGAGCACTCGACGTCCAGGCGATGAGGCGTCTCGAGGAAGATCGTCTCGAGGCGGAGGGTGTCGTCGTCGATCCAGCCGGCCGATGCCGCAACGGGTACGTCGTCCCCTGAGGCGTCGCTCGGCTCGGAGACGAGCCACTCGCCGGCGCCCGCTGTGAAGGTCAGGGCGTTGTCCGGCTCGTGGAGCGTGATGCCGACGCTGCCGTGCGTCGTCTCCACGGCGACCGACGACAGCGTGGACGGAGTCTCGGCCGCGGAGGGATCCGCCACCACCGAGAACGTCGTGCCGTTCCAGTCCTCCCGTCGCGCCGGCGACGGCGTACCCGAGCAGGGCGGCAGGCGGAGCGTGCGGAGTCGCTCCACGAGGCGAGGGTGTGCGTCCTCGAGGATCTCGTCCCCGCCACCGAGGCTGGGAAGCAGGTGCTCCCAGACGTGGTCCAGGACCGTCTGCATCGCCTCGGTGCCGCCGGTGATGGCGACGACGGCGTCCTGCTCCGGCAGCACCAGGCAGAACTGGCCGAAGGCGCCGTCGCCGCGGTAGCCGTGCCGCGACATCCAGAAGCCGTAGCCGTAGCCCTGGCTCCAATCGACCTTGTCTGCCTCGGCTGTGGCCACCGCCCGGGACGTCGCCTGGGCGGCGTACGACTCGGGGATCAGCTGCTGCCCGTCCCAGCGACCGCCCTGGAGGTAGAGCTGGCCGAGCTTCGCCACGTCCTCGGCGCGGGCGAAGAGACCGCTGAAGCCCTGTTCGCGCCCCGGCGGCATGCAGAACCAGGCGACCGGGTCGATCCCGAGCGGCTGGAGCAGGCGCGGGCCGAGGTACTCGCTCAGCCGCTGTCCAGCGCGGCGCTGGATCACGGCTGCGACGGTGTAGGTGCAGGGCTGGCTGTAGGCGAAGGCACTCCCCGGGGTCGCCTCCGGCGGGATCAGCAGGAACCCGCGAACCGGGTCCTCGCGGTCCCGCGCCACGGCCTCAGGCCACATCTCCCGGTCGTGGCCACTGGCCATTGAGATGAGGTGCCGCAGCGTGAGCGATCGGCTGCGCGGATCGACCACCTCGTCGGCGTACTCCGGGAAGTGCTGCAGCACCGTGTCGTCGAGGTCGACCAGGCCCTCGTCCACCGCGAAGGCCAGGGCTGTCGAGGTGAAGCTCTTGCTGAGCGAGTAGAGGAGCCTCGTCCGCTCCGAAGTGTGTGGCGCCCACCAGCCCTCGGAGACGACGTACCCGTGCCGGAGCACCATCAGCCCGTGGAGCTCGACGCTCGGGTCAGCGTCGACCGCGTCCACGAACGCCAGGACTCCGGCCGGGTCGACACCCTGGCTCATGGGCGTGGCTCGTGGAAGGTGACGCACGCCGCAAGCCTAGGTTGTGACGTCGCCCGCTCGTCGTCAAGCCAGGTATGTGGAGGCAGTGCGTGGAGGCAGGGTCACGCCGTCGGTTCGGATGCAGGCTCTCGGGAGCGGCGCCTCGGTGGCAGGAGGTGCAGGACGCTGAGAAAGGCGAAGACGAGGGTGTTGAAGCCGACCCACAGGCAGAGTGCTCGGTACCAGTCGGTGTAGAGGACCGAGGTGGGCAGGAGGATGCCCCACGGGACCAGCCAGGCGAGCGCAGCCGGTGGGAGCACCCCGGCGACGGGTGGCTGCTGGACGTAGTTCCAGTCCGCCTTGCGGCGCAGCAGGATCTGCGCCAAGGAGGCGACGAAGCATGCTTGGAGGAAGGCGGTGTAGGCCAGTTCGAGGAAGATCGGCGCCGCGACGGCGCGCGCCCGCCAGCCGACCGGCCAGACCGTGACGAGTCGCTCCACGAAGAAGATCGCGCCGATGCACAGCCAGAACGGGGACCAGCGGATGCTGTCGGCGGCGAGCAGGGACACCGTCGCCAGCAGCAGGTAGGACTGGAGGGCGAGGACGCCGTAGGCCAGGCCGAGTTGTTGGCCCCAGTACAGCGCGGTGGCCCGGGTCAGGCCGTAGTCGCTGATGTTCTCCAGCGCACCGCGGTGCCAGCGCAGGCGCTGTCGCCACAGGTGCCGCCACGACGTCATGATCTCGGTCGTGACGCGGCACTCCGGTGGGGAGGTCATCCGGGCGCCCAGCGTCTTCAGCGCCAGGGTGAGCTCGTTGTCCTCGGTGAGCGCACGGGTGTCGTACACCTTGCCGACCGGCCCCGGTAGGATGGTTCCCCGCGCGCCGGCGACGGCTCGCAGCGCATAGGAACGGATCACCGAGGCGGTCCCGGTCAGGACGAACACCCTGCCGAGCTTGCGGGCGACCAGCCGCTGGTAGCGGCCGTACTCGTTGCGCTGGAACTGGCCGACCAGCCCACCGCCCTCGGCGCCCGAGAAGAGGCCGCCGACGGCGATCAGGTCCGGGTCGTCCTCCAGCAGCCCGAGCGCGACCTCGAGGAAGTTCTCCGACAGGGTGGAGTCGGCGTCCATGACCAGGACCACATCGTGTCGTTCGGCACCCGGGAGCAGGTCCGCGAGGACCTGGTTGAGGGCACCGGCCTTCTTCTCCGTGTTGCCGATCGTCTCTACCACCCGCACCCCGTGCTGGCGTGCCACGTCCGCGGTGGCGTCGGTGCAGTTGTCGGCAACCACGACGACGCGGTCCGGTGGCCTCGTCTGCTGGGCCAGCGAGGTCAGCGTGTGGCCGAGGATCGCCTCCTCGTCGTGGGCGGGAACGAGCACGGTGCACCGGACGGTGAGGCGGACCGCCCGTTCCTCCGCCGTGGGCAGCGCCAGGGTGGGCAGGTCGTCCGCGCGTTCTGCGCTCAGCGCCTCTTGCTCGAACGGTCCGAGCATCAGCCGCCGGGCACGACGCACCGCAGGCGGGGGCGGGGGCGGGATCTCCCGGTCCGGCGACAGGACCCGCATGGCGGCTGACGTCTGCAACGCGGCCAGTCCGACGAAGGTCGCCAGCACGAGCATCGCGACAGAAGCCAGCAGCACACCACCGGGATTCGCCGCGGGCACGTCCAACGGAGCAAGCGTGGGCGACTGCCCGTCATCGCGTGCCGCAGGAACCAAGGCCGCAGCCCCGACCAACAGCAGGAGCGCCCACGCAGCGAGCACCGCCGTGGACCACCCGTACCGCGAGGCACGCTGCCGCAGGACGGGCTGGCTTGCGCTGGACACCCGCGTCACTCCCTCCGAAGGACGATCGCTACGCGTCGACCCTGCTCGCCAACAACCAGCAGGGGATGACCCGCCACGGGTGAACGGCCACGTCTGGCATGCTCGCTCGGCGCAGGTCTTAGGTCTCCATGGCTTCGGGGAGGCTGACGGCGGCATCGTCGCCGAGCAGGGTCGCGTAGGTGACGCCGGCGATCAGGGCACCGACGATCGGGGCGACGATGAACAGCCACAGCTGCGCGATGGCGTCTGCGCCAGCGAACACTCCGACACCGATGGATCGAGCCGGGTTCACCGAGGTGTTCGTCACCGGGATGCTGATCAGGTGGATCAAGGTGAGCGCGAGGCCGATGGCCAGCGGTGCCAGACCCTTCGGTGCGCGGGTGTCGGTGGCGCCGAGGATGACCCACAAGAAGATCGCGGTCAGCAGGACCTCGATGACCAGACAGGCCACGAGGTTGTAGCCCATGGGTGAGCGGTCGCCGTAGCCGTTCGAGGCGAAGCCGGTGTCCACGGCCGAGAAGCCATCCAGCCCGCTGGCCACGACCAGCAGGACGGCACCGGCCGCGACCCCGGCCACCACCTGCGTGGCGATGTAGGCCGGTGTGTCCTTCCACGCGATCCGACCACCCGCGGCCGCGCCCAGGGTGACGGCGGGGTTGAAGTGGCCACCCGAGATGTGGCCGACGGCGTACGCCATGGTGAGGACGGTGAGCCCGAAGGCAAGCGCGACCCCCAGCCACCCGACGCCGACCTCGGTGTTGGTCGTGGCGAGGACAGCGGTCCCGCAGCCACCGAAAACGAGGACGAAGGTGCCGAGGAACTCGGCGGCGAGGCGTTTGCTCATGCCCGGCGCGTCTGCCATCGCGATCACCTCCACGGTGCGACCCGACGGGCCGGTCCTCTCGCAGTATGGCGGCGGGCAGCACCGTGCGCGCCACCGGTCCAGACCACCGTGCGCAAGCGGTCTGGGGGAACTCGGCGGAGCTGCGCGTGCCCAGAATCGGGGCTGCAGCAGGCCCCGTCCCGCCCTACTCTCGACGAAGGCCGACGCGAGGGAGAGGGGTGGACGGGCAGCCGGAGCTCAACCTGCAGGTGCTCGGCGAGCTGACGGCCACGCGAGGAGGCGCGGTCGTGGACCTCGGCGGGCGGCGCCAGCGCGCCGTGCTCGCGGGACTGGCCATGCAGCGCGACCAGGTCGTGACGGCGGACCACCTCGTCGAGTGCGTGTGGGGCGACCGTCCCCCCGCCAACGTGAACGGGGCGCTGCAGGCGTACGTCAGCCACCTGCGCAGGCGGCTCGAGCCCGACGCGGGCGCCCGGCAGCGCGACGGCGTGATCGCGCGCGCCGGGCCGGGCTACGTCCTGCGACTCCCGCACGACGCGGTCGACGCCTGGAGGTTCGAGGCCGCGGTCGAGGCAGCGGCCGGGATGGCGCCGGGGGATGCGGTGTGCACGCTGGAGCCGGCGCTGCGGCTGTGGCGCGGTCCGGCGTACGCCGACTACGCGGGCGAGGCGTGGGCGGAGGCGGAGATCGCCCGGCTCACCGAGCTGCGTGCGGTGGCCCGCGAGCAGCTGCTCGCAACGCGGCTCGAGCTGGGGGAGGCGCAGCTCGTCATCGGTGACCTCGAGGCGCTGGTCAAGGAGGATCCGCTCCGGGAGGAGCGATGGCGGTTGCTCACGCTCGCGCTCTACCGGTCCCACCGCCAGGCCGCCGCGCTCGAGGCGCTGCGCCGGGCACGCACTGTGCTCGCCGACGAGCTCGGCGTGGACCCGGGCCCCGCGTTGCGGGCGCTGGAGGCGGAGGTGCTCGCCCAGTCACCGGATCTCGAGGCGAAGACGTCGACGAAGGCGACCATCGACGTCCCGAGACCCCGGACCTCCGACGGGCTCGTCGACCGCGACCGGGAGATGGCCGTCCTGAAGCAGAAGCTGGACGACCTCGCCGACGGGACCTCCGGCTGCGTGCTGGTCGAGGGATCCGCCGGCATCGGCAAGACGCGCCTGCTCGACGAGCTGCGTCGGCTCGCGGTCATGGAAGGGACCTTCGTGCGGTCCGCGCGGTGCAGCGCCCTGGAGCAGGAGTTCGAGTGGGGCGTGGTGCGGCAGCTGTTCGGCTCCGGGGTGGAGGGCGTGCTGACGAGAGCGGAGCGGTTCGCCGTCCTCCGCGGTCTGTGCGACCTGACGACGACGCTCGCCGAGGAGGCGCCGTTCGTGCTCTGCGTCGACGACGTCCAGCGGTGCGACGAGGCGTCACTGCAGTACCTCGCCTACCTCGTCCGGCGCCTCGAGGGACTTCCCGTCCTGATCGTGCTGGCGATGCGCACCGGCGAGCCGCACCAGGCCGACGACCTCGCCGAGCTGGTCGCGGACGAGACGGTGACCGTCGTACGCCCCGAGCCGCTCAGCGAGCAGGGCACCGCGACCCTGGTCGCCGACCGCCTCGGGCGGGGTGCCGACTCGTTCGTGGCGACCTGCCACCGGATGACCTCGGGCAACCCGCTGCTGCTGCGCCAGCTGTTGCGCGCGCTCGCCGACCAGGGCGTCCCGCCGGATGCGGCCCACGTGGACACCGTCCGAGCCGTGGGGTCGCGCGCGATCACCTCGTTGGTGACGCTCCGCCTCCGCCGCATGCCCAGGTCGGTCACGACGGTCGCCCACGCGGTGGTGATGCTCGGCCCGATGGCCGACCTGCGGAGCGTCGCCGACCTGTCGCAGCACTCGGAGGAGGAGGTCGCGAGCGCCCTCGACGTGCTTGCTCGCGGCGAGATCCTCCGCGACGGGCACCCGCTGGAGTTCGTGAACCCGCTGGTTCGCGACGCGATCCACGCCGACGTACCCACCGGCGAGCGCGCCCTACTCGTCGAGCGGATGAACCGGCGACTCAAGTCATCCTCAAGTGTCGGTCCCGATGCTGAACCGCAGAGATCGTGAGGTGGTGACGGTGCAGCAGGCCGAGGGTCTACGCGGACTGGCGGGCGGTGCTGTCCACCTGCCGGGTGACGCCCTCTACGACGAGGCGCGCATGCCGTGGAACCTCCAGGTCGACGAGCACCCGGCCGCGGTCGCCTACCCGGCCGATCCCCAGGAGGTCGCCCTGGTCGTCAAGGCAGCCGCGGAAGCGGGCCTCCGGGTCGCGCCCCAGGGCACCGGCCACGGCGCACCGCCGCTCGCCGGCCGCCTCGGCGACGCCGTGCTGCTGCGCACGTCGGCCATGACCGGGCTGCGCATCGACGCCGCCACTCGTACGGCGCGCGCGGACGCCGGCGTGCTCTGGGGTGACGTCGTCGCCCGCGCCGGCAAGGTCGGCCTGGCCGCCCACCACATGTCCAGCCCGGGGGTCGGCGTTGTCGGGTCGTCGCTCGGCGGGGGAGTGAGCTGGTACGCCCGGCAGCACGGCCTGCAGTGCAGCGCGATCACCGCGGTCGAGCTGGTCCTCGCCGACGGCACCTTCGTGCGCGCCACCGAGGACCAGGACGCCGACCTGCTCTGGGCGGCCCGGGGCGGGCACGGCGGCTTCGGGGTCGTCACCTCGCTGGAGTTCGACCTGCTCCCGGTGCGGACGGCGTACGCCGGCATGCTCGCGTGGGACTGGCGG
>Ga0247820_10000972_pt1 | contig 16064 bp, 17 predicted proteins | sample 13C_Glucose_Day1_2_FD_192480 | JGI IMG/M metagenome (GOLD analysis project Ga0247820, IMG submission 192480) | Soil microbial communities from agricultural site in Penn Yan, New York, United States - 13C_Glucose_Day14 | ecosystem: Environmental > Terrestrial > Soil > Agricultural land | place...
AGCCCGCCGAGCCGGGCCTCGGTGACGGCTCCGACGTTGACGTACATGTCGGCCACGCCCATGCCTGGCACGGCCTGCCACAGCAGCACGTTCCCGGAGCTGAGCAGCTGGTGCAGGGCTGCCCGCTCCTGGTCGGTGCGGGTGAAGATGGCGAGGTCGCCCTCGAGGCCTTGCCGCGCACCGGAGAGGACGATCTTGTTGCGGCGGCCTCGCACCACGAACGCGGCCTGCTCGATCGGCCGCTGCCAGTCCGGCGCCCGCTGCACCATGACCTGCAAGTTCCGGGTCGGGTAGCCGGGATCCTTCAGCCAGGCCATGTTGATATCGGCCAGGTCGATCGACAGCGTCGATGAATTCCGCGTCGACGCGAGCACCCCGGCCGCCGTGTACAGCTCGACGTAGTAGTAGATGACCGTGTTCAGCGGTGCCTCGTGATCCTCGACGATGAGGATGTCGGTGGCGATCGGGTCCCGGTCGATCAGCCCGTTCTGCCCGCGGATCAGGGTGCGGGTGCCGTCCTGGGTGACCCGGTACAGGCTGATCAGCTGGCCTGCTGTCAGCTCCCTGAGGGTGACGGTGGCGTAGCCGTCGTCGTCGTGCTCGACAACCGCGGTGAGCGGCTGCACCTGCCACAGCGCGGCAGCATCCATCCATAGGCTGGAGGACGCGCCACCCGCGACGCCGACGACCTCGACGGCCGCCTTCGCCGTGTTGGCCGGCGCGACCGCGTCCGTCGTCATCCCGAACCAGGAGCCGCCCGGGAGTGCGTAGGCGGTGCCGGTCGAGGCGCCGAGGTCCGCGTTGGACGCGTCGTACCACCTGATCTTGACAGTGACCGTGGTCCAGGAGCCCGCGTTGAGCTTGCAGACGACCTGCGCGCGCCAGTTCAGCCCGGGCGCGGACGGGACCGCCCACATGCCGGAGCGCCACGTCGACGACGTCGCCGTCGACGACGACACGGCCAGGCCGTAGTTGCCGATGTACCCGCCCGTCCCCCACGGAGTCGAGCGGGCCACAGTGGCGACACCCGATGCCACCGTCCAGCCGCCCGTCGACTGCTCGAAAGAGCCGTTGGTGTAGGGGATGACGGTGCCGGCCATGATGGCGGAGGCCGCCCTGACGACCGCGGTCTCGACGCGCACGATCTGCCCGGCGGTGGCGCCGTCGATGCCGATCGTGAGCCCGCACGTGGCCGCGTTCGATGGGGCGAAGTCCGAGAAGATCTGCCGGTAGTAGCCGGTGCCCGGCGGCGCCAGCGTCGCCTTCGTCGCCTGGATCTGCACGTTCGAGGCGTCGTAGAAGCGCAGCTCCACCCATACGGTGCTGCCGCTCGTGGGCGGGTTGAGGTAGATGTAGCCCACATATTCGGCGCCCGGCGTGACTGTCGGCCGCTCGGTGGTGCGCATGGTGGCGTTGCCGTTGGCGGTGACGGTCATGGCCATGGTGTGGCCGCCGGCGTAGTACCAGTCCACCGCCCAGCTGGCCACGGGAACCTGACGGGCCACCGAGCAGTTCGTGTCCGCGGTCCAGCCTGACGCGTCGATCTCGATGCTCTCGGTGTTGAACCCGAACAGGTTGCCGACGGACCTGATCGGAAGGCCGAAGTAGACGTTCTCGAAGTAGTTGATGACGAGAGCGGCGGCCGGTGTGGCTGACAGCAGCACCTGCGCCTGCGTAGCGCCCACCGGAGCAACCCCGGCAACGCTGATCCTGTGCCAGCTGGCCGAGGCGGCAGCAGTGGTCAGCGACCACGTGATGCTGATCTCTGTACCCGAGGCGGTGAGCCAGCGGATCCCGATGCGTTCCGGGACCGTGGCCCCGGACGCATCGGAGAATGCGTAGTAGGTGGTGCCTGCGGTGATCGGATAGGAGGCGGCGGTACGGGCCTGCATCTCCCCGCTGGCCACGCTCTTGACCAGCAGGCAGCCATCGCCGTTCCGGCCGCCGCCCCCTTTACTGATCGTCGCGTTGAGCTTGGCGGTCCACCCCCAGATGACGGGGTCCATCGACTCCGTCGTGACGTTGAGGAAGTTCCCGGGGATCGACAAGAGGGCCTCCTCAGCTGGCGTTGATGACGGCCATCAGTTCCTGGTTGTTCCGGTGAACGCGCACGTCGATGAACTCTGCGAGCGCCTCGTCCCGGGTATGGATCTCCACCACGACCGGCGTGCCCCGGCCGGCTGCCGCGGTGGACATGACCCGCCACTGGCTGGCGGTGAGGACTGCTTCGGGCTGGCCGGTGGCGTTGGCCGCCGCGGTCAGGCCGGGCTGGAGCCATCCGCCGGAGTCGTACTTCTTCGCCGTGAAGCCCCACCGCGAGGTGAACAGGCTGCTGTTGTAGCCGCGGGCGCTCTTGCCGACGACGACGCCGTCCCCACCGCGGGACTCCACGTTGACGCCGTTCAGCGTGCCGGCCGTGTGGCCGACGCCCGCATTCGTGATGCCGATCTGGAATGGCGAGCGGGCGTTGCGCACCCAGCCGCCCGGCCCGGACGAGCCAGAGAACGCCCCGGTGGCCCACCGTCGGCTGAACGGGTTGAGGCCGCGAATGACGTTCTCGATCGCTCCCATGAACCCGGAGCAGTCGAAGCCTCGCGGACCGACGCCGCCCCATATGTACGGTTTACCGTTCTGGGCGCGCGCCCACTTCAGCGCCGTCGCGTATCCGCCGCCGCCGATTCCCGCAGCCGCGAACTTCTTGTCGGCATCGCCGGAGAAGCCCACGATCGTCTTGATCATGCGCTTCGGGATCCCGGTGATCATGTCGCGGTACACGGACGCCGATCCGGAGATCTTCTCCAGCAGCGGCTTCACGACACGGTTCAGGCCGGCCACCGCTGACGCCTTGATGCCGTCCTTCAGCCACGCCACCCCGGACTTCGCCAGGTCCACGCCCTTCGACGCGGCGCTCTTCACCCAGCCGAAGATGCCTCCGTCTGCGAAGGCGGGCATGCCGCCGGCCACCATGCGACGGATCGCGGACACGCCGCCGCTGCGCGCGACGGCGTTCATGGAGTTGACGTAGGACGGCCCGACCGCCCGCGTCCACTCCGGTCGCATCACGGCCTCACCGCCCGACAGGGCCGCCAGGTGCACATCCCGCCCGGGCGTGTACCCGGGCAGGACGCCGCCGGAGGCGAACTTGTAGGTGGACAGCTTCGGCGCACCGAAGACGTCGGCCACCTTGTTCCAGACGCCGACGATTCCCTTGTTGTAGACGGTGTTCACGATGAACTCGACGGGCGCCTTGGCGATGCCCTTGACCTTGTCCCAGGCAATCTTGATGGCGTTCTTGGCGGTCTCGAACGCGCCGCCGAGAAGGCCGAGCGCCGTCTTCATGGTCGCGAAGACCGGCTTGATGCCCGTGTTCCACACCGTGGAGACCGTGCTCTTCACGCCGTTCATCGCGGGCGCGACGGCCTTGTCCCAGAGCCACTTGAACCAACTGCCCACCGTCTTCAGCCCGGACGTGAAGTAGCCGAAGACGATGGTCACGCCCGACCATGCCAGGCGGACAACCGTCAGGATCAGCCGGAACGCGGGCTCCACGGCCTTGTCGTACAGCCAGGTGAACCAGCCCCCGACCACCTTCAGCCCCGCGGTGAAGTAGCCGAACACCGCCTTCGCCCCAGCCCACAGCAGCTCCAGGCCGCCCTTGATGAAGTCGAGAGCAGGCGATATGGCGTGCGTCCATAGCCATCCGAACACCGCGCCCAGGAGCTTGACGGCCAGGTAGATCGGGCCGAACACGACGATCGTCAGCACCGTCAGCAGGATCCGGGCGGCTGTGTCGATGAACGAGAACACCGGCTTGATGACCGAGTCCCACAGCCACTTGAACGCCGACCCGACCGCCGCCACGGCAGTCTTGATGCCCTCGAAGGCCGGCTTGAGCGCGTTGTTCCACGCCCACAGGGCCGCCTTCTGGATCCCCTCCCACGCTCCCTGCACGATGTTCCGGAACGTCTCGGACCGCTGGTAGGCGATGTACAGGGCGGCGCCCAGGGCGACGATTGCGGTGATGACGAGAATGATCGGGTTGGCGTTCATGACCGCGTTGAACGCGGCCTGGGCGATCGTCGCGGCCCGCTGCACGGCAGTCCACGCAAGGATCGCGCCCCGGTAGATGGCGAAGACCGCGGTCACCGCGGCTGTCGCGATCTGCTGCGCCAGGATGGCCGCGGTGAATCCGGCCACCGCGATCGTGACCGGGATCATCCACGTGCCCATGTCGCGAACCCAGTCGACCACCGCGACGCCCGCCTCCCACAGCCCCCTCAGGGCCGGAACGAGGACAGCTGCCAGGGCGGAGGCGACCATCCGGATCGGCGGCAGCAGCAGGGTGTTCATGCCGTGCGCCACGGCCGAGATCACCGGCAGCACCTGGCCGCCGATGAACGTGACGAACCCCTGCTTCAGGGTCCGGGTGAACACTTCGATCTCGTGCGACGGGCCCGAGTGCAGCGTCTTGCCCAGCCGTGTCGCGGCCCCTGAGACGTCCCCGAAAGCCTTGGTGGCCTTGGAGGGGTCGAGCCCGAAGAGGGCCGATCCGAGATCCTCGGCCTGGGTGCCGAAGAGGCCGACGGCGGCTGCGCTCTGTGCGACGGGGTCCTTGATTCCGCGCAGCCGGTCGAGGACCAGCTGGAGGCCGGCCGAGGCGCCCTTGCCGCCCTTGGCGATCTGGCTCGACATCTTCTCGGCGTCCAGGCCGAGCGCCTTGTAGGCGTCCTGGCTGGCCTGAGACATGTCGATCGCCCTGATCGAGAACTCTTTGAATGCGTCGGCGATGATGTCGGTGTCGCGGGCGCCGCCCTGCAAGCCCTGCTGGAACAGGCCGAGCGCGGTCTTGCTGTCGATGCCCAGCTTGCGGAGCTGGACCGGGTACTCCTGGAACGTCTCCAGGAGATCCTCGGCGTTCGGGCCGAGCTTCTGCATGCCGACCGTGATCACGTCGAGAGCAGCGGACGCGTTCGGCGCAAGGCCGTTCTTCATGAGCGCCGACACGGCCTGCGTCTGCATCGACATGTCGGTGCCGAACGTGGTGGCAACGTCAGCCATCTGTGCGGCGATCGACTTGAGCTGCTTGGTCGTCGCGTCGGGCGGTGCGAGGCCGGCGTTGATGACAGAGCGGATGACCTCGGCGCCCTGGGCGACGTCCTCGGTGATGCCCTTGGCGTAGAGCTCGCCTGCGATCTTTCCGTAGCGGGCGGCGTCCTTGCCCGTTGCACCGAGCTGCGCTTGCAGGGTGGAGGTGATGTTCGCCTGCTCCATCGCCTCGCTGATGCCGGCGACGAGGAGGGCCCCTGCGGCCGCGCCTGCGACTGCGGCACCGGCCACGAGCTTGTCCTTGAGGCCTCCCCCGGCGGCCTGGCCCGCGTCCTCGCCCGCGTCACCGGCCGGGCCGATGAGCTGCTGGCGGAGATCGTCGGCGATACCGCGCACCGACGGGATGATCTGGAGGGTTGCGTATCCGACGTTCGGCACGGGGCACCTCCTGTCTGCTCGTCACGCGAGGCGGCCCTCGGCGATCGCCTGCTCGCGCTCGCGCTTGCGGCGCCGGGCGTCCTCGAGCTTGGCGATCCGCTCGGGATGGTTCTTGCGGTCGGGCTGGGAGAGCCACCACCGCCGGTAGGGCTTCGGCTGGCGCGGCTTGGGCTTCTTCTCGTCCGTGTGGGCCAGGGCGAAGTGCCAGTCCTGGGTGGTGACGGCGTCGAAGATGTCGGCCAGGATGACCTGCTCGCCGGTCGGCTCCGGCTGTCCGCCATTGACGGCGGTGCGGGTGGCCGAAGCGGGCGTGAGTCCGCTCACGTAAGAGATCAGCTCACGCCAGGTCAGGCCGCCGGTGTACAAGTCGCGCAGGCGCACGCCGTACTCGCGGCGCAGGTCGGCCTCGAGGGCTCTGCCGTGCCTCCGGATCAGCTCCCGGAGGCCCCGGATTCCCCCGGCTCGACTCCGCAGTGCGCCTGCCAGGCCTTGAACAGCGGCATCATCTTGAACTGCGGCAGGCGGACCTTGCGGAAGTCCTCGTACTGGTCGCCGAGGGCCAGCCGGAAGGCGCCGATGACGGCCTTCATGTCGCCGCCGTCGGCCGCGTCGACGAGGTCCCAGATGTCCAGGGCGTTGAGGTGGGCAAACTCCCAGCGGCGGCCGTCGAAATGCACACGGAACGGGGTGAGCTCCACCTCGGACTTCACCGCGTCCAGGTTGAAGTCGAACGGCTGGTCGTCGGCGGGCTTGGGCGCGGTTCGGCCGGTCATGCGCGGTTCTCGCTCTCAGGGGTTGCGGGCTTGAGGATCTGGATGTTGAGGGCGGGCAGGGTCAGGGTGACGAGGCCGGCACCGTCGGGCTGGAGACTGACCTGCATGCGTTCCGCCTGGATGACCCAGGGGAACGGCTTGCCGTCGACGTGGATGTCTCCGCCGGGCTGGATGACGATGCTCTGCGCGACCGGCACGTCCGCCTGCTGGGCAGGGCGCTGCCGGTCCGCGGCAAGTGACGCGACGACTCGGCTGCGCAGGTGGCGAGGCAGATTCTCGCCGTCCTTGATGACGTCGAGCCGGACCGCTTGGGCGTAGATCTCGGCGTCGGTGAATGACAGAGGCATGGCGCGGTTCTCCTGCGGGCGCGGTTGAGAGGTTGAAGCCGGGGCGTGGTGAACCGCGCGAACGCCACGCCCCGGCCGCTCAGGACCCGTCCGTGAACTGGCGCAGGAACAGCACCTTGCCCGACGTCGGGAAGATCGTCGCCACCAGCGGGTAGGCCGTCAGATCGGTCTCGTTCTCGGTGATGTCGCCGTCGACGTCGACCTCCGCATACTGGGCGGTGATCAGCCTCTTGACGATGTCGCCCTCGCGCGTCTCGAAGGCGAGCTTGATCCGCTCCGGTCGCGGCACGATGATCTGGCTGTCGGTGCTGCCCGGCCAGATCAGCTCTCGGGTGGTGGCGTTGTCCTCCAGCACCGTGAAGGACTTGGTCAGCTTGAAGTGCGCGCGGGAGGTACGGACAAGGATGCCTCCCCAGGCGTACTTGTCGTCCTTGTCCTCGTCGCGGGACTCGGAGAATCCCTCGTCACCGTCGAGGAGGCCGACGAGCCCCCAGTCGACCCCGAACGGGTCGTCGATGGTGGCGGGGTTGGTCGCGGACAGCGGTCCGACGTACACGTCGGCGTCGGTCCACAGTGATGCGTTAGTCGGGTCGCCGGCCACGGCGGACCTCCTCGTGTGTCTGGGTGGGGAGCGGGCGCGCGGTTGGCGGTTTCAGGAGATGACGGACGGGCGGGCGTTCGCGGTCACCGTGAACGTCGACAGGTCGATACCCGAGTCCGGGTCTGTCGCGGGGAGTGGGCCGACGGCCGGCCGCACGGATCGCAGCAGCGTCCCGTCGTGAACGACGAGCAGGCCCTGGCACAGCTGTGCCAGGTCGTGTGCCTGGTCGGCGTCCGCGTGCCAGACCGTGATGCGCAGCGTGCAGCGGGTGTTGGCCATCGATCCGTGCGGCAGGCTGGCGTCCAGGCGGACCAGGACGTAGGGCAGGTGCGGGGTCTCCGGCGAGCGGTCGCCGGGGACGCGCGTCCCGACCTGGGCGCCGACGGCATACGCTTCGCCGCGTCCGTCGAGGGCGGTCCGCAGGAGCGAAGCGCCGGCGGACTGGACGTCGGGGAAGACGGTCAGCGGCTTCACCCGTTCCTCCACTCGCGGACTTCGAGGCGGGCAAAGGCGGCTGCCCGGGTGAGGATCCCGTCGCGGGCCTGCCAGCCCATGGCGCGCGGGTCGGCGACGACGACGGTGGCGGCCCCGCGGTCCGTGGTGTAGCTGCGCACCTCGACCGTCGTGCCGGGCGGGACCAAAGCCCCGACGTTCGCCCCGACTTCGGCTGCGACGCTGTCGACCAGGGCGCGCACGTCGGGGCCGCGGAGGACTTCCCGCACGCCCGCGGCGTCGAGGCGGAAGTCGACCAGCATGAGCGCCTCCTATCCGGTGGAGCGCTTCATCTCGAACTCGATGTGGTGGACGGCGTCGACGAACAGCTCGGGCCAGCGGGCTACTTCGCCGTCGACCTCGAGCGTCATGCCGTCCCACTCGATGCGGTCGTCGGACCTGATGTCCGGGTCGCTGCCCTCGGCGGACTGGACGTGCCATCCGGTGACGACGGCGTTGCGCTGCTCGTCGGTCGTCTCCTGCTGGATGCTGGGCTGGATGTTCACCAGCTCCACCGTCAGTCGGGACACCGCGCCGGGCGACCAGTCCTTGACCGTGTTGCCGCCCCGGTCCGTGCGCTCGCCCGCGCGCACCCGCACCAGGGACTGGTTGAACATCATCACAGGTCGCTCCCCGTGCGGACCTTGTAGCGGGCCACGGCCTTCGCCCACTGATCCGACACGCCGACCGCGGCCGTCGCCCCGAACGTGACCGACTGGCCGCCGACTGCCCGGGACTGTACGCCGGGCACCACGACGAACATCGTCCGCGCCTGATCGATGACCGCCTCCTGGGCGTCCTCAGGGATGTTCTCCAGGCTCGGGCCGAAGCCGTGGCTGTAGACGACCGTGATGCAGCGCAGCCGGTCCGGCCAGCAGGCGCAGCCGAGACGGCGAAGGATCCCCGCCTCGGACCAGGAGAAATCCGTGCCCTCGACGAGGGCTTCCCCGTCCAGTTCGACGGACGACACCGCCGTGGTCGGCCACACGGGGAGGAGGAGTGCCTCGCGGCCGTTGCCGTCCAGCGTCACCTCGTCGTCCGCGACGAGGTCCATTCGATGGCCGACCGCCCCGCGGAAGCGGCGGGTCGCTGCCGTCAGGGCAGCCAGCAGCTTTGGATCGTCGGCGGGCCGGCCGAGCCATGCCGCCAGTTCCTGCGGGTCGGCCAGGTATTCAGTCGTCACCGCCGCCGTCGCTCTTGCCGCGCGGCGTGCGGCCCTTGTTGGACGCGCTGGCGCGGGCCTTGTTCGGGGCCGCCGTGACGGCCTTCTCTCCGGCAGCCGGCTGGGCGTCGACGAGATCGTCGTCGCTCAGACCGCGCAGCTCCGCGTCGGCAGCGTTCAGCTTGAGGACCGTATCGTGCCCGGCCTCGGTGGTGAACCGGTACTTCTTCAGCGGACCGCCCACAGCGGCCACCTCCTGATCGGGGATGTCGATGGGGGCGACGGCTGAGGGCGGGCCGCACGCCGCATGTTCGGCGCCGCACGGGCACCGCCCTCGAGCCGTCTGCCGGGTGAACAGGGTCACGGCGCCAACTGGCCGCTGGTTCGCATCGCGCCGAGCAGCGCGTTGACCTTCGTGCGGAGCGCCAGGTAGTCGGCGCGCAGGGCGTCGTACTCGGCCTTCGTCGGGTTCGCCCCGGCCGCGACGACGGACGTGGCTGCGGCGGCGTCGGCGACGGCCGCCGTCTGCTTGCCCTCGCGGGCGGCACCTGCCGCCGGGTTGAGGTACGGCATGTCAGCCTCCTCAGGCGGTCAGGTCGATCTCGACGAACGCGTTCGGCTGGAGCACGCCGAACGCCGCCCGCATCTCGGCCAGGATGGCGACGAGGTTCCGGACGAAGAAGTCGAGGTGGCTGTCGGTCATCTGGATGGTGGCCTGCTCGCGGTCCCACAGGATCGCCTTGCGGAAGTCGCCGACGTAGCCGGTTCCCGCAGGGACGGCCTCGGTCTCGATGACCGGCAGGTTCCACAGCGGCTGCGCGCTGCCCGTACCAGAGGGGCCACCGAAGTAGTAGCGGTTCTCGTTGTCGGTCAGCAGGTCGATCGTCTCGACGTCCGCCGGGTTGAGCAGGTACGCGTTGGCGATCGAACGGCCCACGGTACGGACCTTGGTCTTGGCCTTGCGCAGCGTGACCAGCGCGTTCGTGTCCCAGGCCTGCGACTGCACGCCGGAGACGTTGCCCAGCCCGTCGAAGTTCTCGCCGGTGCCGTCACCCTGAACCATCTGGTCCTCGAGCTCCTCCTCCAGGCCGTAGCGGAGGAAGGCGTCGATGAGGGTGCGGATCTGCGCGGCGTCCGACAGGGCGCGCTTCGTGACCGGCATCCAGTGCGCGATGGTCTTCACCGCGGTGGTGACCTTCGCCAGGGCGAGCCCGGACTCCGGCTTGTAGCCGCCGCCGGCGTTGTTCACCAGCGCGCCCGCGCCGCCCGGGGCGGTCGGTGCCGCCGAGGACGTCGCCTCCGCGACCGGGGCGGCGTTGTTCGTCACCGAGGTGACACGCACGTACTCGACCGTGTCCGAGGTGGTGGTGCCGTTGGTGACGACGTCCCGCATCCGCAGCGGGCGCTGGAAGACGTCCAGGCCGACCTGCAGTCCGCGGTAGTCGTTCTGCACGAACGCTCCGCCGGAGGTGTCCGAGGCGCCGGTGACCAGGCTCTTGACGCCGAACATCTCCGACTGCACGCGCTGCTTCGCGCCGAACGCTCCGCCGCGCGCCTGCGAGAGGAGGCCCTTGTACTCGGGGGAATCGGTGAACTGCTCACCGAGGGACTTACCGCGCTCGGGCAGCTGGAAGCCGGACGCGGTACGGCGGCTGCCGTCCTGCTCGGTCTTCGCGTTGAGGGCGATGTCGTCGCCGAGGTCGGCGAGCGTCTTCTTCAGCTCGTCGTTGCCGCGGAGGCGCTCGATCTCGCCCTTCGCCTCGGTGGCCTTCGCCATGTGCTCGCGCAGCTGGCCGGCCTCTTCGGGCGTGAAGTCGCGGTCGCCGTCGTCCTCGGCCGTCTTGGTGATCTGGCGGGCTTCGAGGAGGTGGTGCTTCATGAGCTCCTTGAGCTCATCGATCTTGCTGGGCATGGGTCCTCATTCCGTGAGCGAGAGCTCCAGCTCCTTCAGCTGCAGCTCGGTGCGCAGACGGGCAGAGGCGGCTCCGGCCTTGGCGGCACCTTCGTCGGGTGCTTCGCGGAGGTCCGGCGTGGTCTCTTCCTCGATGCTGCTGGTGGATCCGGCGTCGGCTCCCTTGGCGGGCGGGGTGGCCTCGGGCTGAGCGGGGGGCGTGTCGCCCGCGGCTGCCTCGGCACCCGGCTGGCCGGGCTCGTCGGTCGGCTTCTCGCTGGTCTTGCTCTTCTCCGGCGTCGCGGACGCCAGCACCTCGCCGATCGCCTCATGGGCTTTCGAGAGGGAGTCGTAGTTCGCCTGGCTCAGGACACGGCCGGCCTTGGCCCCGGACGCCAGCCCGGCGGCCTTCGCGGCGAGGAGTTCGGTCTCCTGGTTCGCGCCGACCAGGCAGGGCCCGACCTCGTGCAGCTTCAGACGGCGCAGCTCGTAGTAGCCGCCCCACGGGTGCTGGTCGTCCTCGACCCAGGCGCCCTCCTTCACGTCGTAGGCGAAGGAGAACTGGGTGACGCGGCGGCCCTTCAGGAGCCGGTACACCTGCGCCGATGTCGGGTTGGTGTCGAGGTCGTCGATCTGGCCGGTGACCTCCAGGCCCTGTAGCGTCTCGACCGCCTTGACGACGGTGCCGACGTGGGCGAACGGGTCACCCCAGGCGTGCGCCCAGATCACCGGGATCGGGTCGCCCTTGGCGTTCCACTCCTCCAGCGTCTCGGTGAACGCGCCCGGCCGGACCACATCGCCGACCGAGTCCTCGTTGCCGAACACCGAGACCAGCGCCGTGAACTGCCCCTCGGCCAGCCCGTCGGCGACGCCCGCCGCCTTCACACGAGCCGTGAAGTCCTTCGTGCGCACGTCAGTCCTCCTTCGCATAGTCGAGCGTGCAGTTGCAGTTGACGAGCTCTGCGGTCTTGCCGGAGCCGTCGCCGGGCCAGCGCAGGCCGTTCGAGAAGACGTCGTCGAGGCTGACCGCCTCGCCGTCCTGCGCCTTATGTGAGGGCCGCGGGTTGCGGCCACCGGTCCGCCAGATCTTCTTCGTCAGCCCGGAGGCCGAGGCCGCGTCGTGGCTGCCGAAGCTGCGGAATTCGGTGGATGCCGTTGTGGCCCGGGCGGCTGCGGCCGACGCCCACGTCGCGGCCGCGCCCTTGAGGGCTTCACGCCACCCGTCGCCGCCCTCCTCCTGCACGCTGGCGACCACGGTGCGGCCAGCCTCGTCGTGCTGCGCGGCGTGCGTCTGCGCTGCCGCCAGGATCCAGGCGAGCATCACCTCGGCGGACCAGCCCTCGGCGTCCGGGTTGTGGACCTCGAGCACTTCCCACGCACCGACCTGTGCGAGCTGGTAGCCGTAGTCGGCGAAGAGCGCCTCCAGCTGGGCGAGCCGGTCGTCCGAACCCGCGGCCCACAGGGCGAGCAGATCCGGCATGTCGTCGGCCTTGGCGCCCGACGCCGTCAGCAGCCGGGACGCGGCCCGCTCGGTGAAGCGGACCAGCGCCGTCTCGAACGCGTACCGCTGCCCCTGGATGGTGCCGAGATCAGCCGGCCTGCCGCTCTTCACCAGCGCCAGGCCACGCGCTTTTGGGAGCGCATCCGGCTCAGGCGCCGTGTCCCTCGGCGAGGCGAGCCCGCCCTGCGTCACGTTCATCGGAACGATCAGTTCGTCCCCGCCCTCGACGCGCGGCAGATTGTTCCTGGCCCGGATCTCATTGCGGGTCATCCACGGGCCGCCGGTCGCGGTCGACGCCGCGACCGCCTGCTCCTCGAAGGAGCCGCGCATCTTCGCGTCGATGTTGAACTCGCAGTACACGTCCCGGTTGTCGCCCGGCATGTCGGCCAGGATCTGCGCGGCAATCTCCTGCTGCAGCATCACCATCCACGGACCCAGCGTGTCCTGGTACAGGTGGCTGTGCTGCTCCTTGATGTTCGAGTAGGTCGCGTGGTCCAGGATCCCGATCAGCGGCGGCGGAATGAAGTAGGCCGCCGACACCTCCTCGCGGGTCAACTTCCGCGCCTCGATGTACTGCGCCTGCTCCGGGTTGAAGCCGACCGGCACGTACTCCATGCCGTCCTCGAGGATCGGCGTACCGCCCTCGGCGCCGCCCCCCTGGGTGAAGCTCCGCCACATCTCACGGAAGCGGCGCTTCTCCTTGTCTCCCCACTCGGGCGAGTCGATGGGTCGCTTCAGGACACCGGTCAGGCGGGCCCCGCCCTTCCACATCGCCGCTCGCTGCTTGGCCGCCTCGGAGGACTCCAGCAGCAGCTCGCGCAGCGACTCGATCGGCGACGATCCGGCCGTCAGATTGTCCGGCGAGTAGCCGTGGATATGGACGACCTCATCGACCCCGAAGTCCCGGCCGCCCGCGGTCTCGAAGTACTCGGGCCTGATCCAGTTCCCGCCGTAGGGGCGGATCAGCGACGGCGGGACCGGCAGGATCCGAAGCTGCCCGTCGAGCCTCAGCTTGATCCCGTACCAGGAGTCGTACAGGGCGACGTCCGCGACCATCCGCTCGACGAACCGGTACGTAGTCATCCCCGGCAGCGGCGCCGCCAGCAGCCTCGCCAGCGGGTGATCCGATAGCCGCTCCCGGTCCGTGTCGCTGATCCGGCGGAACGTGTGGATGCCCAGCTGGGCAATGTTCCGGGCCAGGAACCCGATGACCGTCCGCACCTGCGGCTGCGTCCGCCAGATCGTCTCGTACTCCCACGGCGCCGCCGGCAGCGGCATCGCCGCATACCCGGGCGTCACCCCGGCGCCCGTCACCGCCAGCTCGCCCGACGAGACCACGAACGCCATCACCCACCACCCGTCGCAAGCACCTGGGTGAACTCGACCTTGGCCCGCTCGACGACGACCTCGCCGTCCACGCGCTGCGGCTGGCGGCCCGCCTCCAGCAGCTCCACATCCCGCAGCACCAGCAGCGGCCCGCGCTTCGCCCACAGCACGCCGGCGAACGCCTTGTCGGCCAGGTTGACCACGACCCGCTTCCGCACCGCTGTGCGACGCCAGGCGAACATGCGGCCTCCCCTCGGCCGCTACACGACCATGATCTCGTCCTCGTCCGCGTAGCGGGACTTCCGCCGCGGGGGCCTCGCGACGACCTCGGCCATCGCCGTGGCCAGCGCCGACACACCGTCGATCTTGTCGCCGGAGTTCGCCTTGTCCGGCTTCACGTTCCCGGCCGGGTCCATCGCCACCGCCAGGTTGTCCACGCACCAGCGCACCACCGGGTGCCCACCGTGCCGAAGCGCCGGCGCCTCCGGCGTACCCTGCAGCGTCAGCCGCTGGATCTCCTTCAACACCGGGCTCATCGTGGCGAAGCCCTGCCTGACCTTCACCATGGGTGCCCGCTCGCTGACCAGGTCGTTCGTCAACTGGCTCGCGTTCCATGGGTCGTAGCCCAACGACTTCACCTTGAAGAAGTCCCGGTCTCGCCGGATCTGCTCCTTGATGAAGTCGTAGTCCGCGACGTTCCCCGGCGTCGCCACCAGGAAGCCCTCCCGCACCCAGCGGGACGCCGCCCCGGCCGTCCGCTTGTCCAGCGCCTTGAGGTTGTCCTCCGGCGTCCAGAACCGCCACAGCGCATCCAGCGTGCCGGTGCGGTCGTCGGGGAAGAGCCAGCACAGAGCGCACAGGTCGGATGTGCTCGCCAGGTCCAGGCCGCCATACGCCTCCCTGCCCTTGAGCTTCGCCTCGTCCAACAGGCCGGCGTTCTCGTCCCAGTCCTCCAGCCGGATGAACCGGGTCGACTGCTTGGTGCGGATCCCCAGATGCAGGCGCAGGAACTTCGCCAGATCGGCCGGCGACTGTTGCGCCTCTGCCGACGCGCCCCGCAGATACGCCGCGGAAGGACTCACGCCATAGCCGGGGTTAGCCTTCCGCCACGTCGCCTCCGCGTGCGGGTCGTCCTCCTCGTCCGCACCCCAGACCACCCCGTAGGTGTCCAGGTCATGGAGGGCTCCGCGAGCCAGCTGCTCGATGTACTGCCGCTTCCGGTCGTAGATCGATTCCTGCTTGCCCTCGTCCGCCGTCGTAATGATGATGACCAGCGGCTGCCGGCGCGAGCCGGTACCCGTCTCGATCGTCTCCACCAGGTCCGGGCTCTTGTGGACATGCAGCTCGTCGATGATCCCGCCGTGCACGTTCGCGCCGTGCAGCGCCTCGGCCACCGACGAGACCACCGTGAAGTAGCTGCCGGACGCCGGGTGCGTGATCTTCTTGGTGAACGCCTTGACGTTCCCCTTCAGCGCCGGCGCCCGCTCCGCGATCGTCTTGATCGGATCGAACGTGTACCGCGCCTGCTTCTCCGACGTGGCCGCCGCGTAGACCTGGGCGCCCGGCTCCGAGTCCGCCGCCATCAGGTACACGGCGATGCCGCCCGACAGCGTCGTCTTCCCGTTACGCCGCGGCACGTCCACGTATAGCTTGCGGACGATCCGCACGTAGCCCTCGGCCTCGTCGTCCCAGCGCACCCAGCCGAAGACGGGCGCCAGGATGTACGCCACCTGCCACGGGTCCGGGTCCAAGGGCTTCCCCGCCCACTTGCCCTGCGTGTGCCGCAGCAGATGGAACGACTTCAGCACCCGATCCACCCGGACCGGATCGAACACCGCCCCCGGCGCCTCCCCCGGCGACGGAGTCTGCACCTTCGGCGGACAGTCCGGCACCGGGATCCCCCGGGACTTCATGTACCAGGCGACCTCGGCACTGATACCCAGCTCAGCCGGAGCCGGCGAACGGGTTCTCCTCGCCGCCATCGTCGCCCCCGCTTCGAGCCAGCGCCTGCTCCGTCGACGGAGTCAGTCCGAAGTGCGCTGCCCACGAACGGACTTCACGGCCGGCCGCGCGCGCAATGGCGACGGCTGGATGCGCCAGCGTCCCCTGCCGCGCCTCGATCGTCAGGCCTTCACGCTGCACCGTCAGCGTCGCGTCGACGAACACCGCCCACGCCTCGCAGTACGCGGCCAGCGCCGCCCTGTCCGACTCCTTCACCAGGTCCAGCCGCGAGAGCTCCGGCATCACCCTGGCCCACTCCGCGGCCGCCTCCTCCGACAGCCAGTCGGGAGCCTCCGGCGGGACGCGCTTGAAGTCCGGACCCGTGTTGACCTTGCGGCCACCCGAGTCCCGGCCAGGCGCGCGGCCGTCGATCAGCTTCAGGCCGGCAGGCTTCGAGGTACGGGGCACGGTGATCACCCCCCGCCGGTCACAGAGCGTTATCGCAGGTCAGGGGCCTATCCCCTGGTCAGCGTAGTGAGCGTGCAC
>Ga0247820_10000976_pt1 | contig 16034 bp, 13 predicted proteins | sample 13C_Glucose_Day1_2_FD_192480 | JGI IMG/M metagenome (GOLD analysis project Ga0247820, IMG submission 192480) | Soil microbial communities from agricultural site in Penn Yan, New York, United States - 13C_Glucose_Day14 | ecosystem: Environmental > Terrestrial > Soil > Agricultural land | place...
CGGGCAGCGGCTTCAGGACGATCGGATCCTTCAGCGTGCGCATGTTGGTGAGGCATGCGAGGCCGTTCTTGCCGTTGATGTTCATCGCGTCGGAGCCGCACACGCCCTCGCGGCACGAGCGGCGGTACGACAGCGTCGGGTCGACCGCCTTGAGCTTGATCAGCGCGTCGAGCAGCATGCGCTCGGAGCCGTCGAGCTCGACCTGGAGGGTCTGCATGTAGGGCTTGGCGTCCCGGTCCGGGTCGTAGCGGTAGATCTGGAACGTGCGCTGGGTCATGGTGGTGTTCAGAACGTGCGGACCTTGGGCGGAATGGATTCGACGGACATCGGCTTCAGGTTGACCGGCTTGTAGTCGAGCCGGTTCCCTGTGCAGTACCACAGTGTGTGCCGCATCCACTCCCGGTCGTTGCGGCCGTTCGGGAATTCCGGCGAGTCGGCGTAGTCGTTGACAGTGTGCGCTCCGCGGCTTTCCTTGCGGGCAGCCGCCGAGACGATGGTGGCCTGCGCCGCCTCGATCAGGTTCTCGACCTCCAGCGCCTCGACACGGGCGGTGTTGAAGATGTTGGACTTGTCGGCCAGGCCGATCGCGTTCACGCGCTCGCGCAGCGCGGCGATCTGGCCCACGCCTTCGTCGAGCATGGCCTGCGTGCGGAAGACGCCGGCGTGCTTCTGCATCGAGGTGCGGATGTCGTTGGCGACGTCCTGCGCATACTCGCCGCCGGCGGCGCCATCCAGGCGCGCGAGGCGCGCCAGCGACCTGTCGGCCGCGTCGGCCGGCAGCGGCTTGTGGGTCTTGCTGCGCAGGCTCGCCTCGACGATGTGGTGGCCGGCGGCCCGGCCGAACACGAGCAGGTCGAGCAGCGAGTTGGTGCCGAGCCGGTTGGCGCCGTGCACGCTCACGCAGGCGCACTCGCCCACGGCGTAGAGGCCGTTGACGATCGTGTTCGGGTTGCCGCCCTGCGGCACGACCACCTGGCCGTGCACGTTGGTGGGGATGCCGCCCATCTGGTAGTGGATGGTCGGCACCACGGGAATCGGCTCCTTGGTGATGTCGACGTTCGCGAAGTTGTGTCCGATCTCGAAGACGCTGGGCAGGCGCTTCATGATCGTGTCGCCGCCCAGGTGGGTCATGTCGAGGTTGATGTAGTCCTTGTTCGGACCGCAGCCCCGGCCTTCCTTGATTTCCTGGTCCATGCAGCGCGAGACGAAGTCGCGCGGCGCGAGATCCTTCAGCGTGGGCGCGTAGCGCTCCATGAATCGCTCGCCGTTGCTGTTGCGCAGGATCGCGCCCTCCCCGCGGCAACCCTCGGTGAGCAGCACGCCCGCGCCGGCGACGCCGGTGGGGTGGAACTGCCAGAACTCCATGTCCTCGAGCGGCAGGCCGGCGCGCGCGGCCATGCCCAGGCCGTCGCCGGTGTTGATGAAGGCGTTGGTGCTGGCGGCGTAGATGCGCCCGGCGCCGCCCGTGGCGAACAGCGTGGTCTTGGCCTCGAGGATGTGCACCTCGCCCGTCTCCATCTCGAGCGCGGTGACGCCGAGCACGTCGCCGTCGGCGTCGCGGATGAGATCGAGTGCCATCCATTCCACGAAAAACTGGGTCCGCGCCTTCACGTTCTGCTGGTAGAGCGTGTGCAACATCGCATGCCCGGTGCGGTCGGCGGCAGCACATGCGCGCTGCACGGGCTTCTCGCCATAGTTTGCCGTGTGGCCCCCGAACGGGCGCTGGTAGATGGTGCCGTCGGGGTTGCGGTCGAACGGCATGCCCTGGTGCTCGAGCTCGTACACGACGCGCGCGGCCTCGCGGCACATGAACTCGATCGCGTCCTGGTCGCCCAGCCAGTCGCTGCCCTTGATGGTGTCGAAGAAGTGATAGTGCCAGTTGTCCTCGCTCATGTTGCCGAGCGAGGCGCCGATGCCGCCCTGGGCGGCCACGGTGTGCGAGCGCGTGGGGAACACCTTGGACAGCACCGCCACGTTGAGCCCGGCGCGCGCGAGCTGCAGCGACGCCTGCATGCCCGAGCCGCCCGCCCCGACGATGACGACGTCGAAGCGGCGCCTTGCGAGAGAACCCGATGCCATCACAGCCTCCAGAGCACTTGCACGGCCCAGCCGGCGCAGCCGACCAGCCAGACGATGGTGAACAGGTGCAGCGTCAGGCGCAGCCCGACCGGCTTCACGTAGTCCATCCAGATGTCGCGCATGCCGATCCACGCGTGCCAGGCCAGCGAGACGATGACGACGAACGTGAGCACCTTCATCCATTGCGACGCGAAGATGCCGGCCCAGCGGTTGTAGCCGAGCGGCCCGCCGAACAGCAGCTGCGCACCGAGCACGAGGGTGAAGAGTGCCATCAGCCCGCCGGTGACGCGCTGCACGAGCCAGTCGGCGAAGCCGTAGTGCGCGCCCACCACGAGGCGCTTGGAACCGAACTTGTCTGCCATGGGCACCTCAGTACAGGCCGAACAGGCGGGCCGCGAAAAGCAGGGTGAGCAGCGTGCTGAGCACCAGCGTGACGTTCGCCGAAACGCGCCCCTGCCGCATGGACACGCTGTGCGTCACGTCCATCCAGAGGTGGCGCAGCCCGGCGATGAAGTGCACCAGGTAGCCCCAGATCATCGCGAGCACCACGAGCTTGAGGAACCAGCCGGGCAGGAAGCCGACGCCGCCCGCGAACACGCTGCGGAAGCGGTCGAAGGTGATCTCGGAGGTGACGCTGGTGTCGAACAGCCAGATGGCCAGGGGCAGCAGCATGAACAGGAGCGCGCCGCTGATGCGATGGAGGATCGACACGATCGCGGCCATCGGCATGCGGTACCGAACAATCTGCGAGACGTGGATGTTCGTGTAGACGCGTGGGCTCTTGACGGTCGGCGCGATTTCTTGTGCCATGCCCTATCTCGTGTTGCCGCAACCGAACGATTTTATGGCAATGGAACAAGCGGCCATGACCGTTCAGCTCAGATCATTGCGGTAGAAGTGCGTTTCGGTGTTGTAGAGGCCCCGGCGCACCTCCACCGGCCGGTCGCCATAAGTGTGCGAAAGGCGCTCCACCGACAGCAGCGGCGCGCCGGCCGGCAGCTGCAGCAGGGCGGCGGCGTCGGCATCGGCCGCGACGGCCCGGATCTTCTCCTCGGCGCGGATCATCGGCACGCCGAACTCCGCCTCGAACAGCCGGTAGAGCGGGCCGGGGTAGTCGGACAGGCGCTCGGCCGTGAGCCCCTTGAACAGCGCGCCGGGCAGCCAGATGTCGTCGAGCACCACCGGCGTGCCACGATAGGAAAGCAGCCGCTTGACCTGGATCGCAGCGTCGCCGCCCTTGAGGTCAAGGGCTCGTGCGATCTCGGCGGGCGCGCGCGTGCGGCGGCAATCGAGGAAGCGGCGCGTGCGGTCCTCGGGCACGCCGTCGTCCGGGACGAGCCGCAGGAAGCGGTACTGCGTGCGCTCCTCGGCATGCGTGGCGACGAACGTGCCCTTGCCCTGCCGGCGCACCAGCAGGTTCTCGGTGGCGAGCTCGTCGATCGCCTTGCGCACCGTGCCCTGGCTCACCTTGAAGCGGGCGGCCAGCTCCATCTCCGACGGAATCGCCTCGCCCGGCTTCCATTCGCCGGACTGCAGGCTCGCGGTGATCAAGCCCTTGATCTGGCGGTACAGCGGGCTGTAGGCGGGGCCGCCGCCGGCATCGGGTGCGGCGGCCCGCGGAATGGCGGAGGACATGGCCGGCATTGCATCACAGGGCGCCGGGCGAGTCCATGAACCTTTGTCTTATATAAGACATAGGATCAGGCCATGGAACCCCCGGTGGGCGTCGAGATTGCGCCTAAACTGGATGGGCTTCCGCGCGCTTCGCCTTCTTCCTTCTTCCACCCGACTTCCTGGAGTACCCCCATGAGCAAGAAGCCCGTCCGCGTCGCCGTCACCGGCGCCGCCGGCCAGATCGGTTACGCCCTGCTGTTCCGCATCGCGGCGGGCGAAATGCTGGGCCGCGACCAGCCGGTGATCCTGCAACTGCTGGAGATCCCTGACGAAAAAGCGCAGAAGGCGCTCAGGGGCGTGATGATGGAGCTCGAGGATTGCGCGTTCCCGCTGCTGGCCGGCATGCAGCCGCACAGCGACCCGAACGCCGCCTTCAAGGACACCGACTACGCGCTGCTGGTCGGCGCGCGGCCTCGCGGCCCCGGCATGGAGCGCAAGGACCTGCTCAGCGCCAACGCGCAGATCTTCACCGCCCAGGGCAAGGCGCTGAACGCTGCCGCCTCGCGGGACGTGCGCGTGCTGGTGGTGGGCAATCCGGCCAATACCAACGCCTACATCGCGATGAAGAGCGCGCCCGACCTGCCGCGCACGAACTTCACAGCCATGCTCCGCCTGGACCACAACCGCGCCCTCTCGCAGGTGGCCGCGAAGATCGGCAAGCCTGTGAGCGCGATCGAGAAGATGGCGGTGTGGGGCAACCACTCGCCCACCATGTACGCCGACTACCGCTTCGCGACCGTCGACGGCAAGCCGGTGAAGGACCTGATCAACGACCAGCCCTGGAACAAGGACGTGTTCCTGCCCACGGTGGGCAAGCGGGGCGCGGCGATCATCGAGGCGCGCGGCCTCAGCTCGGCGGCATCGGCCGCCAATGCCGCCATCGACCACATGCATGACTGGGCGCTCGGTACCCAGGGCAAGTGGGTGACGATGGGCGTGCCGAGCAATGGCGACTACGGCATCCCGGCGGACGTGATATTCGGCTTCCCGGTGACCACTGCCGGCGGCAAGTACAGCCTCGTCGAGGGCCTGCCGATCGACGACTTCAGCCGCGAGCGCATCAACCTCACGCTCAAGGAACTGCTGGAGGAGCAGGAAGGCGTCAAACACCTCCTCTAGCCATGGCCGCGATCCACCCGCGCGAGGCCCTGTTCGACCCCGGCGAGCCTGCGTCGTCGGCGCTGTCAGTGTGCGACCACTATGCCGGCGTCGAGGCGCGCATGCGCAAGAGCCTCGAGCTGCAGAACGAGTTGGGGCCGGTGTTCGACGTGACGCTCGACGCGGAGGACGGAGCGCCCGTGGGGGGCGAGGCCGAGCACGGCGCGCTGATGGCCGAGCTCGTGAACTCGCCGCTGAACCGCCACGGCCGGGTCGGCGCCCGCCTCGTGCCCGTGGATCATCCGGCGTTCGAGACGCTGGTCGAGGCGGTGGTGGGCGGCGCGGGCCCGCGCCTGGCCTACGTGATGGTACCGAAGGTGCGCGGGCTGGTGGACTTGCAGCGCGCGGTCGACTTCATCGACGCGCGTGCCGGCGGACGCGCGATTCCGGTGCATGCGCTGGTCGAGACCCATGGGGCGCTGCGCGAAGTGTTCGAGCTGGCGGCGCACCCGCGCATCGAGTCGCTCTCGTTCGGGCTGATGGATTTCGTCGCCGCCCACCGCGGCGCGATCCCGCAGGCGGGCATGACCGTGAAGGGGCAGTTCGAGCATCCGCTGGTGCTGCGCGCGAAGCTCGAGATCGCGGCGGCCTGCCATGCGCACGGCAAGACGCCGTCGCACTGCGTCGTCACCGAGTTCAAGCATGCCGCCGCGCTGCAGGAAGCAGCGACGAAAGCCTGCCGCCAGCTCGGCTACACGCGGATGTGGAGCATCCACCCCGCGCAGATCCGGCCGATCGTCGACGCCTTTACGCCGACCACCGCTGAGGTGGACCTGGCCATCGAGATCGTGGCGGCCGCGCAGGCCGCCGGGTGGGCGCCGATCCGCCACCACGACACCCTTCAGGACCGTGCGAGCTACCGCTACTTCTGGCAGGTACTCGAACGCGCCCACCGCACCTCATATACCGGCGGCCCGCAGCTGCCGGCGGAGGTGCGACGCACCTACTTCGACGACAACACCTGATGCAATTTCCTCGAATTCTTCTCTTGCTGGCACTGGCGGCTGCCGTGCCGGCCCAGGCCCAGACGCAGGCGCCGGCCAAGAAGCCGCGCGCCGCGAGCAAGGCGCCGGCCAAGGCGACGCCGCCGGTGCCCGTGCTCGTGGACGCCGACGAAACGCAGCGCAAGGCCGCGGATCTCACGCACTACGGCGACTACGCCTGCGAGTTCAGCCAGACCTTGCATGTCGCCCGCCACGCCACGCATGTCGGCTACGTGGACGTGCGCTTCGGAAAGCTCCAGTACACGATGAAGCCGGTGCTGTCCACGACCGGCGCATTGCGTCTCGAGGATGTCGAGGGCCGCGTGCTGATGATCCAGATCCCGATCAAATCCATGCTGATGGATGTGCGCCAGGGCCGCCGGCTGGTGGACGAGTGCATGCACGACCAGCAGCGTCAGGCGCGCCAGGCGGCCCTGGCCCAGCTGGCGCTGCGGCCGGGCATCGGGATCGATCCGGTGAAGTCGGCGCTGGACGTCGAAGCCGCTGCGGCGGCGGCGTCCGCGGCCGCCTCCGCAGCGGCAACGGCGGCGTCGGCGGCGGCAGTGGCCGCCTCAGCGGCAGCGGAAGCGGCGTCGGCGGTCGCGCCGGCCCCGGCCGCTTCCGGCCAAGCGCCCGCCTCTACCCCCACGCGCTGATTTTTCACGCGGCGCAAGCCCGGCGGGCCGAAAAACGACTTGGCAAGTCTTATATAAGACATAAAATAGCAGAGTACTCAGGAGCCTTCCCCATGCTGATCCCCTACCGCCAACATGCCGCCGAGCGCGCCGCGCTGGGCATCCCGCCGCTGCCCCTCACTGCCGAGCAGACCGCCGCGCTCGTCGAGCTGGTCAAGTCGCCGCCAAACGGCGAGGCGGCTTTCCTGCTGGACCTGCTCGCGCACCGCGTGCCTCCGGGTGTGGACGACGCGGCCAAGGTCAAGGCCTCGTTCCTCGCCGCCGTGGCGCATGGCGAGGTGCAGGTGGAGCTGCTGCCGCGCGCGCGGGCGGCCGAGCTGCTGGGCACGATGGTGGGCGGGTACAACGTGAAGCCGCTGATCGACCTGCTCGACGACGCGGAGCTGGCGCCGGTGGCTGCAGCCGGGCTGAAGAAGACCCTGCTGATGTTCGACTACTTCCACGACGTGGCCGAGAAGGCCCGGGCGGGCAACTCGCATGCGGCCGCCGTGGTGCGCAGCTGGGCCGACGCCGAGTGGTTCACGAGCCGGCCGGAGGTGGCCCGGTCGATCACCGCCACCGTGTTCAAGGTGGCCGGCGAGACCAACACCGACGACCTGTCGCCCGCGCCCGATGCCTGGAGCCGCCCGGACATCCCGCTGCATGCGCTGGCCATGCTGAAGAACGCCCGCCCCGGCATCGTGCCGGAGGAAGACGGCAAGCGCGGCCCGATCGCGTTCATCGAGGAGCTCCGGCGCCGCGGCCACCTCGTGGCCTACGTCGGCGACGTGGTGGGCACCGGCTCGAGCCGCAAGAGCGCCACCAACAGCGTGATCTGGCACACCGGCGAGGGCATCCCCTTCGTGCCCAACAAGCGCTTCGGCGGCGTCTGCCTCGGCGGCAAGATCGCGCCCATCTTCTTCAACACGCAGGAAGACTCCGGCGCGCTGCCCATCGAGGTGGACGTCTCCAGGCTCGAGATGGGCGACGTGATCCACATCCACCCGTACGACGGCCGCGTCGTGAAGAACGGCGAGACCGTGGCCACGTTCACGCTGAAGAACGACGTGCTGCTCGACGAGGTACGCGCCGGCGGGCGCATCAACCTCATCATCGGGCGCTCGCTCACCGCGAAGGCGCGCGAGTTCCTGGGCCTGCCCGCCTCGACCGTGTTCCGCCTGCCGCAGCCGGTGGCGGCTTCCCGCAAGGGCTACACGCTGGCGCAGAAGATGGTGGGGCGCGCTTGCGGGCTGCCGGACGGCGTCGGCGTGCGCCCGGGCACCTACTGCGAGCCGCGCATGACCTCCGTCGGTAGCCAGGACACCACAGGCCCGATGACGCGCGACGAGCTGAAGGATCTCGCATGCCTCGGGTTCTCGGCCGACCTCGTGATGCAGAGCTTCTGCCACACCTCTGCCTACCCGAAGCCGGTGGACGTGAAGACGCACCGCGAGCTGCCGGGCTTCATCAGCACGCGCGGCGGCATCTCGCTGCGCCCGGGCGACGGCGTGATCCACTCGTGGCTGAACCGCATGCTGCTGCCGGACACCGTGGGCACCGGCGGCGATTCGCACACGCGCTTTCCGATCGGCATCAGCTTCCCCGCGGGCTCCGGCCTCGTGGCCTTCGCCGCCGCCACCGGCGTGATGCCGCTGGACATGCCCGAGAGCGTGCTGGTGCGCTTCAAGGGCACGATGCAGCCCGGCATCACGCTGCGCGACCTGGTGCACGCCATCCCGCTGTACGCCATCCGGCAGGGGCTGCTGACGGTGGCCAAGGCCGGCAAGAAGAACGTCTTCTCGGGCCGCATCCTGGAGATCGAGGGGCTGCCGGACCTGAAGGTGGAGCAGGCATTCGAGCTCTCCGACGCGTCGGCCGAGCGCAGCGCCGCCGGCTGCACGGTGCGGCTGAATCCGGCACCGGTCGTCGAGTACCTGAACTCGAACATCGTGCTGCTGAAGAACATGATCGCCCAGGGCTACCAGGACAAGCGCAGCCTGGAGCGGCGCATCGGCTCGATGGAGCAGTGGCTTGCGAAACCGGCGCTGCTGGAGGCAGACGAGGACGCCGAATACGCCGCGGTGATCGAGATCGACCTCGACGACATCCGGGAGCCGATCCTCTGCTGCCCGAACGACCCGGACGATGCCCGGCCGCTGTCGGCGGTCCAGGACACGCCGATCGACGAGGTGTTCATCGGCTCTTGCATGACCAACATCGGGCACTTCCGCGCCGCGAGCAAGCTGCTGGACGGGCACCGCGACATCCCCGTGAAGCTCTGGGTCGCGCCGCCGACCAAGATGGACGCGAGCGAGCTCACCCGGGAAGGCCACTACGGCACCTTCGGCACGGCCGGCGCGCGCATGGAGCCGCCGGGCTGCAGCCTGTGCATGGGCAACCAGGCGCAGGTGCGCGAGGGCGCGACCGTGGTGTCGACCAGCACGCGCAACTTCCCGAACCGGCTCGGGCGCAACACCAACGTGTATCTCGCGTCCGCGGAACTGGCCGCCATCGCGTCCAAGCTCGGCCGCATCCCGACGGTGGCCGAGTACCACGCCGACATGGGCGTGATCAACCAGGACGGCGCGACCGTGTACCGCTACATGAATTTCGACCGGATCGACGAGTACAGCGAGGTCGCGCGAGAAGTTGCCGTTTGAGTATCGGTAACGGCCCCTGGACGGCCCGCCCCGGCGGGCCGTTTTCGTTAGCATTGCCGCTCCCCTGCCACTGACCCGATCGGAGACCTCCGGATGACTCGTGTCTTCAACTTCAGCGCCGGCCCGGCCGCGCTGCCCGAACCCGTGCTGCGCCAGGCGGCCGACGAGATGCTCGATTGGCGCGGCAGCGGCATGTCGGTGATGGAGATGAGCCATCGCGGCAAGGAGTACATGGCCATCCATGCCGAGGCCGAGGCGCTGCTGCGCGAGCTGCTGGCCGTGCCGGCGAACTACAAGGTGCTCTTCCTTCAGGGCGGCGCCATCGGGCAGAACGCCTTCGTGCCGATGAACCTGCTGCGCGGCCGCACGAGCGCCGATTACGTCGACACCGGCGAGTGGTCGAAGAAGTCCATCAAGGATGCCAAGAAATACTGCACCGTGCGCATCGCCGCGACCGCCGAGGCGAGCCGCTACACGCGCGTGCCGCCGCAGGCCGAATGGAAGCTCGACCCGAACGCGGCCTACGTGCACATCTGCGCCAACGAGACCATCGGCGGAGTCGAATACCACTGGACGCCGGACACCGGCGCCGTGCCGCTCGTGGCCGACATGTCGTCCAACATCCTGTCGCGGGAAGTCGATGTCTCCCGCTACGGGCTGATCTACGCCGGCGCGCAGAAGAACATGGGCCCGTCCGGCCTCACGGTGGTGATCGTGCGCGATGACCTCATCGGCCAGGCCCTGCCGATCACCCCGTCCGCCTTCGACTACAAGCAGCAGGCCGACAACGACTCCATGCTGAACACCCCGCCCACCTATGCGATCTACGTCGCCGGGCTGGTCATGCACTGGCTGAAGGCGCAGGGCGGCGTGGCGGCGATGGAACGGCACAACCGCGCGAAGGCGGCGCTGCTGTACGACCTGCTCGATGCCTCGTCGTTCTACTCGAGCCCGGTCGCCCGGGAAGACCGTTCGCTGATGAACGTGCCGTTCAAGCTGCGCGACGAAGCGCTGGACGGCGCCTTTCTCGAGGGCGCGCAGGCGCGCGGCATGATCCAGCTCAAGGGCCACCGCTCGGTGGGCGGCATGCGGGCATCGATCTACAACGCGATGCCGGTGGAGGGCGTGAAGGCGCTGGTGACGTACATGAAGGAATTCGAGGCCGCGCATGCCTAAGCCGTTTCACGTGCTCGTGCTCAACGCCGTGTCGCCGCGGGGCTTGCAGCGCCTGCCGGCCGAGCAGTACACGGTGGGCAACGACATCCCGCGGCCCGACGCCGTGCTGGTGCGCTCGGCAGACATGCACGGCATGGCCATCGCGCCGTCGGTGCTCGCCGTGGCCCGCGCCGGCGCCGGCACCAACAACATCCCGGTGGATGCCATGAGCGCGCGAGGCGTGCCGGTGTTCAACGCCCCCGGCGCGAACGCCAACGCCGTGAAGGAGCTCGTGCTGGCCGGCATGCTGATGGCCGCGCGCAACCTGCGGCCGGCGCTGCGCTTCGTGGACACTCTCGACAAGCAGGCGCCCGACATGGAGCGCACGGTGGAAGACGGCAAGAAGTCGTTCGCCGGCTTCGAGCTCGCCGGCCAGACGCTGGGCGTGATCGGCCTCGGAAAGATCGGCTGTCTGGTGGCCGATGCCGCGATCAAGCTCGGCATGAACGTGCTCGGCCACGACCCGGAAATCACGGTCGATGCGGCCTGGAGCCTGCCGTCGCAGGTGAAGAAGGCGGCCAGCGTGGCCGAAGTGCTGCGCAACGCCCATTTCGTGACGCTGCACGTGCCGCTCGTCGCCGCGACGCGCGACCTGATCGGCCCGGCGAATGCCGCGCTGATGCGCCCGGGCTCCGTGCTGCTGAATTTCTCGCGCGACGGCGTGGTGAACGAGGCGGCCGTGCTGGGCGCGCTGGAGGAGGGGCGGCTCGCCTGGTACGTGTGCGACTTCCCGAGCGTGGTGATCAACGGCCACGAGCGCGTGGTGGCCCTGCCCCATCTCGGCGCCTCCACGCGCGAGGCCGAGGAGAACTGCGCCGTGATGGTGGTCGACCAGCTGCGCGACTACCTCGAGAACGGCAACGTGGCGAACGCCGTGAACTTCCCCACCGTGTCGATGGCTCGGGAATCAGGCTATCGGGTGGCGATCGCCAATGCCAACGTGCCGAACATGGTGGGGCAGATTTCCACCGCCATGGCGCAGGCGGGCCTGAACATCCACAACATGGTGAACAAGTCGCGCGGCGAGATGGCCTACACGCTGGTGGACGTGGACAGCCCCGTCGCCGACGCGGTGCTGAAAGACATCGCGTCGATCGACGGCGTGCTGGCCGTTCGCTACCTGCCAGCCTGAGCGCGCCCGGCCGTTCCGAAGCGCTCAGCCCGTAGCGCGCAGCGCGGCGGTAGTCCAGCCGGTCCGCTACTTGCGGCTCTTGGACTTGGCCGCGGCGCCGCCCTCGTTCAGCGCCTCCGACATGCCGATGAGCACGCCGCTGACCAACGCCGTGTAGCTCTCGGCCAACGCCTGCGCGGCCTTCACGCCGGCCGCGCGGCTGTCGCGCACCGCCGTCTGCATCTGCGAGGCGAACTGCTCCACCGTGGTCGTGGCCTGCGCGCCCGAGAGCGTGCCCTTGAGCTGCAGCTTGTCGAGCACCTGCTCCCATTGCGCGCCGAGCGGGGAGCCCGCGCCCTGGGCGGACTTCTTCATCGCATCGAACATGGTGTCTTCGAACTTCTCGAGGTCGCCCAACGCCTTCTTGAGCTGCTTTTCCTGCAGGCCGACGCCCTGGTCGACGAACTGCTGCAGGGCGGCGCGGTTGGCTTCGACGGCCTTGAGCAGCGCGTCGTCCATCCCGGCAACCGCCCCATCGAGCATCGCCTCCACGTCGAGGCCGGGCGTGACGTTCTTCGCCAGGCCGGTGTTCGCCGCCTCGGTGACGGTCTTCAGCGCGCCACGGATGTTCTTGAGCGTGAGTTCGCGCCCCTGGAGCGCGCCGAGCGTCGCCTTGCGGACCGCGTCGCGCAGCTGCGTGCTCTGCTTCGCGCTGGCGCTGGCGAACATGTCGATCAATGCGTTCTGGTCGATTCCGGTCCTGGCCATATGAGCTCCTTCGAAGGCGGTGCATGCGGGACATGCACTGTGCCACGCGGCGGGCTTGCCGTCGCTAGGGACCTTGCAGTCCTTGCTGCCAGAGGCCTTCCACCTGCTCGAACGGGTCGGCCGAGGGATCGAAGACGGCCGGGTCGGCGGCCAGCCGGAGCCAGGTGCGCGTGTCATGGTGGCTGCCCGGCACGGGCTGGTGGTCTCGCACGCGCACGAACCAGTCGTGCACCTGCGTGTAGCGTCCGGGATGCCGGCGCTGCGTCCACGCGAGGCCGGCCAGGTCGGCATAGCCTTCCTCGCGCCGCGTCGCGCGCATGGCGTGCCAGGCGGTGCGAGTGGCCGCATCGCCCGCCAGGGCCGATTCGACGAAGCCGGCGGGCAGGACGTTCCAGCGGCCCTGGACGTGGCGCCAGCAGTGGGCCACTTCGTGGGCGGCGACGGCCTCCATGACGGCGTCGTGCAGTTCGGGCGGGGCGGCGGCAAGGGCGGCGTCGGCCGCGGGGTTGCCGCGCATCGACAGCACCAGCTTGCAGCGGCCCTCCACGTAGTCCATGGCCATCGGCGCCTGGCCGGGGGCCTCCTGGGGCTGGACCACGATGTCCACCGGCAGGTGCTGCTGGCGCGCGTAGGCCAGCACCGGCAGGCCGGCCTGGAGCCAGCGCTGCTCGACGGCGCTGAGGTCGGCGGCGGTCGCAGCGACGGTGGGGACCAGCAACGCCAGCACGGCCCATGCACGCTTCATCGAAGCCCTCCCTGGTACGTCGCCCCCAATGGTAAACGCTGACTAACGCCTGCTTACGTAACGGCACTCAAAAGAAGCGCCTGGCGTCCGTAGACCCTCTTGCGCACAAAGCTCAGACCTCGTCTGACAACGCCTCGCAGTACCGGCACTGGCCCGCGTCTCCCCGACGTCTTCCGGCCTGGACCGTCGACCGCTCCCCACGTTTGACCCAAAAGCGGCGCCGCCTGGCGCGGTGCCGTAGCGAACCAATTACAGGGAGTTTTCCATGTCATCCCCCTCGCAAGATCCACGCCGCCTGTGGCTGACAGGAGCCGTCACTTCGGCCCTCCTGCTCGGCGCCTGCGGCGGCGGCGCACCCACGGGCGAAGACCCGGGCGCGGCGCCGGCCACCACCGAATCCACCCCGACGACCGACACGCCCGCGCTGTCGAGCACGCTCGCGGCTCCCGCCGCGGCCTCCGACCGGGAAGTGGCCCAGGCGGCATCGAGCTGCCCGAGCCTCCGGTACGCGAGCCCGCAGGTGGCAGCCTGGGACATGTCGCGCGACGTCAGCGCCGAGCGGCAGGCCTTGCTGGCGCGCTTCGGCCTGTCGGTGGTGAACATGCCGACCGACGCCGCTCGAACGACGGATTTCGTCGAGGGCGTGAAGGCGATCAACCCCGGCGCGGCACTGGCGCAATACCTCACCTTCCCCGACGTGCGCCCGGCGCCGGCCGCGACCGACTATGCCTACGCGCTCGCGACGGAGGCGACGGCCAATGGCTGGTGGCTGAAGAAGGCCGACGGCAGCTCCGTGAGCTGGACGGCCGGCAGCACCTGGGCCGTGAACATGACCGGCTGGGCGCAGCCCAACGGGGCCGGCCAGCGCTACCCGCAATTCAAGGCCGCGCACGACTTCGGCGTGTATTTCTCGGAAACGCCGCTGGACTACGCCTTCACGGCCAACACCTGGGCGCGGCCGCGCGTCGAGGCCGACTGGCGCGGCAACGGCACCGACCAGCTGCGCACCGACGCCACGGTGCAGAGCGCCATGCGCGCCGGCTACGCCGCCTACTGGTCGAGCCTGCGCGCGCTGGCACCGTCGGTGCAGATCATGGGCGGGCTGGACAACAGCAACGACCTGTCCGCGCCCGAGTTCGAGGGCCAGCTCGATGCCGCGTTCCTCGACGGGATGATCGGCAAGACCTGGTCGCTCGAGTCGATGAGCGGCTGGGACGCCGCCATGGAGCGCTACCGCGCGGCCATCGCGCGTACGAAAGCCGGCGGCAAGGTGGTGTTCTCGGTCTACGGCACCTCCCCCACCGACTATGCGACGCTGCGCTACGGCCTCGCCTCCGCACTGATGGACAACGGCCTGTTCATGTTCGTGCCGGCGTCGGGCAGCCAGCTGCCGGCGTGGTACGACGAGTACTCGGCGCAGCTCGGCGAGGCGGCCGAGGCGCCGCCGCTCGCGCCGGCCCGGAACGGGATTTACCTGCGCCGCTTCGAGAACGGCCTGGTGCTCGTGAACCCGAGCCGCACGGACGCGGCCACCATCGACGTCGGCGCGGGCTACCAGCGCCTGGCCGGCACGCAGGATCCGGCCGTCAACAGCGGCGCCGTGCAGTCGGTCGTCACGCTGGGGCCGCGCGAGGGCCTGCTGATGGTGAAGGTGCCCGAGCCGTGCATCCCGAAGGTGCACGCCACGCCGCGCGTGGCCGCGCTCGACTACAGCCGCAACACCACCACGGCGCAGCAGGACCTGCTGGCCAAATACCACTTCGTCATCCTGAGCATCACCCGGGGCATGGGCGGCGCGAAGCTGGAAGCGATGGCGGCGGCGCTGAAGGCGCGCAAGCCGGGCCTGCCGGTGGCGCAGTACACCGCCGTCAACGAGGTGATGTGCCACCCGCGCACGGTGGACGACGCGTACGAGGTGTCCAGCGAGGTGACGCGCAACAACTGGTGGCTGCGCAACGCCGACACCGGCACGCGCGTGCAGTGGACGACCGATTACCGCAACTGCGACATCAACTTCAGCAGCTACGTGCCGCCGAACGATCGCGGGCAGACGTTCGCCCAGTTCAAGTGGGGCGTGGACAACCGCGTGTGGTTCAGCAAGTCGCCGAGCACCGACTACCTCTTCATCGACAACTTCTGGCACAAGACGCGCAACGACGCGGACTGGATGCGCAACGGCGTGAACCTGAAGGCGGACAGCCCCGAGGCCAACGCGATCTACCGCCAGGCGATGGCCGACTACGTGGCCAACGTGCGCGCGGTGTCCCCGGGCCTGAAGGTGATGGGCAACATCAACAACGACCTGAACTTCACCGAGTACGACGACGTGCTGGACGGCGCGTTCTACGAGGGCCTGTTCGGCAAGTCGTGGTCGCTGGAGACGTGGGCGGGATGGGATGCCGCGATGGCCACCTACCGCACCGCGCTCACGCGCACCCGCGTGCCGGGCAACGTGTTTCTCAACACGTTCGCCGAGCCGAACGACTACCGCACCATCCGCTACGGGCTGGCCTCGGCGCTGCTGGAGAACGGCTACTTCGTGCACATCCCGTCGAGCGGGACGATGAAGCCGACCTGGATCGACGACTACGGCGCGCCGATCGGCGACGCCGCCGAGGCGCCGCCGAAGGCGCCGGCCCAGAACGGCATCTGGATGCGCCGCTACGCGAACGGGGTCGTGCTCGTGAATCCGAGCAAGACGGCCACGGCGTCGATCGTCGTGGGCCCGGGCTACAAGCGGCTGGCCGGCCCGCAGGACCCGTCGGTGAACAACGGCCATGCGGAGTCCACCGTCACGCTGGGGCCGCGCCAGGGCCTGCTGATGATCCGCCAGTGAGCCGAAGGCGGCGGCCGCGTCAGCCGCCCGCCTTGGCTCCGTGACGGCCGGCGCCGCGCGCAAAGCGTGCGGCGCCTTCCTGGCTTTCACCGCTGCGCAGCGTCGCTAGCCCGAGCGCGAACTCGGCTTTC
>Ga0247820_10000977_pt1 | contig 16027 bp, 13 predicted proteins | sample 13C_Glucose_Day1_2_FD_192480 | JGI IMG/M metagenome (GOLD analysis project Ga0247820, IMG submission 192480) | Soil microbial communities from agricultural site in Penn Yan, New York, United States - 13C_Glucose_Day14 | ecosystem: Environmental > Terrestrial > Soil > Agricultural land | place...
CCGCCTTCCGCGCGGTGGCGGTGCTCTACCAGGACTTCCTCGTGCGCTGCCGCATCCGCCGCGTCGGCGGCGAGCCGTTGAGCCTGCCGGCCTTCCGCCGCCGCCTCGCGGTGGCGCGCGCGGGCGTCGACACGGCGACCGCCGAAGGGTCCGAGTGGGACCGCGCGGTGGCCTTCGCGGCCGACCTCGCCGAGGACATCCAGGGCGTCTTCCTGCTCCTCGCCCGCGCGGCGCTGGAAGGCTCGCCCTGCCCGCCGGACGGCGAGATCGCCCGCGCCTGCGGCAGCCGCTCGCCGGGCCGCGCGCGGCGCCTCATCGCCTACATGGAAACCCGCAACATCGTGGTGACCCGCAACGACCCCCGGGGCCTGCGCATCATCGCGCTCCCCGATCTCGGCTGGGAGACGGGCCCGGGCGACCCGAACGCCTTCGAGGAACCGGTGGCGAGTTCCGACAACCGGGATCTGTTCGCGGTCGGCTGACACAGGCTGGGTTTCCGGCTAGACGTTGGGCCGGATGAACCCCTGCCATCATTCCGGGGCGGCCGAAGGCCGAGCCCGGAACCCATAACCACCGACAATCCCAGAAGATTCACACGAGAGCCATTGCGTCACGTGCTGAATCGCTGATGTTTATGGGTTCCGGGTTCCGCTTCGCGGCTCCGGAATGACGGGCGGCCCAAGGAGACTGGAATGCACAACGACCGCCTGAGCCTCGATGAGATCGCCCGCCGCGTGGACGAGAAGAGCGCCGATTACTGCGCCCTGAGCGACCGCATCTGGGCCATGCCGGAACTCGCCTTCGAGGAGCACCGCTCGGTCGCGGAGCAGATCGCGATGCTGGAAGCCGAGGGCTTCCGCATCACGCGCAATCTCGGCGGCATGGCCACCGCCTTCGTGGCGGAGTACGGCAGCGGCGGGCCCATCGTCGGCATCCTCGGCGAATTCGACGCGCTGCCCGACCTCGCGCAGACATCCGGCCTCACCGAGCATGCGCCGACGATCGCGGGTACGCCCGGCCATGGCTGCGGTCACAACCTACTCGGCTCGGGCTCGGCCCTTGCCGCCGTCGCGTTGAAAGATGCCCTCGAGGCGGAGGGCATCGCCGGCACCGTGCGCTATTACGGCTGCCCGGCGGAGGAGAGCGGATCGGGAAAAACCTTCATGGCCCGCGCCGGCCTGTTCCACGATCTCGACGCCGCCTTCTGCTGGCATCCGAGCGTGGTCAACGAGGTGCAGACCACGAGTTCTCTCGCCTGCATCCAGGCCTACTTTCGCTTCAAGGGCCGCGCCTCGCACGCGGCCGCCGCGCCCCATGTGGGCCGTAGCGCGCTCGACGCGGTGGAGCTGATGAATGTGGGCGTGAACTACATGCGCGAGCACATGCCCTCTGATGCGCGTGTCCATTACGCCGTCACCAATACGGGCGGCGATGCGCCGAACGTGGTGCAGGCCTACGCGGAATCGCTTTATCTCGTGCGCTCGCCGCACCTGCCGGATGCGGAGCGCCTGTTCGAGCGCGTGAAGAAGATCGCGCAAGGCGCGGCCCTGATGACGGAGACGAGCGTCACCGTGCAGATCACCGACGCCACGTCGAACGTCGTGCCCAACAAGGTCCTGCAGGAGGCCATGTACGAGAACATGCGCCGCCTCGGGCCGCCCGCCTTCGACGAGGCCGATGTCGCCTTCGCCGAGAAGCTCCGCAGGTCGGCGCTCACGGAGGAGGACATCATCGCGAGCGTGAAGCCGCATGACATGTCGCTCAAGAGCAAGATCCTGCACGACGGCGTGCTCGCCATGCCGACCCGCGAGGAGGTCATGATGGGCACGACCGACGTGGGCGACGTGAGCTGGATCGTGCCCACCGTGCAATGCCATACGGCGTGCTTCGCCATCGGCACGCCGTTCCATACCTGGCAGCTCGTGGCGCAGGGCAACCTGCCCGCCGCCCACAAGGGCATGGTGCTGGCCGCCAAGGCCATGGCGTCGACCGCCGCCGATGCCCTGCGCAGCCCGGACCTGATCGCCCGCGCCAAGGCGGAGTTGAAGGAGCGCACCGGGGGCCGGGCCTATCTCTGCCCGATCCCGGACGACGTGACGCCGGACGACCTGCGCGCCAAGGCGGCGTAAGGGACGAGGATCCGAACATGAACGATGCCGAACGTTCCGAAGCGCAGCACAAGGTCCCGCTGGCGCATCTGCCCACGCCGCTCGAGCCGCTGCCCGCCTTGTCTCGCGCCCTCGGCGGCCCGGAAATCTGGGTCAAGCGCGACGATTGCACCGGCTTGGCCGGCGGCGGCAACAAGGCCCGCAAGCTCGAATACCTGATGGCCGACGCTCTCGCCCGGAAGGCCGACAGGATCATCACGGCCGGCGGCATCCAGTCGAACCACGCCCGGCAGACCGCAGCCGCGGCGGCACGGCTCGGCCTTCGCTGCACCCTGGTCCTCACGGATTCCGTGCCGGACCGGAGCGCGGCCTATCACGGCAGCGCGAACCTGCTCCTCGATCGGCTCTTCGGCGCCGATCTCCGCTTCTACGACGGGAGCGCCGATGCGGACGCCGCCATGGCGGAGATCGCGCAATCCTGCGCGGCCGCCGGCGAGCGGCCCTATGTGATCCCGATCGGCGGATCGAACGCCATCGGGGCCCGCGCCTATGTGGATGCGGCCGCCGAACTTCTCGATCAGGCGACGGCGCTCGGCCAGTCCTTCAGCCACGCGGTGCTGGCCACCGGCAGCGGCGGGACCCATGCGGGCCTCGCCCTCGGCCTCGCAACCTGCGGCGCGGAGATCCCGGTTCTCGGCATCAGCGTGAGTCGGGCCCGGGACGCGGCTTTGGAGCGCGTGCGGGGGCTCGTCGAAAGCACCGCCGCGCTGCTGGGGATCGGGCACGAGCCCGAGATCCTGGTGGACGACCGCTTCGTCGGTCCAGGCTACGGTCTGCCGACGGACGCGATGAAAGAGGCCGTCGACCTCGTGGCACGGACGGAGGGCCTGCTGCTCGACCCCGTCTATACCGGCAAGGCCATGGCTGGCCTGATCGCGCTCGTGCGCGAGGGGCGCTTCGCTCAGGGCGACCAAGTTCTGTTCTGGCATACGGGCGGAAGCATCGCGCTGTTCGCTTATGACGAGATCTTTGCCCGCACGCAGTGATCGGTGCCCTTCCGAAGCGCCTGGATTGCATGTATGCAAGCTGTATTTGGCATTTCCCGGGGTCGCGTTTGCAAGGTTGCAACCCTATCTTCCGGTCTATCGGTAAGGAGAGCGCCATGAAGCTGACCGGAATCCATCACCTGACCGCCGTCACGGCCGATGCCGCCGGCAACCACGCCTTCTACACCCAAGCGCTCGGCCTGCGCCTCGTGAAGAAGACCGTCAACCAGGACGACGTGAGCGCCTATCACCTGTTCTACGCCGACGGTCTCGCGTCGCCGGGCACGGACATCACCTTCTTCGACTGGCCGGTCCAGCGCGAGCGGCGCGGCACGCACAGTATCGTCAACACGGCCATGCGCGTGAACGGCGAGAAGACCCTGCAATGGTGGAAGGAGCGGTTCGATTCGCTTCACGTCCCGCACGAGGGCATCGTCGAGCGCGACGGGCGCCTCTGGCTTCCCTTCGAGGATCCGGAAGGCCAGCGCCTCGCGCTGGTGAATGACGGCGGCAAGGGCGGCGAGGCCCATCCGTGGGAGCGCAGCCCCGTGCCGGCCGAGCACCAGATCCGCGGCCTCGGTCCCATCACCATCAGCGTGCCGAAGCTCGATCGCACGGCCGCCGTGCTCACCACGGGCATGGACATGCGCGCCGCGCGGGAATACCGCGCTGGCGACAGCCCGGTCCATGTCTTCGAGATGGGCGAAGGCGGTCCCTCGGCCGAGCTCCACGTGGCGGTGGAGCCGCATCTCGACCCGGCCCAGCCGGGCGCTGGCGGCGTGCATCACGTAGCGTTCCGCACGCCCAACGAGGAGACCTATCGCGAATGCGCCGAGCGCCTGCGGACCATGCGGGCACCGTCGAGCGGACCGGTCGACCGCTACTACTTCAAGAGCCTCTATTTCCGCGAGCCGAACGGCATCCTGTTCGAGATCGCCACGGACGGCCCCGGCTTCGCCACGGACGAGCCCATGGACAAGCTCGGCGAGCGCCTGGCACTGCCGCCCTTCCTGGAGCCGCGCCGGGCCGAGATCGAGGCCGGCCTCAAGCCGCTGTAGGGGCGGCCTCCGGCCGTCTCGCGAGGATCCCCTCGACGATATCGACCACCTCGGCCGCCTCGCGCATCGTCGCGAGGCGGCTTTTCTGTCCGGCCAGAAGCTTCGCGAGTTCCGCGATCTGATGCCCGTCCGCCCGCGCCGGCTCGATGCCGCCGCCCGAATGCGTCAGTCGGTACCACTCGCTCATCACGGCCGTGTCCTTCGAGCCCGTCACCTCGAAGCGGTTGAACTCCTCCGCCTCGCCCGCGACGGCGGCATCGATGGTCATGCGGCAGCGGGCGAATTGCAGCACCGCGCCGATGCGGGTCTCGCTGCCGAGCACTCCGCGCTCCACCTCCGCGTCGACGAGCCTGCCCGGCCCGAACAGGCGGCCGGCCAGGAAGACAAAGTGGGAAACGACCTCCCGCGTGAAGCCGCCCTGTTCGGGACCGGCGAGCCAGCCCGCCGCGCCCTGCTGCCAGCCGCGCGGCCAGGTGCGGAAGCGCAAGGTGAGGTGCGCCGAGAGATCCTCCCCGAGGGCTCCGGTCTCGACCAACTCCTTCATGCGCACGGCGGCGGGCGCCGTCGCGAAGGGGAAGTTCACCGCCGCCGGCGCAGGAGCGCGCTCCACCACCTCCAGGCATCGCCGCGCGCTCGACGGATCGGCCGTGAGGGGTTTTTCGCAGAACACCGCCTTGCCGGCCTCGACCACGGACCGGACGAGCTCTTCATGCGTCGCCGGCGGGGTCGCGATGTAGACGCAGTCCACGGCAGGATCGGCGAGCAGCGCCTCGACGCTCTCCACGCGGGGCACGTCGGTGTCGACCGGGGCGGGATCGTAGGCGCCCCGAATCGTGAAGTCCGGATTGGCCTTGAGCCCGGTGATGAAGCGCCGGCCCATGACGCCGAGACCGATGATGCCGATGCCAACCATGACCAACTCCCGAAGCTCCGCTGCCCTGCCTATAGCGTGAGGTCGGCTGCGGGGCGAGAGCGCGGAAAGGATTCGGAAACCTGGATTTTGTATCGATCGGCGACGGCGCAGGCGGGAAGGCCCATCTGGTCGCCGATCATGCTTGACCTTACGGCAATTTGCGGCCACGACGGCTTGACCGAAAGCCGAAGCAGGAACCCACATGCGCGTTTCGAAATCCCTCGCCCTCGTGTCGTTCCTCGCCGTCGGGTCGACGCTCGCGCCCGTTCAGGCCGCCGATCTCTTCTTCGAGCAGGCTCCGGTCGCGTCCGCGAGCTGGATCGCCACCATCAAGGGCAACCTGCGGGTCGGACCGTCCTACCCGGGCGCGGACGACCTCGGCGTCGTGGGCTTCCCGTCGGTGAGCTTCCGCCGCGCCGGAACCCCGCAGCGCTTCAGCGCGCCCGACGACGGCCTGAGCTTCTCGGTCCTCGAGGAATCGGCCGTGCGCGTCGGTTTCGTCGGCCGCTTCCAGGGCGGTCGCTACTACGAGGACGACCGTCGCCTCTTCGGCCTCGCCAAGATCGACTGGGCGGTGGAGCCCGGCCTGTTCGTCGAATACTGGCCCGTGGAGTTCCTGCGCGCCCGCGCCGAGCTGCGGCGCGGCGTCGGCGGTCACGAGGGCTTCGTGGCCGATCTCGGCCTCGACTATGTCACCCGGCTCGGCGGGATCACCTTCTCGGTCGGCCCGCGCCTGGCGCTGGGCGACAGCGAGTTCACGGAGACCTATTTCGGCGTCACGCCGTTCGAGGCCGCGGTCAACGGCCAGGTGACCCCCTACAGCCCGTCCGGCGGCCTCACCTCCGTCGGCGTGACCACTTCGGTCAGCTACGACTGGACGCCGCAATGGTCGACGACCGCGTTCGTGTCCTACAAGCGCCTCGTGGGCGACGCGGCCGACAGCCCGATCGTCAAGCGCTTCGGCTCGGAGAACCAGTTCGGCCTCGGCCTGACGGTCTCCTATTCCTTCGACACCGGCTTCACGGGTTTCTGACGCCGGTCTCGGGGCGGGGTCCGACCCGCGCCTCCGGCGGCCCGCGCCCGAGCTGAGGAGCGATGGCATTGGAACTCGCCAGGGCCTGCCGACGCTGGATCAAGAGTCTCTCGCCCGCCTCATTCCCTTACGGGCGGTTCTTCGCGGCCCTGCTGATCGGAGCGCTCGGCGGCTGGATCTTCCTGAAGCTGCGCCTGCCGCTGCCGTGGATGCTCGGCCCGATGACCGCCTGCACCCTCGCGGCGCTCCTGCGGGCCCCTATCGCGGCGCCCTCCGCCGTGCGGCCTCCCATGACCATGGTGATCGGCGTGATGCTGGGGGCCGGCTTCACGCCGGCGGTCGTCGAAAGCGCCAGCCACTGGCTGCCGACGATCCTGGGCCTCGCCGCCTTCGTGGCCGTGAGCGGCGCCGCCTGTGTGGTTTATTTCCGCCGGGTGGCGGGCTTCGACATGCCCACCGCCTATTTCTCCGGCATGCCGGGGGGCCTGGTCGAGATGGTGATCGTCGGCGAGGACAAGGGCGGTGACGCCCGCACCATCGCCCTCGTGCACTCGGCCCGCATCCTCCTGGTGGTGCTGGCGCTTCCGTTCCTGATCTGGCTGATCAGCGGCGCCGCCGTGGGGGCGAGGCCGCAATTCGGCGTGTCGATCGTCGACACCCCCTGGACCGACGAGGCCTGGCTCCTGGGCACGGCCCTCGTCGGCGGGATCGTCGGACATGTCCTTCGACTGCCGGCCAGGCTTCTGCTGGGCCCCATGCTGATCAGCGCCGCCGTGCACGTCCTCGGTCTGACGCGTTTCGTGCCCGCCGTGGAAATCGTCACCGTGGCGCAGGTCGTGCTCGGCACCACCATCGGCTGCCGCTTCGCCGGCATCCTGCCGCGGGAGATCCTGCGCATCCTCCTGCTGTCGCTCGGCTCGACCGTGATCCTGCTCGCGATCACCTTCGCGTTCGCGGCCGGCGTGAGCCGCCTGTCGTCCTATGGGCAGGTGCCCCTGTTGCTCGCCTATTCGCCCGGCGGCCTCGCGGAGATGAGCCTCGTGGCGCTCTCGTTGGGGACCGAGGTCGCCTTCGTGGCGGCCCATCACATCATCCGGGTGTTCCTCGTGATGGTCGGGGCGGCACCGGTCTTCGCCCTCGTGCGGCCCCGCAAATAGGCGCCCCCGCCGTTCCCGAATGGAACGTGAATCCCCTGTCCGGCGTTGAACCCGGCTTGGGGCCCGTCAAGCTGGACCTCGCTCGACAATCAGGGGAGGGTTGGCGATGCGCCAAAGGAACGGTCCCGGCGACACGAGCGGGCCGGCCGGCGCCTTCGTCCGGGGCAGGCCATCATGAGGCCACTGCGCCTCCTGGCCGTTCTCGCGCTCGTCCTCGTTCTCGGCGGAGCGGCCTTCCTGGCCTATGCCTGGCGGTCCGAAATCGATCCCGCCGACCCGCCGGCTCCCGCGAGCCTCGATCCCGCGCTCGCCGCCCGGGGCTCGGAACTCGCCGCCATCGGCAACTGCAATGTCTGCCACACGGCTCCGAACGGGGAGCCCTTCGCGGGCGGCCTCGGCATTCCGACGCCCTTCGGGACGATCTACTCGACCAACATCACGCCCGACCCCGAGACCGGCATCGGCCGCTGGTCGGAAGCCGCCTTCATCCGCTCCATGCGCGAGGGCGTCGACCGGGAGGGACGCCACCTCTACCCGGCCTTTCCCTACGATCATTTCACTCTCGTGACCGACGAGGACAACAGGGCGCTCTACGCCTTCCTCATGACACGCAGGGCGGTCGCGGCCACGCCGACCGCGAACGAATTGTCGTTCCCGTTCAATGTGCGGCTCCTGCTCGCCGGCTGGAAGGCGCTCTTCTTCAAGGAAGGGGCGTTCCGGCCCGATCCGGGCAGGCCGGCGGAGTGGAATCGCGGGCGCTACCTCGCGGAAGGCCTGAGCCATTGCGGCGCCTGCCATACGCCCCGCAATCGCTTCGGCGCGGAGGAGGCCACACAGCATTTCTCCGGGGCCGAGGTGGAGAACTGGACGGCCTACGCGATCAACGCCGCGTCTCCCGCTCCCGTCCCGTGGGACGCGGAGAGCCTCGCGGCCTATCTGCGCCACGGCTGGCACGAGCGCCACGGGGTCTCCCGCGGCCCGATGGCGCCGGTCACGGCCAATCTCGGCTCGGTCCCGGAGGCCGATGCGCGAGCCATCGCGGCTTACGTCGCCGAAATCATGGGCCAGCCGAACCAGGAGCGCCGGGCCCGCGGCGAGGCGGCCCTCGCGGCGACCCGGCGGGACATCGAGGCGCCGCTGGCCGCGCGGGCCGGCGCCACCGGCAACGGGATCGGGGCCGCCATCTATGCGAGCGCCTGCGAGGGCTGCCACAGCGGCCGCCGCCCGCCACCCTTCGGCGGGCTCAACCTGCATCTGAGCACCGCCGTCAACGGCCCCAATCCGCAGAACATCATCAACGTCGTGCTGTTCGGCCTACCCGCCGCCAAGGGCGAGCCGAGCGCCATGATGCCGGCCTATCGCAGCGTCCTCAACGAGGACCAGCTCGTGGCCCTGCTCGAGCACATGCGCGAGCGCTTCAGCGACCGGCCCGCCTGGACCGACACCCGCGAGCGCGTCGCTGCGACCATACGCGGCGAGCGGCGGATCACGGTCTATCGCATGGACGGCACGACCCAGGCCCCACCGGAGTCCAGCATGAGGACGACGCCATGACCGTGACCCTTTCCGTCAACGGCAAGACTCATCGGGTCGAGGCCGATCCCGAGACGCCGCTGCTCTACGTGCTGCGCGACGATCTCCAGCTCAACGGTGCGAAATACGGCTGCGGCATCGGCCAGTGCGGCTCCTGCACGGTGATGGTCGACGGCGAGGCGGTGCTCTCGTGCGTGACGCCGCTCCTCCTGCTCGAGGGCCGAAAGGTCACCACCGTGGAGGGCCTCGGCACCCTGGAGAATCCAGGACCGATGCAGCGCGCCTTCATCGAGGAACAGGCGGCGCAATGCGGCTATTGCATTCCCGGCATGATGATGCGCGCCCAGGCGCTGCTGCAGGCGGACCCCGCCGCCGGCGAGGCGGCGGTCCGCGCGCAGCTCGAACCCAATCTCTGCCGATGCGGCACGCATATGCGCATCGTCAAGGCGGTGATGCGCGCCGGCGAGCTGATGCGGCAGAACTCCCGGAGCGGAGGAGCCACCTGATGACCGGCTATGATGTGAAGAGCCCGACCCGCCGCGGCATTCTGGCCGCCGGCGGCTCCCTGGTGGTGAGCTTCTCGCTGCTGTCGCGAGCCTATTCCCAGGAGGGCGAGGTGCAGCCGACCGCGCCTCCCGCGCAGCCGAAGGCGAAGCTGCCCGGAAGCCTCTCGGGCGATCCCTTCCTCGATGCCTGGATCCGGATCGACGCCAAGGGCGAGGTCACCGTGTTCACCGGCAAGGCGGAGCTCGGCCAGGGCGTGAAGACGGCGCTCATCCAGATCGCCGCCGAGGAGCTGGAGCTGGACCCCACCGCCATCCACCTCGTCACCGCCGACACGACCCGGACGCCGGACGAGGGCTACACCGCGGGAAGCCAGTCGATCCAGAACAGCGGCACCGCCATCCGGCATGCGGCCGCGCAGGTGCGTGAGATCCTGATCGCGCAGGCGGCGTCCCGCTGGCAGGTCGCGGCGGATCAGCTGCGCGCCGAGAACGGCATGATCATGCGGGCCGACGGGCAATCGCTCGCCTATGGCGATCTCGTGTCGGACACGAACCTGCACGTGGAGGCGACGCCGCAATCGCGCCTCAAGCCTGCGAGCAGCTTCAAGGTCATGGGCCAACCCATGCGCCGCGTCGACATCCCGGCGAAGGTCACCGGCGCGCCGGTCTACGTGCAGGACATGCGCCTGCCGGGCATGGTCCATGCCCGCGTGGTGCGCCCGCCGCGTCCCGGCGCGACCCTCGGCGCGCTCGATGCCTCAGCCGTCGAGACGATGCCGGGCGTCGTGGCGGTCGTGCGCAACGGCAGCTTTCTGGCCGTGGTGGCCGAGCGCGAATTCCAGGCGATCCAGGCCATGCGCGTGCTGGAGGGCGTGGCGCAGTGGTCGGGAGGTGTGAAACTTCCGAAACCCGACGGCTTCATCCAGTCCCTGAAGAGCGTGCCGTCGCAGGAGGGCGTCGTTTCCGAGAAGGGTCAAACATCAGGTGTGGCGGGCGCCAAGACCTTCCAGGCGACCTTCACCCGACCGTACCAGATCCACGGCTCCATCGGCCCGTCCTGCGCGGTGGCGCAGCTCGACAACGGCACCACCACCGTGTGGAGCCATACGCAGGGAGTCTACCCCGACCGGGCGGCGATCTCGGAGATGCTGGGCGTGAAGCCCGAACAGGTGCGGGTGATCCATGTGGAGGGCTCGGGCTGCTACGGCCATAACGGCGCCGACGACGCGGCGGCTGATGCGGCGCTCATCGCCCAGGCCGTACCGGGCCGTCCGGTGCGCCTGCAATGGATGCGCGAGCAGGAGCACATGTGGGAGCCCTATGGGCCCGCCATGCTGACCGAGGTGCGCGCCGCGCTCGACGATGCGGGCAGGATCGTTGCGTGGAACTACGACCTGTGGAGCAACACCCACTCGACGCGGCCCGGCCCGGCCGGCTCGCTCATCGCGGCGCAGTCGCTGCCGACGCCGTTCCAGCCGCCGCCCGCGAAACTCAGCATCTCGCCCTCCGGCAACGGCGACCGCAACGCGGTGCCGCTCTACGCGATCCCGAATCTGCGCGTGATCTGGCATTTCCTGCCAGACATGCCGCTGCGGGTCTCGGCCCTGCGGGGTCTCGGCGCCTATGCCAACGTGTTCGCGATCGAGAGCACCATGGACGAGCTCGCCCTGATGGCCGGCGCCGATCCGGTGGAGTTCCGCCTGCGCCACATGGAGGATCCGCGCGGGCGTGCCGTGATCGAGGCGGCGGCGAAAGGCTTCGGCTGGTCGTCGGACGAATTGCCCGAGGGGCGCGGGCGCGGCTTCGCCTTCGCGCGCTACAAGAACCTCGCGGCCTATCTGGCGCTGGCGCTGGACATGGAAGTGGAGCGCGAGACCGGGCGCAGCCGCATCACCCGCGTGGTGGCGGCCATCGACAGCGGCGAGATCGTCAACCCGGACGGGATCCGCAACCAGACCGAGGGCGGCATCATCCAGGCGGCGAGCTGGACCCTCTACGAGGCGGTCTCCTTCGATGAGGACGGCATCACCAGCATGGACTGGTCGAGCTACCCGATCATGCGCTTCGGGGCGGTGCCGGAGAGCATCGACGTGCGGATCATGGACCGGCCGGGCGAGCCCTTCCTCGGAACGGGCGAGGCCGCGCAGGGACCCACGGCGGCGGCCATCGGCAACGCGATCCGCAGCGCCACGGGCAAGCGACTCTACGACCTGCCGTTCCGGGCCGAAAAGGTGAAGGCCGCCATCGGCGTGTGAGCGCGGGCGGCCCTTGCGGTCCCCGCCGCTCAGGCGGTGCAGCCGCTCCGTCCGAAGGAGGGGGACTTCAGGCGGAAATGTATACAGAGCGCTTGTCAAAAGGCTAAGTTGCTGCGACGCAGCAACGATTTTGCCTATGAAAGGCTTGCGACGGACCCTTCTCTGTATACACTCTGTCCCCAACGGAGGAAAAATCATGGACGCCAAACCATTTCCCCTGAACGCTTGGTATGCCGCGGCCTGGAGCCATGAGATCAAGCACGAGCTCGCGGCCCGGACGATCTGCGAGAAGGACGTCGTGCTCTATCGGCGCACGGACGGCCAGGTCACGGCGCTCGAGGATGCCTGCTGGCACCGGCTGCTGCCGCTCTCCATGGGGCATCTCAAGGGGGACGAGGTGGTCTGCGGCTATCACGGCCTGGTCTTCAACGCGGCCGGGCGCTGCACCTACATGCCGGCGCAGAAGACCATCAACCCTTCGGCTTGCGTGCGCGCCTATCCGGTCGTCGAGCGCCATCGCCTCGTCTGGCTCTGGCCGGGCGATCCGGCTTTGGCCGATCCGGCCAAGATCCCGGACTTCCACTGGAACGACGGCACCGACTGGGTCGGGGAGGGCGGCACCTTCTACGATCTCGGCTGCGACTATCGGCTCGTCATCGACAACCTCATGGACCTGACGCACGAGACTTATGTCCATGCGGGCAGCATCGGCGACGAGGCCATCACCAGCGCGCCCTTCGACGTAACGCATACCGACCGCACGGCCACCGTGACCCGCTGGATGATCGACATCGAGGCCCCGCCCTTCTGGGCCAAGCAGCTCGATAAGCCGGGCCACCACGTCGACCGCTGGCAGATCATCTATTTCCAGGCGCCCTCCACCGTCGTGGGCGATGTGGGCGTCGCCGTCACCGGGACCGGCGCGCCGCAAGGCGACCGCTCGCAGGGCGTCAACGGCGCGTTCCTGGCCGCCATCACCCCGGCTTCGGAGAAGACCTGCCATTATTTCTGGAACTTCGTGCGCACCTTCCGGACCGACGACGAGCAGCTCTCCCGCGACATCCAGCGGGCGCACGTGAACGACGGCAAGGGGGTCTATGACCAGGACCACGTGGTGCTCGAGGCGCAGCAGATTGCCATCGACCGAAATCCGCGCATGCCCTTCTACAACCTCAACATCGATGCCGGCGCCCTCTGGGCCCGCAAGCTGATCGACGCCATGCTGGCCGAGGAGCACCCGAAGCCCCACGCGCCCAGCCAGGCGGCCGAGTAGGTCAACGCGATGAGCGAGCCGGTCGAATGGGGCGGCGCGACCTTACGCGCGGTGCGGGACCTCACCGCCGACATCCGGCTCTTCGAGATCGAGCCGGCGGGGGAGTTCGTGGCGCCGACGCCGGGAAGCCACATCAATGTCGCGGTGCTCATCGGCGGCCGGCCGGACGTGCGTTCCTATTCCGTCGTCGGCCCCTGCACGGACGGATTCTATCGGATCGCCGTGAAGCTCCTGGGCGATACCCGCGGCGGCTCCGCCTATATGTGGAGCCTGGCGCCGGGCGCGAAACTCACCATCTCGACCCCCGGCAATCACTTCGAGCTCAGCCGGGGGCGGCCGGAATATCTCCTGCTCGCGGGCGGCATCGGCATCACGCCGATCTACACCATGGCACTTGCCCTGGCGCAGGAGGGCGCGAATGTCCGGCTGCTCTATGCCTGCCGGCGCAGGCAGGACCTGGCGCTTGCGGACGACCTGCAGGACCATCTCGGCGAGCGCCTGCGGGTCTTCGTCGACGAGGAGGGGCAGCGTGTCGACCTCGATGGGGAGATCGCCCGCCTCCCGCCCGGCGGCGAGCTCTATGTCTGCGGGCCCATCGGCATGCTGGAAGCCGCCAAGCGCGCCTGGCAGAAGAGCGGACGCCCGGTCGACCAGCTGCGCTTCGAGACCTTCGGCAACAGCGGCCGCTACCCGTCCGAGCCGTTCCGGGTGAAGATTCCCCGGCTCGGCATGGAGGTCGAGGTTCCCCAGAACAAAACCATGCTGGACGCCCTGGAGGAGGCCGGAATCGGCATGATCTTCGATTGCCTGCGGGGCGAATGCGGGCTGTGTGCGCTCACGATCGTCGAGACCGACGGCATCGTCGATCACCGGGACGTGTTCTTCAGCGACGAGGAGAAGGCAGCGAACGCCAAGCTCTGCACCTGCGTCTCCCGTGTGGTCGGCGGCAGCATCACCGTCGATACCGCCGACAGGGCTGCCTAATGTCCAGGGCCCGCAGCATTCCGCGCCGATGCCTGGTTGCGCGGCTGGAGAATATGCAGAACGGGGGCTTTCATGGGGACTGACAAAGGCGAGCGGTCGGTGTCGCAAACCGTGAAGGCGCAGCTCGCCCTGCGCGATCTCATCCTCAAGGGAGCCTTGAGCCCGGGCGAGCGCGTCTCCGAGCTCCAGATGGTGGAGCGCCTGGGCGTCTCGCGGACCCCCGTGCGCGTGGCCCTCGTGCGGCTCGAGGAGGAGGGGCTTCTCGAGGCGATCCCCTCGGGCGGGTTCGCCGTCCGGGCCTTTTCCGAGCGCGAGGTCTTCGAGGCCATCGAGATCCGCGGGACCCTCGAGGGATTGGCGGCCCGGCTCGCGGCCGAGCGCGGCGTCAGCCGTGCGGATCTCCAGACCGCCGCAGAGTATCTCGACGCCATCGACGAGGTCGTGCGGCGCGAGGCCTTCGACGTGGACGGGATCTCCCGCTACGTGGAGCTGAACGAGCAATTTCACAATTGCCTGGTGGACCTCGCCGGAAGCCAGGCCCTGGCCCGGCAGCTCGACCGGGCGAGCGCGCTGCCCTTCGCGTCCCCGAGCGCCTTCGTGGAAGCCCAGTCGAACTCGCCGGAAGCGCACCTCATCCTGACCATCGCCCAGGACCAGCATCGCTGCGTCCTCAACGCCATCGAGCGGCGGGAGAGCGGGCGCGCCGAGGCGATCATGCGCGAGCATGCGCGGCTGGCCCATCGCAACCTGGAGCGGGCTTTCTCGAACCAGAGGATTCTCGATCTCGTCCCGGGCGCGACCCTCATCCGGAGGCGCGCCCGTGTCTGATCCGGGTCATCTTCTCAAGACGGTGATGCAGCCGATGGTCTTGCGTCGCTGGATCGGATGTCGTTGATACAGCTAAGATGGGCTCACAGAGCCCAAAAAAGGGAGGAAGAACCATGCTGCGTCGAACGTTTGTGGGAGTTGCCGGCGCCGTCGCCGTCACGGTGGCGATGGGCGGAGCGGCCTTGGCCCAGGACGCCGTGAAGATCGGCCTGATCCTGCCGATGACGGGACCCTTCGCGTCGACGGGGCGCCAGATCGAGGCCGCCGCCAAGCTCTACATGCAGCAGAACGGCGACACGGTGGCGGGCAAGAAGATCCAGCTCATCGTCAAGGACGACACCGGCGTCGCCGACGTCACCAAGCGCCTCGCCCAGGAGCTCATCGTCAACGACCGCGTCGGCGTCATCGCCGGCTTCGGGCTGACCCCGCTGGCGCTCGCCCCCGCGCCGCTCGCCACCCAGGCCAAGGTGCCCGCCGTCGTCATGGCGGCCGCAACCGCCACCATCACCGAGGCTTCGCCCTTCATCGTGCGCACCAGCTTCACCCTGCCGCAGGCCACGGTGCCGATGGCGGAGTGGGCCGCCCAGAACGGCATCAAGAAGGTCGTCACCCTCGTGTCCGATTACGGCCCCGGCATCGATGCCGAGAAAGCCTTCACGGGCGCCTTCACGGGCAAGGGCGGCCAGGTCGAAAACCTGCGCGTGCCGCTCGCCAACCCGGACTTCTCGCCCTTCCTGCAGAAGGTCGCCGACGCCAAGCCCGACGCGCTCTTCGTATTCGTGCCCTCGGGCGTGGGCGCGCAGTTCATGAAGCAGTTCGTCGAGCGCGGCCTCGACAAGGCCGGCATCAAGCTGATCGGCCCGGGCGACGTGACCGACGACGACATCCTCAACGGCATGGGCGACGTGGCGCTCGGGGCGATCACGACCCAGCACTACTCAGCCTCGCACGACAGCCCGGAGAACAAGGCGTTCGTGGAGGCGTTCAAGAAGGCCAACAACGGCATGCGGCCGAACTTCATGGCGGTGGGCGGCTATGACGGCATGCATGTGATCTATGAAGGCCTGAAGAAGACCAACGGCGCCGGCGGCCAGGCGCTGATCGACGCCATGAAGGGTCTCGCCTGGACGAGCCCGCGCGGACCGGTCTCCATCGACCCGCAGACCCGCGACATCGTCCAGAACATCTACGTACGCAAGGTCGAGCGGGTGAACGGCGAGCTCTACAACGTGGAATTCGCCACGATCCCGAACGTCAAGGACCCGGTCAAGGCCGCGAAGTCCAACTGACGCCCGTGTCAATCGGGGTGCCGTCCCGGCGGGACGGCACCCCG
>Ga0247820_10000978_pt1 | contig 16025 bp, 14 predicted proteins | sample 13C_Glucose_Day1_2_FD_192480 | JGI IMG/M metagenome (GOLD analysis project Ga0247820, IMG submission 192480) | Soil microbial communities from agricultural site in Penn Yan, New York, United States - 13C_Glucose_Day14 | ecosystem: Environmental > Terrestrial > Soil > Agricultural land | place...
GACCGGTCACGCCGCCGCCCCCGGTTCAAGAACCCAGCCTGGTCGACGAACTGCTGGGCAACCCGCTCATTCCGGCCTCGCTCGGCGGTGCGCTCGCCCTGCTGCTGGGCCTGGGCGTCTGGAAGGCGCGCCAGCGTCGCAAGTCCGCCCAGGTCGACAGCTCGTTCCTGGAAAGCCGGCTGCAGCCGGACTCGTTCTTCGGCGCCAGCGGCGGCCAGCGGATCGACACGAACGAAGGGGCGCCCACCGGCTCCTCGATGGTCTATTCGCCCAGCCAGCTCGACGCGGCCGGCGACGTGGACCCGGTGGCCGAAGCCGACGTGTACCTGGCCTACGGCCGGGACCTGCAGGCCGAGGAGATCCTCAAGGAAGCCCTGCGCATCAACCCGCAGCGCATCGCCATCCACACCAAGCTCCTGGAGATCTACGCCAAGCGCCGCGACACCAAGGCGTTCGAGCAGCTCGCGGGCGAGGTCTATGGCCTTTCCCACGGCACGGGTCCCGAGTGGGCGCACATCTGCGAACTGGGCCTGGACCTGGATCCTTCCAATCCCATGTACCAACCGGGCGGCCAGCCGTCGGGCAATGCGCCGCTGGCGGCAGCCACGGTCGGCGCCGTCACCGTCGCCACGGCCGTGGCCAGCGCGCCTCCGGCGCCCGCCCCCGCCCCGGCGCTGGACAGCGGCCTTCCCGGGATGGACCTGGACCTGGACTTCTCGCTGGACGACTCGGCCCCTGCGGCCAAGCCGTCGGCGAGCGCCGCGCCCCAGCCTGCCGCCGTCGCGCCCCGCGTCGAGCCCGCCGCGGAACCTCTGCTGGGCATGGACTTCGGCAGCGCCACCCAGCCGGTCGCGATCGAGCCTCCGGCCGCCCAGTTCGAAGCTCCCAGCCTCGCGCTGCCGGACGACAACAGCCTGAATTTCGACACGACCGCACCCGCGGGCTTGTCGAAGCCTGCGGCGCCTGCTCCGGCGGCACCGGCCGCGCCGACTGCCGACAGCGGCATGATCGAGTTCGACCTCAGTGCGCTCTCGCTCGACCTGCCCGCGGCGACCGCTTCCGCTCCCGCGGCAGCCACCGTCGGCGGCGACTCGCTGAGCACCGGCGGCCTGGAGCTCGACACGAACGACGGCGAAGACCCGCTCGCCACCAAGCTCGCCCTGGCCCAGGAGTTCAACGCCATCGGCGACGCCGACGGCGCCCGCAGCCTGGCCCAGGAAGTCATCGCCGAAGCCTCCGGCGACCTCAAGAGCAAGGCGCAGAAGTTCCTGGCGGAGATCGGCTGATCCCGCTGCCTCGCAAAGGCCGCCCGTGAGGTGGGCCCTCGGCATCAGCTACCTGGGACAGGCTTACGACGGCTGGCAGAGCCAGCCGTCGGGCCGCACCGTCCAGGACCACCTGGAAGCCGCACTCTCCCAGTTCGCCGCGCAACCCGTGTCCACCGTCTGCGCGGGCCGCACCGACGCGGGCGTGCACGGCCTGATGCAGGTCGTGCACTTCGACACCGAAGTCGTGCGCGAGCCCTTCTCGTGGGTGCGCGGCACCAACCGCTTCCTGCCGCCCGACATCGCGGTGCAGTGGGCGCAGCAGGTCCCCGACGAATTCCATTCGCGCGCCAGCGCCATCGCGCGCCGCTACGCCTACGTGCTGCTCGAATCGCCGGTGCGCCCCAGCGTCGAGAGCGGCCGCGCGGGCTGGGTGTTCCGACCGCTCGACGAAGCCGCCCTGCGTGACGCCGCCTCGCGCCTGCTGGGCACGCACGACTTCACGTCGTTCCGCGCCTCGGCCTGCCAGGCGCGCTCGCCCGTCAAGTCGATGCGCCGCATCGATATCTCGCGTCGCGGCGCCTACTGGCGCTTCGAGTTCGAGGCCGATGCGTTCCTGCACCACATGATCCGCAACATCATGGGCTGCCTGCTGGTGGTGGGCCAGGGACAGAAGCCGCCCGGCTGGATCGACGACGTGCTCGCGGCACGCGACCGCGACGCGGCGGCCCCCACCTTCGCCCCCGACGGCCTCTACTTCCTGGGCCCCGTGTACGAGGCGCGCTGGGGCTTGCCGCAGCGCGCCGCTGCGTATGATGGGTTGCCATGACTTCCGCAGCAGCGCACAACCCGCTCAGCCAGCGCACGCGGATCAAGATCTGCGGCCTCACGCGTGAGCAGGACGTCGACGCCGCCGTGCAGGCGGGCGCCGACGCCGTCGGTTTCGTCCTCTATCCCAAGAGCCCTCGCTTCGTGAGCGCCCGCCGCGCCGGCGAACTCGCGCGGCGCCTGCCGCCGTTCATCACGCCGGTGCTGCTGTTCGTGAACGACACGCCCGCGAACGTGGCCGCGGCCTGCGACCAGGTCCCCGCCGCGATGCTGCAGTTCCACGGCGACGAAACCCCCGAGCAATGCTTCGCCGCCAGCGGCAACGGCATGCGGCCCTGGATGCGCGCCGCGCGCATCCCGCTGGACGAGGCCCAGCCGTTCGACTTGCTAAAATTCGCGGCTCTCCACGAACACGCCCGGGCCCTGCTCCTCGACGCCCACGTCGAGGGCTACGGCGGCGGCGGCAAGGCATTCAATTGGTCACGGTTGCCACCAAGCGTCGACGCTCACCTCGTCTTGAGTGGTGGACTCACGCCTGCAAACGTGGCCGATGGCATCGTGCAAGTGCGGCCGCGTTGCAGGACGCTGGCCGTTGATGTGAGCTCCGGGGTCGAAGCCGCCAAGGGCGTCAAGGACCCGGAAAAGATCCATCAGTTCGTCGCGGCCGTGCGGGCCGCCGACGTGCTTCTTGCAAGGTCTCCCGATGCCCTCCTATCAGCAACCTGACCCGTCCGGCCACTTCGGCCCTTACGGCGGCAGCTTCGTCAGCGAGACGCTGACCCACGCGATCGAACAGCTGCGCGAGGCCTACGCGCGCTGGCAGAACGACCCCGAGTTCCTGGCCGAATTCCGCTACGAGCTGGCCCACTTCGTCGGCCGCCCTTCGCCGATCTACCACGCGCAGCGCATGAGCCGCGAGCTCGGCGGCGCGCAGGTGTACCTCAAGCGCGAGGACCTCAACCACACCGGCGCGCACAAGATCAACAACGTGATCGGCCAGGCGATGCTGGCCAAGCGCATGGGCAAGCCGCGCGTGATCGCCGAGACCGGCGCCGGCCAGCACGGCGTGGCCACCGCCACGATCTGCGCGCGCTACGGCCTGGAATGCGTGGTGTACATGGGCAGCGAGGACGTCAAGCGCCAGAGCCCCAACGTCTACCGCATGAACCTGCTGGGCGCCAGCGTGGTGCCGGTGGAATCGGGCAGCAAGACGCTGAAGGACGCGCTCAACGAGGCCATGCGCGACTGGGTCACCAACGTCGAGAACACCTTCTACATCATCGGCACCGTCGCGGGCCCGCATCCCTACCCGATGATGGTGCGCGACTTCCAGAGCGTGATCGGCAACGAATGCCTGGAGCAGATGCCGAGGATGGCGGGCCGCCAGCCCGACGCCGTGATCGCCTGCGTGGGCGGCGGCAGCAACGCGATGGGCATCTTCCATCCCTACATCCCGCATGAATCGACGCGCCTGATCGGCGTGGAAGCCGCCGGCGAAGGCCTGGACAGCGGCAAGCACTCGGCCTCGCTGCAGCGCGGCAGCCCGGGCGTGCTGCACGGCAACCGCACCTACATCCTGCAGGACGACAACGGCCAGATCACCGAGACGCACAGCGTCAGCGCGGGTCTGGACTATCCCGGCGTGGGTCCCGAGCACTCCTGGCTCAAGGACATCGGCCGCGCCGAGTACGTCGGCATCACCGACCGGGAAGCGCTGGAGGCCTTCCACTACCTCTGCCGCACCGAGGGCATCATCCCCGCGCTGGAGTCGAGCCACGCCGTGGCCTATGCGATGAAGCTCGCGCCGACGATGCGCGCCGACCAGCACATCCTGGTCAACCTCTCCGGCCGCGGCGACAAGGACATCGGAACGGTGGCCGACCTGGCCGGCGTGGACTTCTACGACCGCCCCTCGATGCGCGGCCTGAAGCTGAAGGGCGGCAAATGAGCCGCATCTCCGCCACCTTCGCCCGCCTCGCCGCGCAGAAGCGCAAAGCCCTCATCCCGTATGTCACCGCCGGCTTTCCGTTCGCCGACATCACGCCGCAGCTGATGCACGGCATGGTGGAAGCGGGCGCCGACGTCATCGAGCTCGGCGTCCCCTTCTCCGACCCGATGGCCGACGGCCCCGTCATCCAGAAGGCCGGCGAGAAGGCGCTCAGCCTGGGCATCGGCATGGCCCAGGTGCTGGCCATGGTCTGCGCCTTCCGCGAGCACGACAGCGAAACCCCCGTGGTCCTGATGGGCTACGCCAACCCGGTGGAGCGTTACGACCTCAAGCACGGCCAGGGCGCCTTCATCCGCGACGCGGCGTCGTCGGGCGTGGACGGCGTGCTGATCGTCGACTACCCGCCCGAGGAATGCACCCAGTTCGCGGCCGACCTGAAGAAGGCCGGCCTCGACCTGATCTTCCTCCTGGCACCCACCAGCACCGCGCAGCGCATGCAGCAGGTCGCGCGGGTCGCCAGCGGCTACGTCTACTACGTCTCGCTCAAGGGCGTCACCGGCGCCGGCCACCTGGACACCACGGCGGTCGAGCAGGCGCTGCCGCGCATCCGCGAACACGTGAAGGTGCCGGTCGGGGTGGGCTTCGGCATCCGCGACGCCGCCACCGCCCAAGCCATTGGCCGAGTAGCCGACGCCGTGGTCATCGGCACCAAGCTCATCCAGCTCATCGAGGAGCAGCCGCGCGACCGCGTGGTGCCCGAGGCGAGCGCCTTCCTGCGCGGCATCCGCCAGGCCCTGGACCAATAGAATCCCGCACAACACAACGGAGCACCTCCCCATGAGCTGGCTCGAAAAACTCCTTCCTCCCAAGATCCAACCCACCGACCCGACCGAGCGCCGCAGCGTGCCCGAGGGCTTGTGGGTCAAGTGCCCCAGCTGCGAGACGGTTCTCTACAAGACCGACCTCGAGCAGAACCAGAACGTCTGCCCCAGCTGCAGCCACCACCACCGCATCGGCGCGCGCGGCCGCCTCAACGGCTTCCTCGACGCCGAGGGCCGCTGGGAGATCGGCCAGGAAGTGCTGCCGGTCGACGCGCTCAAGTTCAAGGACAGCCGCCGCTATCCGGAACGCCTGAAGGAAGCGCTGGAGAACACCGGCGAGACCGACGCGCTGGTGGTCATGGGCGGGGCGGTGCACGGCATCAGCCTGGTGGCCGCCGCCTTCGAATTCGATTTCATGGGCGGCAGCATGGGCAGCGTGGTCGGCGAGCGCTTCGTGCGCGGCGTTGAGAGCGCGCTCGAGCAGAAGGTGCCGTTCGTCTGCTTCACCGCCACCGGCGGCGCGCGCATGCAGGAAGGCCTGCTGTCACTGATGCAGATGGCCAAGACCAACGCCGCTCTCACGCGCCTGGCCAAGAAGGGCCTGCCCTACATCAGCGTGCTGACCGACCCGACCATGGGCGGCGTGAGCGCCGGCTTCGCCTTCATGGGCGACGTGGTGATCGCCGAGCCCAAGGCGCTGATCGGCTTCGCCGGCCCGCGCGTGATCGAGTCCACCGTGCGCGTCACGCTGCCGGAAGGCTTCCAGCGCGCCGAGTTCCTGCAGCAGAAGGGCGCGGTCGACTTCATCTGCGACCGTCGCGAACTGCGCCAGAAGGTGGCGCACACGCTGGCCATGCTGCTGCGCCAGCCCGCCGACGCGGTGATCTGAGCGCTCGGCGTCAGAACGCGCCGCGCATCGCGGCGCGCAGCACCATCCCCAGCACCTGCAGCACGACCAGCGCCACCAGTGGCGACAGGTCGATGCCGCCCACCAGCGGGATCGCGCGGCGGATCGGCCGCAGGATGGGCGAAGCCAGGCGATCGATCACGTCGGTGATCGGCGAATCGCTCTGCACCCACGACAGGATCGCGTAGACGATCAGCAGCGCGGTCAGCGCCGAAATCACCAGCTGCAGCAGGCCGAACAGCGCGACCACCGGCACGGCCGCGTAGCCGCCCCCGCCGAACGCCGCCCAGAGGATGCTGTACTGCGCCAGCTGGATCAGGTAGGCCGCGACGAGACTGGCGGTGTCGATGCGACGCACCGACGGCAGCACGCGCCGCAGCGGCAGCACGATCCAGTCGCTGACCGCGAACACGAAGCGCCCCACCGGATTGCCGAACGGCACGCGCTGGTGCTGCATGTACAGGCGCAGCAGGCAGGCACCGGCTATCAGGCCGGCGACGACGTCCAGCAGGAAAGAAAGGATTTCGTGCGCCATCGGCCCCGCCTTGTTGAATCGCGTGGGATGATAGCGGCGTCTCCCCGGTACCTCTTCTTGGCCACCGCCCTCACCCTGCAGTCGCTGCCGCTCTTTCCGCTGGGGACCGTGCTCTTTCCCGGCGGACTGCTGCCGCTGCGCATCTTCGAAGTCCGCTACCTCGACATGATCGGCCGCTGCCACAAGGCCGGGGCGCCGTTCGGCGTGGTCTCGCTCACTCAGGGCCAGGAAGTGCGCCAGCCCGGCAACGGGCCGGAAGCCTTCGCCAAGGTCGGGACGCTGGCCACCATCGAAGCGCTGGAACATCCGCGGCCGGGCCTGATGATGATTCGAGCCCTTGGCCAGCAGCGCTTCCGCATACGCGCGAGCGACCAGCTCAAGCATGGGTTGTGGGTGGCCGATGTCGAGCAGGTCGACATCGACCAGCTAGTGCCGGTGCCCGACGACCTGCAGGCCACCGCCGATGCCCTGCGCAAGGTGCTGCATTCGCTGCGCGAGCGCGCCGACTCGCTGCAGCAGATGCCCGTGGCCGATCCCTGGCGCCTGGATGATTGCGGCTGGGTGGCCAACCGCTGGTGCGAACTGCTGCCGCTGCCGGTGGCCCTCAAGCAGCGCCTGATGGAGCTGGACAACCCGCTGGTGCGCCTGGAACTCGTGAGCGACGTGCTCGTGAAGACCGGGATCTCGACCTAGACGGCCGAGGTCGGGACCACACCGCGCGGCGTGTACTCCGGCACCTGCGCGCGCAGCCACTGCCGCAAGGCATCCTGTCCGGGCGCCGCGCCCGACGCCTCGATCCAGCCCATCACGACCTCCACGTCCGGCAACGCGCCGCCCGACTTCGCCACACGCAACTTCGGATGCGGCGTGGGCACCGTCGTTTCGTCGTCGGCCAGCAGCTCCTCGTACAGCTTCTCGCCGGGACGCAAGCCCGTGTAGGTGATCGGCACTTCCTGCTCGGTGTGGCCCGACAGCCGGATCAGCATGCGGGCCAGTTCCACGATGCGCACCGGCTCGCCCATGTCCAGCACGAAGATCTCGCCCGACCGCCCCATCAGCCCGGCCTGCAGTACCAGCTGCGCGGCCTCGGGGATGGTCATGAAGTAGCGCACGATTTCCGGGTGCGTGACGGTCACCGGCCCGCCGCGCGCGATCTGCGCGCTGAACAGCGGCACCACCGAGCCGCTGGAGCCGAGCACGTTGCCGAAGCGCACCGACACGAAGCTCGTGTCCGGATAGCGGCCGGCGACCGACTGCACCATCAGCTCGGCCAGCCGCTTGCTCGCGCCCATCACGTTGGTCGGATTGACCGCCTTGTCGGTGGAGATCATCACGAAGCGACGCGCGCCGCACTCGCCAGCGACCCGCGCCGCGTTGAGCGTGCCGACCACGTTGGTGCGCAGTGCTTCGATCTCGTTGAGTTCCTCCATCAGCGGCACGTGCTTGTACGCGGCCGCGTGGAAGACGACGGCAGGCCGGTGCCGCTGAGCGATCGCGGCCAGCCGCGCCAGCTCACGCACGTTGCCCGTGTAGTAGAGCGCCTGCAGTTGCGGATGGCTGGCGCGCAACTCCTGCTCGAGCTGGTAGATCGCGAACTCCGACACGTCCACGCACACCAGGCGCGCCGCGCCGAATCTTGCGATCTGCCGACAGAGTTCGGAGCCGATCGAGCCGCCCGCGCCCGTCACGAGCACGGTCTGGCCGGAGAACAGGTCCGACAGGCGCGCGACGTCCAGCTGCACCGGCGCGCGGCCGAGCAGGTCTTCCAGTTCCACCTTGCGCGGGCCGGCGCCCTGCGCGCGCAGCCACTCGTCGGGGCGCGGCAGCGTCAGCAGCGGGATGCCCGCGTCGGTGGCGCCGAGCAGGGCCCGGCGGCGTTCCTCGGAGCCGGGCGGGCTGGCCACGATGGCCGTCTGCGCATCCACCTGGGCGCAGGCCTCGGCCATCGCGTCCAGGCCGGCGAGCACCGGCACGTCCTGGATCGAGCGGCCGACCTCGGTGGCCACCGGGCTGACGATGCCCACCGGCAGCCACTGCCGCGAACCCTTGAGGGCCCGCACCGCATCGGCCGCATCCTGCAGCGTGCCCACGACCACCACGCGCCGGCCACCGCCGTTCGTGGTGCGCCGCTCCACCAGCGTTCGCTTGGCGGCGCGCGCCGCACCCAGCAGCACCAGGGCGAGCAGCGGTTGCAGCAGCAGCACCGAGCGCGGGAACTGCGGCAGCCGCAGGGCGAGCACCGCCGCCGCCGTGAAGAGGGCACCCAGGGCGATGCCCAGCACCAGCCGCCGCAGCTCGGGCAGGCCTACGTAGCTCCAGACGGGGCGCCAGGCGTCGGTGACCGCCAGCGCCGCCGCGTACGCGACCACGCTCAGTCCCAGGCCCTGGAGCGCGACGTCCAGGAATGCCTCGGGCGGATCCAGGTTGAACCGCAGCCAGAACGAGAGCCCCCACGCCACCACCACCAGCGCAAGGTCCAGCGCGACCGCGGCGACGCGCCTAGGCCAGTGCATGCCGAAGGTGCTCGATCACGCGCTCATGCTGCGCGGCGCTGAGGTTGGAGCCGGAGGGCAGGCACAGGCCCGCTTCGAACAGCCCCGCTGACACGTCCGTGCCTTCGGCGTGCGGGAAGTACGGCGCGCCGGCGAACAGCGGTTGCAGCTGCATCGGCTTCCACACCGGCCGCGCCTCGATCGCGTGGCGTTCCAGGCGATGCAGGACAGCGTCGCGCCGCGACCGCGCATCCGGCCCGCGCAGCTGCATGCAACTGAGCCAGCGCGTCGACAGGCAGCCGGCGGGCTCGGGCATCCACTCGATGTCTTCGCGATCCGCCAGCGCCTGCCGGTAACCCTCGAACACCTCGCGCCGCCGCTGCACGCGCTGCGGCAGCACCTTGAGCTGGCCGCGGCCTATGCCGGCCAGCACGTTGCTCATGCGGTAGTTGAAGCCGACCTCGCTGTGCTCGTAGTGCGCCGCCGGCTCGCGCGCCTGGGTCGAGAGCTTGCGCGCGCGCGCCACCAGCGCGCCGTCGTCGCTCACCAGCATGCCGCCGCCCGAGGTCGTGATGATCTTGTTGCCGTTGAACGAGAACACGCCCACGTCGCCGAAGCTGCCGCTGGCCCGACCGCGCCAGGTGGCGCCCAGCGATTCGGCCGCGTCTTCCAGCACCGGCACGCCGTGGCGCCGGCAGATCGGCAGCAGCGCGTCCATGTCCGCGTTCTGTCCGTAGAGATTGACGACGACCACGCAGCGCGGCAGCCGGTTCTCTCGGCGCGCCCATTCGAAGGCGCGCTCCAGCGCCGCCGGCGACATGTTCCAGCTGCCCGGCTCTGAATCGATGAACACCGGCCTGGCGCCGCAGTACAGGATGGGATTGCAGCTACCGACGAAGGTGAGCCCGGAGCAGAACACCGTGTCGCCTGGTTGCACGCCGAGCAGCAACAGGCCGAGGTGGATCGCGGCGGTGCCCGAGCTCAGCGCAGCGGCATGGCCCACACCGGTGTAGGCCGCGACTTCGCGCTCGAAGCCGTCCACGTGCGGGCCGAGCGGAGCGATCCAGTTGGTGCGGAACGCCTCCTCGACGAAGGCGGTTTCCTCCTCGCCCAGGTGCGGCGAAGAGAGCCAGATGCGGCCGGCGAGTTCGCGGCTGTGGATCAGGTCCACGGGCCGGCCGCGCGCATCGACCACCGGCACGTGGCTGATGCGGTGCTGCTCCATCAGCTGGCGCGCCGCCGATGCGTCGGCGTCCTCGCCCACGCAGATCGGCGGGTTCGCGGGCAGGTCGGCCAGCGTGGCGCCGGGCGCGGCCGAGGCCAGCATCGCGCGGCGCAGGTCGCCGTCGGTGACGGTGCGGCGCAGCACGCCCTGCTCGTCCACCGCCATCAGGATGCCCTCGCTCTCACGGTCCATGCGCTGCATCGCCTCGGGCCAGGCCAGCGACAGCGGCACCCGCAGGCGCGCGACCAGGGGGCTGGCGGTGTCAGTAGGCATTCGTCTTGTCCAGCAGGCTGCGGGGCAGCGGATGCGTGGCGAGCAGTTTCGCGATGCGCTCGCCGGCGTGGCCGTCGCCGTAGACGTTCTCGCGGGCGTAGCGTCCTTGTCGCAGGGACTCGCGCAGCGCAGCGGCGATGGCCGGAGCCTCGGCTTCGCAGTCGAGGGTGTTGGCGTTGCGCTGGCGCAGCCGCTGGCGCGAGCCCACGTTCACCACCGGCGTGCCGAACGACGCGGCCTCGATGATCCCGGAGGAGGAATTGCCCAGCAGCACTTCCGCACCCTGCAGCGCGTCGAGGTAGTCCTCGCGCGGCAGGTGCGTGATGCAGCGCAGTCGATCGGCGGACGCGCGCCGCATCTCCTCGACGATGGCGGCCGAGCCCGCATCGGCGTTCGGCGCCAGCCACACGGCGTGCAGGCCCTGGGCCAGTGCTTCGTCGCGCAACGCTTGCACCAGGGCGCGCGTCTGTTCGCCGGCTTGCTGCGCTTCCTGGACGACGGGATGGAAAAGAACCAGCGCGTAACGCGCATCGGACGGCAAGCCCAGTCGCTGCAGCAGCGCCGCGCGTGCGACCGGTGGGCGCCCGACGATGTCGTCCAGGCTGGGCGCGCCGACCACGTGCACCTGCTCCGGCGACTCGCCCATTCGCACCACGCGATCGCGCGATTCCTCGCTCGCGACCAGGTGCACATGGCTCAGCTTGGTGATCGCATGGCGGATCGGCTCGTCCACCGTGCCGGAGCGTTCGCCCCCGTGCAGGTGCGCGATCGGGATGCCCAGGTGCAGCGCCGCGATGGCACCGGCGAGCATCTCGCCGCGGTCACCGAGCACGATCAGCAGGTCGGGGCGGTGCACCGACAGCGCCTGCGTCAGTCCCTGGACGGCCTGGCCGATGGCCTTGGCCATCGCTTCCGGCGTGCGCTCGTCGATGCTGATCGGCACGCTGGCCGCGATCGGCAAACCCGAGGCTTCGACCTCGCGCACCGTGTCGCCGTACGCCGCGCTCAGGTGCATGCCGGTGACGAACACGGTCACCTCCACACCCGGCGTGGCCTGCAGCCGCCGCAGCGTGGACAGCATCAGGCCGAAGTCGGCCCGAGTGCCGGTGAGGTAGGCGATGCGGCGCATCAGGCGCCTTCCTCCAGCATCGACCACTCCAGCGGCACGTCGGCCGCGACGGCTTCGCGCAGGCGTCGGCCCGGCAGCGATTCGATGCGGTCCGGCGCGATGCCTGTACCGGGACGCCGCAGGGCGAGGTCGTCCTCCGTGAGCACATGTCCCGCCGGCAGCGCGCGGGTGCTGACCACGCTGCGGCGCGCCACGGCGCGCGTGTTCTCCTCGACCGGATGCGGGCGCTTGACGCCGTCGCCCAGCATCGGTTCGAGCCGGCGCAACGCGGCGACCAGAGCTGCGAACTCGGCGGGATCGGCCGAGGCGCGGTGGTCGGGGCCGGGCAGCGACTTGTCGAGCGTGAGGTGCTTCTCGATCACCGTCGCGCCGAGCGCGACCGCGGCCAGCGCGGCTTCTATGCCCTGGCTGTGGTCCGAATAGCCGACCGGGAGCTCGGGGAACGCTTCGGCCAGCGCGCGGACGGCGCGCAGGTTCAACGCGTCGGCCGGCGCGGGATAAGCGGACGTGCAATGCAGCACGACCAGCGCCGGCGATGCGGCGGGCCGCTGGCCTCTCCCCCAGACCTGCTCGATCCAGCCCACCGCCGTGCGCACCTCGTCCAGCGTGGACATGCCGGTGGACAGCAGCAGCGGCAAGCCCGTGTGCGCGGCCTTCTGCAGCAGCGGCCGGTTGGTGATCTCGCCCGACGGCAGCTTGATGCGGCGCACGCCCAGGCCCATCAGCAGGTCCACGGCCTGCGGCGAGAACGGCGTGGAGAAGAACTCGATGCCGATGCGCCCGCAGTGCCGCGCCACCGCGCGATGGCCCTCCTCGTCGAGCTCCAGCGCCTTGATCATCTCGAACTGGCTGGTGGCGCCGGTGTTCGTGCGCTGGTAGTCGGCGGTGGGCGCGCTGGCGCTGACCACGTCCTCGGCGCGGAAGGTCTGGAACTTGACGGCGTCGGCGCCGGCCGCGAGCGCGGCGTCGGCCAGCGCGACCGCCATCGCGGGATCGCCGTTGTGGTTGACGCCGGCTTCGGCGATGACGAAGGTTTTGCGCGGGTTCATGCGTCGCTCCGCTGCAGCAGCCACTGTGCCAGTTCGAAATCCTCGAGGTCGTCGATGTCCACCGAGCGACGGCGCGGCATTGCATACGGCTTGGCCCGCACGCTCCAGAAACCCTCGGCGATCGCTTTCGTCAGGGCCGCGCGCCGCCACACATAGATGGAGCCGTTCAGGCCCCACACGGCCGGTGCATCCTGCCGCCGCGCGAACCCGGCCGGTTTGCTCAGCTGCAGCCGGCCCTCGGCATCGGCCTCGGCCAGCGTGTAGTACGGGTTGTGCGAAGGCTCGGTGACGCTCACGACCAGGTCGGCGTCATCCAGCAAGGCGAGCGCGGCCTCGATGTCCTCGGGCCTGCGCAACGGAGAAGTGGGCTGCAGGTCCACCACGGTGTCGACGCTCATGCCGCTGCGTTCCAGGTGCGCGACCAGGTGCCCGATCGCCGGCAGCTTGGGCGCTTCGTCGGTGGCCAGTTCGGCGGGACGCAGGTACGGCACCTGCGCGCCGGCGCGCTGCGCGACCTCGGCGATCTGCTCGTCATCGGTGGACACGAACACGCCATCGATGCCGCGGCAAGCGAGCGCGTGCTCGATGGTGTGCACGATCAGCGGCTTGCCGGCCAGCGGACGCAGGTTCTTGCCAGGCAGGGCCTTGCTGCCGCCCCGCGCGCAGATCGTGGCGATGACGCGTGGCATCCGCTCAGTCCTTCACCGCGCTCACGACCCACTCGCGCACGACGTGGGCCCGGTTGCCCATGGTGCGCGAGACCTCTTCGATCTGCTCGATGCGCCAGTCGGCCAGCAGCTCGCGCAGCTCGTCCTCGGTCGCGAAGCGGACCACGCCGGTGCCGGCGAACGGGCCCTCGGCGCATTCCCACTGGCCGCGGCCGCGCGGCGTGCCGGTGCCCTCGCCCCAGGTGCCCGCGGCCGGCGTGCGCACGTAGAGGCGGCCGCCGGGCTTGGCGACGCGGTGCAGCTCTCGATACAGCGCGCGGGCTTCCTCATGGCTGTTGCAGGTGGCCGCGTCGCTGTCCAGCACCGCATCGAAACTGGCGTCGGCCCAGGGCAGCGGTTTGCAGATGTCTCCCACTCGCAGCTGCGCGCCGTGGTCGCGCCACCCGGGCACTTCGGCGTCGAGCCGAGCGGCGGCGACTTCGCAGCCGGCCTGCGCGCCTTCGAGCCCGAACACCGTGAAGCCCTCGCGTGCCGCGTACCAGAGGTTGGCGCCGGTACCGAAGCCGGCCTCGAACACCTTCACTTCATGCCGCGCGGGATGGCGATAGAAGCTCGCCGCCATGAAGCGGATGAACTCCTCCGGCGGGTACTTGCCCCAGGCGCGGGTGCGGAAGATCTCTTCCCAGCGGAGGTCGAGGGCCATGGCGGCAGGACGCTCTCTTTCAGTCGAACAGCAGGTTGGTCGGTGCGCTCTCCCGATCGTACCCGCGCGAGCGCGCGAAGGCGTCGTACAGCGCCTCGTCGTGGACCGCGTTGCCCACGTGGAAGACGCGCTCGCGGCGCGAGAACGCGCGCTTGTAGAACAGCAGCGGATCGTCGGCGTCCGTGCGGGTCCCGCCGCCCAGGTAGAGCTGGATCATCCCGCGGGCAGCGCCTTCCGTGGCCGCGGCGTACTGGAGCCGATAGGCGCTGCCGATCGCGTGGCCGGCTTCGCTGCTCGCGCCCAGGTGGTACTCCAGCGTGCCGCCGGGTTGTTGATCTCCCGGCAGGGCGCGCTGGAACAGGTAGACGCCGGCGGAGAGCCAGTCGGCGCCCTCGCCGCAGATGCACAGCTCCGCGCCGTCGAGCCCGGCGATCGCGGCGAAATAGTCGTCGCCGAAGTGGTAACGCTCGTGCGCGCCCATCGCGGCCATCGCGCGGCGGTAGAACTCCCCGAAGGTCCGCCAGTCGTCCGCGTGCCGCGACCAGCGTACCGGCATGTCGGCCGTGCGCTTGAGCTTGCGCCGGGCGAGCGTGTTGAACTGCGATTCCAGCGGCTTCAGCTGCAGGTCCACGCTGATGGTGGCGCGATTGGCGCGCACGTCGCCGAGGAAGAAACGCTGGTGCGGCGTCTCGGGATGGAAGCGGCAGAACTCCCCGAGCACCGCGCGGCTGCGCGCCCAGGCCTGGCAGGCGTCCCAGGCGCGGCGGATGAAGGCGGGATCCTCGCTGTTGCACACCGGCCCGCCATAGCCGTACGGCGAGATCGCCGCCCACCCGAATCCGGGCACCGAGCGCAGGTGCAGCGTGTGCAGCCAGCGCGCTTCGTCCTGTTCGAAACCCACGTGCACGCACGAGAGCCCCGCTGCGCGATGGGTGTCGGCCTGGCCGAAGTCGGGCGCCAGGCTGCGCAGGCGCTGGTCCTGCGGCAGGGTGTCGAACCAGGCCAGGGCCTCGGCGACCGGCAGCTCGAGGGCCGCGCTCACAGCCACGGCGAAAGCGCCTCCAGCACGCGTGGCGCCGCCGGCTCCAGGTCCGCTGCGGGCCGGCGTGCGGGCGCCGCATCGATGGCGGCTTCGAGTCCTTCCAGCGGCACCGCCGCATCGGCGATGCCGTAGGCCAGGTAAGGCGCGTCCGGCGTGTACAGCGAGCCAGTGACCTGCACGACGGCGCAGCCCGCCATGCTCGCTTCCAGCCCGACGGTGGAGGTGAGCACCACCACGCCGTCGCAGGCCTGCAGCAACTCGTGCAGGTTCTCGGTGCGCGGCGAGAGCGATTGCCTCGGCCCGGGTTCGATGCGGTACTCGCCTTCGGAAGGGTGCGGGCGGATCACCAGTTCCATGTCCGGCCGCGCCTGCGTGATGCGCTGCAGCTCGTTCGCGATGCGCATCGGCAGCAAGGTGTCGCCGCGACCGGGCTGGCACGGATGGCTTTCCGGTTCCACCTGCGACGCCCAGAGCCAGACGCGGCGACCGTCCCAGCCGCGCGACTTTCGCAGCGCCACGCCACGCTCGCGCACCGCGGGATCGAGCAGGCCGTCGAAGGCGGGGTTGCCCGTGACGATCACTTCATCGGCGCGCCGACCGGCATCGACGATGCGATCGCGGACCCGCTCGTTCAGCACGCAGATGCGATCGGCAAAGCCCGGCTCGCGCAACCACTCGATCTCGTAGGCGGCGAAGAGATCGACCAGGCACACGGCGGGCACGCCGAGGCGGCGCGCGGCGACGAAGCTCGCGCGTTCGGCGCGCGGGGCGCTGGTGGCCACGAGCAGATCGGGCTTCACCCGCGAAACGATGCGCTCCAGCGTCGCGACCGGCAGGAAGGCCTGTCGGCCGTGGGCGGCATGGAGCGCCGCCGCGCGTTCGGCGCCGTGCTCGCGCACCAGGTCGGCGTACGAGAGACCGAGGTAGGCCGCGCTCTCCTCGAAGCTGATCGCGTGCGAGCCGAGCTGCGCCGCGAGCGCGCGGCCCTGCTCCAGCGCAGCGGCATCGCCTTCATCGATGAAGTCCGTGAAGCCCAGGCAGGGAAAGCCTGCCGCCTCGACTTCCGCTCGCGCGGTGGTCAGGCCGAGGAACACCGGCTCGGCCAGGCCACGTTCACGCAGCAGCCGCGCGACCGGCAGC
>Ga0247820_10000979_pt1 | contig 16021 bp, 6 predicted proteins | sample 13C_Glucose_Day1_2_FD_192480 | JGI IMG/M metagenome (GOLD analysis project Ga0247820, IMG submission 192480) | Soil microbial communities from agricultural site in Penn Yan, New York, United States - 13C_Glucose_Day14 | ecosystem: Environmental > Terrestrial > Soil > Agricultural land | place...
GCCATAGTTTTTATCTCTTAATTGGAATTGTTCCCCGAAGGTACTTCGGAGGCCTTCTTTAAAGACCGCGTTGTCGCGGTTGAGTTGCTCCATCCCCTGAGCAGCTTTCTTGATCGATTCGGTAGCTTCAACAATTGCCTTGATCTGCTCCGCGTCGATCTTGGTCTCCTTGGGGAACAGCCAGCTGCCGCCAATGGCTGCTAAAAGCAGCACAAAGCCTAACAGCGAGACAATGCCCCGCAACTTGTCCACGAAGAACAAGTTCTTGATTTCTGCACCCATGGTTAATCCCCTTGAATGAGTCCACGGATATAAAGTAAGTACCCCTGGTGGAGTGCGCTTGGTTTGAACCGGTTGGTAAACCCGTGGAAGAGATTCCCTTCGTTGCGAATACCTGTGGTTTTGTTTACGTAAAGCCGTTGTACACCAATATCGATATCAAGAAGTCTCCTGTTGATAATCTTGCGTTTGAAGTATTTAGGAAGCAACCCGCCTCCGGTTAGTAACGGAATATCACGTGTTTCTTCCGTGTGGTACGTGAAGGGGTACAGGTAGTTCACCAGGGGGACCGTATAGGCGTACAGATGGGGATTATCCAGTACGATCAAGAAGGACGAACGATCCGTCAACAGATTAAGGAAGAACTCCTCAGTCTGGAAGAACGTTTTGTCCACTACCATGCGTTCTTTAGGGATAACCGCGCTGAGGTCGATCAGTTCTTTCGAATCAAAGATCCGAGTGAACCAGTCTACCTTATCCGTGCGGATTGCAACGCTGTTGTTACCCCGGACTTGAATGACGTCTTCCATATAGAGACGACCACCGATTACCATCCACACCGTCTTACCCTTGAGGGATACCGCAGACTTGTAGTGGAGGAAGCGATGGGTCTCATGGTCTTCGAAACGCAGATCAGTGGCTTTGATCTCGTACGTTTTCAGTTTGGAGACGGTGTTGAAGTTGAAACAGTTAACGTGGATGTTATCGTCCACATTGAAATGCTTACCGGCATTCAGCAGGTAAAGGCAGCGGGTGCCCGGCACTGCTCGCACCAAGTGACCGTTGATGCCCCAAAGAGCACGTTCACAGAGCGCAGGGAAATCGACGTCAGTGTTATCGGTTTTCACCACACGGATGTCTCGAGCGTCTGCGGTAGTGAGGATGTCTTGTCGGTCATCACCACGACTGGCGTCACCTGGCAACAGACTGAAGCCCTCGTACTGGATATCGTGCAACGTGACGTAACGGTAACGATCACCTGGCAACGTATTCGACGTCTTCAGCGGGGTGGTGGCTTTGCTGTCCAGCCACTGTTGAATCGTCCCGGAGAAAGCGCCCAGCTCTACCAGGTAGTTGAGTAAGTCAATCGCTACATCCTGGTTAATCAGTCGATCAGTCACGACAATGATCAACCGCGAGTACTGCGTGAACAGCGTGTTTGTTTGAAGTCCGCTGATGTCAAGAAGTTCTTCACCCTTAGGGTTCGCCCGACTGACACCAACGGCCCTTTTGTAAGTGTACATAAGGGGTAGGACTCCTTTGGATTCTATGAAAAAACCACCCCCTATATTCACTATAGGGCGCGGCTTACTGTATGGGGCAGGTCATAAAATGCCCTTTCGTTAATTAGGAGCCCTTTCATGGCAAACCCCGTATATGCCTGGAACCCTTTCCAGGAACGACTCGACTGCCATATCCCGGCCGAGACGATCAAAACCGCGCAAGAAAACACTCGGAAAGAGTTTGTCCCGCGTGCTGCTCCGTTCTATTCGCGCAACTTCATCCTGCGTCGGAAAGGCAGTGGTGCAGCTCTGGTACTGGGCGTGGACTACGCGTTCGCTCACCCATTCAAGCGTTTCACCAACAAGTACTACCGTAACTGCTACGGGTCGGTGATTCTGCTCAAGGATTTCACCAACGAAATCCTGGAAATCGAATACGACACCATCGGTGGTCCATTCATCCTCGACGAAGTGGCTTTCGCTACCTTGGTAGCCAACATTGCCAACAGTCCACGTATCGTCGACTGGAGCAACTTGGTCAACGTACCAACCGAGTGGCCAGCAGATCCACACGAACACCCAGCCAGCCAGACCTACGACTATCTGGAGATGATGGACTCGCTCACCGCACTGATTGCCGTGATGACTGACACCTCTTCCACCATGAACGCACTCACCCTGCTGGAAGAGCACATGCAGGCTCCGCTGTTGGAAGCGCATGCTGGTAGCAAAGCTGACCTCGGTCTGCCAGACGTAGGCAACCTGCGGCCTTCTGTTAGCGCTGATTTGGCTGGTTCCAGTGCTAACGTCCAGCTGACCATGAATACGTTTAAAGAGGGTCTGCGGATGCTGCGAGACGGTACCCTCAAATTAGATTAAGGAATCCGACATGAACTTCCCTATTGTCAAAGAGTTCAGAGACGATATCCGCAATATCAACATTGAGAACAAGGTTGATGCGGAACCGTTCGCAATGGAAAGTGGGAAGTGGACCAGGATTGTTGTTCCACGCCACGCCCCTTTCTTTGTGAAAAGTCTCAGGGTCTTCAACGGGAATATGGAACCCCTCACCATCGACGAGGATTACCGTATTTACCGTTTGATGTCTGGCTTGACTGAACTGACTGCCAAGCCTGTTGCATGCTTCATCGAGTTTTTGAAAGAAGACATCACCGAAGGGTTCTTGTCTTACGACGTGGTAGGGGAGTTCAGCCTGTTCGATTCCGCCTTCCTGCAAATGGTCATCAACGCTGTCAACGATGATCGTCCAGCGTGGTGGGAATACCTCACCAACAAACCGATCGTGTTCCGTCCGAAACTGCATACCCACAGTCTGATGTACGACGTAGTCATGTTCGGTGACATGGTCAAGATGTTCGATGACCTGTTGGGCTTGCTGCAACTCAATGCACGTTCGGCCATCGAGGTGAAGTTTGATCATTACCTCGATCTGTTGACCCATTACCTCGGGGTTTACAAAACCGAGATGCTGGGTTACCTGAACAGACATAAAGGTGCATATGACAGTCATGGGTTGACTGCCGCGCAGATCGGTTTACCGTTGGTGGACAACTTCCCAACGGCACGAGGTGACTTGGTCCTGCAACCGCGGGACGACATGCACCTGACCCCTGGTGGTATCAAGACCATCATCGACACCTACGGTTTTAACAGTGAAGAACTCCTCGGGGTCAACCAACTGCCAGTGTCGCAGTTCGGTAACAGTAACTTCATTCCTCCATCGATCGATGGTTCGTTTGAAGGGATTGGAGGCAAGTCCGAAAGTGCTGGCATCTGCTTAGAGTCTGACGGGTCGCTGGTGTATTTGGAGAACCGTTTCGATGGTCGTGTCGAAGGTCTGTACTACTCGGTAATCCAGTCTCCTTTCAGTAACGCTAAACGGTTGTATACCGGTTATCGTTATACCCACCAGTTGCTTGAGGCTGATGGGGCTGTCCCAGACCTCATTGCGTCGGGTAGTGGCGGTGAAGTGATCCTGGTGTGCGACAGTAAACAACAGCTGTTCTACATTGGTTTGACTAACGGTTCGTTGGACCCAGCCAAGCATGTTTATGGTCGACTTAACGTCGATGCCTTGAAGGCTAAGTTCCCGGGCGCGGTTAACATTGCTGCGTGGATGCCGTACATCAACGTGGTGCTGATCGGTGATTGGATCTACATCGTGATGGCCAGTACGTATGACTCTGACAAGACGATCCCGTACCAGACCGGCTTTAACTTCCGTTACCTGTTCCGCGTACCGAAGGCCAGTGTCGCTGCACAGTTGTCGGTGAGTGCTGCTGCCGTCAACGTCAGCTTTAAAGACGGCGAAGGCGTGCAGTACATGAACTCCCCTGTTTGGAAATGGGGTACTCCAACTCCTAAGCCTAACGGGGCGGTCAACGAATGGTACAAGTGGTACTTCCCGTTCGTTCAGACCGAAAATGTATCGTGTACGGGTTGCTACCGTTCCCAGTTGACGTTCGCCTGCCCGATCCCTTCGAAGCCAGGTAAGTTCATTCTGCGGTTTGCTGGAGCCTTCTGGTCGCGTTATGTGATCCCGGGCAAGACTACCGGCTACGAACTCATGATCGAAATGGTGTATGAGTTTGACCCAGCTACCAACGTCATGACACTGTTGCACCAGACTCCACGCCACACACTGGACTTTGAGAACCTGCCGTCGATTGGGCCCGTTAACTTCAACGGTATGGTGTTCCAGGACAATCAACAAGGTGCGGTGGTGTTGGAGGACGGTACGATCGCCTGTTCCACAGGTACCTACCAGTCGTTCCCACGCGGCTTCTCGTTGTACACACCGGGGAATGCCAAGACGCGTTACGACACCATGCGTCTACAGTGGAACACCCAACTGACCAACGTGATTCTGGCGGCGGGTTGGGAATCGATTGTCAGCCCGTTGAAGTCTTCGATCAAACCTCGGTCTTTCTTGCTGGGGAATGGTGGTGAGTTCTACACGGCTGCGGACCCAGAGACCCTGGCGTACAACCGACTCTATTACCGCAACAACCCAGGTAAGTTGGCTAAGCGTTCTGATGTAACCAACGTGTTGTACCCCGACATGTTGGCTCGTCCATTGACTAACGATGTCCGGGAAGTGAATGGTCCACCTTATATCGGTGGTGCGTCGGTGACGGTGCCTGCTGCACAACTGGATACTTTCGGTACTGACCTCGGTATGTCGACCTTCTGTGTCGGTATGCAGAAGAAGTACTTCGATCCATCCGTGTACCCGGGTGAGTGGGTGGCGGGTGCAAATCCTGATGACATTAAACTCATCTCTGGACATACCCGACGGATTGAAGCGGATGGTACTATCACAGTAGTGCCTACCTCGACGATTCTGTATCCAGAAGCCATCGTCAACTTGCTGAAACGAGAAGTGGATGACCCCACTTCCATGCTGTCCTCGCCCAAGGTACTTGTGACCATTTGTGACCCCACGGGTGATCTAACCAACAAGTTTGGTTGGTTGCCAGTGTTGGTTATGATCAACTGGGGTAAAGTGGGTACTACTGAACGCCACTGGACGCTGCTTTCTATCCAGCCTACGTACAGCGGGACTACCAACAAGACAGTAACCGGTTACACAGTGTTGGACAAGGTACACAGTTCCCATCCAACTGGCGCAACCGGGATGACAGCAACCACCTGGGATGCACAGGTCTGGGGTAATGCCCCTAACTCTACCCACGGCGCAATGCGAGCGGGCTACCACGTCAGTGGTAACGTGATCTCTGGCTTTATCGATTCCGGTGTGTACGCTTCTGGACCCGGTGATGGCTTGATGACGTTTGGCCTGTTTACCTACAACGACAAAACCACTCGTCGTTGGACCACTGGTTCAGCTGGTATCACTGGCCAGTCTGGTGGTGGTAACCACCGTTGCGTTGTTCCGGATGATGGTGTTGTGCTTGCCCTGGCTCATGCTGGATCTACCGGCGGCGCGGGTACCATGTTTGCTGGTGCCAACAAAGTCGTCTTGTACGGATCGGTCTATCCGGAAGTAGGTTGGACAGTGTTCTTCAAGTCGGATATCGGTGTGACCTTTAACGGCCAAGCCTACGACATCCCACCTGGGTCTATCGACCTTCGTGACATTGATCCATCACCGCAGAACAAAACCTTCTACGTCTACGCTGTTCTTCTGAATGGTGTGCCGACCTACGAGGTTGGGATGGAGAAACGTCTGGAATCACCATTCCAACTGTGGGTGGCGAAGATCGTGACCGGACCTACCCAGATCCTGACGATCGAACGTTTCAACGTGTTTGCCGTTAACGGTAACCGTGTGTCGGAACTCAAACGGGGTAACTCCATTCCCGCCAGTTCTGGTCTTGCTAACACAGAAGGCCAGCTCCCCTGGCTGAGGAGTGATGAACTCCTTCCTTAGTACTACAGGAGGGAGTGGGCAACCCCCACTCCCCCTGGTTTTTAACAAGGTTCAAAAATGGATGCTTTGAGAATCGTACAATTTGATATCCACGGCACTAACCCCGTCAACACGTTTACTGGGGAAGTGATCCAACTCGACAAGACCTGCCCTTGGGTGATTCCAAACGCCTCCCCTTTCTTCGCGGATCCCAACGTTGCAGGCAAACAACCGATCATTCGGGTCTATGACCAGAATGGTCAAGAATTAGTAAGGGACCGTGACTGGTTTGCTGAGGAGGAGTTCTTACCCCTCAGTGAAGTGACCGGCCGCCCTATCATGTGTTTCATTCGTCTGAGCGACGACATCCTTGAAACCCGGACCGGGATCAAGATCAACTACCAATCGGTGGGTGCGTATTTCATCCCACGTAACGATCTGGATGCTTGGCTGGAGAAGATCCGTACCGGTGTAATCCCAGTGCCGTTTGAAAAGGTATTCGGTGTCCCGGCTACTCTGCCACCTGAACTCCACAGCCACAGCATTAAGACGGAAATCGCCGACTGGTATGAACTGACCTGGTTCTTCACCTACCTGGCCGGTATCTACAGCACCCGTGATCCTGAAGTGGCTGAAGATCTGGATGCTGCTATTCAAACTGCATTCAACCAGATGCGTTCGGTACGGGATACCCAGTGGGCTCGATTGAATGCCCATGATAAGAACTACAGCAACCCGCACGGTAACACCAAAGCTACGGTAGGGCGTGGTAACGTCGACAACTACCGTACAGCGACGCTGGCTGAACAGAAGGCCGGTACCTCGGCTACGTTGTTCTCGACCCCACAGGGTGTCCAGGAACTCCTCCAGGACTATGTTCCAGATACCAGTGAAGCCATGCGCTCGGGTATCCTGTCGATGTCGAAGTTCAGTAACGGTTCGTATATCCCTCCGACCATCACTGGTTCTTTCGAGGGCTTGGGGTCGTTGTCGGAATGCATGGGGATTTGCGTAGAAGCTGACGGACGTACTGTGTTGTTGCAAAACCACTACGACGGTCGTACCGAGGGCTTGTACTTCTCGCTGCTGTCCAACTATGACCGTCCCCGCAGTCAGTTGGATTACCGCTTCGATTACACTGTGTACAAGTACGAGCCACCGGTGTTGAAAAACATTGGTGTTGTGCCTAACCATATCGTCATGGGTAGTGGTAATGATGTAATCATGGTTGGTAAAACCACCAAGGGTAACCCTGCAGCCAATGACCGTTGGTTTGTAGCGTTGACCAACAACAGCTTCGACCCATCCGGTCACCGTTTCATTGAAGTGAGCATGGCAAACATTTTCGCTCAATGTGGTAACCCGACTGCAGCCGGTGAATGGGGAGGGTATAACTACCACGGGCGCATGTCCATCACGTTACTGGATAACTGGGTGGTTTTGGCGGTCGATTCCATTCCTGGTTCGCCTGCGTTGTACCGTAACCAGGGGCGGATGAGCTACTGGAAGATCCCACGTCAGGCGTTGATCGACGGCACCCCAGCTACTTGGACCGTCTTGAAGCTGACCTACAAGGATTATGATGGTGTGCAATACACCAACGCCAACTTCTGGGAGTTCGCCCAGAAAGTAATCGCCAGCGCTACGGTGTCCAAATGGGGCCGTTACACCTTCAGTCCTGTAGCACCACCACAGAGCATCGGGTATTTTGGCCGACGTATCCTACCCTTCTTCTGTAAGAAGCCAGGTGTGGCAAACGTCTACTACCTGAACTGGTTGGCTTACACCTTCTTGGAATGGACACCTCCAGGTAAGGGAGCTAACAACTCGGCAGCCATCACCAACATGGTGTACGAGATCAACATCGAAACCGGGGTCATGACACTTATTTATAAGCCTGACCCGATCACAGTGGATTACCAGAATAACAACTTCAATGACATCATTGCCGATCGTAACAAATGGGTGACCTGGTATGACCCGTTGGTACGTTACACGGTACCGGCTTCGATCATTTTGCCTAAAGGGGAACTCCTCCATTCGGCTACTGGTTCTGGCCAAGAAGGTACATTGCTGAACTCGGTGATCACCTGGCGGCGCTTCCGTGACAATGCCAGTGGTAATGATATCGCTTCCAAGGTTGATCTGTTAAAAGGCAATCTGGGGACTGATCGGATCACTAACGTCCGAAGTGAAGTCCGTTACCGCAGTCTGCAGACGCCAGTTCCTATTGGTATCGGTTCGCACTGGATGGCATACGAGACCCAGGGCGAGAACTTCATGACTTACTCGACAGTGATCGATAAGGCTGTGGGTCCTACGTTCCCGGTCGTGGTGTGTCGAAACGTGTCGGGTCCTTATGCGGTACGCGACCAAGTGTTCAATGGAGAATACGCCCCGCTGTATTCCCGACCCTTGACCAACAACGTGTGGAAGACCAACATGTCTTACCGCGAAGCAGTGGTTTCGATCACAGGCACTGCGGCGGAGTTGGACAGTCGTGGGTTGGAATGCGGGAACATGGGGATGAGTGCTGTGGGTTGGTCGTCCAAGCACATCACCACCAACATTGCCACTCGGCTCACATTCCCTTCGGAAGCTTTCCAGGCAACCGACAAGACCGGTGCGTTCTTGACATTCCCGAAGACGTATACCCGTGCGTTGGATGCGAGTACACAGACGATGAAGTACACCCCCACCGCTTGGTATGGGTTACCTGAATCGTTGAAGACCAAAATCCGTTCGCTGATTCCTTCTGCGCAACGCGGGGAATACTGGTCGTTCTCCATCTTTATGCTCCAGGCTGAAACGGGTGGGATGTTCTCGGGGCTGAATGGAGCCATCTTGTACATCAAATATCCAACGGAGGCTGCGGCCAACACGGGTAGTTGGGACGGCAAGATTCTGTACATTCGACCAACCATTGAAGCTCCTAACGCTAACCACCCCGGCTGCCACATGCTTACCGACTTTACCATTCTGGGACAGTCGCAAGTGTTCAACGCCCACTGGGCTATCAACATCGCCAACCAAGGTGCAATCAACTACCCGGGAGACCGTGGGCAGCTGAACGTGTATCGAGATGGTAACAAGTTGACTTGCTCGATGTATTCTGGCTTCTGTTGCGCCGGTGGCACGACTTACCAGGACATGTCGGTATTCGAGATCAATTTGGCTACTGGGGTTCTCAACAACGTAGCTGTAATGATGTCGGTGTGGCAGTACGGGGACACGGTCATGAACATCCCCCGTGTGGGTCGGACCAGGGCTACCCTGAACAACCCGGACACCTACAACGCGACGATCAGTGATTTCAACGGTTCAGAGACCACCATCGATTCTTCGGGTGGTGCTGCGAAGATCTGGATCATGCCAGACGGCAAGTATTATGCGTCTATCACGGCATATCCAGAAACCGGTTGGAGTGTGTTCTTCCTGGAAGAAGTGGAGATGATGGTAAACGGTACCATGTACCGGATGCCAGTCGGAACCGTGGATCTCAGGGATATTGATCCCGCACCACAAAACAAAACGTTCTGGGTGTACGCGACAGTGGAAGACCAAACGGGTCGTTATATCCTCTCTGACACCAAACTGCGTCAAAGCGGTAAGATGATTCACGCTGCAACAGTCACCACGGGTCCTAACCAGATCCTGCTCATCGAACGACGTCAGCCGTTCATGATCGGTGACTATGAACTCAGCTACAACCGTAAAGGTGGCATTATCCCAATGTCGTCCGGCTTCCCTCAGGACGATGGTAGTTTCATCTTCCTGCGCGCAGCTGAACTGTTGGCTTAAATACTTGGGGTGGGTAACCACCCCTTTCTTTTTGGGAGAAGTGTATGCTTGTTCATGGCGGGGAACCTCCACACATTGAAGATCCCGAACCCAGGTTAGGCGGGGTCTTGGCAAAACTGAACGAGATCGCTTTCTTTGTTCAGGAACAAACACAGAACTACAATGAAGGCACCAAAGGTAAACTCCTCGAGTTCACTAATGCCCTCGCACAGTTCAACACCGAAGTTGTGGTACCAATCTCCGCACACTTGAGTGCCACCGGAGCACAACACGGCGAAACGGCTAAAACAGTAGGGTTGGATAAGAAAGACAACTACCGCACGGCTACGCTGGCAGAACAAACCGCCATGGCTGACGTGGATGCTTTTGTTACCCCGCAAGGTGCGAAAGCAGCTATCCAGGCTAACAACGATTCGTTCGATGCTACACTGTACCAGAAGAACGATGTCCTGCAAATGGCCTCGTACTTCTTCCCCGACGACTACCCACGGATGGTACCTACCCGTCCTGAACCGATTCGTTACCTGGGTGTTGATGGGCAAGTAGGTCGTGTTCCGATGCTGTTCAACGGCGACCGAATGGTGTTCTCTGTTCGTCAGGATACCGCCAAGTACCAGGGGCAATCTCTGTTTGTGTCGGGTCCTACCAAGGTAGCCCGTAAGACACAGTTGGAAGAAATCACCAACGTTAAGAACTACTACACCGGTTTGGGTTGGAACAATATTGCTGGGCAATCCAGTGCGGGCTCGATCGGGTTCTTCCACCCCATTGCCGACAAGAACATCCACGAGTTCAAGAGCAGTCTCACATTACCTGCTACTGAATCCCGTGCGTTCTTGCTGTACCGGGGTTACGGCTCCGCTACCTACAAAGGCATGGGTGTGGCTGTCACCAACGCAGGTAACGTCATTACTCTGCACCACCGCTTCTTCAAGGTTAACTTGTTGGAGACCGACCCCACCATGATTAACGTGGTGGACGGAACTTACCCCGCTACGTTCAACACGTTGGCTGGAGCAAGCTCGGGTGTTGCACAAGGTAGCCACAGCTTCAATGTGACGGATTTCCTGACACTACCGGCAGGTTCGTCGATTCAGTTCGGGGGCGACAGTCAGGGTATCTCGGTATCCTTGTTCTGGAACGCTCAGGATTATGAGGCCCATGCCTTTATTGCGGTCAGTCTGGGGATCACCGGTCCTACTGGAACGTTTAACTACGTCACCTTGCGCTTCCGTGTGTCGATCATTCCAGGGACATTAGCAGCAGGCGGTAGTGCGACTTTCAGTGTTGTGGGTAGCCGTGTGAAAGACGTACTCCCTGCGAACCTGGTACCCGCTAGCAATGCCGAGTGGTGTGAGCAAGGCAGTCGCTGGAACATGAACTCTCCAGTTCACCTCCCAGGGTGTATTCTCAACAATGGTGAGATCGTTAAGTCCCGGGCTGGTAAATACGTGCTGCGGGTTAAACGCCACTACAACGGTTTTGCCGGGCTAAAGGAATGGATCGTTGGGCCTCGTCCAGTGGTGAACATCAAGTATGCCACTACTGAGATCATGGTTCCTGGCCGTCATGGATGTTTCACCCAGATGCCAGAACGGATCATTCCAATCAGTCACAGTGATGCTGCGGCTACTTACTTGGTCTACGGCGTGGACGTGTCCACAGGGCGTTACCGTTGGCAAGAGGTAACGTGGAGCACCAACTCCATGATGAGTGTGGATTCCGGTAACAAGTTTGGTATCCGCCTTCCAGATGTGGTCTTCAAACGGGATGAGTTGTCTCAACTCCCAACCGCTCTATCGTGCTATACCTCGTCCACCGGGAACGGTGCTGTGGTCAGTGCGCTGGCATTCACCAACAACAACGGGTTTGAAGGGCATACCTCGTTCCAATACACCAACGGTGTGTTGACTCTCGGGGCCGCCATTGATCTGTCCCCTCTGTCGCTGTTGTCACTCCAGGCTTCGATGACCAAAGTCCTTGAACGGGCTAAGGCATTCAATCCAGGAGTAACCGACGGGTTGCGTAAAGCCCAGATCCAAGTCTTTGCGTTGACCGCTACCAAAGCGATCTACATCTTGACAGACGGTCTGTGCTATGCAGAAGCCGGTGTGGCCCCTTACAGCATCGCTTCTGGCACGTTTGTGTTGGACTTCGCTGCTACAGGCGGTATCAAGCTGACACGTGTTACAACGGCTGTGGCAAGCCTTCCTGGCACCTACCGCGAATCATACTCGGGTGATGGTCCTCAGATGCAGTTCAACGATCTGATGGCTGTCCAACTGGGTACTAATCGGTTTGATGTCGTAGCGACTCGCGCCTTCGGCGAGGTGTATGGTGATTTGTCCATTTCCGTTAGCAACCTTGATTTGGCAATCCCTACAGTTGAACCTATCCGCCAGAACAATGCTCGGCTGTATACGTCGAACATTACGATCGATGCGGTTGACGAGTTGTACCCAGCTTTCTTGATTCCTAAGAAAGGCTTGTACCAATACGACCCCGCGAGCGATACCTCGTTCAGTACCATCATGCAAAACGTCTCCAACACGGCTCAGAAAGTCGATCCATTCGACATCAACGAGGCAGGTTGGGTACGGGTGCCTGCTGGCGCTAAGGTGCTGATCAATGGTCGGGCGTATGTGTTGGATCAAGACTACGCGGTTAAGGTCAATCCAACGGGTACCACGTACTGCTACTTGGTACGTGCGGGTAATGTGTTGTCTGCTATTGGTTCTTCTATTATCCGGGAATCTGCTAACACCGAGGTACAGTTCGGAGTGGCGGTAAATGGAGTGCTGCAAATTAACCACTCCTACCTGGTAATGGCGCACCATGTGGTGAGTCCGACTCGTCGTGGTTCTGCGATCCCGACGTTCGAGGATAACGGGGCCAACGGCGTGAACCAGTTCTTCACCCAGCGTGACCGGATCTAAACGCAATATAACCCCTACCCCTATCCCGGTTGCCCGGGATAGGGGTAGTAAGGTCAACTTGACAGAGGTGTAGAGGTAACACCATCACCATTATCCACACCACCGTGGATATGGAGGTTAAGACTAACGATCATGGTCCGTACATCCGTCAGGCCAATCACAGTACCAGTGGAAATACTGTTGCCTGTTCGATCTACGTCGCCGGTGTGTTTGTACATACCGATCTGGGTGTAATCCCCCAACTGTTCGGTATCACCGGTGTGTTCGAACTTGCCCTTCCATTTGGTCACACCAATATCAACGAAAGCTTCTTCAGCTGCCACGAACAACTGCTTGGTCTTCAACACGATCTTCTTATCAGCAAAGATCTGCGTTGTATCGGGCACCAACACTGTAGCGCTTTCCCGGTGGATATCCAGATAAGCCCCATCCGCATTCTGGTACGTCAAAGAACGACGCATGTCATCGAAGATCAGGTAGTTCTTCTCGTTCCCCCCGATGGAGATCTTACCTTCCTGGGTGTTGATCTGGACGTCGAACATCGTTGGCTCATTGTTAGCCATTGCTGTCCGCAGTTGCATCAAACCCGTATGGGTCGACACTGTCATCGTGTAGAAGTTGTCTACGTTGAAAGGCGTGTCTTCGGTCAGGTTAGGGTTGGCACTCCACCCATGGACCACAGTCTCCATGCGGAAGGTTTCCGCATTCATCCCGTCCAGTGTCCAGTAGTAGGTGTTCTGACCCTTTACCTGGTAGATGGCTACTGGAGTACCTTCCCGTACGTCAGGCGAAGTAATCCGGTTGGTGTCCCCCATCTTTTTCCAAGTCGCCGGGATTGTATTGCTCTTCATCACCCGACTACGCACTTGTTCCCCAAAGGAGTTAACACTGGTGCGTTCTACATCTTTAACTTGCGCTGCCACCCGACCGTCCCCTGATGGGAACAGACTGGGTAAGTACACCATGATCTCATTGGTGTTGGTATCTTTGGTACTGGCAACCGTACCCACACCTAAAAACTGAAGTAAACTCATACAACACACCCCATATTCTAGAACCAGTAATGACTTGACCTAGGTAAATACATACCATGCTCGAAAGACTAATTTTAGAAAATTACGTGCCATTACTGTCGAGTAACATTACCAAAGTAGACCTGGACCTGAAACACATGATCACGTTGATCATGGCACGTAACGGTACAGGTAAGAGCGCCATCATGCGGGAACTGAATCCCCTACCTCCGGAAAACGGCAACTATGAAGCAGGTGGCCGGAAGTACGTCGAGTGGCGTGTCGGTAAACGACTGTACAAGATGGAAAGTTACACCGGCGTGGGTAACGGACACAGTTTCCGTATCGATGACGGTGATGAGCTGAACACAGGTGGTACCTATTCGGCTCAAAAGGAGTTGGTGTATAACCACTTCGGCAAGATGGATGGTGGTTTGGTCAAAGTGCTACACGGCATTAAGATCCTCGATCGTCTCAGTGCCATGTCTCCGAGCCGTCGGAAAGACATTATCTTGCAAGTGTACCCAAATGACACCGAATACGCGTTAGGTGTCTATTTCAAGTTGAAGCAAGAGCGCAACGACTTGAAAGCGGCTATCAAGAACCAGGTAGCGCGGTACACCGAAGAGAACAACAAGTTGGCGCGGATCAATCAGTTGGGTATTGCTGAACTTGAGAACCGCATCAAACAGATCGACACCGACTTGAAGAACTCGTTGTTACTGCGTGGGCAATTGGAGAGTGCTAAGCTCGATCCAGACCTGCAAGCTAAACTGGCTTTGTTTAACCGACTGACTGACAAACTGCTGACCAATAAACTCAGTGGGGTCATGCACAGTTATGAAGAACTGCAACACGCCCATGAATTCGCCGAACTCTTGGTCAACAAGTACCAAGAGCAAGTGAGCGTGCTGAAAGGTGTGATCGGGGAGAGTGCATCTAACCTCGATGGGATGGAAGACCTGTTGCGTGATCCACAGGCATTCCATTCGCAAGCGCAACACCTGGCAGAAGACTTCAAACGCACCGATGAGTCGATCAAGAAGTTCGATACCCTGTTGAACAGCTACCCGGTGTTCGAAGAGGGTGGTGTTGTTTTTGGTGGGATCGAGTATGTGGTCGAAGCGTTCAAGGGTTACTTGAACCGTGTGGCAGTTGCCAGTACTCCTGAACTGACCAGTGGAACTTATAAGCAGTGGCTGCTCGAGCAAGAACAGTTAGCGAATAAGCAACGCGGCATTGCTAGTCAGTTGGAACAGCTGCGGCACAAACTCAAGCATTACGAAAACGCTGACACGATTAACTGCCCGGACTGTTCCCATGCATTCAAGGTGGGGATTACCCAGCAAGACGTGCAGGCGGTACGTGATCAGATCGCTGCGTTCGAGAAACAAACCGACGAGATCAAGGATCGGGTAACCGCACTGGATAACTTGATCGAAAACGATGCTGAGTGGTACCTGACGATGAACCAGTTGTTTGTGTTCGTCCGTGAGAACAGCAACGTTAAGGTCTTGCCAGAACTCATCAAACACTTCGATATTGGCAAGGTGCCAAGTAGTCGTCTGTGTAACGCTCTAGATTTGTTTATGGAGCGTTCTAAGCTGCTGGCTTACCGTCAGACGCTGGAAGATGAGAAGAAGGTTGTAGACGGTCGTTTGGAGCTCTACGCACGCGAGAACTTGTTGGATATGGCGACTCATGTTCAACAACTCGAAGCTAACCTCGCTAAAGCTACTGGTAAGGTGAAGTTCTATCAACGTCGCGCCATGTTGCTGAAAGAACAACTGGATGCGATCAGGTCGTATAACAGCGACATGGAGAAACTCCGTCAGCTCCAGTACGACCTTTACACCGGTATGTCGAATCGGGCTGATGTACAGTTGCGTAGCTATGTCGATCAGAACATCAGTACCTTGACCAAGTCGAAAGATGAGCACTTAGCGTCGATCATTCAGAACAAATCACTCAATGCCGTGGTGGAGTCGATCTCTGCGGATATCGAGAACTTGAAACGACGTCTTAACAGTGTCAGTGTGTTGATGGACAGTCTGTGCCCTAACAAGGGGTTGATCGGTAAGTTGATGAGTGATTTCATTAACTCGCTGTGCGGTAACATCAACGCAGTGATCAAGAAGATTTGGAACACGCCTTTGTACATTAAACCATGTGCCAAGGAGAACGGAGACCTGACCTACAAGTTCCCAGTGGTTACCGGGGACAAAGCACCGACACCCGACCTGTCAGATTGCAGTGGGGGTGAAACCGATGTGCTCGATTGGGCTTTCCGCTTTGTATTGCTTGACTACGTAGGTTTCCCGTTCCCATTGATCATGGATGAGATCGGGGTTTCCTTTGACGAGATCAAACGTGGTC
>Ga0247820_10000980_pt1 | contig 16006 bp, 12 predicted proteins | sample 13C_Glucose_Day1_2_FD_192480 | JGI IMG/M metagenome (GOLD analysis project Ga0247820, IMG submission 192480) | Soil microbial communities from agricultural site in Penn Yan, New York, United States - 13C_Glucose_Day14 | ecosystem: Environmental > Terrestrial > Soil > Agricultural land | place...
AACTCCTGCGCGCCCTGGGCCACGCCCTGCAGATCGAGGTGGCCGACAGCGGTATCACCTTGCAACTGCAGCTGGGCCTGGTGCTGGCCGACGACCTGCAAGGCATGGATCAGGTCGACTTGCTGATGACCGAACAGGCCCAAGATGCCCTGGCCCTGTCGCAGCACAGCCGCAACCTGCTGCTGGTTGAGCGCCGTATCAGCGACGACACATTGATCCGCCAGCGCGCGCGCATTCGGCCGATCGCCAGCCCAGAGGGCGCCTGCTGCGTGGAGCGGTTGATGGAGCCTTATCCTTCAATGCTGGAACGTCAGCTCGCTCGCATGCACGAACGCCGGGCCTGACCCCGAGGTTGACGCAGATACATCAAGCCCGCAGGCGTTAGCCTGCGGGCTTGACCTCAGGTGTGCATCCAGGTGTGAGCACTACCCGGTTGAATGCCTGCGATACCATTCATGCGCAATGGAAACCAGTGCGCCACTGCGTTTGTATAAAGCTCATCAAAGACCGTAGAGTGCACCCAGGCATAACTAGGACTGGTGGCGATCAAGCCATAGTAGTCCGGTCGCATTCTTTTCAATCCCTCATTGAACGCATCCGGCCCAGCCAAGCTTGAGATAGCTTGCATGTACTCGTTCATCTTCTGCTGCGCCTCCAGCTTGTTTTCGAAGTTCCTGGCTATCGGTCGAGGGGTGTTCTTGAACGCCTCCGGCAGCGCCTCGAATCGCTCATTGGCCTCTCGCAGCAAACGTTTGAGTACCGGATTGTCTCGATGGCTGGCGAAGTGCGAGGTGTTGATCAACGGCTTTTGATTCCAAGGCATCTTGTATTCCCCTCCGACCAACACATCATCAGCGGCGGCGGATAGTGACGGGGCCTCGCTTACGAGCAAGCTGTCGTCAACATCCAAGTAGAAACCGCCCAACTCATCGATCAGGCGAAAGCGCAGATAGTCACAAGCAGCTGCATAATTGCGTGATGCGTTATGTGGAAAACGGAAATAGTTATAAGCCTTTCCATCAGGACCGCCCGTAAAATCCTGGAAAAACGGCTGCTCGCGCAGATTACGAGCTTCAACACCTACTTCACGACACCATTTTTGATTGGCTGCCAGCGCGACCTCGTCGTTATCCAGGTGCAGGACGAATCTATAACCTTTGACCCGTAAGTTTTTGACGATGTTGTGCTTTATCATGACGTTCAATTCACCCTCACCCACCCAGATCATATGTATTTCGTTCGGAATCGGCGTGGTGACCAGGGGTAATTGCGGCAAGAGCGGAAAACTATATTCGGTAATTGACGTCTCAAACGGCAGTTTGTGCCGCACGCGCTCGAAGCTTCTGGCATCACCAATTCGCCAACGAACGCGATCTTTTCCGTATGCCTCCCGCCATATGTAGTTATTGTCCTGCCGCCATGCCGCGGCATCGGCGTCGTACCAGACCGGCTGGCGAATTGTCTGCTTGACGTCTAGTTTCTCTTTGCCGTCGTGAGTGTACAGAATGTCTGCTTCATAGTGCCCGGCGTCATTCCAGACCAGGTCATCCACGGCAATACTCACCGCTACCTTGGGAAGCATTGGCTGGGTTTCAATGCCGCGTATCACCTCCACTGGCGACGGTAAATGCTCCAGCACTTTCACTGACGGCGCACCGCCCCGCAGGCCATAGCGCAAGTCAATGTCCCAATAACCGTCGTCCAGACAGTGCAGAAACGGCCCCCATACCAGCGGCTCGCCTTCCGAGCAAATACGGAACTGCTGCTCATGCTCCAGCCATTGCACCCGGTAAACTTCGGGCCGGATCCTGACGTAAATTTTGCCTTCGTCCAGGAACGTACCTTTACCCCCGCCCGTGACGCGCAGCGGCCGGGTGACCGCCAAGGTCTTCAATCGATCGCCTAAATCGCCCTGCAAGGCATCATGCACCGGGCGTATCGCTTTGAACTCCTCAGTCGTTTCAGGAACCCGCCCGCCCCAATGTTGCTTGTCCAGCGCCATTTGTGCGGCACGTTGCTCTTGCGCAGCCTGGGCAGCGATACGCTCCGACTCGGTAAGTAACGCTCTGGTCGCCGTGAGTTGCGATATCTCCCCTGCCAGCGGCAAGGCATTGAGCAACCCGAATACGAGCCTTTGCGCGCCCTCGATCTCTTCATCGCGGCCATGCGCGGCGACCATTTCACCGGCCCCCACTGCCAGCAGTCCAACTCCCAAGGCCACGGCCACCGGCGCCAATGCTGGAATTGCCACAGCAAGCCCTCCAACAATATTGGCTGCCAGCTCCACACCATAGGCTGTTAGCTTGCTGTAATACTTCCCCTGCGTGTCGATATCATAATCAGCATCACTGAACAGCCGTTCCCGGATGCGGTCACGGAAGTCGCTCATGGGATAGGGATACAGGGCATCGCCGAATGTGATGATTGCGTGCGGATACCAATGCCCTGTGGCGTCATTCAATCGATTGGGATGAGCCCCAAGCCCGGCCAGCGCGGTATTGACACCGCTGAAGAAGATACCATCCTCCCTGTCTTTGCTACGGAAGTGGCTGGCGATAGCTGCCCGTTTGCGAGGATCGCGGCATTGGTGCGCAATCCAGTCGCGCAGTTCATCGGCGCTGGCGAACCCATGCAGTGGCGAAGCGTTTCCGGGGATGTATAGCACCTTGTGCTCCCGCCCCTGTTCGCCAATGACGATGATGTCACTCGACTCATACCCATAGATCCTCAGCGTCGACAGGGTACGGGTATGCGAGACGGGATTGTCGGCAAAGTAGCGAAACGATGTTCTGTCCCAACTGGTATCGGGGCTGAGCATCAAGCTTTTCAGCACCAACGCCGCATGTTCTGTACCTAACGAGCCCTCGTCACGCTGCAGCAGGGCTGCCCGTACAAGGTTACCTTTGATCATCAAGTGATAGGCATGGCCATGGTTGCTCCAGAAGTGGCGCAGATACTCCAGGTAATGGCCCTGCAACTTTGCGTTCCAGATGAATGAGCGAAAAGCGGCGGGATCCAGATCAACCTGTGTTGCCGCACCATAGGTTTGAGGGTTAGTGCGCCGATAGATGCCATCATAAGCTTCGCTGGAGGACAACGGCGCAGAAGAGAGCGGGACCATCTGGTTCACCTCATATCCTTCTTTGCGCCAAGCCATCGGATGCCCCAGATGGTCAAACCAGCAGCCATTCCCCTGTTGCTGCCAGTTGGCAATCATTGCCTGCGTCAAGGTCATTTCATGAGCAACTTGAGCACGCCAAGGTCCCTCTTTCACCCGGGCTGCCTCAACATACAGGGTGGTCAGAACCAGGTTGTCAGGGTCTTCTTCCAGGCCTCGTTGGGCCAAGTATTCACGCAGAGCCATCTGAGCGAAGTCGTGAGGGGTTTGAACGGTGACGTGTTCACGATCGAAGCCTTGCTTGATCGACAGCAGGATATCTTCATCATCCTCCGACGCTGCTGGGATGATTGACGCAAAATGGTACTGGCCGTTTTCGAAAGTGCTGCCGGGATAGGTTGCCGGTTCGGGACTGAAGGGCTCGCCTGGAGCAGGATACTCGGGATGGGATGGGCTATACATACGTGGGTTCCTTGAACCTTAGGTGAGAGGACTCAAGGTAATGTTGAGTATGAAAACTCATGCGCTACATAGATAACACCTCTGGATTCAATAGGCTCAGCGGCCCGAGTCGCACAGCGTCGTCGAAATCGGATAAAAAAAAACCCGCATCATTGCGGGTTTTTTCTAGCGTTCACATCAGAACCGGAACACTTCCATGTCCGTGCGAATCGGCGAGGCCATGGGGATCTTCGGCTTTACCGGCTCTTTCTTCACCTGTACCGGCGCGGCTTGCTTGCGTGGGACCTCTTCAGCAACGGCCGCCTGGTTAGCCAGTGGCTTGACCGCCGTGCTTAGTTGTTCGGCCAGCTTCTGCAACAGTTGCCCCTGGGCCTGTACCTGAGCTGACTCGCTGCCGGCATGCGGTTGCTCAAGGTGCACGATACGGTTGTCACGCACCTGGCCACGACGATCCAGCAAGCGCCACTGGGCATCGAGAATGGCTGGCTGGTTCTTGCCTGAGTCCAGGCGGGTAATCGAAAGCAGCACCTGCACGTCCGGCGTGAACCCGGTGCTCGCCGGGGCCAGCACCACACGCTGGCTATCCAGGCGCCAGGCCAGTTGGCGAACCAGTAGTTGATCGATATCCGACGAAAGGCTGCCCGCCCAACGGCCATCGGTTGCCGCGGTCAGGCTGCCATCGGTCTGACGCTGCAAAAAGGTTTCGCGTTGCAGGTAGTCGGCCACCGATACCGGGCCAAGCACCACCGCCATGCCCGCAGCCTGGGTCGGCTGGCCGGGATCACCGCTGTCGAGCTGATACAGGGCAACCGGCTGGTGCATGCTGCACCCGCTCAGGCCCAACAGGCCAGTCATCAGCAGCGCAAATGGAAGGCGCAGAAATTTCATTCATCCCATCCAGGCGGTCGTCACCAGACTGACCGCAGTGATACTCATGTAGATTCATCCGGGCACTCGGCCACGCCGGCGCCAACGAGGGCACTATCATCCGCGAAATAGCCGCCCGACTCCAGCATTTCCGCCCGAAGCGGCGTTGAAAACGCCGCAACAGACAGCCCATCCATTCACGCGGGGGTTTCTACCAGCAGCCCTTCGACGCGCTGGAAACCACGTGGCAATTTGCTACCACGGCGCCCCCGCTCGCCTTTGTAGTGCTCGAGATCATCGGGCTTGAGCGAAAGGGTACGCTTGCCAGCTTGCAATACAAGGGTGGAGCCCTCGCTGATCACCGCAAGATCGGTCACGTATTCCTCGCGGCTGGCCACCCGGTCACCCGGCACGCCGATGATCTTGTTGCCCTTGCCTTTACCCAGCTGCGGCAGGTCGGCCACCTTGAACACCAGCAGACGGCCCTCGGTGGTCACCGCGGCGAGCCAGTCCTGCTCACGATCGGTCACCGGGCGCGGGGTCATCACCTTGGCGCCGTTGGGCAGGCTGAGCAGGCCCTTGCCGGCCTTGTTCTTGGCCTGCAGGTCCTCGCCCTTGACCACGAAGCCGTAGCCGGCGTCGGAAGCCACGACGTACAAGGCATCGTCTTCCGGCAGCAGCACGCATTCGAAGGTGGCGCCCGGTGGCGGGGTCAGGCGGCCGGTCAAGGGCTCGCCCTGGCCACGGGCCGACGGCAGACTATGGGCGGCCAACGAGTAGCTGCGACCGGTGGAGTCGATGAGCACGGCAAACTGATTGGAACGTCCGGCGGCGGCGGCCTTGAAGCCGTCGCCAGCCTTGTACGAAAGGCCCGTGGCATCGATATCGTGGCCCTTGGCACAACGCACCCAGCCCTTCTCCGAAAGCACCACGGTGACCGGCTCGGTCGGCATCAGTTCGTTTTCCGACAGGGCCTTGGCCTCGGCCCGCTCGACGATCGGCGAGCGGCGGTCGTCGCCGTAGGTCTCGGCGTCCTTGATCAGCTCGCTGCGCACCAGCTTGCGCAGCTTGGTGTCGCTGCCCAGCAGCGCTTGCAGTTGCTTCTGTTCCTTGAGCAGCTCGTCCTGCTCGCCGCGGATCTTCATCTCTTCCAGACGCGCCAGTTGACGCAGGCGGGTCTCGAGGATGTAGTCGGCCTGGATCTCGGTCAGGTCGAAGCGGGCGATCAGGGCCTGCTTGGGATGCTCCTCGGTGCGGATGATGTGGATCACTTCATCCAGGTTGAGGAACGCGGTGAGCAAGCCTTCCAACAGGTGCAAGCGCTTCTCGACCTTGTCCAGGCGATGCTGTAGGCGACGCCGCACGGTACCGATGCGGTACTCCAGCCACTCCAGCAGCAACGCCCGCAGGTTCTTCAGCTGCGGGCGGCCGTCGAGGCCAATGATGTTGACGTTGACCCGGTAGGTGCTTTCCAGATCGGTGGTGGCGAACAGGTGCTGCATGAGTTCGGCGGCATCCACGCGGTTCGAGCGCGGGATGATCACTATGCGGCACGGGTTCTCGTGATCCGACTCGTCGCGCAGGTCGGCGACCATCGGCAGCTTCTTGGCCTGCATCTGCGCGGCGATCTGCTCGAGCACCTTGGCCCCGGAAACCTGGTGCGGCAGCGCGGTAACGACGATGTCGCCATCCTCGATGCGGTACACCGCGCGCATGCGGATCGAGCCTTTGCCGCTCTCGTAGATCTTCTGGATGTCGGCGCGCGGGGTGACGATCTCGGCTTCAGTCGGGTAGTCCGGGCCCTGGATATGCTCGCAAAGCTGCTCGATAGTGGCCTTGGGCTCGTCGAGCAGTCGCACGCAGGCGCTGGCCACTTCGCGCAGGTTGTGCGGCGGCACGTCGGTGGCCATGCCCACGGCGATGCCGGTGGTGCCGTTGAGCAGGATGTTCGGCAGGCGCGCGGGCAGCACGGCCGGCTCCTGCAGGGTGCCGTCGAAGTTCGGTACCCAATCCACGGTGCCCTGGCCCAGTTCGCTGAGCAGCACCTCGGAGTAGCGCGACAGCCGCGCCTCGGTGTAACGCATGGCGGCGAACGACTTCGGATCGTCCGGCGCACCCCAGTTGCCCTGGCCGTCGACCAGGGTGTAGCGGTAGCTGAACGGCTGGGCCATCAGCACCATGGCCTCGTAGCACGCCGAGTCGCCGTGGGGGTGGAACTTGCCGAGCACGTCACCGACGGTACGCGCCGATTTCTTGTGCTTGGAGTCGGCATCGAGCCCCAACTCGCTCATGGCATAGACGATGCGTCGCTGGACCGGCTTGAGGCCGTCGCCGATGTGCGGCAGGGCGCGGTCCATGATCACGTACATGGAGTAGTTGAGGTAGGCCTGTTCGGTGAAGTCAGCCAGGGAACGGCGTTCGACGCCGTCGAGACTGAGTTCGAGTGAGTCGCTCATGCGGGCCTCGTCATTTCAGGTTCTGGCGCAACAGCATGGTGCCGCCGCGCTGGGTAAATTCAAGTTGTTTCAGGGCACTCATGCCCAGCAGCACGCCCTGGCCATCCAGGCCGGGCACCACCAGCGCGCGCACGTCGCGCAGGTGGATATCGCCCAGTTGCAGGCTGTCGAGCCGCGTGCGGTAGCCTTGGGTACGGCCATTGGCGGTGCTCAACTGCACCGCGGCGCCACGCGCCAGCTCCAGGTCGCGGGCCAGTGCCTCGGGGACCGCCACGTCGGTGGCGCCGGTGTCGAGCATGAAATGCACCGGTCGCCCATTGATCGCGCCATCGGCGACGAAATGGCCCTGGCCGTTGCTCAGCAGGCGCACCTCGACGAAGCCATCGCCCTGCTCGCTCTGCACCACGCTGTTGGGATTCTGCTGACGTTCTTCCCACTGGCCGAAAAAACGCGTGGCGAGGAACATCGCCGCCGCCCAGGCGACAATCATCAACACCCTGCCCGCGCGCTTGCCCGGTGGCTGGCTCATGGCTTGGCGCTCCAGCCGCCCTGCGGCGCGTCAAAGCGCCAGACGATCGGCCGTGTTTCACCATCCACCCGCGGGCGGTCATTGTTGTCCACGCCGATCCAGGCACCGCCCTTGTCGATCACCAGCGCCTCAGCCAGGCCGTAAGGCTGCGAGTAGCGCCGCGACTCCATCAGGGCCTCGGCGGCGAACGACCAGCAGCGCTCCACGGCGCCCGTGTCGGCATCCCGTCGGCAAATGCGGTAGGCATTGCGCTCGAGGGTGAACAGCTTGCCTTCGAACCAGGCCAGGTCGGCAAAGTCACGTGATACCGGGCGTGCCTCGGGGAATTGCGGCGGCTGCATCTCGACACCCGCCTCGCTGAGCAGTACGCAGCCGCGCCCGCAGGTCCACACCGATTGCTGGCGCTGCACCGCGAGCAGGCCACGGCGCTCGCGCTCGGCGGCCAGCCACAGGCGATCGCCCGCCGGGTTGATCGCCAGCCCCTCGAACAGTGCGTTGAAATGCAGCAACATGCCGCTGGCCCGCGCTTGGCGCACCATGGCCTGGTCGATTTTCAGCCAGTCCGGCTCACCGTCCACGGGCAACTGCAGCACGGCGGCGTGGGCCTCGCTGACGATGTAGAGGTTGCCGGCCTGATCGCAGGTGATGCCCTCGAAATCCAGCTCGCCGCCGCGGATGTAGGACGCCGCCCAGTTGCGCGACTTAAGCCCCCAGGGCAGGCCGGTATCGGGCGCGGGGGGCGGGGTGAAAGTCTGCGGCAGGGCCTGCCAGGTCGCCTCATCCTGGTCCAGGCGGTAGATACGGTCGTCATCGCGGTCGGACACCGCCCACAGCGCCCCACGGCACCAAGCCAGGCCCGACAGGTTGCCGCCGCGCATGCCATCGACCACATGCTCGGCGCTGAGCTTGAGCTGCGGCCAGTCGCCGGCCTGGGCCTGCAGGGCGAATAACGCCAGGCAGGCCAGGAGCAACGGACGAATCAAACCAGGACCTCGGCCAGGTTGCCTTTGGTCTCCAGCCAGCTCTTGCGATCGCCCGCACGCTTCTTGGCCAACAGCATGTCCATGATCTCGGTGGTGCCCTGTACATCGTCCAGGGTGAGCTGGACCAGGCGCCGGGTGTTCGGGTCCATGGTGGTTTCGCGCAGTTGCGGCGGGTTCATCTCGCCCAGGCCCTTGAATCGGGTGACCTGCGGCTTGCCGCGCTTTTTCTCGGCGACCAGGCGGTCGAGAATGCCGTCGCGCTCGGCTTCGTCCAGGGCGTAGTAGATCTCCTTGCCCAGGTCGATGCGGTACAGCGGCGGCATGGCCACGTAGACGTGCCCGGCCTCGACCAGCGGGCGGAAATGCTGGACGAACAGCGCGCACAGCAGTGTGGCGATGTGCAGGCCGTCGGAGTCGGCGTCGGCGAGGATGCAGACCTTGCCGTAGCGCAGCTGCGAAAGGTCGGCTGCGCCCGGGTCTACGCCGATGGCCACGGCGATGTTGTGCACTTCCTGGCTGGCCAGGACTTCACCGCCATCGACCTCCCAGGTGTTGAGGATCTTGCCGCGCAGCGGCAGGATGGCCTGGAACTCCTTGTCCCGCGCCTGCTTGGCCGAGCCCCCTGCCGAGTCACCCTCGACCAGGAACAACTCGGCGCGCATCGGGTCCTGGCCGGCACAATCAGCCAGCTTGCCGGGCAACGCCGGCCCCTGGGTAATGCGCTTGCGCTCGACCTTCTTGCTCGCCTTCAGGCGCCGGCCAGCATTGCTGATGGCCAGTTCCGCCAGTTGCATGCCCAGTTCGGGATGGGCATTGAGCCACAGGCTGAAGGCGTCCTTGACCACGCCAGAGACGAAGGCGGCCGCCTCGCGGGACGACAGGCGCTCCTTGGTCTGGCCGGAGAACTGCGGTTCCTGCATCTTCATCGACAACACGAAGCTGATGCGCTCCCAGACGTCCTCGGGGGCAAGCTTGACTCCGCGCGGCAGCAGGTTGCGGAACTCGCAGAACTCGCGCATGGCGTCCAGCAGGCCCTGGCGCAGGCCGTTGACGTGGGTGCCGCCCTGGGCGGTGGGGATCAGGTTGACGTAGCTTTCCTGGATGCTGTCGCCACCTTCCGGCAGCCACAACAGGGCCCAGTCCACGGCCTCCTTGTTACCCGCCAGGCTGCCGCAGAACGGCTCGTCGGGCAGGCGCTGGAACTCGCTGACCGAATCGACCAGGTAGGAGCGCAGACCGTCCTCGTAGTGCCACTCGACCTTCTCGCCGGTGCCCTTGTCCTCGAAGCTGATGGACAGCCCCGGGCACAATACGGCCTTGGCCTTGAGCACGTGCTTGAGGCGGCTGATGGAGAACTTCGGCGAATCGAAATACTTCGGATCGGGGCTGAAGTACACGCTGGTGCCGGTGTTGCGCTTGCCGACGGTGCCGACCACCTCCAGCTCGCTGGCCTTGAAGCCGTCGGCGAAGGTCATCTGGTACTCGTTGCCGTCGCGCTTGACGCGTACGCGTACCTGGCTCGACAGGGCGTTGACCACCGAGATGCCGACGCCGTGCAGGCCGCCGGAGAACTGGTAGTTCTTGTTGGAGAACTTGCCGCCGGCGTGCAGCTTGGTAAGGATCAGCTCGACACCGGAAACGCCCTCTTCGGGGTGGATGTCCACCGGCATGCCGCGGCCATCGTCGCTGACTTCCAGCGAGTGATCGGCGTGCAGAACGACCTGCACCGACCGGGCGTGGCCAGCCAGGGCTTCGTCGACGCTGTTGTCGATGACTTCCTGGGCCAGGTGGTTGGGCCGGCTGGTGTCGGTGTACATGCCCGGCCGCTTGCGGACCGGGTCAAGGCCCGAGAGGACTTCGATGGCGTCTGCGTTATAGGCGCTAGCGCTGGGATTGGCCATGGGTTCTCGTCGTCAGTCTGGTGAATGCAAAAGTCAAAATACAGAAAAGTCCAGCGCCGCGTACTGCCCGCGGGCAATGCCGGCGAACGCCAGCAGGGCCGGCAGCTGTTCGGCGAACCCCTGGTAACTGTGGTCGCCACCGGCCTGGACACGCAGGGCACAGGCGCGGTAGTAGCGCTCGGCCTGGCGATAGTCCAGGGTTTCATCGGCGGTCTGCAACCACACTTGATAGCGGCTGGCGTCCTGTGGGGGCGGCACTTCCAGTTCCGCCAGTGCTTCCACATGATCGTGGGTCAGCTCCCAGGCTTCGTCGGTATAGAGGTTGCGTTGGGTACCGAGGTAGCCATCGAACAGGCGATGCGGCGCGACCGCCGGGTTGACCAGCAAGGCCTTGAGCCCGTGGCGCTCGGCCAGATGGGTGGCATAGTAGCCGCCGAGGGAGCTGCCGACCAGCAGCGGCGCACCCAGCTCATCAATGGCTGCCTCCAGCTGGGCGATAGCCTGGCGCGGGTGGTGGTGCAAGGCCGGGACGCGCAGTTGGTCGGACAGTCCGAGCTGCTGCATCACCGCCTCGAGCTGACGGGCTTTCTTCGACAGCGGCGAGCTGTTGAAGCCATGGATATAGAGGATGGAACCCGACATGCTGCCCCCGGACGCAAAGATGCGCAGTGTAGCGCGTTCGAAGGGCATTGGCGCAGCGCCTGGATTTTCGCAACAAATACTTCAACCAAGGCGATGCAGGCAGTGCTCAGCTTTGTGGGAGCGGCGCCCGCCGCTCCCACGCCTCTCACCACTGACCCGATCAGTAACCGGGGCTGTCGAAGTCCAGCCTCACCTCGAAATCGAACGCCCGCTCCACCCCGGTCTCCAACCGTCCGTCGTCATGCAGCCGCAGCCAGCGATAGCCCGGCTGCTCCTCGCTCACCTTGAAGTCCTCGCTGCGCGGCGCGAACTGGATACAGGTCGACGGTGTGGCGAGGTAACGGACGCCATCATGCAGCTCATCCCATTCCTGATGGATATGCCCCCAGAGCAAGGCTTTCACCTGTGGATAACGCTTGATACACAGCAACAGTTCATCGGCATTGCGCAAACCGATCGGCTTGATCCAGGCGCAACCGATATCCACCGGCTGGTGGTGGCAGCACACCAGGCAATGGCGTTCTCCGGCATCGTCCAGGGCCTTGTCCAGCATGGCCAGCTGATCGCCCGCCAACAACCCGAACGTGGCGCCGACCACCGCCGAATCGAGCATGACGATGCGCCATTGACCAATGTCGGTCACGGCCTGCACCAGCTCCGGCGCCACGGCTAGCATCACCTGGGCTTCGTCATGGTTGCCTGGCAACCAGCGCGAAGGAGCGCCGAACACCGCCGTCATTTCACGGAAAGCAGCGTAGGAAGCTTTGCTGGCGTCCTGGGAGAGATCGCCCGTGCACAGCAGCAGGTCTATGCGCGGTTGTTCGCGGCGAACCTGGCCGACCACGTGCCCAAGGCTTGCGCGGGTATTGAGGCCCAGCAAGGTGCCCGCCGGGTCGGCGAACAGATGGGCATCGGTCAGTTGCACTACATGGACAGGTGACGGGGGTGATAGTGGTTGCGGCAACGGCCGTCTCCTCGAACGGATTCAGCACGGATTATGGCGGCGGATCGCTTTCGAGCAAATACTCGAAACCGACGCGCATCACATTTCAGCGCACCGCTTCCAGTTCGTGGCCGCAGGCCAGGCAGTGGCTCAGCCATTCACCGAGGAACAGATTGAGCTGGGCCTTCTCGTCCGGCTGGTGCATAGCCGTGTTGGGATAGGGGTAGATGCTGCGCAGGCGACGCGCATGCTCGGCACTGACCACCTCGGCCATGCGCGCGTCATGGTAGACCTGCACTTCCAGCTCTGGCACCGGCAGCCAGGGCAGGCTGTGCTCCTGGCGTACCTTGAGCGTGGTGGTGTAAGGGCAGGCCAGCAGCACTTCAAGCACCAGCACGCCGAGCATCTGGTCGCCCTGGGTCATGCCGATGCGCCGCGAGCTCTGCGTGGTGCGCATGTCGGGCAACAGGCGCATCAGGCGGGCATAGTTGGCCTCGCAGGCCGACTGCAGCCCGACCAGGTCGACTCGATAGCGCTCGCGCAGCAGGTTCACTTCCACATACCTCGTACTTCGTCACGGTTCAGCGCCAGCCATTGCAACCCGATGATCGTGGCGGCGTTGCAGATGCGCCCGTCGCGCACCGCCTGCAGGGCGTCCTCGAACGCCCAGACGCGCACGCGGATGTCCTCGCTTTCCTCTTCCAGGCCATGCAGGCCTCCGGCACCCTCGCTGACGCAACGGCCCAGGAACAGGTGGACGTACTCGTCGCTGCCGCCCGGCGAGGGGAAGTACTTGGTCATCGGCCACAGCGCCGAGAAGGTCAGGCCTGCTTCTTCCTCCGCTTCGCGATGGGCGACCTGCTCGGGTTGCTCGTCCTTGTCGATCAGCCCGGCCACCATTTCGATCAGCCAGGGATTGGCGACCTTGCCCATGGCGCCAACGCGAAACTGCTCGATCAGCACCACTTCGTCGCGCTGCGGATCGTAGGGCAGCACGCAGACCGCGTCATGGCGTACGAACAGTTCACGGGTGAACTCGCGGCTCATGCCCCCGGCGAACAGTTCGTGGCGCAGGTAAAGCTTGTCGAGCTTGTAAAAGCCCTTGAACAGCGGCTCCCGCCGAGCGATCTCGACCTGGGTAGGCACTGTATTGTGCGTGTCCGTCATGCAAACTCCTCATGCCTCGTTTACCGCATCGCGCAATCCTACTCTGCGCACGGCCCGGTTTCATCCCTTTCCGCTGACCGTTCGGGCAGCCGGGACAGGCGTGTCACTCTCTGTTAGCTTAGTGGCGAACTGAAGGCCGCGCAGGCGGTCCAAGGCCGATCATCACCGTTGTGAAAGAGGCAACATGACGCTTGTCAAACTGACTTCCGTGGCCGTCCTGGCACTGGCGCTCGGCGCCTGCCAGAGCCTGTTCACGCCCAATTACCGGGCCCCGCTCGAGGTCAAGCGCGAGGCCTGGGAGCACGTAAAACCCGGCTGCAGCGAAAGCGACTGCCCGCTGGTCAACATCGACGTCGTGCACTTCCCGGCCCTGCCCAAGCTCGACGGCATTGTCGAGAAGCGCCTGCTGATGTTGACCGAGGACAACCAGCGCGGCACCCCGCCGGCCTCGCTGCAAGCCTACGAGCAGCAGTACCTGGCCCGCGCCGACAAGCGCAACAGCAGCTACCTGCAAGCCAAGGTACGCGAGCAGCATGACGGGCTGGTGATCGTCGAGCTGTCCAGCTACCTGGACAGCGGCGGCGCCCACGGCATGCCGGGACGCGGCTTCATCAACTATTCGCGCAAGCTGGACAAGGTGCTGACCCTGGACGACATGCTTGTGCCGGGTCAGGAGGCGACTTTCTGGAAAACCGCCGAGGAGTCCCACCGCGCCTGGCTGATCAGCACCGGCATGGACAAGGACCCCGAGTTCGTCAAGACCTGGCCGTTCAAGCAATCCCCGCACATCGCCCTGACCTACGGCGCGGTGGTGATCAAGTACGAGGTCTACTCCATCGCCCCCTACTCCATGGGCCACGTCGAGCTGAAGATCCCCTACCCGCGCCTCAATGGCGTGATCAAGCCCGAGCTGTTTCCCGGCCGCGGCTGAGCGATAGCAACAGGTGCAGTACCCCTGCCAGCAACAGTGCCGGCAGGGTCGCCCCCAGCTCAGGCGCCTGGCTGGCCATCAGGTGATAGGCCGCCACCCCCACGCCCCAGGCCAGTAGCGCCTGCCAGTGCAAGCCCTCGACCAACGCCGGCAAGCGGCGGCGGCGAATCACGAAGTGATCCACCAGCACCACGCCGAACAGCGGCGCGAACACCGAGCCGATCAGCAACAGGAAGTTCTGGTACTGGGCCAGCGGCGCCAGCAAGGCGATCAGCGTGCACAGCACGCCGATCGCCAAGGCCAGGTGCTCGACCTTCATTTTCAGCAGCAGGCCGGTGGACACCGCCGCCGAGTGGATATCGGCAAAGGCGTTTTCCGTCTCGTCCAGCAGGATCAGCAGCAACGGAATTCCCAGCCCAGCGCCGGCGAGTGCCAACAGCAGGGCATTCACCTCACCGCTGGGCGCGAACGCCAAGGTGTAAGCCACGCCCAGGCTCATCAGCCAGGCATTGCCAATGAAGAAGCCCAGCGCGGTACCGCCGAACACCCGGCTGGCGCGCTGGCCAAAGCGTGAATAGTCGGCGATCAGCGGTAGCCATGACAGCGGCATGGCGATCACGATGTCGAAACCCAGGGCCAGGGACAGCGAACCATCACCGGGCTGACGCCACAGCTGGGCCAGGTCGGCCCTGGCGAACAGGTTCCAGGTCAACCAGGCGCAGGCGCCCAGCAGCAGCCAGATCCCCCATTTGCGCAAGACCTTGCGCACGAACGCCAGCGGCCCGCTGACCGCCAGCAGAGTAGCCAGGGCGCCAAAGCACAAGGTCCACAGCAGCGGGCTGCTCCAGCCGCTGCCCTCGCCGAACGCACGTGCGCCAAGTAGGCTGGCGGCATCACGCATGACGATGATCTCGAACGCCCCCCAGCCCACCAGTTGCAGCAGGTTGAGCAAGGCCGGCAGGCGCGCGCCATGGCTACCAAGCGTGAGGCGCAGGGTCGCCATGGCCGACAGGCCAGTATCACTGCCGATCACCCCCACCGCGGCCAGCAGCAATACCCCCACCGCCGTGCCCAGAGTGATCGCCAGGATCGAGCCCGCCAGCCCCAGGCCCGGCGCCAACAGGCTGCCGACCTGCAGGACCATCAGGCCGATGCCGAGGGAAAACCACAGCGAAAACAGGTCGCGGGCGCCGAACTGGCGATGGTGGGAGGGGACCGGGTGGTCGGGAGAGAAGTGGCTGGGAGTGGTCATGCTCGGGCGCTCGACGGAAGAGTTGGGGTGAACCCATCGCTGGCAAGCCAGCTCCCACAGGGGCCGCATCGCAGTCTCTGTGGGAGCTGGCTTGCCAGCGATGCGGTGCGCATCGCGCACCGCCTGGGTCTGCTACTCAGACTTTCTGGTACAACTGACTGCCTTCCTGGCGGAACCGCTCGGCCTGCTCGCGCATGCCCTGCTCGACCGTCACGTCGACGGTCTCGATCTTGGCCGCGTATTCACGCACCTCCTGGGTGATCTTCATCGAGCAGAACTTCGGCCCGCACATCGAGCAGAAGTGGGCGACCTTGGCCGATTCCTTGGGCAGCGTCTCGTCGTGGAACGCACGGGCGGTGTCCGGGTCCAGGCCGAGGTTGAACTGGTCCTCCCAGCGGAACTCGAAGCGCGCCTTGGACAGCGCGTTGTCACGGATCTGCGCGCCGGGGTGGCCCTTGGCAAGGTCGGCGGCATGCGCGGCGATCTTGTAGGTGATGATGCCGGTCTTCACGTCATCCTTGTTCGGCAGGCCCAGGTGCTCCTTGGGCGTGACATAGCAGAGCATGGCGCAACCGAACCAGCCGATCATCGCCGCGCCTATCCCTGAGGTGATGTGGTCGTAGCCAGGGGCGATGTCGGTGGTCAGCGGGCCAAGGGTGTAGAACGGCGCTTCGTCGCAGCATTCGAGCTGCTTGTCCATGTTCTCCTTGATCAGCTGCATCGGCACGTGGCCAGGGCCCTCGATCATGCACTGC
>Ga0247820_10000982_pt1 | contig 15994 bp, 14 predicted proteins | sample 13C_Glucose_Day1_2_FD_192480 | JGI IMG/M metagenome (GOLD analysis project Ga0247820, IMG submission 192480) | Soil microbial communities from agricultural site in Penn Yan, New York, United States - 13C_Glucose_Day14 | ecosystem: Environmental > Terrestrial > Soil > Agricultural land | place...
GGGCGATGAGGCCCGACGCGGGCCTCATCGCCCGGCTCGACGCTGCGTACCGGCCGGTCGCGGGCGCCGCGTGGCAGACGTATCCGCGGTACGGCGGGACGGATGTTGCGCAGGCGGCCAGGCAGGCGTGGGAGTCGCCCGGCCTCGCCTTCTTCCGCTGGTTCGCGGCGGTGCCCGCGTTCGACGGCGTGACGGCCGGCTCTACCTGCGTGTGGTTCGTCGACCTGCGCTTCCTCACGCCGGGCCGCGGCTCGATGCCGTTCCGCTTCGGCGCCTGCCGCGAAGGCGACGGGCCATGGCTTGCGCACGAGCGCACAAGTGACGACACCTGGCGCCGCCTGGAGTGACACCCGGAGATGACGCCCTAGCCGAGCCGCGGATGTGGGAGGCACTGCTTCATCTGTCCGCGGCGCTCGGCACCAAGGAAGGCTGGGCGTTACTGGCCTTCCTCGAGTCTGCTCATGGTGGTCTGCGCGGGCGAACTCCAAGACAGGCCATCGAACAGGGAGAAGTAGCCCGGGTCATCGCGTGACGCTTGGGCTTACGATTGCGAGGTTCGCGTGGGCGCCGGCACCGATGTCGCCGCGGAGCGATCGATCGCTGACGCTCGAGGTGCCGCTTGAACTTCGCTGCCATCCTCCACGACATCGCCGTCGCGCTGCACCCGCACGCAGGCGAGCACGGCCACGTCGCGACCTACATCCCGGCGCTGGCGCGCGTACCGGCCGATCGGTTCGGCATCGCGCTGCGCACCGACGACGGTGTCGAGGCCGGGGCCGGTGACTGCGACGTGTCGTTCTCGATCCAGAGTGTGTCGAAAGTCTTCGCGCTGACGATGAGCTTGCAGGCGATCGGCGACGAACTGTGGAAGCGCGTCGGCCGCGAGCCATCGGGCAACCCGTTCAACTCGCTGGTCCAGCTCGAGACCGAGCGCGGCACACCGCGCAATCCGTTCATCAATGCCGGCGCGATCGTCGTCGCCGACGTGCTGCTCGGACTGGGCCGCACGAGCGCCGACCTTGTGGCGATGCTGTCCGACCTCTCTGGCGAGGCGATCGACATCGACGAAGAAGTGGCGGCGTCGGAGGCCGAGACAGGCTTTCGCAACCGCGCGCTGGCGAACTTCATGAAGAGCTTCGGAGGCATCGACAACGATGTCACCGCTGTGCTCGAGTTCTACTTCCGCCAGTGCGCGATCCGCATGAACTGCCGTCAGCTGGCGCGCGCCGCCTGCTACCTCTGCCGCGATGGTGCGCACCCGTTGGGCGGTGGTGACAGCGCGCGGCCCGCACTGTTCAGCGAGCGGCTGGCGCGGCGCGTCAACGCGCTGATGCTGACCTGCGGCACCTACGACATGGCGGGCGAGTTCGCGTACCTGATCGGGCTGCCGTGCAAGAGCGGCGTCGGCGGCGGCATCGTCGCCGTCGTGCCCGACCGGCTGACGCTCGCCGTCTGGTCGCCCGCGCTCGACGACAGCGGCAACTCCTGGCTCGGCATGAAGGCGCTCGAGATGTTCGTCACCCGCACCGGGCTGTCGGTCTTCTGACCCTGGCCATCAGCCGTGCAGCACGGCCTGGTGCCGGACAGCCGCAGCGCAGGTCCGAGTTAAGGGTAATCACTGATATGAACCAAATAGTACATAACTTATTGTACGAATTAGTTCATATCCATCTATCGGCGGCAGGCCTCTGCCCTCTTGATATTCATCACAGGAATCTCACCGTGCTTCGAATGGTCCTGCGGCGCCTTGCGCTGTCGATCCCGCTGCTGCTGTTGGTCACGCTGCTGACCTTCTTGCTCAACAGCCTGGCGCCGGGCGACCTCGCGCGCACGATGATGCAGGGCGAAGGGACGGAAGTGCAGTACCTGGAGCTGCGGCGTGAACTGGGTCTGGACCAACCGCTGGTCGTGCAGTACGGGCGGTGGCTACGGCACGCTGCCACCGGCAACCTGGGACAGTCGTTCTTCACAAAGGAAAGTGTCGCGTCGCTGCTTAACGACCGCATCGGTGTCACCGTATCGATCATGGCCGGCGTGCTGATCGTCTGCGTGTCGGCAGGCTTGGCACTCGGCGTGATGAGTGCACTGCGGGGCGGCTGGGTCGGACGCGCCATTGACACCTTGTCGCTGGTCGGGCTGACCTTGCCGTCGTTCTGGGTCGCGCTGGTGCTGATCGCCATCTTCGCGGTCGGGCTGCAGTGGCTGCCGGCCACCGGCTACACGCCGCTGCGGCAAGACCCGATGGCCTGGTTGCTCGGTCTGATCCTGCCGGTGCTGTCGGTGTCGCTGGTCTCGATCACCACCATCGCCAAGCAAACACGAGACTCGATGAATGAGGTGATGGGGCGTGACTTCATCCGCAGCCTGCGCGCCAGTGGGCTGCCCGAACGATCGGTCATCTGGAAGCACGCGCTGCGCAACGCATCGTTGCCAGTGGTCACCGTGCTCGGCCTGGTGATGGTGAACGCGATCAGCGGGACGGTGTTCGTCGAACGCGCGTTCGTGCTACCCGGCCTCGGCAGCCTGGCCGTCAGCGCGGCACAGAACAACGACATTGCGCTGATGCAGGGTGCGACGCTGTACTTCACGCTGCTCACGGTGGTGATCAATCTGCTGGTTGACATGAGCTACGGCTGGCTGAACCCGAAAGTGAGGGTGCAATGAGCGCTTCCTCCGTGGGCGCCGCGCCGAACGCACCACCCAGCATCGCCATGCCCCGGCGCTTCGTCTCCCGCCTGCTGAGCAAGCCGCTCGCCTGGGTCGCGATTGTCTGGCTGGTGGCCATCTTCGCGCTGGGCTTGTTAGCCAACCAGGCGGCACCCTTCGATCCGTTGGAGCAGGACCTGCTGGCCGTCAAGCAACTGCCCTCCGCCGAGCATTGGTTCGGCACTGACGAACTGGGGCGCGACGTGCTGAGCCGCGTGCTCCATGGCACCTTGCCAACCTTCGTCGGCGTGGCGCAGGCGCTGGTGGTGGTCATGCTGCTGGGCGTCGGCATGGGCTTGACGGCGGGCTACTTCGGCGGGCGCACCGATGCAGCGGTCGGCCAGGTCACGAACCTCTTCCAGGCGCTGCCGATGATCGTGATCTCGCTTGCCGTGTTGACCGTGTTCAACCGTTCCATGCTCGCCGCGATGGTGACATTCGGCATCATCGGCTCGGCCGGCGTCGCTCGCGTGGTGCGCAGCGCGACGCTCAATGTGCGCAACGAGCTGTACATCGAGGCGGCGCGCATCTCCGGACTGTCCGACGCGACCATCATCCTGCGCCATGTACTGCCACGCATCATGGGGCCGGTGATCGTGCAGTTGTCGCTGATTGCGGCCATTGCGGTGATCGTGCAGACCGGCATCAGCTTCCTCGGCCTGGGCGTGCAACCGCCGGCGCCCACCTGGGGCGGCGGCATCTTCGACGCGGCTGCCAGCCTCAACGACTTCCCGTGGCTGCTGGTGCCCAGCGGCGGCGTGGTGGCGTTGACGATCCTTGCCTTCGGCCTGCTGGGCGACGCACTGCGTGACACCGCGGTGGAGACATGGGCCAGGCCCGCGCATCGCAAGCAGGCTCGCAAGCGCGGCGACAAGCTCGCGCTGGAAGCTGTCTTTGCCGGCGCGCCGCACGCGGCCGTGATGTCTGTGCGCGGCCTTCACATCGCCACAGGCGATGGCACGCACCAGCGCACGCTCGTCAGCGACTTGAGCTTCGACTTGATGCCCTCGGAAACGCTGGGTCTGGTGGGCGAGTCGGGCAGCGGCAAGACGCTGACGATCCTGGCACTGATGGGCCTGCTGCCGGTAGGCACGCACATCAAGAGCGGCACGCTCAGGCTTGAGGGAACCAGCATCGACCTGACCGACGAGGACAGCTTGCGCGCGCTGCGCGGCAAGCAGCTCGCGATGATCTTCCAGGAGCCGATGGCGGCACTGGATCCGTGCTTCACGATCGGGCACCAACTGACCGAAGTGATCCGCTGCCACGAAGCCATGAACCCCGCGCAGGCCCAGGCGCGCGCGATCGAGCTGCTCAAGCAGGTGAAGATCGACAACGCCGAGGACGTGGCCCGGAGGTATCCGCACCAGGTCTCGGGTGGCATGGCTCAGCGCGTCGGCATCGCGCGGGCGCTGGCGCCCAACCCAAAAGTGCTGTTCGCCGACGAGCCCACCACCGCGCTGGACGTGACGGTGCAGGCCGACATCCTGGAACTGCTGCGCGCGCTCAAGCAGAGCCACGGCATGGCGGTGGTCTTCGTCACCCACGACTGGGGCGTCGTCGCCGATATCTGCGATCGAGCGATGGTACTTTTCCGCGGCAAGGTACTGGAAACGGCCGATGTGCTCGACATCTTCGACCGGCCGCAGCACCCCTACACCGCAGCGCTGCTGAAGGCGAACCCTCACAGTGCACCGCCGGGGCAGTTGCTGCCGACCGTGGAAGAGACGCTGGCGCGGATGGCGCGCGAGGAGCTTGCCGCATGAAGGCCGATGCAACACCGCTGCTGACTGTCGAAGACCTGCGCGTTGAGTTCCCGCAAGGCCGCGGCAAGGTCTTCAAGGCGCTCAAGGGCGTGAGCCTATTTATCGGCCACGGCGAAACCGTCGGCCTGGTCGGCGAGTCCGGCTCGGGCAAGACCACCATTGGCAGGGTCATCCTCGGCCAGACGGCAGCCACCGCCGGGCGTGTGGTGTTCGACGGCGAGGACATCACGCAGGCCTCGCGTGAACGCCGCCGCCTGTTGGGCCGCGAGATCCAGGTCGTGTTCCAGGATCCCATCGGCTCGCTCAACCCGTCGCGCACGATTGGCGACACGCTGGCCGAGCCGCTGCTTGCCGCTGGCAACCGCAACACCACCGAGATACGCGACCGCGTGGCCGATATCCTGCAGCGCGTGGGCATGCCGGTGGACACGGCAGCCCGCTACCCGACGCAGTTCTCGGGCGGCCAGCGGCAGCGCATCGCGATCGCGCGTGCTGTCATCAACAGGCCGCGCCTCGTGGTCTGCGACGAACCGGTGAGTGCACTCGACCTGTCGGTCCAGGCCCAGGTGCTGAACCTGCTGAACGAACTGCAGCGCAGCCTGAGCCTGAGCCTGCTCTTCATCTCGCACGACCTGACGGTGGTGCGCCACGTGTCGCACCGTACCGTCGTGCTCTACCAGGGCGAGATCGTCGAGCAGGGCGATGCCGCGCAGGTTCACGATCATCCACAGCATCCTTACACGCAAGCGCTGTTGGCAGCCTCACCGGTTCCTCATCCCACCCTGCAGCGCCAGCGGCGCGAGCAGTGGCGGGCCGCGCGCGAGTTCGCGGCCGCGGCCTGATTCAAGCCTTCCAACAACGGAGTGACGTCGATGTCAATGCATTCACCTTCGCGCCGTCTCGGGCTGGCGAAGATCGCCACCACGGCAACCCTCTGCGCGGCGGCGGCTCTTGGCCTGACCGTTCCCGCCCACGCACAGGACAAAGTGCTTACGGTGGGCAATCCGTTCGCACCGTTGAGCATGGACCCTTCGCTGTCTGGCAACGGGCGCGCGGGCACCCACCTGTTGCCCGCCTATGAACCGCTGCTGCGCGTACGCGCCGACGGCAGCTTCGAGCCGGCGCTCGCCACCGCCTGGGAGATGAGCGCCGACAGCAAGGAAGCCACTTTCACGCTGCGCAAGGATGCGAAGTTCAGCGATGGTGAGCCGGTGACCGCCGACGCGGTCAAGAAGTCGATCGACTACTGGCGCACCAAGAAAGGTGGGCCATTCTCAGTGAATCTCGCAGCGGTCGCGACCATCGACGTGCTGGATGCGCAGCGCATCCGCTTCACGCTCAGCGCGCCCAACCCGGCTTTCCTGAACCTGTTCGAAGCCTATTGGTTGAGCGGCGACATCATCAGCCCGAAGGCGCTGGCCAATCCCGACGGCCTGGCCAAGGAAACCTTTGGCGCCGGCCCCTACAAGCTCGACCCGGCCGCCACGGTGACCGGCAAGACATACACCTATGTGCCCAACCCGCACTACTACGACAAGGCGCGTGTCAAGTGGGACAAGATCGTGCTGAGCGTCTTCGAAGACCAGAACTCGGCGATCCAGGCGATGAAGGCCGGGCAACTCAAGCTCCTCGTCAGCGACCCGATCACCGGCCACGCCAACGCCGGCAAGCTCGGGAAGAACATGCGCGTGATCACCGACCCCGTGCAATGGAGCGGACTGATCATCGTCGACCGAGCCGGCGTGGTGAACCCGGCGTTAAAGGACGTTCGAGTGCGCCAGGCCATCAACTACGCGATCGACCGCAAAGTCATTGCCAAGGCCCTGCTGGGTGACTTTGCCGAGCCGACCGTGCAGTTGCAGGGCAAGGGCTTCCTCGGCTACGACGCGGCGAACGAGGCCAAATACCCGTTCGACCCAACCAAGGCCAAGGCGCTTCTGGCCGAGGCGGGATACGGCAAGGGGCTGGACATCAAGCTTGCTTACGTCAACAACACCTTGAGCCGCACCATGTCGCAGGTGCTTGCCGGCCAGCTCAAGAAAGTCGGCATCACCGCGACGCTCAGCGAAATGCAAGGCTTCGGCGCCATGCTGGCCGCAGCCGCCAACAAGCAGTTCGACGTGCTGGTGTTCAACAGCAACTCCGGCGTACCCAACCTGGCCCGTTTCCAGACGCTGATGCCCAAAGGCAGTCTGAACTTCTACGGCAGCGAAGACGCGACGTTGACCAAGCTGATGGACGAAGCGGCCAACCTGCCCCTGCCGAAATCCGAGTCCGCCTGGAAGAAGGTCTACGCCCACGTGGTCGACCTCGCCTGGTTCGCGCCAGTCGCCGCCACCAACACCGTGTACTTCGCGACCGACGAAGTGAAGACGCCCAAGATCGGGCAGTCGGTGGTGATCGATCTGATCAACGTGGTCCCGGCCAAGTAATCCGCGAAGAGAGCTGCACACCATGACACTCGACCCCGCCATCGCCGACATGGAACGCCGCTGGAAGGAGTCCGGCATCCCCGGGCTCTACGAAGGCAGTGGCCCCGAAATGCGCGAACGCGCGCGCAACATCCGTGCGCTGCTGTATCCGAAGCCCAAGCTCGAAACCGGCCGCCGGGAAGACTTGACGATTCCCGGCCCGGCGGGTGCCATCCCGGCCCGTGCCATCTGGCCACCGGGCACGGGCGTGCCCACCGCCACGCTGGTGTACTTTCACGGCGGCGGCTGGATCGTCGGCGACATCGATTCGCACGAGGCGCATTGCATCCGCATCGCCAACCGCACCGGCGCGGTGGTCGTCACGATCGGCTACCGCCTGGCGCCCGAGGACCCGTTCCCGGCCGGCGTGCAGGACGCGCTGGCCGCAATGCGCTGGGTGAACAGTCATCGCGGGCGCTTCGGTGGCGCAGAGATGCCATTGGCCGTGGGCGGCGACAGCGCGGGCGGCAACCTCGCCGCGGTGGCTGCCGTGGTGTGCCGTGACGAGGGCATTGCGCTGGCGGTGCAGTTTCTACTCTACCCGGCGACCGACCTGGCTGGCCCGGGCCATGGCGCGGTGGGCATCGCCTATCTCGGCAGCGGGCCGGAGGCCGAGCGCAAGGCGCGCGATCCCCTGGTTTCGCCGCTGCATGCGCCCAGCCTGTCTGGCGTGGCGCCGGTGATCCTCGGCGTCGGGGTCTACGACTTCCTGTACCGAGACAACCTCGCCTTCGCCAAGGCACTGAAAGAGGCGAGCGTGCCGACCACATTGCGCGAGTTCGCGACGCTCAATCACGGGTTCTTCAGCTACACCGCCATTTCGGCCGACAGCCTTGCCGCTGCGGAGTCTCTGTGTGACGACCTGCGTGCGGCACTGCAGTCGTCCTGGACGGGCAACAGCCTGGCGCCGTCGGTGTGAGCGTGGACCCGGTTGTTGAAGACATCCTCACGGTGGCGGTGAACGAGTTTGCCGAGCACGGGTTCGCGGGCGCACGCGTCGACGCGATCGCCGCGCGCATGCGCACCAGCAAGCGCATGCTGTACTACCACTTCGGCAGCAAGGAGAGCTTGTATGCCGCCGCGCTCGCGCATGCCTATCAGCGTGTGCGCGAGAGTCACGAGCAGCCGGACTTCGGACGCATGACGCCTGCACAGGCCTTGCGCTCGTACGTGGGCCACGCCTTCGACGTTCATCTCGGCAACCCGGCGTTCGTGCGCCTGGTGATGGGTGAAAACCTCATGGGTGGGCGCTTCGTGCGCGGCTCCGATGTCGCACAACAAGTCAATCGTCAGGGGCTGGAACAATTGCGCTGCATCCTCGAACGCGGCCAGCACGAAGGCACGATGCGCGGGGACGTTCAAGCGCTCGATGTCTACGCCAACATCGTCGGCCTGTCGTTCCAATTCGTGTCAAACCGATCAACGTTCTCAGCGATCTTCGAGCAAGACCTCGACGCGGAAGCGGTGGCCGCCGCAAGACGCATGGCGATCATCGACACGATCGAGCGCCAGGTTTCAGCTTGCGTGAATCCGATTGTTTCCTCGTGAACCGGAGCCGGCTTTCTTGAATACACCAGAACGTCAACCGCAGCTCGAACACATTTACGACGCCGTCGTGGACATCGGTATACGACGCGAACTGGGCCTGTCGCCCCTGGGTCTGCGGTTCATGATCGATATTGTGGGCGGCACCTTCGAAGGCCCGCGACTGAGAGGCCGTGTCTTGCCCGGCGGCGCTGACCGCCAGCTCTTGCGCAGTGACGGCATGAAAGAACTCGATGCGCTGTACGAAATGCAAACCGACGACGGCGCCATCATCACCGTACACAACCGCGTGCTGATCGACGAAGTAGCACCACAGGGCAGGTACGCGCGGTCCATCGTGCGCCTGACGGCGCCCGATGGGTCATACGCCTGGCTCAATCGGCGCGTGTTCGTCGGCACGCTGACGCCAATGATGCCGGCGCGGCAGGCGGTGAAGATCGCGGTGTACCTCTTGCATTAGTCGCGCTAACCCGTGACCAGCGCCGCAGTTCGTCCAGAAGCGTCATCGCTCCAGTTCTCGGCCATGTCCTCGAGGCGTTGGCGCTCGCGCGCCTCGTCCTAGTCCGCCGGCGTTGCGCTCGATCGACCCCGCGTCGCGCCTCGCTCGTGGAGCCAGTGCCACGTCACAGGTTTGGCGTCCGATTGGCAGCAATAGCCTTACCGAAAGTCCACGAAACGGCGACCGTATCCCGACCACTGACGCCTTCCCACGACCTACGCTTGTCCTACCCAATCCATGAACGACGAGCCGAGCATGAACCACGTACCGACACCGCCTGCTTTCATGTTGCGCTTTGACCCGCTGTCAGGCGTCGGTCCCGCACTCAGCTTCCCGTGCGATCAAGCCGGCAGAGTCAATCTGGACAGCCTTGGGGAGCGCGCACGTTGCAACTACTTCTATGCGCGCGCCGCGATCGGACGGCAGTTCGGTATGCCCGCCGTGCAGTCCGGTGCGCTCGGGTAAACACGCGGAGCACCGCTGGGATGCGGCAGGCTTCGCGGCCTTCATCCTTCGCGCGCACGTACACGGCGCGCTCAGTCTTGGCTCGCTACCACGCGATAACGGTAGGGGAACTGCCCGAGAACATGCTGGGCATGCTGCAGCTCTTCGCCTTCGGCGAGGACAACATCGATCACCTGGCTTAGGCATCTTCCCGACATCGACGCCCACGCAGCGATCGAGATCGATGCACGGGGCCTGTGGGCCTGTCAACCCCTGCGACCGTCGCCGGCTGCTCATCCTGGGCGTAAGCCTTTCGGGTAGCCGTTGCGCAGGCCGGCCCATCTGCGCCTTGTGTCATGATGACAATAGTGTCATAATGACTAGGTCCCGGCAAAGGATCTGCTTCAATGTCAGTGCAGGATCATCGTCCACGCGTCGCCGCCGAACGGCGGGAACGGATGCGCCTGCGCTTGTTGAGCACAGCCGTTCGGATCGGGGCCGAGAAGGGCCCAGCGGCGATCACGATCGACGATGTCGTCGTCGGCGCCGAGGTGTCGCGCGGCAGCTTCTACAAGTACTTCCCATCGACCGACGCGCTGTTGCGCGAGGTCGCGACGCAGATCGCGAACGATTTGATCCGGATGGCGGAGCCCGTGGTACTGGGCTTTGAGGACCCGGCAGAACGAGTGGCCAGCGGCATCCGCCTTCTCTCTCGAACGGCGATAGATCATCCGGCGGTGGCCGCGTTTCTGGTGAGGCTCGGCTGGCCGGACGTCCGAGGCTCGGACGTCCTGCTCGACTTCGTGCGGCGGGACCTCGGCGCCGGCATCCGTCGGCGCCGCTTCGCGCGCATGCCGATCACGTTGGCTCTGAACATCGTCACCGGCGCCGTGATCGGGGCGACCCATTGCATGCTTCATGACGATTGCGAGGCCGACTTCGCCGAGCAGACTGCGGCTGCAGCGTTGCGGGCACTCGGCATCGAACCCATTGAGGCGAAGAGTCTCTCGACGCGCCGCCTGAGTTCTGTGGAGTGGCCTGCCGCTGGCCTCTTCGCCGAGACGATTGCGGTCACCGGCTGAGGAACCAAGACGCGGCGCCCCGGCTTGCGTCACTGTATCCAAGGACTACGGACGTGCCACGCCCCCCACCCGCCTCGAACCCGTTGCACGTCCGCTTCGCCGAGTTCGAACTCGACGAAGCCAACGCCTCGCTCCAGCGCCACGGCAAGTCGGTGGCGTTGTCTCCCACGCCCTTCAACCTGCTGTGCGAGTTGGCGCGTGAGCCCGGCGCGTTGTTGACGAAGGACGCCCTGCTCGACGCCGTATGGGGCCATCAGTTCGTCACCGAATCGGTGTTGAAGACGGCCGTCAGCGACCTGCGGACCGTGCTCGGTGACAGCCCCCGCCAGCCGCGCGTCATCGAAACGGTGTCGCGGCGGGGCTACCGATTCATCGCCGCGACCATGGCCGTTGCGGGGCAGCCGTCCGGGAGCGCAGGGTCAGTGCCGCAGCGGACGCCATCGTTCATCGGTCGCGCGGAGGCAATGGCCAGGTTGCAAGGCGCATGGGGCCGAGCGCGCCAGGGGCAACGAGCAGTGGCCTGGATCGCCGGCGAGCCGGGAATCGGCAAGACCACCGTCATCAACCACTTCGTCGCCGGGCTGGGGGAGGCGGTTTGCGCGTACGGCCAGTGCGTGGAGCACTACGGATCCGGTGAGCCTTATCTGCCGGTGCTGGAGGCCATCTCGGAGCTGTGCCGCAAGGATCCATCTCTGCCCTCGCTGCTGCGGTCCGTGGCGCCCACGTGGCTGCTGCAACTGCCATGGCTCTGTGACGCCGAGGAGCGCGACGCGTTGCGGCGGGAGCTTGCCGGCGTGGGTGCCGACCGCATGCTTCGCGAGATGGGCGAGCTGCTGGACCGCTATACCGAGCAGCGGCCGTTGCTGCTGGTGACAGAAGACCTGCACTGGAGCGACAGGGCCACCATCCAGCTCATCGACCACGTGGCGCGGCGGCGCGGCCGCTCGTGCCTGATGTGGCTGGCGAGCTTCCGCGTGGCCGAGGTGGTGGCGTCGGAGCATCCGCTCAACCCCCTGAGGCGCGAACTGCGCATGCATCGGCTGTGCGAGGAAGTGGTGCTGGACCCGTTCTCCGAGGCGGAAGTTGCCGCCTATGTCGGCCAGCGTTCTCCTTCGCTGGCGCGCGACGAGGCATTCGTGCGCGCCATGCATGAGCGCACCGACGGCGTGCCGCTGTTCGTGTCGTCGGTCGTCACCGACGTCATGGACCAGACCGACGGCGACGCAGGCGCCGAAGCACGGCTCGCGGCGGTTGCCGTGCCGGAGAACCTGGCGGCCATCATCGACCACTACATCACCAGGCTCGACGGCGGGCAGCGCGACCTGCTGGCGGCGGCGGCCGTCTGCGGGGTTGACTTCCGGGCCGACACGGTGGCGTCGGCCCTCGGGCAGGACGCCGCAACGGTGGCGCAAGCGTGCGACGAACTGGTTCGCGGGCATGTGTGGCTCGTTGCACCGCGTGCGCGCGACAGCGGCGCTGCGGCCGATTTCCTGTACTCGTTCAGGCACGCGCTGTTCCGTCAAGTGCTGTATGACCGCACCCAGATTGCGGTGCGTGTGCGGCTGCATCGCGCGGTGGGCACGGCGCTGGAAGCGGAGCGGTCCCTCGGCGTCGCCGTCGCCGCGTCCATCCTCGCGATGCATTTCGAGCATGGCCGCCAGCCGCTGACGGCGTTGCGCCACTACGCCGACGCGGCGGAGAGTGCGCTGCAACACTTCAGTCCGGCCACCTGCATGGGCTTTGCCGAGAGGGCGTTGGGCCTGCTCGACCAGGCGCCGGAGGGCGCAGAACGGAATGCGCTCGAGATCTCGCTGGCGACGCTTCAAGGCATGTCGGCCTTCCAGACGGTGGGCGTCGGCGACCAAGCGAGAAACGCCTTCGAGCGCGCCTATGCGTTGCTGGTGGACGCGCCGGGTCATCCGATACGCGGGCGCTTGTTACACGGCTTCGGTTACGTGCTGAGCCTGCGCGGCGAATACGCGCGAGCCCTCGAGGTGGCGGAGCGGGCCGATGCACTCGGCGCCGGGGCCAAGGATCCGACCTTGACCCTGGCGGCCTGCTTTCTGCATGGCGAGGCTCACCACCTCAAGGGCCAGACTCGCGCAGCTCGTTCATGGATCGACCGCGGGCTTGCGGTGTCGCAGGCGCTCGACCCAGGGGCGGACGAGATCTTCGCGGCGGACCCGCAGGTCACGCTGCTCGGGATGCTGGCCATCGAGCTCGTGCGATGCGGCTCCCTCACGCAGGGTCGGGCGCACATGCGCCAGGCGAATATCCGCGCGGTCGAGCTGCGCCAGCCGATGACGCGTCTCGTCGCCGCCTGGCACGAGGCTCTGCTCGAGGTGCGACTGGGCAATGCGAGCCGTGTCGCAGTGCTGGCGGACGAAATGCAGGTGCTCGTCGAGGAGTTCTCCATCGAGCAAGGACGGACAGCATGTCGCTGGTTCCGCGGCTGGGCCCAGGCGCGCCAGGGCCAACCGCGCGAGGGTCATCGCCTCATTCGGGAAGCCTACGAAGGGAGCACCCGCCTGGGAATGCGGACGGGCGCCAGCGAAGTGCTCGGCTATGCGACGGAAGCGTTGTTGCTGGCCGGCGACCGGGAAGCCGCGCAAGCGCAGCTGCAGGAGGCGCTGCAGGTGGCGGACGAGCTCGGCGAGCGCGTGTACCTGCCGCAGCTGTGGCTGCTGGAGGCGGCGCTTGCCCGGGCGCAAGGGCAACGGTCTGCCGGCGCGGCCTGCACGCGCCTCGCCATCGAGGAGGCGAGGGCGCAGGAGTCGCCCTGGATCGAGTTGCTCGCGCTCGTCGACCTGGGCGAGCACCATGCGCTGGATGCCGCGGAACGACAAGCCCTGGAAGCGCTCGTCGATCGGCTGCCGGAAGCGCACGACACGCCTGCAGTGAGCAAGGCGCGGCTGATGCTCGCAAAGACCTAGCCAGACGGCGCCTCGACGCACCTGTGTGCGCGGTCGAGGCGCGAGCCTCAAGGGAGCCGCTTCTTGATCTTCGAGACCGTGTGCAACTTCACATCGTGAGCCCACGGTCCGTCTACCGTTCGCAGGTTCATCGAGACGAGATGCGGCAGGCCGAGCTCCTCGGCCATTGTGGGAATGGACGCGCCCAGATCGAGCGCCAAGTTGGTGACCAGGATGTCGTCACCGCGGAACACGAAGGTGTTGGGCCAGAGAAAGCCCCGGGGTGCCCCGTTGCGGTCGATGCCGCCGAAGTCGCCCAGCTTGGCCAGCACCCGGCCCTGCGTCGGCTCGAGAACAACGATCTCGTTGGACTGGTTGCACGCGACCCACAGGTTGTCCTGTTCGTCGATATGCACGCCGTCCGGTCCGCCGCCGACGCGGTGCACGAAGACTTCAGGCGTACCCGGCTCCAGCGTCGAGCCCGTCAGCGGGATCTTGACGATGATGTCGTTCGCCGTGTTGGCGACGAACATCGCCGTCTTGCTGTTGTTGAACGCAAGTCCGTTCGCGCCGATGCCCGGGGGCAGCCTCGTCGGCTTCAGCAGCGGGCTCGAGACCCATGCCGACGCCTCGCCGCCGCCGGGTCCGACCTTCCAGATGATGCCCTGGTGGGAATCGGTCACGTACACGTTGCCGGCGGCATCGAACACCATCGAGTTGAGCCCGGGACTCTTGCCCGTGACGGTCATGAACACGGTGGAGTCGCCCGTTTTTGGATCGACGCTCAGGACCTTCCCGCCCTTGTAGTCGTTCACCAGCAACTTGCCCGTCTGGGGATGGAAGGCGATGTCGAGCAGCAGCCTGCTCGAGCCCTTGATGCCGACCGTGCGCAGATGCTTGCCCTGCGGGTCGAAGACGAGGAGCGTCCCCTCGCTCGTGCTGGGCTTGTTCACGGCCACCGTCGCGACGTAGACGTTGCCGTCGCCGTCCATGGCGATCCCCTCGGGATGCGCCTCGCCAGCAGGCAACGTGGCAAACGTCTCCACCTTGCCGCGCTCCCAGGCGTGGGTGGCGGGCGGCGTTGCCAGCAACGCCAGCGCTGCCAGCATCGGCAGCATCGGCAGCATCGGATTGGCCTTGGCTCTGTACATCTTGCGGTCTCCTGGGATCGGGGTTGATGGATCGTCTCTCACGGGATCAATACGACTTCGGCAGCCCGAGCGCCTGCTCGGCGACAAGGCACAGCGCGAGCTCCTGCGTGACCGGCGCGAGCAGCGACAGCACGCTCTCTCGCAGGCCGCGCTCGACGTGGAACTCCTTGGCGAAGCCGAATCCGCCGTGCGTGCGCACGGCACGCAACGACGTCTCGAAGCCGGCCTCCGCCGCCAGGTACTTGGCGGCCGTCGCCTCGACGCCGCAGGGCTCGCCGGCGTCGTACATCGCAGCTGCCTTCCACATCAGCAACTCGGCCGCTTGCAGCCGCATCCAGCATTCGGCGAGCGGATGCTGGATCGCCTGGTTCTGACCGATTGGCCGGCCGAACACGATGCGTTCCCTGGCGTAGTCCGTCGCGCGCTTCAGCGCCGTCTCGCCTGCGCCGAGCGCGGCGGCGGCGACGAGGATGCGCTCCGCGTTCAAGCCGTGCAGCAGGACCCTGAAGCCCTGGCCCTCATCGCCGATGCGGTCCTCGAGGGGGACTTCCAGCCCGTCGATGAACAGCTCGTTCGAGTCCACGGCCTTGCGCGCCATCTTCTCGATCTCCCTGATGTGCACGCGCGAGCGGTCGAGGTCGGTGTAGAAGAGCGTGACGCCGTCCATCGGACGCGCGCAGTCCTCGATCGGCGTCGTGCGTGCGACGAGCAGGATCTTGTTGGCGTGCTGCGCGGTCGAGGTCCAGACCTTCTGGCCGTTGACGATGTAGCGGTCGCCGGCGCGACGCGCGAAGGTCCGTATGCGCGTGGTATCGGAGCCGACGTCGGGCTCGGTCACGCCGAAGCAGCAGCGATCCGAGCCGGCCACCAGGGGCGGGAGCATGCGCCGCTTCTGCGCCTCGGTGCCGAACACCACCACCGGCTGCGGGCCGAACAGGTTCAGGTGCACGGACGACACCGCCGCCGAGCCGAGCTTGCCGATGGTGCGCATCACCATCGCGGCCGCGGACGTTCCGAGGCCGGCGCCGCCGTATTCGCGAGGCATCGTCACACCGAACCAGCCGCCGCGCGCAACGGCCTCGCAGAACTCGCCAGGCCAGCGCCCGTCGCGGTCGCGCTCGAGCCAGTAGTCGGCGCCGAAGTCGGCGCAAATGGCATCCACGGCGTCGCGGATCGCCAGCTGGTCGTCGGAAAGTTCGAAGTTCACGAGGGGATTTCCAGCAGCAACGCAGCGGGAACCTCGACCGGCATGTCGAGCAGCATCTGCGCCATGCCCTTGCCGAGCGCGTCGTTGCGCAGTGACGCCATGCCCCCGCCGCCGAGCGCCCGCTCGCACACGAGGTTGACGGCATGGACGCCGTGCAGTTCATAGCGGTGGACTGGCCCTTCCACCAGGTGACGCCCGAGCGGGTGAAGGA
>Ga0247820_10000985_pt1 | contig 15974 bp, 14 predicted proteins | sample 13C_Glucose_Day1_2_FD_192480 | JGI IMG/M metagenome (GOLD analysis project Ga0247820, IMG submission 192480) | Soil microbial communities from agricultural site in Penn Yan, New York, United States - 13C_Glucose_Day14 | ecosystem: Environmental > Terrestrial > Soil > Agricultural land | place...
GCGCGGGGAACTGCGCGAAACAACCGTCAGAGAACCAGCGCCCCTTGGGGCGGGGGCGGCATGTTGTAGGGGGTCACCACCTGGATCGCGGAGGGGTGGGTGGGGCCCGCCGGCGGCAGTGCCCCGTGCGCCCGCATCACCAGATGGCACGCCTCCCGCACATCGTGGCGCAGATCGTGGTGCAGCACCGCGGACAGCCGGTGCTCACGCAGCAGCCGCGTGTTGTCGTGGTCGAGGTCGTGCGCGATGAACACGGCGCACTCGCGGCCCGCGTCCTCGAAGGCCCGCAGCGTGGCGATGTTGCCGCCGCCGATCGAGTACACCGCGCAAATCGCCGGATCCCGGTCCAGCGCGGCCCTGACCAGGTCGTACTGGGTGGCGTCCAGCCCCTGCCCCTCGGCGATCTCGACGAGGACGCGCCCGGGGTGCCGGGCGCGCATGGCGCCCCGGAAGCCCATCTCCCGCTCCTCCTCGTTGCGGAAGAAGCCGCTGGAGAGGCTGGTGAGCACATTGCCCGGCCGGTCGCCCAGCCACTGCCCCATGAGATAGGCGGCGGTGGCGCCCGCCGCCCGGTTGTCGCTGCCGACATGACCGATCCGGGCGCTCGCGGGCAGGTCCGTCACCAGGGTCACCACCGGCACGCCGGACGCCGCGAGCCGGGCGACGGCGGCGGTGATCTCGGGGACGTCGGGCGCCTTGAGGATCACCCCCTGGGAGCCGCGCCGCCCGATCCGGTCGAGGACCGCGGCCAGGTCCCCCGCCGGGCCCGTCTCACGGAAGTGGAAGCGCGAGCGGACCACCGCCGGGTGCAGGGAGGGCAGTTCGGCCTCGAGGGCGGCGCGTACCGCGGTGGAGAACCGCTCCGGTGACTGCATCACGATGTCGACCATGAACGTCCGGCCGACGAGCCGGACCTGGGTGCGCTGCCGCTCCAGGTCGGACACCGCCCGGTGCACCTCCCGCGCGGTGCTCTCCCGCACCCCTCCCCTGCCGTTGAGGACGCGGTCCACCGTGGCCTCGCTCAACCCGGCCTGACGTGCGATTTCCCGGATCGGAAAAGGGTGGCCCACTGCCGCTCCTGAGGGGTTTTTGATGGCTTCCTGCTGGTTGTTCGAAGGGTTTGTACTGACAAGAATGACATCACCCGCGTCGCTCCGTGACCCGAAGGGACGACCCCATGTCCGCATCCTCCCCCGCGCGGATCTCCGCGCCCGCCGCCTGGCTCTCCGGGCGGGACTGCGACCTGGACGCCTTCCGCGCGCTGGTCGAGCAGGGGACCGAGGCCGCCGCCTACCCGCACGCCAGTGCCGTCGAGCGGAACGTCCTGCTCTACGACGCCGACCGGCTCGCCCTGGCCGACCGCCGCGACGTCCAGGCCGAGCTGGTGCGCGCCTTCGCCGACGGCCCCGGCATCGCGGTGATCCGCGGCGCCTTCGCCGAACCGGCCGTGGTGGACCGGATGACCGCAGTGTTCGACGCCCTGATCGCCGGGCAGCGCGCCTCGGGCGCCGTCGCCGGCGACCACTTCGCCAGGCCGGGCGCCAACGACCGGGTGTGGAACGCCCTGGAGAAGGCGGCCCTGCACGACCCGGAGGCGTTCGCCGAGTACTACGCCAACGAGACGATCGCCCTGGTCTCCTCGGCCTGGCTCGGCCCCGGTTACCAGGTCACCTCCCAGGTCAACGTGGTCAACCCGGGCGGCGCCGCACAGACCGTGCACCGCGACTACCACCTCGGCTTCCTCTCGGACGAGGCCGCCGCCGGCTACCCGGCGCATGTGCACCGCCTCTCCCCCGTGCTCACCCTCCAGGGCGCGGTGGCGCACTGCGACATGCCCGTCGAGTCCGGGCCCACGCTGTACCTGCCGCACTCGCAGAAGTACGAGCCGGGCTATCTCGCCTGGCGGCGCCCGGAGTTCCGGGCGTACTTCGAGGAGCACCACGTACAGCTGCCGCTGGCCAAGGGCGACGCGGTGTTCTTCAACCCCGCGCTGTTCCACGCCGCCGGCGCCAACCACTCGGCGGACATCCGGCGCATGGCCAACCTGCTCCAGGTGTCCTCGGCGTTCGGCCGGGCGATGGAGACGGTGGACCGCGAGGCCGTGGCGGGCGCCGTCTATCCGGTGCTCCTCAGGCGCCGGGGCGAGGGCGCCGGAGAGCAGTGGCTGGAGAACGTGATCGCGGCGAGCGCCGAGGGATATGCGTTCCCCACCAACCTCGACAGCGACCCGCCGGCCGACGGGCTGGCCCCGCCCTCGCAGGCCGACGTCGTGCGCCGGGCCCTGCGCGAGGGCTGGACCGCGCGGACCCTGCGGGGCGAACTGCGGGCCGGCGCCAAGCGGCGCGAGAGCTGAAGGGGACCGGACACCGTCATGGGACTTCTCGACGACAAGGTCGTCCTCGTCAACGGCGGCAGCCAGGGCGTCGGCGCCGCCGTCGCGCGGGCCGCGGTCCGCGAGGGGGCGGTGGTGGCCGTGAGCGGCCGGCGCCCGGAACCCGGTGAGGCGCTGGTCGCCGAGCTGGCCGCCGCGGGCGGCAAGGCGATGTTCGTCCGTGCCGACCTGGCCGACGCCGAGCAGGCCAGGGCATGTGTCGCGCGGACGGTGGAGGCGTACGGGCGGGTCGACTGCCTGGTCAACTCCGCCGGGCTGACCTCGCGCGGGACGCTGCTCGACACCACGCCCGAGCTGTTCGACGAGCACATCGCGATCAACCTGAAGGGGCCGTTCTTCGCCATGCAGGCCGCCGTCGCGGACATGGTGCGGCGCGCGGCGCCCGGCACGGTCGTCAACGTCATCACCTCGTCGGCGCACGGCGGGCAGCCGTTCCTCGCGCCGTACGTCGCCGCGAAGGCCGGGCTCGCCGGGCTGACCCGGAACGCGGCGCACGCCCACCGCTGGGACCGGATCCGGATCAACGGCCTGAACATCGGCTGGACCGCCACCGAGGGCGAGGACGCCACCCAGCGCGCCTTCCACGGCGCGGGGGACGACTGGCGCGAACAGGCCGCCGCACGGCTGCCGATGGGAAAGCTGGGCCAACCGGACGAGATCGCCGGCTTCGTGGTCCTGCTGCTCTCCGACCGCTCCGGGGTGGTCACCGGCTCCGTGATCGACTGGGACCAGAACGTCCTGGGCGGCCTCGACTGACCTGCCCGCACGCACCACCCGTACCGACCCGCGAAGCAAGGAGCACCGCCCCCATGCGCATCGGAATCCTCGGCCTCGGCCGTATCGGCGCCTTCCACGCCGAGACCCTGTCCGGGCTCGGCGCCGTCGAGTCCCTCGTCGTCTCCGACCCGTTCGCGGACGCCGCGAAGGCCGCCGCCGGGCGGTTCGGCGCGGAGGTCGCGGACTCCCCCGAGGCCCTGCTCGCGGCCGGGGTGGACGGCGTGGTCGTCGCCGCCGCGACCGACGCCCATCCGGCGCTGATCGTGGCCTGTGCGGAGGCGGGCGTGCCCGTCTTCTGCGAGAAGCCCGTGGCCCGCACCATGGCCGAGGGCGTGGAGGTGCTGAAGGCCGTCGGGGGCCGTGACGTGCCGGTCCAGATCGGCTTCAACCGCCGCTTCGACGCCGGTTTCGTCGCCGCGCGGGCCGCCGTGCGGAGCGGGGAGCTGGGCACGCTGCACACCGTGCGCTCGACCACGCTCGACCCGGCGCCGCCGCCGGCCGCGTACATCGCCGCGTCCGGGGGCATCTTCCGGGACTGCTCGGTGCACGACTTCGACATCATCCGCTGGGTGACCGGCCGCGAGGTGACCGAGGTGTACGCGGCCGGCGGCAACCGGGGCGCCGGCTACATCCGGGAGGCGGGCGACGCCGACACCACCGGAGCGGTCCTCACCCTGGACGACGGAACCCTCGCGGTGGTCTCCAACAGCCGTCACAACGCGCGGGGTTACGACGTCCGCATGGAGATCCACGGCTTCACCGACTCCATCGCGGTGGGCCTGGAGGACAAGCTGCCGCTGCGGTCGGTGGAGCCGGGCGTGACCTTCCCCGCGGGCACCCCGCACGACTTCTTCATGGACCGCTTCGCGGCCGCCTACCGCGCCGAACTCACCGCGTTCACCGAGGTCGTGGCCGGCTCCCGGCCCTCGCCGTGCACCATCGCGGACGCCCTGGAGGCGGGCTGGATCGCCGAGGCGTGCACCCTGTCCCTGCACGAGCACCGTCCCGTCACCCTCGAGGAGGTACGGCAGGCATGAGCGAGCCCGGCGGCCGGGAACCCCCGCGCCGCCGGTACGCCCGTCAGCGGTACAGGGCCGGCTTCTCCACCAGGGCGACCTCCACCCGGCCGCCCTCCTCAAGGGCCCGCACGCCCGCCTCGCAGACGGCCGCCGCGGCGTAGCCGTCCCAGGTGCTGGGGCCGGTGACCCCGCCGCGGCGGGTGGTGTCGACCCAGGCCTGGATCTCGTCGTCGTAGGCCTGGGCGAAGCGGTCGGTCCAGTCCTGGGTGATGGTCCCGCCCCAGCGGCCGGCCATGTGGGTGACCAGGGCGTGGCCGTCGCCGATGCGTGCGGTGCCGCGTTCGCAGACCACTTCGGCCTGCACCTGGTAGCCGAAGCCGCAGTTGACGAAGATCTCCACGTCGGAGAGCGCGCCGCCGTCGGTCTCCAGGACGACGAACTGCGGGTCGCGCAGTCCGTCGGGGGCGCCGGACGACTGTGTGGGGCGCAGAACCGTCACGGCGCTGATCTCGTGGCCGAGCAGCCAGCGGGTGGCGTCCACCTCGTGGGCCACGGAGTCGCTGATGAGCATGGCGCTGGTGAAGAAGGGCGGGCTGGCCACGTTGCGGTGCCGGTTGTGCAGCATCAGGGGGCGGCCCAGCTGTCCGCTCTCCAGCAGGGCCTTGAGCCGCACGTACTCGGTGTCGTAGCGGCGCATGAAGCCGACCTGGACCCGGCGGTGGCCGAGGGCCTGTTCGGCTTCCATCACGCGCAGCGCGGAGGCCGCGTCGGGGGTGAGCGGCTTCTCGCACAGGACGGGCAGGTCGTGCGCGAACGCGGCGAGCAGGGCGGCCTCGTGGGCCGGCCCCGGGGAGGCGACGAGCACGGCGTCGACGTCGGCCGCCGCCATCGCGGCGGCCGGGTCGGTGTACGCGGCGCAGCCGTCGACGCCCGCGGCGACCGCCTTGGCCCGTTCGGCGTCGGTGTCCACGACGGCGGTGACCCGCGCGCCGCTGACGACCCGGTCGATCCGGCGTACGTGGTCCGCGCCCATGCGGCCGGTGCCGATGACGGCGACGCGCAGTGGTTCGCGCCGGTTCATCTCTCTCGCCTCCCCTTCCGGGACGTCAGGCGCCGCAGGAGCGGAGGAACTTGCGGGTGCGTTCTGCGATCGGGAGCGGCTTGTCCGGCTCGCAGGGGTACATGTCCTGCTCGACGATGGCGAACAGGTCCACGCCGAGCTTCTGGGCGGCGGTGAGGACCGGCCCGAGTTCGGGGACGCCGGCGGGCGGTTCGCACATCACTCCGCGCTGCACGGCCGGTCCGAACGGGATCTCGTTGCTGACGACGTCGGCGAGGATCTCCGGGTCGACCTGCTTGAGGTGGAGGTAGCCGATCCGCTCGCCGTAGGTCTCGATCAGCTTGACGCTGTCGCCGCCGCAGTAGGCGTAGTGGCCGGTGTCCAGGCACAGGTTGACCAGGCCGGAGTCGGTGGAGTCGAGGAAGCGTTCGACGTGTTCCTCGGTGTCGATGTGGGTGTCGGCGTGCGGGTGGACGACGATGTCGAGCCCGTACGTCTCCTTGACCTCGCGGCCCAGGCGTTCCATGCCCCGGGTGAGGTGGCCCCACTGCTCGGTGCTGAGCTCCGGGGCCTCGAGGATCTCGGCGGTCTTGTCGTCGCGCCAGAACGACGGGATGACGACCAGGTGCTTCGCGTCCATGTCCCGGGTGAGCGCGGCGACGCGGCTGACCTGTTCCCAGGTGGCGTCCCATTCGGACGGGCCGCGGTGCAGTCCGCAGAAGATGGTGCCGGCCGAGACCCTCAGGCCCCGCCTGGTCACCTCGTCGGTGAGGCGGGCCGGGTCGGTGGGGAGGTAGCCGTAGGGGCCGAGTTCGATCCAGGAGTAGCCGGCCTGGGCGACCTCGTCGAGGAAGCGCTGCCAGGGCACCTGCTGGGGGTCGTCGGGGAACCAGACGCCCCAGGAGTCGGGGGCGGAGCCGACCCGGATGCGGTCGAGCGCGACTGCCATGTCAGGACTTTCCTTCCGGAGTTGCGGCTACGGGGGCCGGGAGGTCGCCCTCCCCGGGGAGTTCCTCGGTGTCGACGCCGCGGACCTGCGCCAGCTCGTGCTTGAGCGCGGTGAGTTCGGCGCCGCCGGCCATGTGGTTGGTCAGTTCCTCGAGGCCGACCTCGCTGCGGGAGGCGGTCAGTTCCATGGTGCCCAGGCGCAGCACGCTGAAGTGGTCGCCGACCATGTAGGCGTGGTGCGGGTTGTGGGTGATGAAGATGACGCCGAGGCCGCGGTCGCGGGCCATGGCGATGTACTTCAGGACGACGCCGGACTGCTTGACGCCGAGGGCGGCGGTCGGCTCGTCGAGGATGAGGACGCGGGCGCCGAAGTAGACGGCGCGGGCGATGGCGACGCACTGGCGCTGGCCGCCGGAGAGCGTGCCGATGGGCTGCTCCAGGTCGTCCAGGACGATGCCCATGTTGCGCAGTTCCTCGTCGGCCGTCCTCTTCATCCGGTCGATGTCGAGGCGGCGGACCGGCCAGGGGCCCTTGGTCATCTCCGAGCCGAGGAAGAAGTTGCGCCACACCGGCATCAGCGGGACGACCGCGAGGTCCTGGTAGACGGTGGCGATGCCCCTGTCGAGGGCCTCGCGCGGGGTGGAGAACCGCACGGGCTCGCCGTCGACGAGGAACTCGCCCTCGGTGTGCTGGTGCAGACCCGAGATGATCTTGATGAGGGTGGACTTGCCCGCGCCGTTGTCGCCGAGGACGCAGGTCACCTTGCCGGGGTGGACGGTGAGGTCGACTCCGTGCAGGGCGCGGATGTTGCCGTAGGACTTGCCCGCGGCGCGGAGTTCGACGAGGGGACGGTCGCCGCCGGGGGTGGAGGTCGTCTTGTCGGTCATGGGGGTCACCTCCGGGTCGCGGTGCGCTGGACCCACAGATTGATGAGGACGGCGCCGAGCAGCATCACGCCGAGGAAGGCCTTGAACCAGTCGGGGTTCCAGCCGGCGTAGACGATGCCCTGCTGCACCATGCCGAACATGAAGGCGCCGAAGACCGGGCCGATCGCGGAGCCGTAGCCGCCGGTCAGCAGACAGCCGCCGATGACCGCCGCGGCGATGTAGATGAGCTCCTGGCCCACGCCCTCGCCGGACTGCACGGTGTTGAAGGAGAACAGGTTGTGCATGCCGACGAACCAGGCGCCGAAGCCGACCAGCATGAACAGGGAGATCTTGGTGAAGGTCACGGGGACGCCGACCGCGCGGGCGCTGTCCTTGTTGCCGCCGACCGCGAAGATCCAGTTGCCGTACTTGGTGCGCAGCAGCACCCAGGTGGCCAGGGCGGCGAAGACGAGCCACCACACCACGGTGATCTTCACCTGTACGCCGCCGACCTCGAAGGAGGAGGCGAAGAGGCTCTTGGCCTGCTCGAAGCCGTCCATGTCGCTGATGTCGTCGGTGGCGACGTTCCCGGTGACCAGCTTGGTCACCGCGAGGTTGACGCCCTGCAGGATCAGGAAGGTGCCGAGGGTGACCAGGAAGCTGGGCAGCCCGGTCCTGACCAGCATCCAGCCGTTGAACGCCCCGATGCCCAGGGAGACCGCCAGGGCGACGATCACTCCCATCCACACGTTCATCGTGAGCTGGTAGCTGAGCATGCTCGCGGTGAGCGCCGAGGTCACGACGGCGACACCGGCGGAGAGGTCGAACTCGCCGCCGATCATCAGCAGGGCCACCGGCAGCGCCATGATCCCGATGACCGACGACTGGTACAGGATGTTCGCCATGGAGCCGGCGTCCCGCACCGGCGGGGCGGCGAACAGGAAGAACACCACGACGGCCACGGCTCCGAGGAACACGCCGACCTCGGGGCGGGCGAGCAGCCGCAGCACCGGCGAGCGCCGCACGGTGCGGCCGTCGGTCTGTTTCGGGCCGGGGGCCGGCGGTGTGTCCACCGCCGGCTCAGCCTGTCGGGCCATGCTCATCACCGAGTGCCCTTGGCGGCGTACTGGGACACCGCGTCGACGTTGGACTTGTCCACGAACGCCGGGCCGGTCAGCACCGGCTGCTCCCCGCCGCCGCTGTAGTTGCCGTTGTTCTTGTAGAGCCAGAGGCCGTCGACGGCGAGGTAGCCCTGCAGGTACGGCTGCTGGTCCACGGCGAACTGGATGTCGCCGGCCTGGATCGCCTTGGTCAGGTCCTTGTTGAGGTCGAAGGTGGCGACCTTCGCCTTGCTGCCCGCGTCGCCCACCGACTGCACCGCGGTCGGCGCGAAGGGCGCGCCGAGGGTGACGACGTAGTCGATGGCGGAGTCCTGCTTCAGCTTGGCGGTGATCGTCGACTTCACCGACGGCATGTCGGTGCCGTTGACGTTGAGGATCTGGGTCTTGCCCTCGAAGGTCTTCTTCACCCCGTCGCACCGCTGGGTGAGGCCGACGTTGCCCTGCTCGTGGATGACGCAGACGGCGTTGCTCGCGCCGACCTCGTTGAGCTTCTTGCCGAACGCCTCGCCCGCCACCGACTCGTCCTGGCCGAAGAACTCCAGGAGGTCGAGCTCCTTCCAGTCGGTCAGACCGGAGTTGAGGCCGACGACGGGGATGCCGGCCGCGTTGGCCTTGGCTATGACGGCCTTCAGCGCGTCGGGCTTGGCGAGGGTGACCGCGATGCCGTCGACCTTCTGGTCGATCGCGTTCTGCACCAGGGTGGCCTGGCTGCCGGCGTTCGGGTCGGCCGAGTAGACGAGGTCGACGTTGTCCTTGGCGGCGGCGGCCTCGGCGCCCTTGCGGACGATGTCCCAGAAGGTGTCACCGGGCGCCTGGTGGGTGACCAGGGCGACCTTCATGCGCGGCGTCGACGCCTTGCCGGCGGACGCGTCGGCTCCGCCCTCCTCGGACTTCTTGCCTCCGGAACCGCTGGAGCAGCCGGCGAGGGTCAGGGCGGCTGCCGCCGCGACCGCGACGAACGACGCGATTCTGCGGGGGCGGATGTGAGAAGAGCGGTCCATCTGTCCTGCACCTCACTGTGCTACGCGGGGAAAGGGCGGGAGTCCGAGGAATCCGGTGCCCGGAGCCTCGGGAGTCCGGGTGTGCCGTGAACACGGCGGTCGTGCTGGGACGCGATCCAATCCCCAGAACCGCCTGCTGTCAATACTTTGTTAAGACATCATTTCACTAACTAGTCCGAATGTAAGTACAAACTATTGACAGCGCCGCCCTCCGAGACCTACACCTGTGAGGCGGCAGGTCCCTGGAATCCACGCCCCCCACCGTGGCAGGGCGTCCTGGGACCCGCATCCCCAGCAGCTCGAGGAGCGTCGCTCAATGGCCGACTCACCACACTATTTCGATCTGATCACCATGGGTCGCATCGGGGTCGATCTTTATCCACTGGAGACCGGCGTTCCGCTGGCGCGGGTGGAGACGTTCGGGAAATTCCTGGGCGGATCGGCCGCCAACGTCGCGGTGGCGGCCGCCCGGCTGGGCCGCTCGGCCGCGGTGATCACCCGCACCGGTGACGACCCGTTCGGCGCCTACCTGCACGAGGCGCTGAAGGGGTTCGGCGTGGACGACCGCTGGGTGACGCCGGTCGCCGCGTACCCCACGCCGGTCACCTTCTGCGAGATCTTCCCGCCCGACGACTTCCCGCTGTACTTCTACCGCCGGCCCAAGGCCCCCGACCTGGAGATCCACGCCGCCGAGCTGGACCTGGCCGCCGTGCGCGCGGCCGGGATCTTCTGGATCACCGGCACCGGTCTGAGCGAGGAGCCGAGCCGCTCGGCCACCCTCGCCGCCCTGGAGGCCCGCGCCAAGGCCGGCACCACCGTCTTCGACCTGGACTGGCGCCCGATGTTCTGGCGCGACCCCGAACAGGCCCGCCCGTACTACCGGGAGGCGCTGCGCCACGCCACGGTCGCGGTCGGCAACCTCGACGAGTGCGAGGTCGCCACCGGAGTGCGCGAGCCCGACGCCTGCGCCGAGGCGCTGCTGGCGGCCGGGGTGGAGCTGGCCGTGGTCAAGCAGGGCCCCCGGGGAGTGCTCGCCGTGCACCGCGACGGCACCCGGGCCGAGGTGCCGCCGGTGCCGGTCGAGGTGGTCAACGGCCTCGGCGCGGGCGACGCCTTCGGCGGCTCGCTCTGCCACGGTCTGCTCTCCGGCTGGGACCTGGAGCGGATCATGCGCCACGCCAACGCGGCCGGCGCCCTCGTCGCCTCGCGCCTCGCCTGTTCGTCCGCCATGCCGACCGGGCCGGAGGTGGCGGACCTCCTCGCGCGGGCCGCGTCGCCGGACGCGGCGGACCTGCCGAGCCAGTCCTGAACGGAGCACTTCCTTGAATCTCAGCATCCCCGACCTCACCACGGTCCGGGCCCGCAACCCGGAGGCCGTCGCCGAGGCCGCCGCCCGCCGGGCACGGCGCCCGCTGCTCGGCGACAGCGGCCGGCTGATGATCGTGGCCGCCGACCACCCCGCCAGGGGCGCGCTCGGCATCGGCGACCGGCGCCTGGCCATGGCGGACCGCGCCGACCTGCTGGAACGTCTCTGCGTCGCGCTGTCCCGCCCCGGTGTGGACGGGGTGCTGGCCACCGCCGACATCCTGGAGGACCTGCTGCTCCTCGGGGCGCTGGAGAACAAGGTCGTCATGGGCTCGATGAACCGGGGCGGTCTGGCCGGGGCGTCCTTCGAGATGGACGACCGCTTCACCGGCCACCGCGCCGAGGACATCGCCCGGCTGGGCTGGGACGCGGGCAAGCTGCTGCTCCGCGTCGACTACGACGACCCCGGCTCCCTGACCACCATGGAGTCCGCCGCCCGCGCCGTCGACGCCATGGCCGAACGCCGGCTGCCGGTGTTCGTGGAGCCGTTCGTCTCCCGCCGGGTGGACGGCCGGGTCCGCAACGACCTGTCCGCCGAGGCCGTCACCCGCTCCATCGCCCTCGCCTCCGGGCTGGGCGGCACCTCCGCCTACACCTGGCTGAAGCTGCCGGTCACCGACGACGTCGACGACATGCCCGAGGTGCTGCGGGCCTCGACGCTGCCCGTCGTCCTGCTCGGCGGCGAGGTCGGCGACCAGGATGCGGCGTACGAGCGGTGGGGCAAGGCGCTGCGGCTGCCCACCGTGCAGGGCATGGTCGTCGGCCGCTCGCTGCTCTACCCGGCGCAGGGCAGTGTGGAGACGGCGGTGGACACGGCCGTCGGACTGCTGTGAGACGCGTGAGAAGCCTGTTCGAAGACGGAGGCACGGCATGACACATCACCTTCCGGCGGGCAGGGCCACCGCCGGCCCGTACGTCGTCGACGTGACCCCCAAGGCCGCCGGCTGGGACCACTCCAGCCTGCGCGTCCTGGAGCTGCCCGCGGGCGGCACGCACACCTTCGACACCGGGGACAGCGAGTGGATCGTGCTGCCGCTGAGCGGTGGCTGCACGGTCGTCGCCGACGACGACTTCGGCCACGACTCCTTCGAACTCACCGGCCGCGACGGGGTGTTCGACGGTGTCACCGACTTCGCCTATGTCCCGCGCGACGCCCGCGCGACGGTTTCCTCGGCGGGCGGCGGACGGTTCGCGCTCACCGGCGCCCGCTGCACCCGCCGGCTGCCCGCCCGTTACGGGCCGGCCTCCGGCGTCCCGGTGGAGCTGCGCGGCACCGGGAACTGCTCACGGCAGGTCAACAACTTCGGCGCGGCGGGCGTGTTCGAGTGCGACAAACTCATCGCGGTCGAGGTGCTCACCCCCGGCGGCAACTGGTCGTCCTTCCCGCCGCACAAGCACGACGAGCACCGGCCGGGCGAGGAGTCCGTGCTGGAGGAGGTCTACTACTTCGAGTTCGCCGGCCACGAGGGCACCCCCGGCCTCGGCTACCAGCGGGTCTCCCCCTCCGGACCGGGCCGGACGGACGTGCTGGCCGAGGTGCGCGACGGCGACGTCGTCCTCATCCCGGACGGCTGGCACGGGCCCTCCATGGCCGTGCCCGGCCACCACATGTACTACCTCAACGTCATGGCCGGCCCCGGGGCCGAACGCGCCTGGCTGATCTGCGACCACCCCGACCACGCCTGGATCCGGGACACCTGGCCGGACCAGCCCGTCGACCCCCGACTCCCCCTCTACACCGCACCGGAGAGGTCAGCATGAGCGCCACCACCCGCCGACTGACGACCGCCCAGGCGCTGGTGCGGTTCCTGTCCGCCCAGTACACCGAGCGGGACGGCGTGCGCCGCCGGCTGATCGCGGGCACCTGGGGCATCTTCGGCCACGGGAACGTGGCCGGCGTCGGGCAGGCGCTCGTCGAGTACGCCGATGTCATGCCGTACCACCAGGGCAGGAACGAGCAGGCGATGGTGCACGCGGCGGTCGGCCACGCCCGGCAGCTGAACCGGCTCTCGGCGCAGGCGGTGACGACCTCCATCGGCCCCGGCGCCACCAACCTGGTCACCGGGGCCGCCCTGGCCACGATCAACCGGCTGCCGGTGCTCCTGCTGCCCGGCGACTACTTCGCCTCCCGCGTCGCCGACCCGCTGCTCCAGCAGCTGGAGCACCCCGTCGAGGCCGATGTGTCGGTCAACGACACACTCCGCCCGGTGTCGCGGTACTTCGACCGCGTCACCCGCCCCGAGGCGCTGATCCCGTCCGCGCTGAACGCCGTGCGGGTGCTCGCCGACCCGGCCGAGACCGGTGCGGTGACGCTGGCCCTCCCCCAGGACGTGCAGGCGGAGGCGTACGACTGGCCGGAGGAGTTCTTCGCCGACCGCGTCTGGTCCGTGCGCCGTCCCGCCCCGGACCCGGCGGAGCTGGCGGCGGCCGTGGCGGCCGTACGGGCCGCGCGGCGGCCGCTGGTCGTCGCGGGCGGCGGGATCCACCACAGCGAGGCCGAGGAGGCGCTGCGGGCGTTCGTGGAGGCCACCGGGATCCCGGTGGCCTCCACCCAGGCCGGCAAGGGCTCCCTGCGCCACGACCACCCCGCCGACCTCGGCGGCATCGGCCACACCGGCACGGCGGTGAGCGACGAACTCGCCCGCACCGCCGACCTGGTGATCGGCGTCGGTACCCGCTACTCCGACTTCACCACCGCCTCCGGCACCCTCTTCCAGAACCCGGACGTGCGGTTCCTCAACCTCAACATCACCGGCTTCGACGCGCACAAGCTGGCTGCCCGCACCCTGGTCTGCGACGCGCGGACCGGTCTGGAGCAGCTGTCCGGGGCGCTCGCCGGCCACCGCGTGGAGCCGTCCTACGAGGCGGAGTACCGGTCCGGGAAGGAACGCTGGGAACGGGTCGTCGAGGCCGCCTACCACGCCGCCGACGACACGGCCGTACCGACGCAGACACAGGTGCTCGGCGCGCTCGACGCGGTCGTCGGCGACGAGGACGTGGTGATCAACGCGGCCGGTTCGCTCCCCGGCGACCTGCACAAGCTGTGGCGGGCGCGCAGCCCCCGCCAGTACCACCTGGAGTACGGCTACTCCTGCATGGGCTACGAGATCCCCGCCGCGCTCGGCGTCCAGCAGGCCGCTCCCGGCACCCCGGTCTGGGCGCTGGTGGGCGACGGCACCTATCTGATGAACCCGACGGAGATCGTCACCGCCGTCCAGGAGAACCTCCCGGTCAACCTGGTCCTGGTGCAGAACCACGGGTACGCCTCGATCGGCGGCCTGTCGGAGTCGGTGGGCGCCGAGCGGTTCGGCACCGCCTACCGTCACCGGGCCGCCGACGGCACCTTCACCGGCGCCCCGCTGCCCGTGGACCTCGCCGCGAACGCGGCCAGCCTCGGCATGGACGTACTGCGCGCCAGGACCGTGCGGGAGCTGCGGAGCGCGCTGGCCGAGGCCCGCGCCTCCGGCCGGCCGACGTGCGTGTACGTGGAGACCGACCCCGCTCCCACCGCTCCCCCGGCCGAGGCCTGGTGGGACGTGCCGGTGGCCGAGGTGTCCGCGCGCGAGGCCGCCGTCGAGGCGCGCGCACGGTACGACTCCGAGGTCGCCGGCCGCCGCCGCCACCTCTGACCCCGCCCGCGCTGCTACAGGAAGGCACGTCCATGGCGAAGACCGGCGACCCCGCACACGCCGCGACCGGACCCGCGCTGAGCACCCTGGACTTCGCCCTGGACCGGGGCAGTCCGGTGCCGCTGTACCACCAGCTCGCGCAGCAGCTGGAGGCGGCGATACAGCAGGGCGTCCTCGCCCCCGGCAACCTGCTGGGCAACGAGGTCGACCTGTCCGTGCGGCTCGGGCTGTCCCGCCCCACCGTCCGCCAGGCCATCCAGTCCCTCGTCGACAAGGGCCTGCTGGTCCGGCGGCGCGGGGTGGGCACGCAGGTGGTGCACAGCCAGGTCAGGCGCCCCCTGGAGCTGAGCAGTCTCTACGACGACCTGGAGGCGGCCGGGCAGGGCCCCACCACGGAGGTGGTGCGCAACGAGACGGTCCCGGCGCCCGCGGAGGCGGCGGCGGCCCTCGGTCTGGCCGAGGGCGCCGAGGTCGTCCTGCTGGAACGCCTGCGCCGCACCCACGGCCGGCCGGTCGCCCTGCTGTGCAACTACCTTCCGTCGGGACTGCTCGGCCTCGACAGCGCCCGCCTCGAGGCGACCGGCCTGTACCGGATGATGCGCTCGGCCGGCATCACCCTGCACAGCGCCCGCCAGACCGTCGGCGCCCGCGCGGCCACCGCGGCGGAGGGCTCCCGGCTGGAGGAGAAGGAGGGCGCCGCCCTGCTCACCATGCAGCGCACGGCCTACGACGACACCGGCCGGCAGGTGGAGTACGGCACCCACATCTACCGTGCGTCCCGGTACTCGTTCGAGTTCCAGCTGCTGGTCAGACCCTGAGGCCCGCGGTGCTCAGTGCGCGGCGTCCAGCCGGGCCCGCTGCTCCGCCGACAGCTCCAGGTCCACCGCGGCCAGGTTCTCCTCCAGCTGCGCCAGGGTCGACACCCCGGCCAGCGGGAGGACCGGCAGCTCGTGGCCGATCTGCCAGGCCAGCACGACCTGGTTGAGGGTCGCCCCGGTCTCCCGCGCCACGTCGCGCAGCACGGCGAGGCGGGCCGGGGTGCCCGGGTGGTCGTAGTCGCCGGGCAGGCGTTCGGGGCGGGTGTAGGCGCCCTTGAGCAGCGGCGAGTACGCGACCAGGGTCAGGGTGGGCTCGGCGCGCAGGTAGCCGGCCAGCTCCGCGCCCGCGTGACCGAGGCTGCCGTCGGGGAAGAGGTCGCCGGGGACGTCGGTGCGCGACCGCAGGTAGCTGTGCTGGTACTGCAGGACCTCGTAGCCGGGCAGTCCGGCCGCCGCCGCGAGGGCGCGGGCCCGTTCCACCCGCCACACGGCCTGGTTGCTCACGCCGAGCAGTCCCACCGCGCCCTCGGCGACCAGGGCGCCGAAGCCCTCGACCGTCTCGCGCTGGGGGACGGTGTGGTCGTCGATGTGCGCGTACAGCAGGTCCAGCCGCTCCAGCCCGAGCCGCTCGCGGCTGCGTTCGGACGCCTCCCGGATCACCTTCGCGGACAGTCCCTCGGGGTTGTCGGTGTAGCTCGTGCCGGGGGCGAGGGGGCGGGCGCCGAGCTTGGTGGCGAAGACGATCTCGTCCCCGGCCCCGCGGCTGCGGCGCCAGCGGCCGAGCAGTTCCTCGCTCTGGCCGCCCTGGCCGCCGTCGGTCCAGAAGGCGTAGTTGTCGGACGTGTCGACGAAGTTCCCGCCGGCCTCGGCATAGCGGTCGAGCAGGGCGAAGGAGGTCTTCTCGTCGGTCACCGATCCGAACAGCATCGCGCCGAGCGCGAGCACGCTCACCCGGCGGCTGTGCGGACCGGTGCCGAT
>Ga0247820_10000986_pt1 | contig 15974 bp, 14 predicted proteins | sample 13C_Glucose_Day1_2_FD_192480 | JGI IMG/M metagenome (GOLD analysis project Ga0247820, IMG submission 192480) | Soil microbial communities from agricultural site in Penn Yan, New York, United States - 13C_Glucose_Day14 | ecosystem: Environmental > Terrestrial > Soil > Agricultural land | place...
GTCATGGCCGGCGCCGGCAAGCCACAGCGCATAGGCCGTAGCCGGGTCCGTGCCGGCGCCGGCCATGACGAGGAGGTCCTTGAAAGCCATATCGGTCTCCTGGGAGCCGCATGCTGAAACGCGACGAATCTCTGCCCCCGGCTCTGGCGAAAGTGTGGCACAACGCGAAAAGCCGACGTTGATCTTGCTCAATTCACGCGTGGGATGCGCCCTGCGGGGCCAGCGCTGTCCTTGCTCCCTGGAACGAGCGCATCAATTATGGGGCGACGGAGATCGTCCTGCGCCCGCTCCGGGGACGATCCAGCGAGGAGACTGCCCACATGCCGGAGATTGTCACGATCACGATGAATCCGGCTCTCGACATCGCGACGAGAGCCGATGCGGTCGTGCCCACCGACAAGGTGCGCTGCGGGCCGCCCCGGTACGATCCCGGTGGGGGAGGCATCAACGTCGCACGGGTGGTCCGAACCCTCGGAGGCGATGCCCTGGCGGTGTTTCCGGCCGGCGGACCGGCCGGGGACGCGCTCGACCTCCTGCTCGACCGCGACGGGGTTCCGCACCACCGCATTCCCATCAAAGGCGTGACTCGGGAAAGCTTCACGGTCGACGAGCGGCGGAGCGGGCAGCAATACCGGTTCGTCCTGCCGGGCCCCGAACTCTCCGAGGCGGAGCGGGCGCTTTGCCTGGAGACACTGGCCCGGAAGGCCGTCGACGCCCGCTTCCTCGTCGCGAGCGGCAGCCTGCCGCCGGGGGTTCCGGCGGACTTCTATCAGAAGGTCGCGGACGTGGCGCGCGAGCGCGGCGTCCATTTCATCCTCGACACCTCGGGAGAGGCCCTGAAGCAGACGAAAGCGGGAATCTATCTCCTGAAGCCGAGCATCCGCGAGCTTCGGGAGCGCACCGGCCGGGACCTCCGCGACGAGGCCGATCAGGTGGCGGCGGCGCGTGAGCTCATCGCCGAGGGCGTCAGCCGGATCGTCGTGGTGTCCCTCGGCTCGCAGGGCGCCATCCTGGTCACGGACGAGAGCCATGAGAAGCTGGTCCCCTTCGACGTGCCGGTCTGCAGCGCGGTCGGCGCGGGGGACAGCATGGTTGGAGCGATCGCGCTCGGCCTGACCCGGGGGATGACGCTGCGCGACGCCGTCCATCTGGGCATGGCCGCGGGCGCCGCGACCCTCATGACTCCGGGCACCGAGCTGTGCCGGCGCGAGGATGTGGAACGGCTCTATTCCGACTGGCGTCGCCGCGCGGGGTGACCGGTTTCACGCCGGGCCCCCCGATCCGGCGCCGTGCGCCGCCCGATGTCCCGCTCGATCTCGAGGACCCGCATGGTCGTCCTGAGGACGGTGTCGGGATTGAGGCTGATCGAGTCGATGCCGAGACGCACGAGGTAGTCGGCGACCTCGGGATAATCCGAGGGCGCCTGGCCGCAGATCCCGGAATGGCGGCCGTTGCGGCGCGCGCCCTCCACGGCGAGCGCGATCAGCTTGAGAACGCCGGGGTCGCGCTCGTCGAAATCGAACGAGACGATCTCGGAGTCGCGATCCACTCCTAGGGTAAGCTGGGTGAGGTCGTTGGACCCGATGGAGAACCCGTCGAAATGCCGCGCGAAGTCATCGATCAGGATGACGTTGTTCGGGATCTCGCACATGACGTAGACCTCGAGGCCGTTCTCGCCCCGCGCGAGGCCGAACCGGCTCATCGCGGCCAGGACCCGCTCGGCCTCTTCGACACGGCGGCAGAACGGCACCATCGGGACGATGTTGGTGAGACCCATCGCTTCGCGGGCGCGCTTTAGGGCCGCGCATTCGAGCGCGAAGCCTTCCTCATAGGCCGGATGGGCGTATCGCGACGCGCCGCGGAACCCGAGCATGGGATTGGCCTCGTGCGGCTCGAAGGCTTTTCCGCCGAGAAGGCTCGCATATTCGTTGGTCTTGAAATCCGAGAGCCGCACGATCACGGGCTTCGGGAAGAACGCCGCCGCAAGGGTCGCCACGCCTTCGGACAGGCGCTCGACGAAGAAGTCGGCGGGCTTGGCGTAGCCCCTGGTCAGGCGCTCGATCGCGGCCCGCTCCTCCGGATCGGAGATCCGCTCCGGATGGACGAGCGCCATCGGATGCACCTTGATGGCGTTCGTGATGATGAATTCCATCCTGGCCAGGCCGACGCCGTCATTGGGAAGGAAGCTCAGGCCGAAGGCGCTGTCCGGATCCCCCACATTCATCATGATCTTGGTGGCCGGGCGGGGGAGAGCCGCCAGATCGATGTGCTCCACCTCGAACGGGATCTCGCCCTCATAGACGCGGCCGGTATTGCCTTCCGCGCAGGAGACCGTCACCAGGTCGCCGGTCTCGATCGTCCGGGTGGCGCGATCGGTGCCGACGACGGCGGGAATGCCGAGCTCGCGCGCCACGATGGCCGCGTGGCAGGTGCGTCCGCCCCGGTTGGTCACGATGGCGGCGGCCGTCTTCATCACCGTGCCCCAATCTGGCGAGGTGGTGTCGGCCACGAGAACCTCCCCAGGCCTGAACGTCGCCAGATCGGTCTGGTGCGCGATGACGCGGGCCTTGCCGGAGGCGATCCTCGCGCCGACCGCGCGGCCTTCGGCCCTGACCGGTCCCGTGCCCGTGATGCGGTATTCCTCGAGCTTCGTGCGGTCGACCTGCGAGACGACCGTCTCGGGCCGGGCCTGGACGATGTAGAGCTTGCCGTCGAGGCCGTCCTTGGCCCATTCGATGTCCATGGGACGGCTCTCGCCGGCCCGGCGGCTGTAGTGCTCCTCGATCTTGATCGCCTGATCCGCCAGCAGGAGAACCTCCTCGTCGCCGATGGAGTAGGCCTCGCGCTCCTTCCTGTCGGTGGGGATGTTCCGGGTGTGCTCGCGTCCGCCCCCTTCCGCATAGACCATCCTGATCTTCTTGGCCCCGAGGGTCCGGCGCAGCACCGCGCGCTTGCCCTGCCTGAAGGTCGGCTTGAAGACGTAGAACTCGTCCGGATCGACCGTGCCTTGCACCACGTTCTCGCCGAGCCCGTAGGCGGCGGTGATGAAGACGACATCGGGAAAGCCGGTCTCGGTGTCGATGGAGAAGATGACGCCGGACGAGGCGAGATCCGAGCGAACCATCTTCATGACGCCGACCGAGTTGAACACCTTGAAATGGTCGAAGCCCTTGTCGATCCGGTAGCGGATGGCCCGGTCGGTGAACAGGCTGGCGAAGCAGCGGCGCACGGCGTCGAGCAGTTGGGGCTCGCCTGCGATATTCAGGTAGCTCTCGTGCTGGCCGGCGAAGCTGGCGGTGGGAAGATCCTCGGCCGTGGCCGAGCTGCGCACGGCGACCGTCAGCTGCGGCCCGTATTCGCGAACGAGTTCGCCATAGGCGGAGCGTATCTCACGGGCGAGGTCTTCGGGCAGCGGCGCGGCGTGGACGCGTTCGCGCGCGCGCCGGGCGCGGACCGCCAGGTCGGCGACGTCGGTCGTGTCGACTCCGTCGAGCAGGTCGTGAAGATCCGGCCAGAGGCCAGCCTGATCGAGAACATAGCGATAGCCTTCGGCCGTGATGGCGAAGCCGTTCGGCACGAGAAGCCCCTGCGGCGCGAGCTCCCGATACAACTCGCCGAGCGAGGCGTTCTTGCCGCCGACGAGCGGCACGTCGTCCAGTCCGATGTCGCAAAAGCCTTTGATGAAGCGGTCGGTGCGAGCCATGGATCCGTCCTGCCGGTGGGAGTGGGCCGCCCGCTCACGCGGTGCGGGGTGGGAGGCCGCCGTCCCGGTGAACCAGGCCGGAGACCCAGACCGAGACCTCCTGCAGGGTCGCGAAGCCTTCGCGCGGCGGATCTGCGCAGGGGCCGAAGCCTGTCCGGACGCGCCACCGCCCCGCGCCTTCGGTCCCGCGATCGTGGTCGATATCCTGCACGAGGATCGCCATCAGGCGATGTCCCCGGAAGACGAGCCGGCCGGCTTCCTCGCCATGCGTTGCCGCCAGGACCACCGGTTCGAAACTCACGACGGAATTACTCACGACGGAATTCATCGAAGCTCTCCGAGATCGACGAAGCCGGATAGAGACTGAACCAGGATGGCTGCGCGGCGCCTTGATATTTCTCAACCCGAGCAGGGCTGCCTGATCCGTTGCCGGAAGCGTCGAACCCGATGGGCCCGATGATCGGCTCAAGCCTCAACAGCCCCCGCGAGAATTCCGGACACGTCGAGGATCGTCAGCCGGCCGCCGAGGGCGGACACGAAATCGCGCGGCTGCGGAATCGTGTCCGTCAGGATGACGCCGTCGATGAACGGCTGGGCGAGGTTCGGCAGGGACGCGGCCCCGCCGACGCCATGGGTCGCGAGGACGAGAGCGGCGTTTGCCCCGTGCTCGCGACATTGCTGCGCCGTGCGCGCCATCGTCGTTCCCGTGCTGATGAGGTCGTCGAGGATCAATGCGGTGCAGTCCGAGACGTCGCCTATGAAAAGATGGCCGGACACGCGGCCCATGCTGCGCTGCTTGTCCGCCAAGCCTTTGGCGACCGGACGGCCGAGAAGCCCCTCGAGATCCTGCCGGAACTGCTCCGCCCGCTTGGCTCCGCCGATGTCGGGCGAGACCACGGCCACCGGCGCGTCGCCGACCACCTTCGCGATATGGCGGCTGAAGGCGGGATACGGGTCAAGGTGAGTCGTGCGGCATCTAAAGGCATTCTGGAAGGCCGCGAGGTTGTGGACCTCCATCGTGACGAGCCGATCGGTGCCGACCGCCTCGAAGATCTGGCCCACATAGCGTGTCGTGATCGGATCGTGAGGCTTGGTCTGGCGATCCTTGCGCCCATAGCACAGATACGGCGCCGTCACGGTGACCCGGGCCGCCCCCGCGTCCTTCAAGGCGCCGATGAAGAAGAGCAGACGGCACAGCCTGTCATTGACGCTCTGGCCCTCGCCGCCGTGAAGAGCCGCGATGACATGAACGTCGCCGCCGCGCACGTCCACGAGCGGCCTGGTCTTGTGCTCGCCGTCCTCGAAATCGCGTTCCTCGTGCTCCTGAAGCGGGAGATCCAGATGGCGCGCGATCCGCTCGCCCATATCGGCGGCCGACTTCAAGGCGAAAAGGAGCGGCCGATCCCGTCCCGCCAGGGCGGGATGGTCGCGGTCCGTCGCCGCCTTGCCCGGGATCATGTGCGCGCCTCGTCCAGCAGTCGAACGACCTCCCGGTCGGAGAGCTGGTGAAAATCCCTGTAGAAATCACCGATTCCGAAGAAGGATTCGGCCGTGATGAGACAGACCACATCGTCCACGAGACTGCCCAGCGACGGGATCTCGTCGGCAGGAGCGACCGGAACGGCCAGAACAAGCCGTTTCGCGCCCCGGCGCGCGAGAGCCTTCAGGGCGGCCCGGACGGTCGTTCCGGTGGCGATGCCGTCGTCGACCACGATCGCCGTGCGCCCGACGACGGAAACCGGCGCTCGTCCCGAGAGATAGGCCGTACGGCGGCGCTCGATCTCGTGAAGCTCGCTCTGCACCAGCCCGTCGAAGGCTTCCCGGCTCAGTCCCGCCCACGACATCACCTCCTCGTTGAGGACGATGTCGGAGCGCTCGCCGTCGACCACGGCGGCGGCGGCGAGTTCCGGCTGAAACGGGACGCCGATCTTGCGAACGAGGACCAGATCGAGCGGGGCCTTCAGGGTCCTGGCGATCTCGTATCCGACGGGCACTCCTCCGCGCGGGAGGGCCAAGACCACGGGGTCCGGGAGGTTCATGGTCGCGAGACGGGCGGCCAGGAGGCGGCCTGCGCTCGAGCGATCCTCGAATCCATGCATGAATCTGTCGACTCCATGGGCGCGATGCCGCGGGTCGATATGAATACTCTCATCGGGTGCCGGCATATTGACGATAGTCAATGTCCGGCCCGGGAACTCCGCTTTTGCTGTCCCGATGACGCTTCCCCCCGCCACAGGTCCCGTCCATGGATCGCGCCCCGTGACAGGGAGCGAGCCTGGTCTCGACGACAAGGTCCGGTTCCTGCGAAGCTCGTCCTCCTATCCGCATGGACCGGACGAGGTCATCGCCAAGGAGACCCACATGTCGTGGGTCTTCCTCGCGGCAGAGAAGGCCTTCAAACTGAAGAAGCCCGTGCGTTATTCCTACCTCGATTTCTCGACCCTCGCGGCGCGCGAGACCTATTGCCGGGAGGAGATCCGGCTGAACCGTCGCCTGGCTCCCGGCGTCTATCAGGGCGTGAGGGCTCTGATGCGCTCTCCGTCGGGCTCCCTGGCTCTGGATGGCGGCGGCGAGGTCGTCGATTGGCTCGTCGAGATGCGGCGCCTGCCGGCAGAGCGCATGCTCGACGCCAGGCTGAAGGAAGGGGCGGTCGACGGGACGGACCTGGCGTCGCTCGCCGGGATCCTGGCGGAGTTCTACCGGAATGCGGATCACCCCCCGATCGATCCCGAAAAGCCCTTTCGGCATTTTGCGGACGAAACCGAGATGAATCGGGCGGTCCTGCTGCGTCCGGAATTTCTGGCCGGCGAATTCCAGGTGGAGGTGCTTCTCGCGCGTGTCGAGGCGGCTCTCCTGAACAGCCGTGCCCGCCTTCGGGAGCGGGCGCTGCGCGGTCACATCGTGGATGGCCATGGCGATCTGCGTCCCGAGCATATCTGCCTGACGGACCCGGTCGTCATCTTCGACCGTCTGGAATTCAGCGCGGATCTCAGACTGGTCGACCCATTCGACGAGCTGTCCTTCCTCGGCCTGGAATGCGCCATCCTCGCGGCGCCGCGGGTGGGCCCGGACCTGATCCGTCGCGTGGCGGGATTGCTCGGTGAGGACGTCCCTCGGGATCTCGTCGGCCTTTACACCGCCCTTCACGCGGTTTTGCGGGCGCGGCTTTCGCTGGCGCACCTCCTGGATCCCGTGCCGCGCGAACCCGCCAAGTGGATGCCGCAGGCAAGGCGGTATCTCGCCCTGGCGGAGGAGGCGCTCGCGGCTGATGCGGGCGTGCGGCGGACATGATCTTGGTCAAAGAGCCTGCGGCGCCGGATTGGTAGGAATGAGCGTGACAGAAGGAGCACCATCGTGAACAAGGCATTGAAGATCCCTCATGACGGCATGGTTCTGGTCAGCGACGGCCGAAAGGCCCTTTTCCTGAAGAACCACGGCGACGACGTGTTCCCCAACCTCCAGGTCGAGCGCGTGATCGAGGCGCCGGACAATCCGCAGACGCGAGAGCAGGGGACGGACAAGCCGGGACGTGCCTTCGGTCTCAATCAGCGAGGCGCCGTCGAGCAGACGGACTGGCACGACCGTGCCGAGCAGAAATTCGCCGCCGAGGTGGCCGAAATCGTCAACACGGTCTGCTTGGCCGGGAACCTCAAGGCCATCGTGGTCGCAGCTCCGCCGAGGACCCTGGCCGAGCTTCGCAATCACTTCTCGGACGGCGTGCGTCGCAAGATCATGGCCGAGGTCAACAAGGACCTGACCAAGCATCCGGTCTACGAGATCGAGCAGCATCTCGTGCCGGGTCCCTGAACGGACGAGGGCTCGCTCTCCATTGGCCGACAAGGCGTGGAGGTGCGTCCGGGACATACAGGGCCGATCCTGCGGGAGAAGGAGCCCGCCGGGATCCGCGACCCCTATGTCACAAAGGCGCACAGGGGAGGTCCTTCCATGACAAGCGCCCGCTCTACTTATCAACAGGGATGGTCCTGAGCGGAGCTGGCGTCATGTCTACATCTCGTCTCGTTCCTGGCGGCCGCAGCATGCCGCTGTCGGCCCTCGGCCTCACGCCTGAGACAAACATCCTGGGCGCTCTCTTCACGTCTCAGCCAAGCGAGACTTTCGCGCCCGGCCAAGCCGTGTTCTGGGAAGGCGACGCCTCGAAGCATGTGTTTCACATGCTCGAAGGTTGCCTGCGCCTCTATCGGATCCTGCCCGACGGGCGGCGGCCGGTCATGGGATTCCTGTTCGGGGGAGAGGTGTTCGGGATCTCGTTCCCGGGGCTTTACCTGTACACGGCCGAGGCCGTCACTCCCGTCCGCCTGCGCCGGCTGAGCCGTAAGCGTCTGGATGAAATTGACGCGGCCTCGTCCGACGCGCTGCACCAGCAGATCATGTTCAAAATATATGAGGAGATGAGCGCAGCGCAGCACCTGATCATCGTGCTCGGTCAGCTCAGCGCGGAGGAGCGCGTCGCCAACTTTCTCGTCTCGGCCGCTCACCAGACGGGGGTGGACAGGCGCAGGCCGGTCGCGGTCGACCTTCCCATGAACCGGCTCGACATCGCGGATTATCTCGGTCTCACCATCGAAACCGTGTGCCGCGTCTTCTCGAAGTTCAAGCGCGATGGCCTCCTCTCCGTCGAGGGGCGCCATCGGGTGGTTCTTCGGAGCATGGGCACTCTGGCCAAGCTGGCGGGCGAGATGGAAGGCACCAGGATCTCGGACTTCCCTGCGGCGTCACGGCATCTCGCCCCCTTGCCGAACTGACCCGGAAGCGCCTGCCGCGTCGGTCCAAGCCTGCCGAAAGGCTCAGACGGTGGATCGGCGATCCATCACGGCCCTTCATGGCAAACGCGACAAACTTTCAATTCTGCTGATGCGCGACTCGCGTTAGTGTGCGACCCCCTGCCGTCCAGGATCGCGACATGTCCACGCAAACCGATCGCTCCCGTTTCTCGCCGGAACTCGTCGTTCTGTCGGGCTGCCTGATCGCCCTCATCACCTTCGGACCCCGGGCGTCCGCCGGCCTGTTCCAGATTCCGATGACGACCGAATACGGCTGGGGCCGGGACATCTTCGGTCTCGCCATCGCGTTCCAGAACCTCCTCTGGGGCCTCGGGCAGCCCTTCGCCGGCGCCGTGGCCGACCGGTTCGGGGCGTTTCGGGTGCTCTGCGTCGGCGCTGTGCTCTACGCGGCGGGCCTCGTGGTCATGGCCTATGCGACGTCGCCGACCATGCTGCATCTGGGCGCCGGAATCCTGATCGGCTTCGGCCTCTCCGGGTGCTCGTTCAACCTGGTGCTCGGCGCCTTCGGCAAGCTGCTGCCCGAGAAGTGGCGGCCCATGGCCTTCGGGGCCGGAACCGCGGCGGGCTCCTTCGGCCAGTTCCTGTTTCCGCCCATCGGCAACGTTCTCATCGCATCCTTCGGCTGGCAGCAGGCCCTCGTCGTCTTCGCCGCCAGCGTTCTGCTCGTCCTGCCCCTGTCCCTGGCCCTGGCGACCCGTCCGGGCGGCGCGGCGCAGGCCGGCCCCGCCTCCCTGCCGGCCCAGTCGATCAGGCAGGCCCTGTCGGAGGCCTTCCAGCACCGCTCCTACGTGCTTCTGGTGCTGGGCTTCTTCACCTGCGGCTTCCAGCTCGCCTTCATCACGGCCCACCTGCCGGCCTACCTCAGGGATGCGGGCCTGTCGGCCGCCATCGGCGGCTGGACGCTCGCGGTGATCGGCCTCGCCAACGCGTTCGGATCGCTCACATCGGGTTGGCTGTCGACCCGCATGTCGAAGCGCTGGCTGCTCGCCTGGATCTATTTCGGGCGCTCGGTGGCCATCGCGGCGTTCATCCTGCTCCCTGCGACGCCCGTCACGTCCATCGCATTCGGCGTGTCCATCGGCCTGCTCTGGCTGTCGACGGTGCCGCCCACATCCTCCCTCGTGATGCTGATGTTCGGCACGCGCTACATGGCCATGCTCTACGGCTTTGCGTTTTTCTCGCACCAGGTCGGCGGCTTCCTGGGCGTGTGGCTCGGCGGCCTGCTCTACGAGGTCTATGGCAGCTACACCTTCGTCTGGTGGCTCTCGATCGCGCTGGGCATCGCATCCGCGCTGATCAACCTTCCGATCAAGGAGGCGCCCGTCGAGCGCGCGCCGGCCCTTCAGCCTGCGGAGTAAGGCAGCGGTTCCGCCGAAGGAATGAGGCCTTTGCGCTTGCCCTGATCCGCCGCCGCGCCCCAAATGTCCGGGCGTGGTGGAGGAGATTTTCAATGGGTGCATTCAGGGCCGTCGTCATCGACAAGAGCGAAGCCGGTCAGTCGGTCGATTTGCGAGCCTTCGACGAAGCCGATCTGATGGACGGCGACGTCACCGTGCGGGTGACGCATTCGACCCTCAATTACAAGGACGGGCTGGCCCTCACGGGCAAGGCCCCGGTCGTGCGGCGCTTCCCGATGATCCCCGGGGTCGATCTCGCCGGCACGGTCGAGGCCTCGACCCATCCCGAATTCAAGCCGGGCGACGGTGTCGTGCTCAACGGCTGGGGCCTCGGCGAGACGCATCTGGGCGCATATGCCGAGAAGGTCAGGGTCAAGGGCGACTGGCTGATTCCGCTGCCCAAGGGCCTCAGCGCCGCGCAGGCCATGGCGATCGGCACGGCAGGCTATACCGCCATGCTCGCCCTGATGGCGCTGGAGCGCCACGGGCTCCGGCCGGATCGGGGCCCTGCCGTCGTGACGGGCGCCGCCGGCGGCGTCGGCTCCGTGGCGGTGGCGCTGCTCGCCAGGGCCGGGTGGCACGTGGTCGCCTCGACGGGCCGGCCCGAGGAGGCCGATTACCTGAAGGGCCTCGGCGCCGTCGAAATCATCGAGAGGGGCGAGTTGTCGGGGGCCGTCCGGCCTCTCGCCAAGGAGCGCTGGGCCGCCGGCATCGACTCCGTCGGCTCGACGACGCTGGCCAATCTCCTGTCCATGACCCGGTACCATGGAGCGATCGCGGCCTGCGGCCTTGCGGGCGGCATGGATCTTCCGGCCACCGTCGCGCCCTTCATCCTGCGCGGCGTCTCCCTGCTCGGGATCGATTCCGTGATGGCTCCGAAACCCCTCCGCCTGGAGGCGTGGAACCGTCTGGCGCGGGAACTCGACCTCGGCAAGCTCGCGGCCATGACGTCCACCATCCCGCTCGATCAGGTGATGGAGGCCGGCCGGAGGATCGTCGAGGGCAAGGTGAGGGGGCGGGTCGTGGTCGAGATCGGCTGATCGGCCGAGGCCGTCAGGGGCCCTTCTTCCCGTAGCCCTCGATCCATTTGCGCTGCTTGCCGATCTCGACCGCCATGAAGTCCATGAAGGCCCGCACGCGCGCCGACTGGCGCAGGTCGGGATGGGTCAGGAGCCACAGGCCGGCCGAGAAATCCGGGTTGATGTCCGACAGCCTGACCAAGCCCGGCTTGGTATCGGCGATGAAGCAGGGCAGGGGACCGATGCCGATCCCCGTCTCCACCGCCTCGGCGAGGCCGAGCACCGTATTGACCCGGTAGGCGATGAGCTCCGTCGGCACCCGATCGCGCACATAGCGGGCGGCCTTGAGTGTGGCGAGGTTGTCCCCGAGCGCCACCCAGGGCCGGTTGGTGAGGAGCGACGGATCGACGGCGTCGGGTTGCGGAAAGTCCACGGCGCGCCCATAGATCGCCCAGGCGATGGTCGCGACGCGACGGCCCACCAGGGTTTCAGGCGGAGTGTCGGTGGCGCGGATCGCCACGTCGGCGTCCCGCTTCGACAGGTTCAGGGCCTGGTTGGCCAGAACCACGTCCAGGCGCATCTCGGGACAATTCTCCAGGAACCGCGTGAAGAGCGGTGTGAGCAGGTGGATGAGGAGCGAGTCGTTGGTGGTCACGCGCAACTCGCCCGCAGGGGCGACCGCCTGGCCCGCCAGCTTGCGGGTGAAGGCCGTGACGTTCTCCTCCATCTGGTCCGCGAGCGCTGCCATCTCCTCGCCGGCCGGGGTCAGCACGTAGCCGGTGCGGTGCCGCTCGAAGAGCTTGACGCCGAGGCCTTCTTCCATCTGTCCAAGGCGTCGAAACACGGTCGAATGATTGACTCCGAGGCGCTCGGCCGCGCCGGCCAGGCCGTTCGCCTCGGCGATGATCTTCACGAGCCTGAAATCATCCCACTCAAGAGACTGCTTCCCCACGGTCTTGCATCCACGCAATAAAAGACGTGCATTAGTACCACTGGTTTTGCAGATCTGAAAGTTTACCTTGGGGAAATCCCGGGTCGCGGTTCATCTCAGGAGCGCCTGACGCTTCCACCGCCCCGTTTCACGGTTTCATTCACAATTGGAGAGCGGCATGGCCAAGGTTCTGGTCCTTTATTACTCGGCTTGGGGACATATCGAGCAGATGGCATATGCCGTCGCCGAGGGCGTCCGCGAGGCGGGGGCCGAGGTGGTGGTCAAGCGCGTTCCCGAACTCGTTCCGCTCGAGGTGGCCCAGAAGGCCCATTACAAGCTCGATCAGGAGGCTCCGGTCGCCAAGCCGGAGGAGCTTGCCGAGTACGACGCCGTCATCTTCGGCACCGGCACCCGCTACGGCAACATGACGGCACAGATGAAGAACTTCCTCGACCAGACCGGATCGCTCTGGGCCAGCGGCGCGCTCGTCGGCAAGGTCGGTTCGGTCTTCACATCGAGCGGTACCCAGCACGGCGGCCAGGAATCCACGATCCTGACATTCCATCCGGTCCTTCTGCACCTCGGCTTCGTCGTCGTCGGCCTGCCCTATGCCTTCGCGGGCCAGATGGGCCTGGACGAGATCAAGGGCGGCTCGCCCTACGGCGCTTCCACGATCACCGGTCCCGACGGTTCCCGCCGGCCGAGCCAGGTGGAACTGGACGGCGCCCGCTATCAGGGCCGACACGTGGCGCAGATCGCCACCAAGCTCGCCGCAAAGTAAGCGGCGCCGGCGGGGGCGATCAGCGCTCCGCCGCGGCCCGTCTCAGGCGGTCGTTGATGGCCTCGCCGAGCCCCGTCTCCGGGATCGGGCCCACGGCGATGGTCTCCACACCCGAGGCGTCGAGCTGCCTCAAGGATGAGAAAAGACGAGCGGCGGCCTCCGTGAGGTCGCCGTTTTCGCTCAAGTTCAGAACAGCCTTCGCCGCGTCGATTCCGTCAGGCGAGCAAGTCCCGAACAACAGCGCCGCTTCCCCGGGCCTGATCTCCGTTGCGTTAAGACGTACCTGCGCCCGTGGCGCATAGTGGGAGGCGAGCATTCCCGGCGCCACCGGGTTGTTCCCCGGCTCGGCCCCGGTCTCCAGCTTTCGCTCGATCAGTGCCTCGATCGCCTCCCGCGGTACGCCCCCCGGACGGAGCAGGCAGGGAGCGCCGCCGAGGCAGGCCACGATGGTCGATTCGACTCCCACGAGTGCCGGGCCGCCGTCCAGCACTGCGTCGATGCGTCCGTCCAGGTCCCCCAGGGCATGGTCCGCCTCCGTCGGGCTGATTCGGCCGGAGCGGTTGGCCGAAGGCGCCGCGATGGGCCGTCCGGTCCTTTCGAGCAGCGCATGGGCCAGAAGATGCGCCGGCATCCGCAGGGCCACGCTGTCGAGCCCCGCCCGGGCGAGGTCGGAGATGGTGCAGGTCTCGGCCACCGGAACCACGAGGGTCAGGGGGCCGGGCCAGAATGCCCGCGCCAGACGCTCGGCCGTTTCGTCGAAGGTGCCTTGCTTCCGGGCGGCCTCGAAGCTGTCGAGATGGGAGATCAGGGGGTTGAAGCTCGGCCGCTCCTTGGCGGCGTAGATCCCGGCCACGGCTTCGGCATTCGTGGCATCGGCCCCGAGCCCGTAGACCGTCTCGGTCGGGAAGGCCACGAGGCCGCCGCGCTTCAAGATGGCGGCTGCCTCGGCAATCCCCGTGGCATCGGGTGTCAGACGTCTGGTTTGCACCATTGACCGCAGATCGTTCACGTCTAAACTATCCTTCAATCCGAACGGGGATCGGCGCGCTTTCGCGGGTTTAACTGCGTGGCAACTCGCGTCAATATCAAAAGCCATTCGCCATCAGAGGAAACACCATGTCCTATCGTGCGCCCGTCTCCGACATCGTCTTCACGATGCGTCATGTGGCGGGTCTCGACCGCGCCCTGGAAGACGGCCTCTACCCGGAACTCGGCGCCGAGCTGGCGCAGACGATCCTGGAGGAGGCGGGCCGCTTCGCCAATGACGTCATCGCGCCCCTGAACCGGGAGGGCGACCGGCGCGGCGCGACGCTGAAGGACGGCGTCGTCACCACGGCGCCGGGCTGGAAGGAGGCCTACAAGGCCTGGACGGAAGCCGGCTGGAACGCCCTGCCGGGCCCGACGGAATATGGCGGCCAAGGGCTGCCGACGCTCCTCAACTCGGCCTGCGTCGAGATGTGGAACGCCGCCTCCATGGCCTTCGGCATCGGGCCCGTCCTCACCATGGGGGCCATCGAGGCGCTCGTCCGGCACGGGTCGGAGGACCTGAAGAGCCGGTACCTGGAAAAGCTCGTCTCCGGCGAGTGGACGGCGACCATGAACCTCACCGAGCCGCAGGCGGGTTCGGACCTCGCGGCCCTGCGCTCCCGCGCCGAGCCGGTCGGGGACGGCACCTACCGGATCACGGGCCAGAAGATCTTCATCACCTATGGCGAGCACGATCTCACCGACAACATCTTGCACCTCGTCCTGGCGCGCCTGCCCGACGCACCGGCGGGCACACGCGGGATCTCGCTGTTCCTCGTGCCGAAGTTCCTGCCCGACGGCACGCGCAACGACGTGCGCTGCCACTCGATCGAGCACAAGCTCGGCATCCATGCCTCGCCCACCTGCACCATGATCTTCGGCGATCACGGCGGTGCCACCGGCTGGCTCGTCGGCGAGGAGAATCGCGGCCTCGCCTGCATGTTCACGATGATGAACAACGCGCGCCTCGCTGTCGGCCTGCAGGGCGTCGCCATCGCCGAGCGCGCCTATCAGCAGGCTTTGGGTTATGCCAACGAGCGGCGCCAGGGTCGCGCCGTCGGGTCTGCGGAGGGCATGAGCCCGATCGTCCTGCACCCCGACGTGCAGCGCACTCTCCTCACCATGAAGGCTCTCACGGCGGCCGCCCGCGCCATCTGCTACATGACGGCCGAGGCCATCGACCGCGCCCATCTCGAGCAGGACGAAGCGAGCCGGAAGCAGGCGCACGAGCGCGCCTCCCTGCTCACGCCGGTCGCGAAGGCCTTCTCGACCGATATCGGCGTCGAGGTCGCATCGCTGGGCGTGCAGGTCCATGGCGGCATGGGCTATGTGGAGGAGACGGGCGCGGCCCAGCACCTGCGCGACGCGCGCATCGCGCCGATCTACGAGGGCACCAACGGTATCCAGGCCATCGATCTCGTCACCCGCAAGCTGCCGCTCTCCGGCGGCGCGGCGGTGCAGGCGCAAATCGCCGCCATGCGCGCCGTCGTGACCCGCCTCATGAAGGAGGGAACGCCTGCTTTCGGCGCCACCGCGCCGCGCCTGCGCGACGCCATCGAGAGCCTCGACCGCGCCACGAGCCATCTCCTCAAGTCGATTTCGTCCAACGCTCCCTCCGAGGCGCTTGCAGGCGCCACGCCTTACCTGCGCCTCTTCGCGCTGGCGCAGGGCGGCGCGGCGCTCGCCGAAGGAGCGCTGGCGGCGAATGTGCTGATCGCGGGAGGCGACGGCGATCCCGCCCATGCGGCGCGCATCGCGCTATGCCGCTTCTTCGCGGAGAACATCGCGGTCGGCGCGAAGGGCCTGGAGGATACGGTCCTGAGCGGCGCGGGCTTCCTGCAGGACGCCAATCTGGCTCTGGCGAGCTGATCCCATGACGCTCAACGGCAAGACGCTCTTCATCACCGGCGCCTCCCGCGGCATCGGTCTCGCCATCGGCCTGCGCGCGGCCCAGGATGGCGCCAACGTGGTGATCGCGGCCAAGACCGCGGAGCCGCATCCGAAGCTGCCCGGCACGATCTACACCGCCGCGAAGGACATCGAGGCGGCGGGCGGAAAGGCGTTGCCGCTCGTGGTCGACGTGCGTGACGAGGAGGCCGTGAAGGGCGCCATGGCGAAGACCGTGGAGACCTTCGGCGGCATCGACATCGTGGTGAACAACGCCAGCGCCATCAGCCTGACGCCGACGCCGCAGACCGACATGAAGCGCTTCGACCTGATGCACCAGATCAACACGCGCGGCACCTACATGGTGTCGAAATACGCGATTCCCTCTCTGGAAAAGGCCGAGAACCCGCACATCCTCATGCTTTCAC
>Ga0247820_10000987_pt1 | contig 15963 bp, 30 predicted proteins | sample 13C_Glucose_Day1_2_FD_192480 | JGI IMG/M metagenome (GOLD analysis project Ga0247820, IMG submission 192480) | Soil microbial communities from agricultural site in Penn Yan, New York, United States - 13C_Glucose_Day14 | ecosystem: Environmental > Terrestrial > Soil > Agricultural land | place...
GCCGAGGCGATCCACCCCGCGAGCTTGAAGGGGTTCGTCGGCGCCCCGTACGGGCCCGTCCGGGGCTCAGCCGCGTAGCCCGCGTGCTGCGCGGTGAACGTCCGCCGCACCGACCCCCCGCCGCCGCCCGCGCTGCCGCCGGAGACGTCCCCGGCCGGGACGACGCCGGACCCCTGCAGCCTGATCACGCGGTCGATGTGCTTGGTGTCCAGCGGCCCCACGTTCACCTTGCTGCCGGAGGCCTGCACCACCTGACCGCCGCCCGCATAGATCGCCACATGGTTACCGGGCCCCGGGTTGTCGCCGCGCCGGTCGGTGTAGGTGAACGTGACCAGGTCGCCCACACCGATCTGAGACAGCGGGATGGACTGCCCCGCAGTCCGCATGGCCTGAGACGTGCGCGGCAGTCCCTTGATGCCGAACGCGCGGGACGCCCAGATGACCAGCCCCGAGCAGTCGAACCCGTTCGGACCGGTCGCGCCCCACACGTACGGCTTGCCGATCGCCGTCTTCGCCTTGGCGACCAGCTGTTCCCCGAGCGTCGCCATGGCTACTTGACCCGGACCTTTCCGCCCGACCAGATCATGTTCCCGTTCTTGTACTTGGGGTTCGTCCAGAAGTTCGGGTTCAGCTTCTTCAGCGACGACATGCTGATGCCGGCCTTCTTCGCGATGGCCGACAGCGTGTCGCCGCGCTTGATCGTCACGTACTTCTTCGGGTCCGGCTTCGGCTTGGTGGGCAGCGGCTTGACCGGAGGTTTCGGCTTCACCGGAGTCCACGGCGGCTTAGGCGCCGGAGGCGTCGGCTTCGGCGTCGTCGGCGTGCCCGGGACTACCCGGCCGTCGTCAATCTGGTCCTGCAGATCCTCGATGCGCTGCTGCAGGTCGTTGTACTGGTCGTAGGGGCCGGAGTCGTATCCGAGCATGATCTGATCGGAGCCGCCCCCGCCGCCGCCCCCGCTGCCCGACGTCCGGGCCATCAGGAACGCGACCAGCGCGGTACCGGCCGCCGCCGCGATGAGCAGGTTGCGGCGGCCGCCGGCGGCCGCCGACAGCTTCCCGGCCGGGCCCTTCCCGCCCGCGGGCGGGGGCACAGGGGTACTCACAGCCCCGCCCCCCTACGACGCGCGAGCCGCTCCGCGAAGATCTTCCGGGCCGGGTCGCCCATCGGGCCCTCGATCAGCCCCGTGTCGATGGTCGGGTATCCGCCGTCGCTGTACTGGACCGGGTTCGGTGCCAGGAACGCGGAGCCGGTGAACGCCTGCACGGGCGCGTGGTAGCCGGTGAACGTCCCCCCGTTGGGGTTGTCGTCCGCCGGGCGGTACGGGGCCGTGTAGGCGGACTGAGCCGTCCGCCACAGGAACGTGAACAGCGAGCCCGCCCGGCCGCGGAACGAGGGATCGCCCTCGAACTCCTCGATGGCGCGCGTGCGCCGGTTCGCCCACATCAGCGGCCCTGGAAGGCCTTGATGACCTTCACGCCGCCCGCGGCGCCTTCCTTCATCACGATGCCGGCCTTCGAGCCGTTGTAAACGACGAGGTACAGAGCGATCAGCCCTGCACCGTACTTGGCGAAGATGCGCATGGTAGGTGGCCTCTCAGGTGGCGACGGCCCGCGGCGGGGCCGGTCGCGTGTTCCAGTCGGCCGGCATGGTGGCCGACGTCGAGTCGTAGGGCACCCGGGGCGGTTCGCCCGGGGCAACCGTCTTCCGGCGCTCCCGCAGGTCCGGGATCGCTGCGACGGTGGGGGACATGAACCGGTAGACGCCGGAGCCGACAGCGGAGAGCACCCCGCCCGCGCGCTCCGCGCTGCGCGAGCTGGAGAGCACCGCTTGAAGGATCGTCAGCGTCAGCAGACCGGAGAAGATGCCACGGACGCTCATACGAGATCCAGCCGTCCCAGCGCGTCGCCGCCCAGCACCTGGACGATCACCCAGACGCCGACCGCGACCAGAAACAGGCCTCCCGGCTTCACTGCCCCTCCCTCAGATGATGTTGTCCCGCTCCTGGGGAGTGAGGTCCTCCCAGGGAACGGAATCGGGGTTGTCGTGCCGAGAGCCGCCGTTGTTCTCGCGCTCCAGGTCCTCGCCCTGGATCGGCTTGTTCAAGAACTTGGCCTTCAGCCAGCCCTTCGGGCCCTCCTTGCCGTAGCGGATGTACGACATGACCAGCGCGTGCACGACCAGGCCGAAGGCGAAGCCGCCCCAGTCCTTGACGTTGGTCGACCGCGGGGGAATGAACCGCGGCCCCGGCATGGAGCCGCCGCCCTTCCCCCCGCGGCCGCCGCCCTTGGCCCCCGCGCCCTTCCGGGCCGTTGCGGGTCGGGCGGCCCGGCCGCCGGAGGCCACCGGGGTAACCGGGGTCTCCGGCGCCGAGGTCTCGATGACCCCCGCGTCATACGCCGACTCGAGGTCGGCGCGGCCTCGAGTCGTCCCCGCGCGGTCGCCGCCGCTGCGGCCGGCCTCCCGCGCGGCCGCGCGCTGCCGGTCAAGGATCTTCCGGTCGTCCGCGTTGCTCTCGTCGAGTTCCAGGCCCGTCCTGCTGCTCTGGATCTTGGCCATCAGGTCTTCCCCAGCTCCAGGGAGCCCTTGGCTGGCCCCACGCGAACGCTGGTGCTGTAGCCCATGAGCCCGAACGTGGCCGCGGCGACGACCCCGAACCAGAACAGCGGGTTACGCGGGCTCCACGGCGGTTCCTTGACCGCGAGGGACGGGCCGGCCGAGGTGGCCGCCGCCGTCGCGTCCTTCGTCACCGTGGGCGCACCCGCGAGGGCGCCGCCGTACTTGGCCGCGTGGTTGGGCACCGCCCACGGCTGCTGTGAGCTGCCCATGACCTACGCCCCCGCTCCGGCCTGGAAGATGGTCTCCTGCACGTACTCCAGGCCCGGATTCGTGAGGGTGACGCCGGACTGCACGCCGACGACCAGCCGGAGTTCCGACGTGGTGCCCATGTCGACCGCGTCGCGGAACGCGTTCTCCGCGGCGAACTCGTGGGCGCCGAAGCCCCAGATGGCCGCGATGTCGCTGTTGTAGAACCGCTCGTTGACCAGGCGCATGACCTGGCCGTCCTGGTACTCGTCCGGGGTCTCGTTGCCCGCGTACCGCCAGGACTGCTTGGAGAAGTTCGTCTTCGTCATCGGAAGCGGCGCCTGCGGCGTCGCCCCGTTCCAGAGCTGGTAGGTCACCCGGAGCAGGGACTTGCCCGCGCCCTGGCCGACGAGACGGATCTCGTTCTCCGCGTTCGAGATCGAGGTGTGGCGGGACTGGATGAGCGAGTGGAACAGGGACAGGTCCGGGATGACGATCTGCCCGTCCGCACCGATCGGGATGGCGTACTTGGTGCTGTGCACCTCGAACACGCCCGTGTTGATGACCGCGGTGGCGCCGCCGGTCACCGCGAACAGGTTCGCGGACTGCTCCCAGTCGATCGTCAGCGTCAGGTCGGTGGACGACGTGGCGCAGAAGATCGCGCCGGACAGGTCCACCTGGTCCTCAGCGACGGGGACGTACCACTCCAGGTCGACGTCATAGGTGCCGGCCGTGAGCGTCGACGCCGAGCCGACACCCCACGACTCTGAGGCCTTCGCCAGCGTGCCCTGACGCCGGGTCGTGCCGCCAACCGTGTTCTCCACGCCGCGGTCCGTGAGGTCCTGGCGCACCTGGAACTCGCGCACCTTCAGCTTGAGGCCGGAGACGTTGATCAGGTTCGAGGCGCCGTTTGCGGTGAACCGCACCTGCCGGATGAGGTCGTACGGCCAACGGGCGGTCGACGCCGCGGTGCCGGACGGGGTCGTGATGACCAGCGAGCCGCGGAAGCGGATCGTCAGGCCGCCGAGGACGTCCGACTTCTTCAGCTCGACGACGTCCTGCCCGCCGAAACCGGCCCAGGTCGCCGCGCGCTCCAGCTGGAAATGCCGCCGGGTACGGGCGAAGAATTCCGTCGGCCGGACGCTTTCCGCGGGCACCGCAATGCCCTGCATGTAGCGCACGGGGCCCTGAGTCGAGACCTGCTGTGCCATCAGCCATTCCGCCTTACCGCGTAGTCGCGGAGTTCCTGCAGTCCCGGAATCGGGAGTCTGTCGGCCGCGAGATTGACCAGAACGAGAGAGAGGACCGAGGTACCGCCCACGGCGAGCCAGAAGGCCACCGGGCGGCCGCGCCGGGCCATTAGGCGCCCCGCCTCATGCCGCCGCCGCCCTTGACCTTGTCGTAGGCGATGACGACGCCGAGAGCGACCAGCGCCGTGACCACGATTCCGTTGATTCGCACGGGAACTCCCACTGTCGGGATAGGGGTTAGAAATCCCGAGCATGGCTGATACGTGCGGGCATGGAAAAGCCCCGCCGGAATAATCCGCGGGGCTATTTCTCAGGGGTTTCCCGCTTACCCGTCCAGCGGGTGTTGCCACCGCGCGGCGTAGTCGCGAACAAAGTCCTTCCACGGGATAGGCCGCTGCCCTGGATTGTCCGCCCAGAACCGCTCCAGGTCCTCACTGGCCCACTTGAACGGCGGCCGGTGTCCGGGCACCGCCGGATAGAAGGAAGCGTCGTTGACCGTGTCGGGCGCACCCTTCTTCCACATGTACCCGTTCGTCGCGTCCACCGCGGCCAGATAACGGGCATGCTGCGCTGCCTGCCACTCCTGCATCACCTGGTCGCGGGTCTCCTTCATGGCCTGCGAGTGCGGGCCCATGTAGGAGCCCCCGTTACGGCACAGGGTCTCCGACTCGCCCGACTCGATCGCCTGCCGCGAGCACCAGGCGCCGCACGCGTCGCGCTCGCGCCACGGGCCCCGGTACCACGACCAGCGCTCAGCGAGCCGGGACGGGTGCCAGTACGGCAGATCCTTGCTGTCAGCCACGACGCCACCTCACGTCAGCTCGAACGGCGGGAGGCGATACAGCTGGTGCTCGTGCGCCTCGTACATGGTCGACCAGTGCGCGCCGCGCCGGCGGGTCTCGCGGAGTACCTCGTCCAGCCGCGCGGGGTTGATCCCGATGGCGTCGGCCACGCGCTTACGGTCGTGCGGGGACGGGACGTCGAACATCGTCACCCTGTCCGCCTGCGCGAGACACAGCGTGTCTATGCCGATCGGGCGCGGGCAGCACAGGATCGCCGAGGCGTTGAAATGCCGGGACTGGTGCAGGAGCGTCCGGCCGTTCGGCCCCACCCGGTGCAGCGGGAAAGCCTCGCCGGCCTCGTCCACCCACATCACCACCTTGCGGTCCCGGGGGAACAGCGCGCACCCGATCGCCTTGTCAATGTCCTCCGCGAAGGAGTCGGCTGACGGGTCGGCGATCCACCGGTACACCTCCGGCACCCGCGGGTCCCGGCGCGGCGGCAACTCGGTGACCGGGCCCCGCAGCACGATCGCGCCGAGGTCCTCGCCCGGGTCGGCGTCGCCGTTGACGTCGATGACGAACCGGTCGGCGCCCGGCCACCCGCGGAAGTGCTCGCGAGCGGCCGCAGACTTCCCGGAGCCCTTCCGGCCGACGAACAACAAGATCTGGTTCTTCGTCGGGTCGATGGCCGGGTAGGGGTGCCCCTCGCTCACGGCGTCGGCCCGTCCTCCCCGGCCGGGCCGGTCCCCTGCGCGGTCTCCTGCAGCTGCAGCACGGTGCGCAGCTGCGCGCGGCGCTGCATGTTCTTCGCGCCGTAGCCGACCAGCGCGAGCCCCAGCGAGACGACGTCGATAAGGTCGCCGCCCTTCGCTTCGTCCGGCAAACGCCGGTACACGATGTTGGCGGCCGGCCGCGAGACGCCTTCGACGTCTTCGGCGTCGGGCACCCAGACGTCGTAGTCGCGCTCCTGCTGGGAGGCGACGAAAACCGCGAGGAGTCGGCACCCCGACTTGAAGCCCGCGGCGATGGCCGACCGGAGGCCGGCCTTGCTCAGCTTGAGGTCACCAGTCGAGCGGGTGTCGGAAGGCTGCGCGGGAGCGTCGGCGTACGGGGCTCCCGGCTCGCTGGTCGACGAGTCGGGAGTCCCCTCCGCCGGCCCCGTCATCGGGTCCGGCGCCGAGGTCGCCGGGGGCGACGACGGTATCGGCCCGAACAGCGGGCTGTTCGTCCTCGTCGGCAACGGCGGGGTCAGGCTCTCGGGGGAGCTGGGGCTCTCCGCGGTCACGTCCGCGCTTCGGCTGGGGGGCATCGAACTTCACTTCCTTCACAGTGTCTTTGTCGTCGTCCGCGGCCGGGGTTTCCGCGCTCTTGTCCTCCGGCGGCCGCGCGTCCTTCGGAATGCGCTTGGCGTAGACCGAGAGTTCGCACCCGTCGTGCGCGCACGTGCCGTGCCACGTCACCCGGCCGGGCGGACTCACGGTCTCCGTGACGTGCCCTTCCTTGCAGGTTCCGCGCACACGAACGGAACCGCCCTTTCGGCGTGTTGATGTGTCTGCCACAGGCGTATTCTGTTCCTGCTACCTACCAATACCGGAACGTATCGGGGGCACCTTCATGCCGGAAAAGCCGATCCAGGGGTACGGGCCCCGTCTCCAGGAAGCTGGGAAGTACGCCCAGGACTGCTACACCCGCTACAAGAACGCGCTGCAGGCGCGCAACGCTCTCGTGGTGGAGGCCGTCGACAACGGGTACACCGGCCATCAAGCGGCGCGGGACATCGGGGTGAAGCAGCCGCACATCATCCGCATACTGAGCGGCAGTCAGCCGGACGTGATCATTGACGTCCACTAAACGCGCAGCTTAACCGCACATTACCCGCGCGTATTGGGCCCGATACCCTTGGGGAATCGGGCCCTTACTCATGCGTATTGAAGCCCCGGAACTACCCCCACGTATCGACACAGGAGTTCAAGAGTGGCCGACAGCCTCCCCCGGGACGAACACGGACTCCAGCCGTGCGACTGGTGCGCCGGCCCCCTCGTGCAGCCGCCCACCGGCCGCCGGCGCCGCTACTGCAGCCGGACCCATCGGGAGTTGGCCTACCGGGAGCGGAAGACTCAGCGGCGCATCGGTGACGCCCTGGCCGCGGCCGCCGTTTCGTCAACCGACGGAACCAGCGGCCGCCGTTACGTCGGTTGACGAAACCGGGGGGTCACGCCGCGCTGCGGAAGCGCTGCATGGCCGTCTGCAGCTCTGTGGCGGGTCGGGAGTCCTTCGCTGCCCGGAGAGCCGCCCTGTACGCCTCGTGACGCTCCTGCGCCGTCTCCTGGCCCTTCTGGCGTCGCCGGTCCTCTGCAGCCTGCAGCTCTGCCCGCTCCTCCCACGCCGTCGGCTGGAAGACGACACGGCCGAGACGCTCCTCGCGGTCCTGGCGCTCGAACTCGCGGCGCCAGACGTCCGCGCGGGCCTGCAGCGTGGCGCGGTCCAGGCCGCGGAGTACCTCGTCCACGGTCGGCGCGGCGCCCTTCGGGAGCTTCTCCGGCTCCGTGACGTCGACACCCCAGATGAGCCCCCAGCTCTCCACCACCGACCGGATACCGGGAGTCGCCCACTTCTCCGCCGCGTGCAGCAGCTGCAGGCGGCGGCCGGGCACCTTGACGATGTGCCCGTACCACGTGCGGACGGGGAAGTGGGCGGCCGGAGTCTTGTCCTTCGTCTCGTCCGCGGCCACCTCGGCGTCCTGCCGGTTGTCCAGGTCGACCAGCTCAGCAAGCCGTTTCCGCAGACCGTTTGACCAGTAAAGGGCCCGGATGCCGGTAGCCGTCTCCTCGTACTCGCGCCACAGGTCGACGTCGTCCAGGTCCCCAGCCACCGCACCCCGGGCGATCTCCAGCGGCATCCGGTGCCCCTTGCGGCCGGCCTTGACGTCGCCGCGCACCATCTCTTGCGCGGCCGTCCAGTTCTTCCCGTCCTGGCCTTTCATCAGGTACTGCGCGATCTGCCCGGCCTCGCCGACTCCCGGCGCGTCCACCCGCACGGCGTGCGCCTGACTCGGCCGGTAGGCCCCGACCTTCTCCAGCGCGTCGGCCCACGCCCGGTAGATCAGCCGTTCCATGACGCGTACGCGCTGCTGGTCGGGGCGCTGCTCGAGGAACACGGCCACGTGGAAGTGCGTGTGCCAGCCGGACGCGCCGTGCGTCGTCTCCCAGGCCCGGACGTACCCGACCACACCCAGACCGCGTTTGATCTGCTTCGTCGTCTTCAACGCGTTCTGCCCGAAGGCCAGCTTCCATGCCTCGCGCTGGCGCTGGACCAGGAGCGAGAGCGACTGCCGTGCGTAGTGCCGCATGGTCAGCGTGACCAGCACCAGGCCCCGGGCCCGGCCGTTCTCGACGTCGACGGACTCCCACGCGTCGCCCGCGGAACTCAGCTCAGCCGCGCGGGCCCGGCGGACGCTCGGCATACAGGCCGGACACACGTGGACGCTTCCGCAGGTGGCGACACCCTCCCACCCGGCCGCGTTCGGCCCGGTTTTCAGCGTCACGGCACCCGCGACAGCCTTCCGGCCGCAGTCGCGGAAGCGCTGCAGCTTGCTCACGCGGTCCTGCAGAGCATCCCGGAGCCTGAACGCGTCGTCACGACCCTCGCGGCCGGTCAACTGCTCTCCGGGCTTCGTAAGAGCACCCCTTCTGACCTGCGGGACCGTAGTTTTCGCGGAAGTACCGAGGCGCTCGCCGGTGGGGGCGGGGGAGTGGGATGCAACCGCGGCAGCGGAGGGGGTCGCTCGAACACGCGTTCCCTCGACACGCGGCCGGTTTACACCCGGTCGCGTGGAGGTTCCGTGAGGCTGGGTTGCCTCACTCGCGTCTGCCGATACCCTAGGCAATTACGACCCCGAACTTTGGTAGGTGGCGGGTCTTACTGAGAGGGTCCGGCGTTGGTAGCGCCGGGCCCTCTGCTTTGCTCCGATCGTTGAAGACGGGATTAGGACCTTACCGCCGGTCTACGGCGAGGGGGCCCCGCTCCGCGTTCCAGGCCGCCGCATTCAACTCCCTCAGGTACAGGCCGTCCAGGCACCGCGGCGGCCGCGCGGGCTCGCAGTCCGGGCAGACGATCGCGTGCTCCTTCAGCTCGCTCATGCACTCCGCCGAGGTCCGGCCGCGGGGGATGCTCACCCGTCGTATGAGGTGGCGGATCACGTCGTTCAGGCTCACGTCCGTCAGGCCGGCCTCAACCGCGGCCGCCTGGATCCGCTCGACTTCCGCCCGCTCGGCCTCCGCCATACGCAGCGGGAAACCCTTCAACGGGACTCGACCCTTGATCGCCATGGCCTACTGATATCACGTCAGGGGGTCCGTTGCCTACGTGCGGGTGGTCCCTGATATCGCGTCACGCGACCAGCGCAGACAGGCAGATGCCCCCCGGGCACAGTTCCGGGGGGCATCTTCGGGGTGGCAGGAGACTACCGCTAGTTGTAGAAGCGGTGGCCCCGATCGAACGGCGAGACCTGCGGCGGCCGGGGGCGCCAACCCTTCGGCGGCGTCCCCTCGCCGTTGCCCTCCCACTGCGACCAGGTCCGGTAGCACTGGTCCAGCCAGGCCTCCGCCAAACCCCGCGTTTTCCACTTGAGCGGCTGGACCCGGCCGTTCTCGTCCGGCAGTCCACAGAAGTCGTAGCGCTCACGGTCGAGAATCACGAACCCGTCCGCGGACGGGGTGATCGTCACCCGGTACCGGTCCATGGTCAACCCTCCCTGACGACCCTGAGTCGCATCGTCTGATGGTCACTGTGAACCCCGACGAGCGCGTACCACTCCCCGCGCTCCTGCAGCGCGTTCTTCGCCTCGTCGCCGGTCCAGGCCGCGTTGACCTTCTGCGCGTCCTCCGCGAGCCCCTCCGGGTCGTCCGCGAGCCACCCGGACACCAGGTGCGCCACCGTGGCGCGCACCTCCGGGAGCGTCCCGCGTACCGCTATGGCGTCGTTGACCGTGAGCCGGTACGGCATCGGCACCAGCAGCTGTTCGCCCGTCATCAATCGGCCTTTCGGTTCAGCTGGATCACGATGTTCTCTGCCAGATCGTCAGAGTCGACGTCTCCCGGGTCGTCCAACTGGTCGAGATAGGAGGCGATCACTTCCGCGATCCGCTCCTGTACCTCGATGTAGTCCACCGGTGCCCCCTAGAACGGCGGCTCATCGGCGGCCCGGCTCCCGGCCGGCCACGCGCCCGGCGCCCCGGCGGCCGCGGCGGCCGGTCGCTCCTTGGACGCGGTCGCCCACGGGTCATCCGGCGCAGCCCCACGCGCGCTCGCGGTCTTGGTCACCTTCGCCACGGCGAACGTCAGCTCGGCCCCGACAGCCTGCGCGTTGACGCCCCAGGCGTTCCGCTTCTCCTGCGTCTTCTCGTCGGTCCAGTGGTCTTGGCGCAGTTCCCCGGTGACCACCACCCGCGCACCCTTGGACAGCGACGCCGCTACGTTCTCCGCGAGCTTGTTCCACGCGGTGACGCGGTGGAAGTCGGTCCCCGCGTCCTTCCACTCGTTCGCCTGCCGGTCGAACGCCCGGCGGTTCACCGCAACGGAGAACTTGACGACGGCCGCGCCGGACGCGGTGAACCGCAGCTCCGGCTCATCGGTCAGATTCCCGACGATCGTGATGGGGGTGCTCATGTGTTCCGTCCTCGCTCTTGGTAGGTGGCGTCAGAGTGCAGAGCGGTCTTCCGTTCCGCTCCACGTGCACAGTCCGGCCCTGCTGTACGGCGTCCAGCACCGCACCCAGGTTCCGCCGGAAGTGCGTAGCGGTAATGGTCTGCTCTGGCATGCCCGGGACCGTACCGCGAGACTGCGCACTCTGCATAGAGTGCGCACCCGTTCGAGAGCGGCAACGGTGGGCGGTTTACATGGCGGGCCGGACGCCGTCCGCGGGTCTCGCCGTTGTGCGCGTCGTCCAGGCCGGCGGGAAGGGGAGGGGGGCCCGGAGCGGTGAGCGGCCGTCTGCCGGGCCGGTACCGGGGCCGGGCGCCGTACCGCCCCCGTCACGGGGCGCGGCCGCGTGAGCGGAACTGGCGGCCCGTCCGGGGCCGATGGGGGGCAGCAGCTGCCGCGCGGTGGCGCGGGCCGGTGTGGTCGCTCCGCGTCGGCGCGGGTCTCGTCGTGGCGCGGCCCCCGTCGCAAGACACGACGGGGGCCCATGTGGCGCCTGGTAGGTGGCGGTTCACCGAGTGTAAGGACCGTCCCTACTGAACGCCATAGGCGAGCTTCATCAGAGCCGCCCAGCCCTTCGGCCCGATGCCCGTGTCGTAGGTGACGCCGCGCGAGTTGAAGCCCTTCGCCTTGTTGAACGCGGCGACGGACGCTTCCGTCCGGGGCCCGTAGTGGTCCGACTCCACCACCGAGGCCGCCATGAACCCCGCCCGCTTCAACGCCTGCTGCAGCGGCCGCGCCGAAGGCCTCGTGCTGCCCGGCCGAATGCCCGCCGGGTACGGCCGCGCCGTCGGCTTCGGCTTCGGCTTCGGCTTCGGCTTCGCGGCCGGCGGCTTCGGCTTCGCGGTCGACCGCGGGAAAACCGGCCACGTGCCCGGGTCCTGGTGGTCGTTCTCCGGGACCTGAGAGTGCCCGTACCAACCGCCCTTCGCGCGCCAGACGGACTCCGACCGGTTCGAGTCGAACGAGGTCGGGCGGCCCATCGGCCAGGAGTTCGGCACCCCCCACGACTTGATCCACGCGTGCAGCTCCCGCCACCCCTTCAACGGGGTGTCCGTCAGCTTCTCATACGCGCGGCCGTCGTAGATGGTCCAGGGGAAGAACACCGCCTCCACCTGGATCACGACCTTCCCCGCGCGGTTCGTGCGGGTCCCGCCGGCCTTGTCCGCGACGCTCTTGGAACGGCTGTTGGCCGGGTAGAACTGCGCGAGCTGCCCGGTGAACGGGTCCCACAGGATGTGCGGCGCGCTCCCGCGGCCGGCCCCGGTGAAGTACGACAGCAGCCGCCCGAAGCTGACGTGTGGCTGCGGCTTCGCCCGGGTCGCGTTGCGGTCCCACGTGATGTGCGCGATCGCCTTCGCGGGTCCCCCGTCGGTCGGCGCGTGGTCGCCCAGGTCGTAGTGTTCGGCATCCGGCAGCCAGAGTTCCGGCACGGCATCCCCTGAAAGTGGTAGGTGGCGGACGATGTGTCATCGTGCCCCCAGGGGTGCCAATACCGGAACGTATCGCGCCTCTACTGGACCGGGACGAGATCGGTCACGCGCTGGTTGCAGCGGACACAGATCACCGTCGCCACAGGCGGATCACCCACCGGGTAGACGTCCAGGACGAAGGTCTCCCCCTCGACCGGGCACCCCTCCGTCCGGCACGTCACCGCCGTCTTCACCGGCTCTACTTCTTCCATGCTGATCACTCCCCGAAGAGGACGTATTCCACGCTGGTCGCTGTCGTGCTGGTACGGGTGAGCCAGATCGTCACCCCGTCCCGGGACGGGTTGGTGCAGCCGACCCCGGTCACCGCCGTGCCCGGGAGCGTCGTCACCGCGGTGGCAACCGCCCGCACCGCCCCGGTCCCGCTCATGCCGAGGCCGGACAGCGTCGCCGGGGTCGGCGTGTTCGCCGCGGAGGGCGTGATCGTCACCCGGCCGGTACGGATGTTGTCCGCGAACATCGACCCGACGCAGTACACCTGATCGGTGTCGAACGTGGCCGAGGTCTCCCCGAACGCCTTCTGGAACGTCACCCCGTAGTCGACGCCGTCCCCGTTCGGGCCGACCAGCTGCAGCGTGCCGTCTGCCGCGTCCACCCGGATCGCGCCCGGAGCCTGCAGCGGATCGGCCGGGTAGAAGTACAGGTTCCCGTCCGGGTCCAGCTGAATGCGGCGGCCCGATGCCGCGGTACGGATCGTCGTGCCCGTGATGGTCTGGCCGTCGATGGCGCCGGCCTCGACCGCCTCCGCCGTGACCACCCCCGTGTAGACCGCGTCCACCGACACCCGGTCCACCTCGATCACCGACCCGGTCACCGCCGGGTTCGGGTAGTCCAGCCGCACATACGGCGCGACGAAGCGGACGTTCGTGTGCAGCGTCAGGGGACTGGTCATCTTCGGGTTCGGGCCGAACGGGGCCGACCCCGACGCCACCCGCCCGCGGACGTAGCCCGTGTACGTCACCCAGCCGGAGGCCGCCGGGACCTTCTGCGCGTAGGCGCACGCGTAGGCCTGGTTGCCTATCTCCACGATGCCGTTGCGGCTCACGGTCGTGACGCCGTCCGCGGCGAACCCGTACAACCCCAGGTAGACCGTCGGGACCGCCGAGCCTTCCGTGCGCGTACGCACCCGGACCGACACCCGGTAGAGCACCTCCGGGTCGTGGGGGATGCGCACCCGGCTCCGCAGGTTCGTCTCTCCCGTGGCCTGCAACACCGTGCCGCCGGTCGTCGCGTCCGTGGACACCACGACGCCCCAGCTTCCCGGGCTGGAGATCCGTTCCCACAGACTCGCGTCGTCCATGACGTCCAGGTAGCGCACCGCGGCCGCCGAGGACAACGGCCCCTTCAAGTGCGGGAACGTGATCGCCCCGTCAACGATCTGCGCGCCGGTCAGCTGCCCCGTGATGCGGGATGCCGGCAGGCTCCGGACCGGGTTACGGAAGGCCATCAGATGGACCCCCGCATCACAGTCCACTGCACGTAGGCCCGGCCGATCGCCCCGTTCGGCATGTCCTTCCACACCACGAGAATGTCCGTGCCGCCCTCCATCTGCAGCGGGCTGTTCTGGTCGGCCACGTCGTAATGACCGGTCTGCGTCCCCATGACGTCGAACTCCTCCGTGTTCTGGCACAGGTAGGCGCGCACGTCCTGTGTCGTCAGGTCCGGGGTCGCGGACACCCGCACCCAGTCGACCAGCCACAGTTCGTCTTGGGGGACGGTGGCGACCCGGACGGACGCCGTCCCGCCGGAGGCCGCCGGGGTCTGCACCCACTTGCGGCCGAAGTCGGCGATGCTCCAGGCCGAGGCCGGCCCCATCTGCGCGGGCAGTCTCATGTCACGCCCCCGGCAGGAACTTGGTCAGGAACGGCCGCCGGCGGCCGCGCCGCTCGTAGGCGTCCCACAGGCAGAGCGCGCCGAGGATGATCCCGCCGTACCCCAGGATCAGAGCGCAGTTCTGCGGCAGGACAGGCTTCGCGGCCATCACACCCCCCGGGTGAGCCGGGGGACCGTGACGCCCGCGGCGCCGCCCACCGCGGTCGCGGTCATGGTCTCCATCAGGGGGTGGATGTCCTGCCCGGCCAGCAGCAGGACGAAGTCGCCCACCACGCACAGGATCGCCAGAGTGGCGAGGAAGTACTCACGCACGAGAGATCTCCTTCTCCGTAGGGAAGACGGCCGCCTCGACCCGGGACAGCCGTAGTTCGTGGTCGCCGTGCCGCTGTACCAGCTCGACGAGTTGCTCCGCGAGCTCGACGACGCGCGGCTGCAGCGCGAGGAGCTCGCGCGCCACGCGGACGAAGTCGACGACGGCCCGGACCAGCCGCCGCAGCGTGGCCCAGATGATGCCCAGCGCCGAGATCGCGGCGCCGCCGGCCACGACCCAGTTGACGGCCGCCGTGCTCACTCGACACCGCCCAGGTACACGGCGCCCTCGACGGACACCGACAGCCCCGTCCCCTCGATCACCTCGACGAACAGGCCGTGCTGGAAGGAGACGCCGCCGGGCGCCATCCACTGTGTCTCGCTCGCGCCCTGGCCCAGATTGATGCAGGCGACCAGCGCCCCCTCGTTGTCCCGGCCGTCCCACAGCCGGACCACCGCCGGATTGGCGCCGGTCGACTCCCGCAGCGACCAGCCGACCAGCCGCCCGGCCGACGTGCTGGCCAGGTTCTGCGCGCCGCCGGCGATGCCCACCTGTACCGGCCGGGCGGCCCGCAGCAGCACGCCGCCGAGGCTCTCCGCCAGATTGGTCTGCATCTGCGAGACCCACCGGACGAAGTCGACTTCCTCCGGGACCTTCTCCTGTGTCGGCACGGTGGCCATGGCCGAGTTGAGACCCATCACGAGACGGCCCCTTTCGCTGCAGTGGCGGCCGCGGCCGCCGGATGGACTGCGGCGGCCGCTCCGGCCGCCTTCTTCACGCTGGGGGACACCGCCGCCGTCAGGCCGACGACGACCAGGCCGAGGCCGCCGAGGACGAACAGGCCCGCGAGCACCGCGGTGGCCACGCCGTCCCACGGCATCGAGCCGCCGCCGAACACGCCGCCGTCCGATGCCTGCTCGACCCCGCCCGGCGCGGCCGCGCCCTCCGTCCCGGCCGAGGCGATCCACCCCGCGAGCTTGAAGGGGTTCGTCGGCGCCCCGTACGGGCCCGTCCGGGGCTCAGCCGCGTAGCCCGCGTGCTGCGCGGTGAACACGCCCTTCCCGATCGTCGGGAGCGCCGGACTACCGCCGGAGCCGCCCCCGCCCGTGAGGAGATCCCCGACCTTCCCGAGAGCCTTCCCGACCTTCTCCACGTACTGGCGGACGGTGTTGCCGCCGTCGCTGGCGGACGAGTTGTAGTTCGGCTGGCCGGAGAACCACACCGCGGCCGCCGCCTGCCAGCTGCCGTGTTTCTTCATGTAGCTGCCGAGCTTGGCCCGAGCTACGGCGTCTTGCGCGCTGGGGGAGTTGCGGAACTCCGCCTGCGTCATCGCGCGGCCCAGCACCTCCTTGGTCCATGGCCCGATGTTGAACGGCATCACCTGATAGGCGCCGGTCGCGCCGATGCTGTTGACCGTCCGATACGGGTCCTTCTGGCCGCCGGTCTCGATGGACCGGATAGCCGCCATCAGCTGTTCGATGGATACGGCCATGGCTCAGCCCTCCGCCGGCCTGATGGCCAGACGGCCGCCGACGACGACGAGCACCAGGCCGCCGAGGACGAACAGCGACGCCAGCAACACCGTGCCGACGCCGTCCCACGGCATGGAGCCGCCGAACCCGCCGGAGCCGTCCGAGGCCTGGACGACGCCGCCCGGCGCCGCCGCCTGCTCGCTCCCGGCCGAGGCGATCCACCCCGCGAGCTTGAAGGGGTTCGTCGGCGCCCCGTACGGGCCCGTCCGGGGCTCAGCCGCGTAGCCCGCGTGCTGCGCGGTGAACGTCCGCCGCACCGACC
>Ga0247820_10000988_pt1 | contig 15946 bp, 10 predicted proteins | sample 13C_Glucose_Day1_2_FD_192480 | JGI IMG/M metagenome (GOLD analysis project Ga0247820, IMG submission 192480) | Soil microbial communities from agricultural site in Penn Yan, New York, United States - 13C_Glucose_Day14 | ecosystem: Environmental > Terrestrial > Soil > Agricultural land | place...
CGTGCATGGGCGGCATGGCGAAGCGCAGCTTGTCGGTGGGCAGCGGCAGGGGCGGCGTGGGCCCGTGCATGAGTCCTCCCGCGGGGGGTGTGCGTACGGGGCGGAAGTTACCGGCGGGCCGCCCCGTGCGACAGCTCTCTTCCGTAAAGATGCGGGTACGGCGCGCTGCTCCATCCGGAGGACGGCGCGGATACCCGACACATGATGTCCGGTTTCCCCGCCAGACTCGGCCCATGGACACGAACTGGGGGGCGTTCACCGCCGCCGAACCCGAGCTGGCGAAGACCGTGGAGGAGCGCTTCGCCGCGTACACCCACCACGTTCTCGCGACCCTGCGCAGGGACGGCTCCCCGCGCACCACCGGCCTGGAGGTCCGCTTCGCCGGCGGGGAGCTCTGGCTCGGCATGATGCCGGACTCGCTGAAGGCCGCCGACCTGCGCCGCGACCCGCGTTTCGCGCTCCAGGCGAACCCGGGCGAGGGCACCACCATGGGCGGCGGCGACGTCCGGATCTGCGGCCGGGCGGTCGAGATCGCCGACGAGGACGCGGAGGCCAGGGCCGGGTACGCCGAAGAGGTGGAACCGCCGGAGCCGTTCCACCTCTTCCGCACCGAGCTGACGGAGGTCGTCCGGACCTGTGTCGAGGACGAGAAGTACCTCGTCGTCCAGGTCTGGAAGCCCGGGGAGCCGGTGCGCACCCTCAAAAGGACCTGATGCCCGGGAGGGTCACTCCCACTCGATGGTGCCCGGCGGCTTGGAGGTCACGTCGAGCACGACCCGGTTGACGTCCCGCACCTCGTTGGTGATCCGGGTCGAGATCTTCGCCAGGACGTCGTACGGCAGCCGCGACCAGTCGGCGGTCATGGCGTCCTCGCTGGAGACCGGGCGCAGCACGATCGGGTGACCGTAGGTGCGGCCGTCTCCCTGGACGCCCACCGAGCGCACGTCCGCCAGCAGGACGACCGGGCACTGCCAGATGTCCCGGTCGAGACCGGCCGCGGTCAGCTCCTCGCGGGCGATGGCGTCGGCCTCGCGGAGCAGGTCGAGCCGCTCCTTGGTGACCTCGCCGACGATCCGGATGCCCAGGCCGGGGCCGGGGAACGGCTGGCGCTGGACGATCTCGTCGGGCAGGCCGAGCTCCTGGCCGACCATCCGGACCTCGTCCTTGAACAGCTTGCGCAGCGGCTCGATCAGCTTGAACTCGAGGTCCTCGGGCAGGCCGCCCACGTTGTGGTGGGACTTGATGTTGGCGGTGCCGGTGCCGCCGCCGGACTCGACCACGTCGGGGTACAGGGTCCCCTGGACCAGGAACTCGACCTCCGGGCCGGAGTCCGCGATGATCTCGGCCTGGGCCTGCTCGAAGACCCGGATGAACTCCCGGCCGATGATCTTCCGCTTCTCCTCGGGGTCGGAGACGCCCTTGAGCGCGTCGAGGAAGCGCTCCTGCGCGTCCACGACCTTCAGCTGCACGCCGGTCGCGGCCACGAAGTCCTTCTCGACCTGCTCGGTCTCGCCCTTGCGCATCAGGCCGTGGTCGACGTAGACGCAGGTGAGCTGGGAGCCGACGGCCTTCTGGACGAGGGCGGCGGCGACCGCGGAGTCGACCCCGCCGGACAGGCCGCAGATCGCCCGCTTGTCGCCGACCAGCTCGCGGATGGCGGTGACCTGCTCCTCGATGACGCTGCCGGTGGTCCAGTCGGGGCTCAGGCCCGCGCCCCGGTACAGGAAGTGCTCCAGCACCTGCTGCCCGTGCGTGGAGTGCATCACCTCGGGGTGGTACTGGACGCCGTAGAGCTTCTTGTCGTCGTTCTCGAACGCGGCGACCGGGACGACGTCCGTCGAGGCGGTGACGGTGAAGCCCTCGGGGGCCGCGGAGCACGCGTCGCCGTGCGACATCCAGACGGCCTGCTCGTCCGGGGTGCCCTCGAAGAGGGTGGAGGACGAACGGGAGACGTGCAGGTCAGTACGGCCGTACTCGCGGGCGCCGGTGTTGTCCACCTGGCCGCCCAGGCTCTGCGCCATGAGCTGGAAGCCGTAGCACATGCCGAAGACGGGGACGCCGGCCTCGAAGAGCGCGCGGTCGAGGCGGGGGGCGCCCTCCTCGTACACGGACGAGGGGCCGCCGGAGAGGATGATCGCCGCCGGGTTCTTGGCGAGCATGTCCGCGACCGGCATGGTGCTCGGCACGATCTCGCTGTAGACCCGCGCCTCGCGGACGCGACGGGCGATGAGCTGGGCGTACTGCGCGCCGAAGTCGACGACCAGAACGGTGTCGGGCGCGTTGGCAGCGGGAGACGCTGATGACACGAGGTGCCTTCCGGCGGTGGGGCGGGGGTCTTGTGCCTCCCGATTCTACCGAGGTGGCGGCGGGACACGTCCCGGACCGTGGCGGGGACGGGAACCGGAGCGGCCGGAGACCGCTGTCTCACCATGCGAACACGGTGGGAACGGCGCCGCGGGCCGGGCATACTTGCCCCCATGCTCACGCACCCGACCTTCCTGTTTACCTATGGCGACCGGCCCGCCGGCTGCCATGGTCGTGCCGCTTGAGCAACTGACGAGCGACTTCCCAGGCGCCCCGGGCCGACAAGGTCCGGGGCGCCTGGCGTTTTCCTCCCGGACCGTGCCGCTCCGGGGCCCCGCACCCACCCACCGAGGAGCCCCGACATGACCGCGACCACGACGGAGTCGACCGAGAAGACCGGCGCCCGCACCAGCGAGGCCGCCGAGCTGATCACCGGCGCCCGCGAGCGGATCGACGCGCTCGACGACCGGATCATCGGTCTGATGCAGGAACGGATGGCCGTGTCGGCCGTGATCCAGAAGGAACGGATCGCCTCCGGCGGCCGGCGTGTGAACCTCTCCCGCGAGATGGAGGTCCTCGCCCACTACCGGGACGCGCTGGGCAAGCCGGGCACCACGCTCGCGATGACCCTGCTGGAGCTGTGCCGCGGCAAGATCTGAGCCGCGTTCCCGGCACGGACGGCGCGGTACGGGTGTGCGCGGCACGGCCGTACCGCGCCGCACTCACCCGTACGGCGCGTGACCGGCACGCGGCCGCTTCGTTGGTACCGGTGTCCGCGCCGGCCAGGGGCGGCACGGAGAACCACGCGTGGCTCACCGGGGCGATGAGACGTGCGGATCACGCCGTACGTCGTGGGACCTCGCCCCGGACGAGTGACCGGGCGGCAGGGGACAGCAGCCCGGTCACCCCAGAGAACGGCCGGTCCCGGGGACGCCCGGGACCGGCCGGCGGGACCGGCCCGGGACCGTGCGTACCGGGTACGCCCCCTCAGGTGCGGGTGGCGAGGCCGCACTCCTCCTCGCCCGCGTCGGCCTTCAGCTCCTTGCTGCGGTCGTAGGGATCGCGGGCCTTCCCGGACGGCTCGGGCGAGGTCCCCCGGCCGCTGAGGAACTGCGGACGGATCACCCCGTCGCCCTGACGGCAGTCGTCGTTGGCTATGTCGCTGTAGGACCCGGCGACCCAGATGTGTCCGTCGGTGGCCCGGAACCTGGCGGCGTGCACGACCCGCACCTCCACCGACCGGCGCACGACGGCACGGCTCACCTCGTCGCCGCCGCCGACGCGGGCCATCGGGTACACGAAGGTGTAGTCGGCCTTGATCATCGCCTTCCCGGGCGACTCGTCCAGGGCCTCGACCGTCGTATGCCCGCGGATCCGCACGTCGCCCACCAGTTCGACCTCCGCGGGATCGAACCGGGTGAACGTCCACACCGGGTCGTTCTTCTCGGTGGGTTCGCGCAGCGCGGCCCGCAGTTCGGAGAGGTAGTCCGCCTCCAGCGGGTCCACCAGACCCAGCGCCTTCCGCGGCTCGCCGCCCTCCAGCACCGCGCGGTCGAGGTTGGCGGCGACCAGGAACCGCTTGGTCCCCTTCAGCGCGTCCTCGATCCGGGCGGCCGGAACCCCGTTGACGGCCTTCGCCCCGGGCAGCCGGATGGCGTCCGCCCCCGATTCCCACCGTGCGGCCGGCGAGCCGGCGAATGGTTTCTCCCGCGTGGCGACGCCGGCCGGGGCGGCGGAGGGCGCGGCGCTGGGACGCGCGGTCTCGGGGGCGAGCGGCGGCGCGGACGCCTGGGCATCGCCGGCCGTGCCGGACCCCTCGCCCAGGCCGCCGGGCAGCCAGGACAGCGCGGCGGACGGATTGACCGCGACCAGGGCCAGCGCCGCGGCCGCCACCACCCCCACCGCGCTCCAGACCTTGCGCCGGCGCGACGTGCGGCCGTCCCTCTCCTGCCACGCCGGCCCGGTGCGCCAGCCCTCGGGCCGGGCGGGCCGGACGGGCGGCCGCTTCCCGCCCCACCGCCGCTTCCCGCCGCCGGCCCTCGCGGCCTGCGCCTCGTCCATGGCCCGCAGCCGCTCGGTCACCATGCGGGCCCGCGCGGACGGCTCCTTGGGCGCGGAGGCGCGGATGTCGCGCTCACTGTCCTGGACGAACTTCTCCCAGACGTCGTCCGGAAGGGACGTGTCCTGCGGTCTGTGCTCTTCGGACGGCTGCTGGGCCACTGTCTCGCGGACTTTCTCTCGTCGGACGGTCGGGGGAGGCGGCCGAGAGTATGCCAGCGATGATCATCGGCCACTTGTGATCCACCTCACATAAGAATTCCGTGAAGGCCAGGACAACCATCCATGGGCGTCGTTGATCGAACTCACTGAATGCACACGGACCACATCCGTAGCGCCCCACACGGAGGCGCCTCCCACTTCGTGCCGCGCCCGCGCGGCACACCGGACCACCCGAGGTCTTCATGAAGCTTCGCCGCGCCATGGCCGTGGCGGCCGCGACGGCCGTCATAGCGCCGCTGGCCCTGCTCTCGGCCCCGGCAGCGTTCGCGGAAGAGACGCCGACGACGCAGAGCAGCCCCACGTCCGGCGAGAGCACTCCGAGCCAGGAGAGCTCTCCCTCCTCGGAGGCCGGCTCGCCGACCGACGCCGAGAGCACCCCCGCAGAGCAGAGCCCGAGCACCCCGGCCGGCGAGACCCCGAGCACCCCGGCCGAGGAGGAGACCCCCTCGGCCGACGAGACCACACCGGGCACGGAGACCACCTCCCCGGCCGCCTCTCCCTCGCCGAGCGCCGGCGAGAGCGCTCCGGCCGAGGACGACGACGTCGAGCTGTGCGTCGACGAGGACGGCAACGACACGGCCGAGCTCAGCGCCGACCTGCGCAGCGGTCTGTCGGGCCTGCCCGAGACGATCGTGGCCGGCAGCGGCTGGACGGCGTTCTCGTTCAACGTGTCCAACCGCGGCGACGACGAGATCAAGGACATCAAGCCGCTGATCGGCGTCGCGGCCCTGGGCTGGGACGAGGACGACCCGCAGGACTACTCGGGCCACATCACGGTCCAGGTCTTCAACACGGCCACCGGCAAGTGGGACACGCTGGCGGGCGCCGCCGGTGAGGGCGGCACGTTCGCCGCGTTCTCGCTCGGCGCCGGCCAGTCGGTCTCGTACAAGCTGCGGCTGAGCGTCGACGGCAAGGTGCCCGACTCGCTCGGCATCACCGGCGGCTTCGCCGAGTACGCGGACGACGAGGGCTGCTGGGTCGCCGACGACTCCGAAGGCTGGATCTACTTCTTCGACATCCTGGCCGCCGGTTCGGACGGCGGTAAGCCGAACGACGCGAAGCCGCAGACCGGCGGCATGGCGGACCTCGACCAGGTGAGCGACGTCAAGGTCACCGGGAGCCTCGCCGAGACCGGTTCGAGCTCAGCTCTTCCGATGATCGGTCTGATTGGCGGTGCCGCCGTCGTGGCCGGTGCCGGTGCGGTGTTCGTGGTGCGCCGGCGCAAGGCCGGCACAGAGGCGTAACGGCGTCCGGCCGCGCCGCGCGCGGCCGGACCCGGGACAAGGGAAAAGGACCTGAGCTCGGAGGGGGGCACAGGTCCTTTTCCCTTGCCCTTTTCCGCTTCCCCTGTCCTGTCCTCCTTGTCCCGTCCCCGCCTTGTCAGTTCTTCTTCGGGGGCACCGTGGGCATGCCCAGGAAGGGCAGCTTCAGCGCGCCGAACGCGTCCGCCGGGACCGCGGGGGACTTCGGCTCGACCGCGTCCAGGCGCCGGTAGGCCTCTCCCTGGCGCGGGCGCGGATCGGCGTCCCCCTTGTTGGGCCAGTACGACATCGCGCGCTCGGCCTGTGCCGTGATGGTCAGGGAGGGGTTCACCCCCAGGTTCGCCGAGACCGCGGCCCCGTCCACGACGGAGACACCGGGATGGCCGTAGAGGCGGTGGTACGGGTCGATCACACCGGTCTCGCGGGAGGCGCCGATCGCGCAGCCGCCCAGGAAGTGGGCGGTCAGCGGCATCCCCGTCAGCTCGCCCACGTTGGAGCCGGCGAAGCCGTTGATCTCGGCCGCCAGCGCCGAGGCGCCGTCCGTGGCGGCCTTGATCTGCTTGGGGTTGGGGGCGCCGTGGCCCTGCCGGGCGGTGAGCAGCCCGCGGCCGGCCCCGGACGGCTTGAGGTACGTCGTCAGGGAGTTGTCCAGCGACTGCATCACCAGGCCGATGATGGTCCGCTCCGACCAGCGCCGGTTGGACAGGGAGCGGAGCATCATCACGGGGTGCCGCACCGCGTTGCCCAGCCAGCCCAGCACCCGGGTGGCGCCCGAGCCGCCGCCCGCGTAGGGCACCTGGAGGATGGACAGTCCGCCCATCGAGTTGGAGCCGCGGCCGTAGCGGACCGGCTCGATGTGGGTGTTCTCGTCGGGGTGGATCGAGGACGTGATGGCCACACCGCGGGTGAAGTCGGCCCTGGGCGAGCCGGTGGCCTTGCGGTAGCGGCGGTTGTCGGTCTGCGCGCCCACCAGCGCCTCGGAGTTGGTGCGGGTCAGCTCGCCCAGCTTCTCGGACAGGTACGGCAGCTGGCCGCCCGCCTTCATGCGGTGCAGCAGCGTCTGGGTGCCGTAGGTGCCGGCGGCCAGCACGACCCGGCGGGCGCGGAAGGTGCGGCCCTTCCCCTTGCGGCGGTCGCCGGTCGGGAGCGTGGCGACCGCGAACCCGCCCCGCGAGTCCTCCGTGAGGGAGACGGCCGTCGTCATGGGGTGCACCACGGCGCCCGCCTTCTCGGCGAGGTGGAGGTAGTTCTCGTTGAGGGTGTTCTTCGCGCCGTGCCGGCAGCCGGTCATGCACTCGCCGCACTCGGAACAGGCCCGGCGGGACGGACCCGCCCCGCCGAAGTAGGGGTCGGGCACCTCCTGCCCCGGCTTCGCCTTCGCCTTCCCGTCGGCGTCCTCGCCGTCGCCGAAGAAGACGCCGACCGGGGCCATGTGGAAGGTGTCGCCCACGCCCATCCGCTCGGCCGCCGCCTTCAGATGCACGTCCGACGGTGTCATCGTCGGGTTGAGCCGTACGCCGAGCATGCGCTTCGCCTGGTCGTAGTACGGGCCCAGCTCCTCCTGCCAGTCGGTGATGTGCCCCCACTGCGGGTCCTCGAAGAACGGCTTGGGCGGCACGTAGAGGGTGTTGGCGTAGTTCAGCGAACCGCCGCCGACGCCCGCGCCGGCCAGCACCATGACGTTGCCCAGCAGGTGGATGCGCTGGATGCCGTACATGCCGAGCTTCGGCGCCCAGAGGTAGTTCTTCAGGTCCCAGGAGTTCCTGGGCAGGGTCTCGCGGGTGAAGCGGCGGCCGGCTTCGAGGACGCCGACGGTGTATCCCTTCTCCGTCAGGCGGAGGGCGGACACGGAGCCGCCGAAGCCGGAGCCGACGACGAGGACGTCGTAGTCGTAGGCGTCTTCAGGCACGGGTGTCTCCTCGTTGAGTTTCACGTGCGGGTTGTCTGCGGTGGAGCGCGCTCGCGCGGGTCGGCTACCGGAACCGGAACGTCTTCATGAGGCGGAGACTGCGGCTCATGAAGGCCGCGTACTTCTCGTCGTCCATGCCCAGCGACGGGGCCATCGGCAGCAGGCGCTGGTGGGCGACCGTCTGGGCCTCGGTGTACTTGAGGATGCCCTCGGAGCCGTGCCGGCGGCCGAGCCCGGAGTCCTTCATGCCGCCCATCGGCGCCTGCACGCTGCCGTACGCGGGCGCGTAGCCCTCGTTGATGTTGACGGTGCCGGTGCGCAGCCGCGCGGCGACCTCACGGCCGCGCCGGGCGTCCTTCGTCCAGACCGAGGAGTTCAGACCGTACGGGGTGGAGTTGGCGCGCTCGACGGCCTCGTCGTCGGACGAGAAGCGGTAGACCGAGACGACCGGCCCGAAGGTCTCCTCGGAGCAGACGCTCATCGGGGCCCCGACCCCGTCGAGGATGGTCGGCTCGTAGAAGTAGGGGCCGATGTCCGGGCGGGCCGTGCCCCCGGCGAGCACCTGGGCGCCCTTGGCGACGGCGTCCTCGACGTGCCGGGTGACGGCGTCCAGCTGGCGCTGCCCGACCAGGGAGCCCATGTCGGCGCCGTAGGCCAGGGACGTGCCTAGGCGCAGTGCCTTCGTGCGGGTGGCGAAGCGCTCCAGGAAGGCGTCCGCGACCGACTCGTGGACGTACAGCCGCTCGATGGAGATGCACAGCTGGCCCGCGGAGGAGAAGCAGGCGCGGACCGCGCCGGCGGCGGCCTTGTCGAGGTCGGCGTCCTCCAGCACCAGCATGGCGTTCTTGCCGCCGAGTTCGAGGGAGACGCCGACCAGGCGGGCGGCGGCGCCCTGGGCGACCTCGCGGCCGGTGCGGGTGGAGCCGGTGAAGGAGACGTAGTCGGCGCGCCTGACGACCTCGGGGCCGACGACCGGTCCTTCGCCGAGCACGACCTGGAAGACGTCGGCGGGCAGTCCGGCCTCGATGAGCAGGTCACGGGCCCACAGCGCGGTCAGGCAGGTCTCCGTGTCGGGCTTCATGACGACCGCGTTGCCGGCGGCGAACGCCGGGAGCGCGTCGCCGACGGAGAGTTCGAGGGGGTAGTTCCAGGGCGCGATCTGCCCCACGACGCCGCGCGGGTGGCGCAGCTCGGTGACCTTGGTCAGGGTCGGTATGGCGCCCGTGTGCCGCCTGGGGCGCAGATAGGCGGCGGCCCGGCGGCCGTAGTGGCGGGCGGCGACGGCCACGGCCTGCACCTCCTCGTGGGCGTGCAGCCGGGCCTTGCCGGTCTCGAGCTGGATCAGGTCGAGCACCTCGGCCTGGCGGCTCAGCACCAGGTCGTGGAAGCGGAGCAGGACGGCGGCGCGCCGGCGTACCGGCACCTGGGCCCACACGGCCTGGGCGGCGCGGGCGGCGTCGAAGGCCCGCGCCACGTCCTCGGGCGTCGACTCGGGCAGGTCGGCCAGCTTCTCGCCGGTGAGCGGCGTGTGGTTGGCGGTCCGCCCGGAGCCGGCCACGCCCTTGGTGAGCTGGGCGACCAGCTCCGGCGTGACCACGTCGGCGGCGGTGCGGGCGCCCGCGGGGGCGGGGGCCAGAGGGTTGGTGCCGGTCGTTTCCCGGGTCTGCGCGTCCGTCATGAGGCGCAGGGTATGCCGGGGGGAACACTTTGTGTACCCGTCGGTAACAGATTCACCCACCGCTCACACATCGCGCCAGTGATCGCTGGCAACAAACCCCCTGATCAGGGGGTTGACGCCGGCACCGGCCCGGTCAGAGCGTGTGCACGTCCCATGAGCCGATGACGGTGCGGGCGATCTCCCGTCCGTCGTCGGCGAAGTAGCCCCGGCCCGGGTACACGACCCAGAGCCGGTACATGTCGCCGGCCTGGCTGCGGTAGTACATGACCTGTGCCTCGCGCACCATGGCCGGATCGGTGGTCGTCGTGTAGACGATGGTGTTCGTGGCCGCCTCGTGCTCCTTGTACGTGGTCTCGCGCGGCTTGCCCTTCGGGGCGGGGGTGTCGGCGATGCCCCAGCTGTACTCGCCGTCCCTGAGCTCCTCCCAGTGGGCGAACGCCCGCTCCGAGGCGGAGCCCTGGATCTCGCCGTTCTTGTCCTCGGCCTTGAGGTCGCGGTCGACCTCGACCCGGACCAGCCCGCTCGGATCGGTGAAGGAGGCGACGGTGCCGTCCGCGTCGTCGGGCTGCTCGTCCTTCACGAAGTCGCCGGGCACCGCGACGGCGACGCCGACCCGGTCCCCCAGGTCGTGCCGCTTCCAGCCGTCCGGCAGCGGCCCTGCGAACGGGTCCGCGATCACCAGATAGGCGGCCACCGCCGCCGCGACGACCGCCGCGCCCAGCCCGGTCAGCGTCTTGAGGCCGACGCGGACACCCCTGCCCCCGGCGTCACCGGCGGGGAACGCGACGACCTGGGTGGGCCGGGGGGCCGGCGGGTGCGCGGCCGTCTCCAGCGCGGCGCGGACCTGGGCGGCGTTCGGACGGCGCGCCGGGTCCTTCTGCAGCAGACCCGTGATGATCTCGGCGAGCGGCCCCCGCGCGGAGGCGGGCGCGGCCGGGGTGGCGTTGAGAACGGACTGGAGGGTGGCGGGGGTGTTGCTGCGGCGGAACGGCGAGACGCCCTCGGTCGCCGCGTACAGCACCACGCCGAGCGACCACAGGTCGGAGGCGGGGCCGGGTCGCTGGCCCAGCACCCGTTCCGGAGCGATGTACTCGGGCGAACCGACGAATCCGCCGGTGTCGGTGAGACTGGTCTCGCCCTCGATCTGGGCGATGCCGAAGTCGGTGAGGACGACCCGGTCGTACCGGCCGAGCAGCACGTTGTCCGGCTTGACGTCCCGGTGCAGGATGCCCGCGGCGTGCGCGGCCTCCAGCGCGCCGAGCACCTCCAGGCCCACCCGGGCCGCCTCGCGGGCGGAGAGGGTGCCCTCCTCCTGCAGCACGGCGCCCAGCGAGCGGCCCTGGACCAGTTCCATCACGATCCACGGCCGGCCGTCCACCACGGCGACGTCATGGACGTTCACCACCGCGGGGTGGTCGAGCCGGGCGGCGGCGCGGGCCTCGCGGCGCATCCGCTCGGAGGCGTTGGCGCGTTCGCGTTCGGGAAGGTGTTCCGGGACGCGGGGCTCCTTGACGGCGACCTCGCGGTCCACCGTCTCGTCCTTGGCCCGCCACACCGTCCCCATGCCGCCGTGGCCGAGCTTGGCCAGCAGCCGGTAGCGGCCGGCGATCAGCCGTCCGGTGCCGGGGTCGTCGTTCTGCGGCTGCGGCGGCACCACCCGGGCCGGTGCCGCGTACGGATTGCCGGGGTGCGGCACGGCCGCGGGCGGGTTGGGGTTCGGCGGTTGCAGACCAAAACTGGTTGGCTCGTCGGCCCCGTGGCGGGCTCCCCCGTTGTTGCTCATGGTTCATCCATATCGCGCCGGGGCCCCGCGTAGCCACTGCGGACGCCGAGCGGTCACAGACCCGTGACTCGCCCGGTTCGGTATCTCCCGTTTACGGCGTTATGCCGCCGGTCGGGGAGTCGGTCGGCCCGGGGCTCGCCGAGGGGCTCGGGGAGCCGGAGGGCGACTGGGCCGCCGGTGTCCGGGGCGCCGTGCTCGCCGGGGTGCCGCCGCCGTCGCCGCCCCGGTCCTGCAGGAGCAGCGCCGCCGCGGACACTCCCGCGCCCGCCATGGCGGCGACGGCCAGCGCCGCCACCAGGGCGCCCCGCGTGGGCTGCCGCCGCACAGGGCGCGTCCCGGGAGAGCCCGGCGGCCGCCCGCCCGTCTCCTCCCGCCACGCCGGGGTCCTGCGGCGGGGCGGTTCCCGGTCGGGCGGGAGCAGGCCGGGGGGCGCCGACTCCGGCGTACGGCCCGTCTCGCGGAAGGCCCGCAGCATCCGTTCGGCGCGGTCCGCGTCGAGCCGGCGGTCGGGGTCGCGCTCCAGCAGGCCGCGCACCACGGGGAGGATCGGACCGGCCTGGGCGGGGGGCCGTATCTCGTCGACGACGACCGCGTGCAGGACCCCGCCGAGCGAGTCCCGGCGGAACGGCGACTCGCCGCTGAGCGCCGTGCACAGCAGCGCGCCCAGCGACCACAGGTCGCCCTCCGGTCCCGTCCTGGCGCCGGACATCCGCTCGGGTGCGGTGTACTCGGGCGAGCCGACGAAGGAGCCGGTCTCGGTGAGCGTGGTGGCGCCCGACACCCGGGCGATGCCGAAGTCGGTGAGGACGACCCGGTCGGTGCCGTTCTCCAGCAGCACGTTGGCGGGCTTGAGGTCACGGTGCAGCACACCGGCCGTGTGGGCGGCGCGCAGCGCGCCGAGCAGGTCGATGCCGATGCGCGCGGCCTCCATGGCGTCGACCGGGCCCTGGTCGGTGATCCGGTCGGCGAGGGACGGACCGTCGATCAGCTCCAGCACGATGTACGGGCGTTCGTCGTCCTCGACCACGTCGTGGACGACGATGATGTGCGGATGGCTCAACTGGGCCAGGGCGCGCGCCTCGCGCAGGGTGCGGTCCCGTTGCCGCCGGGCGTCGGTCGCGGACAGCGTCTCGTCGAGCGGGAGTTCCTTGACGGCGACGCCCCGTCCGAGCAACTGGTCGGTGGCCCGCCAGACCACGCCCATGCCGCCACGCCCGAGCCTCGCCTCCAACCGGTAACGACCCGCTATGACACGGCTGTTGGGCCTCGCGGTCGCGCTCTCGGCCTCCCCGTCGGTCCCCATGGGCCCATCATGCCCCACCGGATGTGTCCCTTCCGGTACGGCGATTCGGCCAAGCGGCGCGGTCCGCACCGGCCGCGGGGGTCAGGGCTCGCGCCAGCCCTTCAGCAATGTCTCGAACTGCTCGCCGGTGGTCGCCCAGTCCTCGGCCGGCCCGGACATGTAGAGGGCGTACTCGGTCCCGCCCCGCGAGATGTACATCTGGTCCACCGCCCGGCGCGGCCCCGGGAACTCGGTGTCCTTGGCCAGCGCGGTCCAGCTGTACTCGAGCCGGGCGCTCTCCCGGTCCCGGTAGACGCCGCGCTCCAGGCCCTGCTGCTGGTAGTCGACCAGTCGCCGCCCTATCTGCTGGTCCAGATCGCTGAGGTGCGCGTAGGGGTCGTCGAAGTCGGGCGAGTCGTCGGCGGCGATGCGCAGGAAGTGGTTGCCGCCGTCGGGCGTGTAGTCGACCTGCCGGGTCTCCTCGTCGAAGACCACGCGCTCCCAGTCGTCGCCGGGCAGGACGACGCTGAATCCCCAGGGGTCGGTGCGCCGCACCCAGCCCTCCGGGAGGCTCCCCGGCGATTCGGACTTGCCCGTCTCCGTGGGGGCGGGCTCGGAGGTGACGGTCGGGGACGGTCCCGCCGTGGTGCCGCCGCCCCGTTCCTCCCCCTGCTGGAGCAGCACGGCGGTTCCCCCGCCGACGATCGCCGCCACCACGACGACCAGGGCGATCACCCGCCCGCGCACCCGCCGCCGGGGCGCGGCGGCGGGGCCGTACGGCTGCGGGACCACCGCGGTGGCGCCGCCCTGCGGGTACCCCGGCGCGGCCTCCGGCCTCGTCTCGTACGGCAGCGGCACATGGGCGTCGACGGCCCGGGTCGGTATGTACTCCTGCGCCGCCTGCGGCCGGCGTCCCTCGGCCGCCTCGGCGAGCATCTGCTCGGTCCTGGCGGCGTCGGGGCGGGTGGCCGGATCCTTGCGCAGCAGTGCGCCGATGACGGGCGCCAGCGGTCCGGCGTGCCGCGGTTCCCCGGCCTCCTCCTCGACGACCGCCTGCATGGTGGTCAGCGGTGAGGTGCGGCGGAACGGCGACGTGCCCTCCACCGCCGTGTACAGCGTCGCGCCGAGCGCCCACAGGTCGGAGGCGGGGCCGGGGTCGTGGCCGCGGACCCGCTCCGGCGCGAGGTAGTCGACCGAGCCGACGACCTCGCCGGTGCGGGTGATGGCCGTGTCGCCGTCGATCTGCGCGATGCCGAAGTCGGTGAGCAGCACCCGGCCGTCCCGGCCGAGGAGGACGTTGCCCGGCTTGACGTCACGGTGCAGTACGCCGGCGGTGTGCGCGGCGCGCAGTGCGCGCAGCACCCACAGGCCGATGCGGGCGGCCTCGCGGGGGTCGACGCGTTCCTCGTCCTTCACCGCGTCGGCCAGCGAACGGCCCTCGACCAGCTCCATCACGATCCACGGCCGGCCGTCGTGCTCCAGTACGTCGTGCACCGTGACGACGGCGGAGTGATTGATCCGCGCGGCCGCCCGCGCCTCCGCGCGGGTGCGGGCCAGCAGGGTGGCCTGTTCGCTGTCGGAGACGTAGAGCGCCGCGGTCAGTTCCTTGATGGCGACGGACCGGTGCAGCACCTCATCGTGGGCACGCCACACCCGGCCCATGCCGCCGCTCCCGATGGAGTCGCCGAGCCGGTAGCGGCCCGCGACGAGCGAGCCCTGCATCTGATTCACGTTGCCCCGCAATGGTCTTGACAGGGTCAGCGTAGGTACCGTGCCCCGTCCTGGGAACCGACGACGTGCCATGGAGACCGCACTGTGATGGTTGTCGCTGTATGAAGCGGGAGGCAACCAAATCGCCCCGGCCCGCGTGCGGTCCGTGGTTCAGCCGGTGAACCGGTAGGTGGCCGCGGCCTGTTCGTAGAGCCGTGTCACCTCGTCCCGTTCGGACTCCGGTCCGCGCACCTGCACCACGTGGTAGCGGCCGTCGATGAGCGCCGCCAGATTGCGGACGTACAGCTCGCCGCTGCCGCCGGTCCAGGTGAACTGCCCCTCGGCCATGGTCCGTCCGCCGACCTCGATGGTCTTCAGACCGGTGGAGGTGGCCCAGCTGGAGTCGCGGTAGGGCTGGAGTTCGCGCTCGTCGTCCCGCTGGTAGGCCATGGGGTCGCTGCCGTAGCGCTGGGCGCTGTCGCGGCCCGGCACCACGATGAGCTCGAAGTCCCCGCCGGAGTAGACGACCTGGCCGCTGCCGTTCTTCGCGGTGCGCTGCCAGCCCTCGGCCACGGCGACCCGGAAGCCCTCCGGGTCCTTGGCCAGGGTGAAGCCTTCGGCGACGTCGGGGCCGGTGGTCTGCGTCTCGGTGGAGGCCGATTCCCCGGGGTCTTCCGTCGGCCGCGGTGAGCTCCCCTCCGCCTCCGGCTCACCCCCCGGGCTCGGCGCGGCGCTGACCTCACCGGCAGGCCCGGTGCGGTCGGCCGAGGTGTCCTCACCGGACTTCGGCAGGAACAGCATGGCGTACGCGATGGCCGCCGCCATGACGAGCAGCACCAGCAGGAGCAGCGTCCGGCCGAGCCGGCGCGGCGATCCGGAGTCCTGCTTGGCCCGCTTGTGCCGTCCGTGGTGCGCGGGGAGCCCGGCGCGGCGCCTGCGCACCAGTTCGCCGCGGCGCCGCAGTACGGGGAGCCGGCGGGCGTCGACGGGGGGCGCCGCTATGACGTGCACGCCCGCCTCGGGCTCGGGCGCGGACCGCACCAGCGAACGCAGCCAGCCGCGCAGCTCCTCGAAGTCGAGTCGCTCGGTGGGGTCCTGACGCAGCAGCGACTCCACGACCGGGCGCAGCGGGCCGCACTCCTCGGCGAAGGCGGGCGGCTCGGCGCACACCATCTGCACCAGCTCGGCGGTCGACTCCTCCGGGTAGGGCGCGTGCCCCTGCACGGCCCGGAACAACAGGGAGCCCAGCGCCCAGAGGTCGGTGGCGGGGCCGATCGGGGCGGCCAGCTGCCAGTTCTCGTGCACGGGTCCGGCCTGCTCCGGCGCCCACCGCTCGGTCACGGGTCCGACGACGGCCATGCGCGCCTGCCGTGCCCGCTCGGCGGCCAGCGCGGTGGCCGGGCCCCGGCGCGCGGGGGTGTGCGCCACCAGGTCGTCCCAGCGCGCGGGCGGTGCGGCCGCGGCCGCCGGGCCGGAGGCCGCGGGGGCTTCGACTGCCCGGGGTGCCTCCGGGGCCCCGGAGACGGTGTGTCCGGCGTCGGCGCCCTGGCGCGGGAGGGTCCCCTGCCGGCCGGTGGCGCCCACTCCGTAGGGGTCGGCTATCTGTCCGGGCGGGCCCGCCGGGGCCGCCTCGTCGCCCGGCCGGGAGACGTACGGCTGCTGCGCCGGGCCGGGGCCGTAACGGGGGGCGGCTGCCGGGCCGCCGTGCTCGGGCGCCGGGCGGGCGCAGCAGCCGTAC
>Ga0247820_10000990_pt1 | contig 15933 bp, 11 predicted proteins | sample 13C_Glucose_Day1_2_FD_192480 | JGI IMG/M metagenome (GOLD analysis project Ga0247820, IMG submission 192480) | Soil microbial communities from agricultural site in Penn Yan, New York, United States - 13C_Glucose_Day14 | ecosystem: Environmental > Terrestrial > Soil > Agricultural land | place...
GTGCGGTCGAGGGCCGAAGTCGGCTCGTCCAGCAGAATCAACGCCGGTTTTAACACCAATGCCCGGGCAATGGCGATTCTCTGCCGTTGCCCGCCGGAAAATTCGTGGGGGTAGCGGTTCCGGGTTTCCGGGTCCAGACCTACCTCTTCGAGTGCCGCAATAATCGCTTGTTCCTGTTCTGCCTCGGTGCCCATCTTGTGGATCCGCAGGCCCTCGCCGACGATCTGGCTCACACACATCCGCGGGCTCAGGCTGCCGAAAGGGTCCTGGAACACCACCTGCATCTCCCGGCGCAACGGTCGAACCTGTTGCTGCGTCAGGCAGTCTAGCTGCTTGCCTTCGAAACGGATTCCACCTGTGCTGCCGATCAGCCGCAGAATCGCCAGGCCGAGGGTCGATTTGCCGGAACCGCTTTCACCCACAATCCCCAGGGTCTGGCCCTGGGGCAGGCTGAAATTGATCCCGTCGACCGCCTTGATGTGATCCACGGTCTTTTTCAGCAAGCCTTTCTTGATCGGGAACCAGACTTTCAGGTCCTCGACTTGCAGCAATGGCGGGCCAATCACATTGCTCGCCGGCGTTCCGCTGGGCTCCGCTGCCAGCAATTCCCGAGTGTACGGATGCTGCGGTGCGCGGAACAACTCTTCGCACGATGCCTGTTCGACGATGCAACCGCGCTGCATGACACATACGCGATGCGCAATTCTTCGCACAAGGTTCAAATCGTGGCTGATCAACAGCAGCGCCATGCCCAGACGGGCCTGCAGTTCCTTGAGCAATTCGAGGATTTTCAGTTGGACCGTCACGTCCAGCGCGGTGGTTGGTTCGTCGGCGATCAGCAGTTCCGGCTCGTTGGCCAGGGCCATGGCGATCATCACCCGTTGGCGCTGGCCGCCGGACAGTTCATGGGGCAGGGCCTTGAGGCGCTTCTCAGGCTCCGGGATACCGACCATCTCCAGCAATTCCAGGGTGCGTCTGGTCGCGACTTTACCGATCAGGCCCTTGTGGATGCCCAGCACCTCGTTGATCTGCTTCTCGATCGAGTGCAGCGGATTGAGCGAGGTCATCGGCTCCTGGAAGATCATCGCGATCCGGTTGCCACGGATGTGGCGGATGGTTTTTTCTTTCAGGCTCAGCAGGTTTCGCCCGGAATACTCGATGGTACCGGACGGATGCCGGGCCAGAGGGTAGGGCAGCAGGCGCAGGATCGAGTGCGCGGTCACCGATTTGCCGGAGCCGCTTTCGCCCACCAGGGCCAGGGTCTCGCCGCGCTTGATGTCGAAGCTGACGCCTTCGACCACCCGCTGAACACGCTCGCCGACGACGAATTCGACGGCCAGGTCGCGCACTTCGATCAGATTTTCCTGATTCATTTCACTTCCTCGGGTCGAAGGCATCGCGAGCGGACTCGCCGATGAACACCAGCAAACTCAACATCAGCGCCAGCACGGCAAACGCGCTCATGCCCAGCCACGGCGCCTGCAGGTTGGATTTGCCCTGGGCCACCAGTTCACCCAGGGACGGCGCGCCCGGCGGCAAGCCGAAGCCCAGGAAGTCGAGGGCGGTCAGTGTGCCGATGGCGCCGGTCAGGATGAACGGCATGAAAGTCATGGTCGAGACCATGGCGTTGGGCAGGATGTGGCGGAACATGATCGCACCATTCTGCATCCCCAGCGCCCGCGCCGCACGCACGTATTCCAGGTTACGCCCGCGCAGGAACTCGGCGCGCACCACGTCCACCAGGCTCATCCAGGAGAACAGCAGCATGATCCCCAGCAGCCACCAGAAATTCGGCTGCACGAAACTGGCGAGGATGATCAGCAGGTACAGCACCGGCAACCCGGACCAGATCTCGAGGAAACGCTGCCCGGCCAGGTCGACCCAACCACCATAGAAACCCTGCAGTGCGCCGGCGATCACCCCGATGATCGAGCTCAGGATCGTCAGGGTCAGGGCGAACAACACCGAAATCCGGAAACCGTAGATTACCCGGGCCAACACGTCGCGGCCCTGATCGTCGGTGCCCAGCAGGTTGTCGGTCGAGGGTGGAGCCGGAGCAGGGACTTTCAAGTCGTAGTTGATGCTTTGATAACTGTAGGGGATCGGCGCCCACAGCACCCAGGCGTCCTTGGCCTTGAGCAGTTCGCGGATATAGGGGCTCTTGTAGTTGGCTTCCAGCGGGAACTCGCCGCCGAACGCGGTTTCCGGGTAGCGCTTGAGTGCCGGGAAGTACCAGCCGTCGTCGTAGTGCACCACCAGCGGCTTGTCGTTGGCGATCAGTTCGGCGCCGAGACTCAGTCCGAACAGCACCAGAAACAGCCACAGCGACCACCAGCCACGCTTGTTGGCCTTGAACAGTTCGAAACGTCGGCGATTGAGAGGGGACAGGTTCATCTCAATGCTCCCGGCTTTCGAAGTCGATGCGCGGATCGACGAAGGTGTAGGTGAGGTCGCCGATCAGCTTCACCACCAGCCCCAGCAGGGTGAAGATGAACAGCGTGCCGAAGACCACCGGGTAGTCGCGGTTGATTGCCGCTTCAAAACTCATCAGCCCGAGGCCGTCGAGGGAGAAGATCACTTCCACCAGCAAGGAGCCGGTGAAGAAGATGCCGATGAACGCCGACGGGAACCCGGCGATCACCAGCAGCATGGCATTGCGGAACACATGGCCATAGAGCACGCGGTGGTTGGTCAGGCCCTTGGCCTTGGCGGTGACGACGTACTGCTTGTTGATTTCGTCGAGGAAGCTGTTTTTGGTCAGCAGGGTCATGGTCGCGAAGTTGCCGATCACCAGTGCGGTCACCGGCAAGGCCAGGTGCCAGAAGTAGTCGAGAATCTTGCCGCCCATGCTCAACTCGTCGAAATTGTTCGAGGTCAGCCCGCGCAACGGGAACCAGTCGAGGTAGCTGCCTCCGGCGAACAGCACGATCAGCAGGATGGCGAACAGGAACGCCGGGATCGCGTAGCCGACGATGATCAACGAGCTGGTCCAGACGTCGAAGTGGCTGCCGTGGCGCGTGGCTTTGGCGATCCCCAGGGGGATCGACACCAGGTACATGATCAGCGTGCTCCACAGCCCGAGGGAGATCGACACCGGCATCTTTTCCTTGATCAGGTCGATGACCTTGGCGTCGCGGAAGAAGCTGTCGCCGAAATCCAGGGAGGCGTAGTTCTTGATCATGATCCACAAGCGTTCCGGCGCCGATTTGTCGAAGCCGTACATGTGCTCGATTTCCTTGACCAGCGCCGGGTCCAGCCCTTGCGCCCCACGATAGGCCGAGCCGGCCACCGAGACTTCGGCACCACCGCCGGCGATGCGGCTGGTGGCGCCTTCGAAGCCTTCGAGTTTGGCGATCATCTGTTCCACCGGCCCGCCTGGGGCGGCCTGGATGATCACGAAGTTGATCAGCAAAATGCCGAGCAAGGTGGGGATGATCAGCAGCAGTCGCCGAAAAATATACGCCAGCATCTGTTACTCCGTGCCCGCAGGGTCGGCTTGCAGTTTGGTTTCGATTTCCAACGCAGGTTTGGCGTCGGGCTTGATCCACCAGGTGGTGATGCCGACGTCGTACTTGGGTGAGATGGCCGGGTGGCCGATGTGGTTCCAGTAGGCCACGCGCCAGGTCTTGATGTGCCAGTTGGGGATCACGTAGTAGCCCCATTGCAGCACCCGGTCCAGTGCGCGAGCGTGGGCCACCAGGCTTTGCCGCGAGTCGGCGTTGATCAGTTGCTCGACCAGTTGGTCCACCACCGGGTCTTTCAGGCCCATGGAGTTGCGGCTGCCGGGTTTGTCGGCGGCGGCGGCCATCCAGAACTCGCGCTGTTCGTTGCCCGGTGAGTTGGACTGGGGGAAGCTGCCGACGATCATGTCGAAGTCCCGTGAGCGCACACGGTTGATGTACTGCGAGACGTCGACCCGACGGATCACCAGGTCGATGCCCAGATCGCTCAGGTTACGCTTGAACGGCAGCAGCACCCGCTCGAATTCGGTCTGGGCCAGCAGGAACTCGATGGTCACCGGTTTGCCGGTGGCGTCGACCATCTTGTCGTCGACGATGCGCCAGCCGGCTTCTTGCAACAGTTGATAGGCCTTGCGTTGCTGGGCGCGGATCATGCCGCTGCCGTCGGTGACCGGGTTCTGGAACGCCTCGCTGAAGACCTGCTCGGGGACCTTGCCGCGGAACGGGTCGAGAATCGCCAACTGATCGGCATCCGGCAAGCCGGTGGCGGCCATTTCCGAGTTCTCGAAATAACTGCGGGTGCGGGCATAGGCGCCGTTGAACAGTTGTTTGTTGGTCCATTCGAAGTCCAGCAGCAGAGTCAGGGCCTGGCGCACGCGCAGGTCCTGGAACACCGGGCGCCGCAGGTTGAACACAAAGCCTTGCATGCCGGTGGGGTTGCCGTTCGGGATCTGTTCCTTGATCAACCGGCCCTCGGTGACGGCCGGGATATTGTAGGCATTGGCCCAGTTTTTCGCGGCCATCTCCAGCCAATAATCGAACTGCCCGGCCTTGAGCGCTTCCAGGGCCACGGTGTTGTCGCGGTAATAGTCAGTGGTCATGACATCGAAGTTGTAGAACCCGCGGTTGACCGGCAGGTCCTTGCCCCAGTAATCCTTGACCCGCTCATAGCGCACCGAGCGCCCGGCTTTCACTTCGCTGACCTTGTACGGACCACTGCCCAGCGGCAGTTCCAGGTTGCCCTTGTTGAAATCGCGGCTGGCCCACCAGTGTTTGGGCAGCACCGGCAACTGGCCGAGGATCAGCGGCAGTTCACGGTTGTTGTTGTGCTTGAATTTGAACAGCACCTTGAGCGGGTCTTCGGCGATCGCTTCGGCGACGTCGCTGTAGTAGCCGCGATAGAGTGGAGCACCGTCCCTGGTCAGGGTCTCGAAGCTGAACACCACGTCTTCGGCACGGATCGGATGGCCGTCGTGGAAGTGCGCTTCGGGGCGCAGGTAAAAGCGCACCCAGCTGTTGTCCGGGGCTTTCTCGATCTGGCCGGCGACCAGCCCGTACTCGGTGAAGGGTTCGTCCAGGCCCTGTTTGGCCAGGGTGTCGTAGATCATGCCGATGTCGTCGGCCGGTACGCCCTTGCCGATGAACGGGTTGAGGCTGTCGAAGCCGCCGAAACCGGCCTGGCGGAAAATCCCGCCCTTGGGCGCATCGGGGTTCACGTAATCGAAATGCTGGAAGTCGGCCGGGTATTTCGGCGGCTCGTTGTATAAGGTCAGGGCATGTTGCGGGGCGGCGAAGGCCAGCCCGGCGAACAACAGGCCGCTGGCCTGCACCAGCAGGGCATGTACGGATTTCATCGATCCTTCTCCGAAGATTTCAGCCACCACGCGCTCAAACCCAGGGTGAAGGGCGGCGTAGTGACAAAGGCGAACCGGTTGCGGTAGGCCAGGCGGTGATAATTGAGGTACCAGTTGGGGATGATGTAGTGCTGCCACAGCAACACCCGGTCCAGCGCCTTGCCGGCGGCGACCTGTTCATCGCGGGTCTGGGCGGCGAGCAGGTGTTCGAGCAAGTGGTCGACCACCGGGTTGGCGATGCCCGCGTAGTTTTTGCTGCCCTTGACCCCGACCTGGCTGGAATGGAAGTACTGCCATTGCTCAAGACCGGGGCTGAGGGTCTGGTTGAGGGTCAACAGGATCATGTCGAAATCGAACTGATCGAGGCGCTGTTTGTACTGGGCGCGATCGACCGTGCGCAGGCGAGCGTCGATGCCGATGCTCGAGAGGTTTTCCACGTAGGGTTGGAGGATGCGTTCCAGGTTCGGGTTGACCAGCAGGATCTCCAGGCGCAACGGTTGCCCGGCGGCGTTCTGCAGACGTTGGCCATTGAGCTTCCAGCCAGCCTCGGCCAGCAGGCCCAGGGCCTTGCGCAGGGTTTCCCGGGGGATGCCGCGGCCTTGGGTCTGCGGCAGGCTGAACGGCTCCGTGAGCAGCCTGGCCAGCAGCTGCTCGCGATACGGTTTGAGCATCAGCCATTCATGGCCGACCGGCAGGCCCGTGGCCGAGAATTCGCTGTTGGGGTAGTAACTCAGTGCGCGCGTGTAGGCGCCGCTGAACAGCGTGCGGTTGGTCCACTCGAAGTCGAACATCATCCCCAGGGCTTCACGGACCTGGGCGTTGGCGAAGGTCGGGCGCCGGCTGTTCATGAACAGGCCCTGGGTCTGGGTCGGGATCTGGTGCGGGATCTGCGCCTTGATCACCTCGCCGCGGCGCACCGCCGGGAAGTTGTAGCCGTTTTGCCAGTTCTTTGCCTGGTGCTCGATGTAGATGTCGAACTCGCCGGCCTTGAAGGCTTCGAACGCGACGTCGCTGTCACGGTAAAACTCGACTTCCATGCGGTTGACGTTGTACTTGCCGCGATTGACCGGCAGATCCTTGCCCCAGTAATCCTTGACCCGCTCGAACACGATTTGCCGTCCGGGCGTGACCGAGGTCATGCGATAGGGGCCGCTGCCCAGGGGCGGTTCGAAGGTGGTGGCCTTGAAGTCGCGACCTTTCCAGTAATGCCGGGGCAGCACCGGCAACTCGCCCAGGCGCAGAATCAGCAAGGGATTGCCGGCACGCTTGAAGACGAAGCGGATCCGATGCGGATTGAGGATGTCGACCCGCGACACTTCCTGAAGATTGGTGCGGTACTGCGGATGGCCTTCCTTGAGCAGCAGTCGGTAGGAAAACGCCACGTCATAGGCGGTAATCGGCGCGCCATCGTGGAACCGAGCTTGCGGGCGGAGGTTGAAGACCACCCAGCTGCGGTCCTCGCTGTACTCCACCGATTGGGCGATCAGGCCATAGCTGGACGTCGGCTCGTCGCCGGACGGTGCGTACTGGCCGGTGCCGACCATCAAGGGTTCGTTGAGCTCGTTGATGCCGTACTGCAGGAAATTGGGAGTGGAGACCGGGCTTGAACCCTTGAATGTGTAGGGGTTGAGCGTATCGAAGGTGCCAAACGCCATCACCCGCAAGGTACCGCCCTTGGGCGCTTGCGGATTGACCCAGTCGAAGTGGGTAAATCTGGCCGGGTACTTGAGCGTGCCGAACTGCGCATAACCATGGCTTTCGCTGATCGTCGCGCTTGCGGGGGAGCTCAAGGCCAGGCTGATCAGGAACAGGAGGAGGGGACGCTTCAAGTCAGAGATCCGATCCAGGCGGCTTGGGCTTTGTGGGCCGTACAGTAACAGCTTGTCTGGACAGGAAAAAGACGGGGATTTAATGCGCGGTTAATTGCTGGTTGTAAGAGCGAGCTTGCTCCGGGCGGCGTTCCGGCGATGGTCGTAAACGATAACGCGTGTGTACTGGCTAAACGCGGTGCCCTGTAGGAGCGAGCTTGCTCGCGATGGTCGTTAACGATTACGCGTGTGTGCTGGTTAAACGCGGTGCTCTTGAATCCATCGCGAGCAAGCTTGCTCCTACAGAACGCGGTGCTCTTGAATCCATCGCGAGCAAGCTCGCTCCTACAGAACGCGGTGCTCTTGAATCCATCGTCGGAACGCCGCCCGGAGCAGGCTCGCTCCTACAGTTAGCGCGGCGAAGCCACCGTCAACATCTGCCCGGGCTTCAGCGCCTGGCCAATCCGGGGGTTCCAGCGCTTGAGGTGCTGCATTTCAACGTTGAAACGCTTGGCCACCATGTACAGCGAATCGCCTTGCTTGACCTTGTACCGGGTCTGCTGCTTCTTGCTGGTGGCCGCCACCACGGTGTTGACGCGCCCGGAGCGCTTGGTGGTGTCCTGCATGACAAGGGTCTGGCCGGCCTTGAGATTCTTGCCGGTCAGCTTGTTCCAGCGCTGCAGGTCCTTGACGTCGACGTTGTTGGCCTTGGCGATGGTGCCCAGGTTGTCGCCGCGCTTGACCCGGTAGGAACGCTTGACGCCGGCCACGGCGGGGCTGTCGGCACCCTCGAAGACCGGCTTGAGCGGCTTCTTGCTGATCAACTCTTCAGGCCGCATGGTCGACAGGCTGGTGGTCAGCAACTGCGCCTTGGACGTCGGCACCAGCAAATGCTGGGGGCCATCGATGGTGGTGCGTTGTTTGAACGCGGGGTTGAGCTGGAACAGTTCGTCTTCGTCGATGTTGGCCACCGCGGCAACCTTGGACAGGTCCATGCGCTGGTTGATTTCGACGACCTGGAAGTAGGGTTCGTTGGCGATCGGGTTGAGGTTCACCCCATAGGCATCCGGCGCGAGCACCACTTGCGACAGGGCCAGCAGCTTTGGTACGTAGGCCTGGGTTTCCGCCGGAAGTGGCAGGTTCCAGTAATCGGTCGGCAGCCCAAGCTTTTCGTTGCGTTCGATGGCCCGGCTGACGGTGCCTTCACCGGCATTGTAGGCGGCCAGGGCCAGCAACCAGTCACCGTTGAACATGTCATGCAGCCGGGTCAGGTAATCCATCGCTGCGGTGGTCGAGGCGGTGATATCGCGCCGGCCATCGTAGAAGCGCGTCTGGCGCAGGTTGAAGTAGCGGCCGGTGGACGGGATGAATTGCCACAGACCCACCGCGTTGGCCCGGGAATAGGCCATCGGGTTATAGGCGCTTTCAATCACCGGCAGCAGCGCCAGTTCCAGCGGCATGTTGCGTTCTTCGAGGCGTTCGACGATGTAATGGATGTACAGGCTGCCGCGCTCGCCGGCGTTCTCGAGGAACGACGGGTTGCTGGCGAACCACAGGCGCTGTTGCTCGATGCGCGGGTTGACGCCGACGGTGTCCTGCAGCTGGAAGCCCTGGCGCATGCGCTCCCAGACATCCTGGGGTATTTCCGGGGTCGGTTTCACGCTGAGCAGCACAGGTTTTGGCTTGGCTCGAGCGGCGAGGTTCGGAACGTGTGTCGCGTCGGTCTGCGGCACATGGCTGGAACAGCCCGCCAGCGTGGCGGACACAGCCACCGCGATGGCTTGAGCCAGGCGGGTCAATGCGTCTTTATTGATGGCTTTACGAATGGATGACGACATTGGCTGGAAGTAAGTTCCGGGCAAAAATGTCGGGCGATTCTAGAAAGCGTGCCCCCCCAGGTCAACCATTCAGAATTTTTGTACCATCGACAAGGCGGCTTAGAACTTATCCTTCCAGGCACGAAGAGCAGCAAAGACCGCACTCGGAGCCCGGTTATGGGTTCCCTCCCGTTCGTCCAGTTTTTCTTTAACGGATGTTTCCCCGGTGCGTAAAAACGGATTGGTGAGCTTTTCCAGGGCAAGTGTCGAAGGCAACGTGATGATGCCTGCTTCCCGTTGTTCAGTGACAATTGCCAGCCGTTCGGCGATATCGCGGTTGCCCGGTTCGACCGCGAGGGCGAAGCGCAGATTGCTCAGGGTGTATTCATGACCGCAGTAGACGCGCGTATCCTCGGGAAGGGCCGCCAGGCGTGTCAGCGAGCTGTGCATTTGCTCAGGCGTGCCTTCGAACAGGCGCCCGCATCCGGCGGCGAACAGGGTGTCACCGCAAAACAGCAGGCCCGGGTGATACAAGGCAATGTGGCCCAGCGTATGACCGGGGATCGCGATGGCCTCGAACTCACAGCCCAGCACGCTGAAGCGGTCGTTGTCCTCGAGGGCGACGTCCCGGGCGGGGATGTTTTCACTGGCCGGGCCATGGACGGTCGCGCCTGTCGCTTTTTTCAGCTGCTCGACGCCGCCGACATGGTCATGATGATGGTGAGTGATCAGAATATCGCTCAGGACCCAGTCCGGATGCGCCGAGAGCCAGGCCTGGACCGGCGCGGCATCGCCCGGATCGACCACCGCACAGCGCCGGGTGTGGGGGTCTTGTAACAACCAGATGTAGTTGTCGGTGAAGGCGCAGAGGGCACTGATCTGTATCATCGTCGGATTCGCCAAGCGGAAAACAATGGCGCATCTTAGAACTTCCTGGCGCGTTGGAGAAATGCAATGACCGATAAAGCGTTCGCTCAGGCCGATCCTGAGTGGCTGACGTTGATCAGCGCGGCCCGTGAATGGCTGTCCGGCCCCATCGGGCAATTTCTGCTGGACGAAGAGCGCCACATGCTCGAAGACGAGCTGGGGCGCTTCTTCGGCGGCTATCTGGTGCATTACGGACCGTCGGCCCAGACACCGCCGTCTGCGCCGCAAGTGCAACGCAATGTGCGACTCGGCGCGCCATTGCCGGGTGTCGAGATCGTCTGCGAAGAGCAGGCCTGGCCATTGAGCGAGCACGCCGCCGATGTGGTGGTGCTGCAACACGGGCTGGATTTCTGCCTGTCGCCTCACGGTTTGCTGCGCGAAGCCGCCAGCAGCGTGCGCCCCGGCGGTCACCTGTTGATCATCGGGATCAACCCCTGGAGCACCTGGGGCTTGCGCCATATATTCGCTCACGATGGCTTGCGCAAGGCGCGCTGCATTTCCCCATCCAGGGTCGGCGACTGGCTGAACCTGCTGGGCTTTGCGCTGGAGAAACGCCGCTTCGGGTGCTATCGTCCGCCGCTGGCGTCCCCCGCCTGGCAGACCCGCCTGGCCGGCTGGGAGCGCAGGGCCGGTGACTGGCAACTGTCGGGTGGCGGCTTTTATCTACTGGTCGCGCGCAAGATCGTGGTAGGCCTGCGGCCGCTGCGTCAGGAGCGACGGGAACCGATGGGCAAGCTGATTCCGTTGCCGATGGCCAAGGTCAACCGTCGGCGCCTCGAACCGTAAGACACATTCATTTTCCCGGTCGGGTGTATCCCGGCCTCGGGCATCGTCGGTCCTGGATCGGCGAGCCACCGCATTTTCTGGATAGATTGGCATGAGCGATAGCGTAGAACTCTTCACCGACGGCGCCTGCAAAGGCAATCCTGGCCCTGGCGGCTGGGGCGCATTGCTGGTGTGCAAGGGCGTAGAAAAGGAACTCTGGGGCGGCGAAGCCAACACCACCAACAACCGCATGGAGCTGATGGGCGCGATCCGCGGCCTGGAGGAACTCAAGCGTTCCTGCGACGTGCTGCTGGTTACCGACTCCCAGTACGTGATGAAAGGCATCAACGAGTGGATGGACAACTGGAAGAAGCGCGGCTGGAAGACGGCGGCGAAGGAACCGGTAAAGAATGCCGATCTGTGGAAGCTGCTGGATGAGCAGGTCAACCGGCACAACGTCACCTGGAAATGGGTGCGCGGGCACATTGGCCACCATGGTAACGAACGGGCCGACCAGTTGGCCAACCGAGGGGTGGATGAAGTGCGCGGGTACAAGCAGGCCTGATTCCGATTCCACGCGGTACACCGCGTCGCGGCCATTCGCGAGCAAGTCGAATCGTCGTACCGCCGCTCCCACATTTGACCGAGTCGTTTCGGCGGTTGCGATCTAATGTGGGAGCGGGCTTGCTCGCGAATGGGGGCAATACGGTGTACCTGAAAGACCCCGCCGAGCGTGTTAACATCGCCGCTTTTGCAAGAACGACCCGTTGAGAGCTGAGCACTGATGGCCACCAGATCCGTTGTACTCGATACCGAAACCACCGGCATGCCGGTGACCGATGGCCACCGGATTATCGAAATCGGTTGTGTCGAGTTGATCGGTCGGCGCCTGACGGGCCGGCATTTCCACGTTTACCTGCAACCGGATCGCGAAAGTGATGAAGGCGCCATCGGCGTCCACGGCATCACCAACGAATTCCTGGTGGGCAAGCCGCGTTTCACCGAAGTCGCCGACGAGTTCTTCGAGTTCATCAAGGGCGCGCAGCTGATCATCCATAACGCGGCGTTCGACGTTGGCTTCATCAACAACGAATTCGCCCTGATGGGGCAGCATGATCGCGCGGACATCACGCAACACTGCTCGATCCTCGATACCTTGATGATGGCCCGGGAGCGTCACCCCGGGCAGCGCAACAGTCTCGATGCCTTGTGCAAACGCTATGGCGTCGATAACTCCGGCCGTGAACTGCACGGCGCATTGCTCGACTCCGAGATCCTTGCCGACGTCTACCTGACCATGACCGGCGGCCAGACCAGCCTGTCCCTGGCCGGTAACGCGTCCGATGGCAACGGTTCCGGCGAAGGCGCGGACAACTCGGCCACTGAAATCCGCCGCTTGCCGGTCGACCGTCAACCGACGCGCATCATTCCCGCCAGTGAAGACGACCTGGCCCAGCACATCGCGCGTCTCGAAGCCATCGCCAAGTCCGCCGGGGCGCCGTCGTTGTGGCAGCAACTGGCGGAGGCCAAGGCGCAGGCTTAACCCTGGATTTCCAGATATTGAGCGAAAGAGCTTTTGTGGCTAGGGGGCTTTCCCTAATACCGTTCAGTCAAGCTCAGCCCACTGTAGGAGCGAGCTTGCTCGCGATGGTCGTTAACGATAACGCGTGATTACTGGTTAAACGCGGCGCTCTTGAGTCCATCGCGAGCGAGCTCGCTCCTACAATTTCCTTGACCGACTGGCATTGGGGCTTGCACGCTCGCCACCAGCGCTCGAACCCTCTACCCTGAGGTGATTGGCAGGCCACGGCCCGCCGCCTCAGGACACTGAGCCTCATGTATAAAGATTTGAAATTCCCGGTCCTGATCGTCCATCGCGACATCAAGGCCGACACCGTCGCCGGTGATCGTGTGCGGGGCATCGCCCGGGAGCTGGAGCAGGAAGGCTTCAGCATCGTTTCGGCGGCCAATTACACCGAGGGGCGCCTCGTCGCCTCGACCCATCACGGTCTCTCGTGCATGTTGATCGCCGCCGAGGACGCCAGCACTGGCTCGCACCTGCTGCACAACATGGCCGAGCTGATCGGCCTGGCGCGGGTGCGTGCGCCGGACCTGCCGATTTTCGCCCTGGGCGAACAGGTGACCCTGGAAAACGCCCCGGCCGACGCCATGGCTGAACTCAATCAACTGCGCGGCATTCTGTACCTGTTCGAAGACACCGTGCCATTCCTCGCCCGCCAAGTGGCCCGCGCCGCGCGCAAATACCTCGACGGTTTGCTGCCACCCTTCTTCAAAGCCCTGGTGCAACACACCGCCGACTCCAATTATTCCTGGCACACCCCCGGACATGGCGGTGGCGTGGCGTACCACAAGAGTCCGGTCGGGCAGGCGTTTCACCAGTTTTTCGGGGAAAACACCCTGCGTTCGGATTTATCAGTATCGGTGCCGGAACTGGGTTCGCTGCTGGATCACACCGGCCCCCTGGCAGAAGCAGAGGCCCGTGCCGCCCGCAACTTCGGCGCCGACCATACCTTCTTCGTCATCAATGGCACCTCGACCGCCAACAAGATCGTCTGGCATTCGATGGTCGCCCGGGATGACCTGGTGCTGGTGGATCGCAACTGTCACAAATCGGTGCTGCATTCGATCATCATGACCGGGGCCATTCCGCTGTACCTGTGCCCGGAGCGTAACGAACTGGGGATCATCGGCCCGATTCCGTTGAGCGAATTCAGTCGCGAATCGATCCAGGCCAAGATCGACGCCAGCCCGCTGACCAAAGGCCGGGCGCCCAAAGTCAAACTCGCGGTGATTACCAACTCCACCTATGACGGCCTCTGTTACAACGCCGAGCTGATCAAGCAGAACCTGGGCAACAGCGTCGATGTCTTGCACTTCGATGAGGCCTGGTACGCTTATGCGGCCTTCCATGAATTTTTCGCCGGGCGTTACGGCATGGGCACTTCCCGCAGTGAAGACAGCCCGCTGGTGTTCACCACCCATTCCACCCACAAACTGTTGGCCGCGTTCAGTCAGGCCTCGATGATTCACGTCCAGGACGGCGGCGCACGGCAGCTGGACCGGGATCGCTTCAACGAAGCGTTCATGATGCACATCTCCACCTCGCCGCAGTACAGCATCATCGCGTCACTGGATGTTGCCTCGGCCATGATGGAGGGCCCGGCCGGACGTTCGCTGTTGCAGGAAATGTTCGACGAGGCCCTGAGTTTTCGGCGGGCCCTGGCCAATCTGCGGCAGCACATTGCCGCGGATGACTGGTGGTTTTCCATCTGGCAGCCACCGTCGGTGGAAGGCATCGACCGTGTCGTCACCGAAGACTGGTTGCTGCAACCCGACGCCGACTGGCACGGTTTTGGCGGCGTGACCGACGACTACGTCCTGCTCGATCCGATCAAGGTCACCCTGGTGATGCCGGGCCTGACTGCAGGCGGCGCACTCAGCGAGCGCGGGATTCCGGCGGCGGTGGTCAGCAAGTTCCTCTGGGAGCGTGGGCTGGTCGTCGAGAAGACCGGGCTGTATTCATTCCTGGTGCTGTTCTCCATGGGCATCACCAAGGGCAAATGGAGCACGCTGCTGACCGAGTTGCTGGAATTCAAGCGCAGCTACGATGCCAATGTCAGCCTCGCCAGCTGCCTGCCGTGCGTGGCGCAAACGAATGTCGCGCGCTATCAAGGCATGGGCCTGCGCGATCTGTGCGATCAGTTGCACGCCTGCTACCGCAGCAACGCCACGGCCAAACATCTCAAGCGCATGTACACCGTGCTGCCGGAAGTCGCCATAAAGCCATCCGACGCCTATGATCAGTTGGTGCGAGGCGACGTGGAAGCGGTGTCGATCGATGACCTGGACGGGCGGATTGCCGCTGTGATGCTGGTGCCGTACCCGCCGGGGATACCGTTGATCATGCCCGGCGAACGTTTTACCGGATCGACGCGCTCGATCATCGATTACCTGGCATTTGCCCGTACGTTTGACAGCAGTTTTCCGGGATTTGTCGTTGATGTGCATGGTTTGCAACACGAAGACGAGGGCAATGGACGGCATTACACCGTCGATTGCATCAAGGAATGAGGACCTTTCCCAGTATGCAACCGGTCATGAATCCGCAATACCCAGGGCTGTCGGTGCGCGTTGCCGACGATGGTTTCGCCGCTTATATCTGGGGCAGTGATTTCAGTTTTGAAGTCGCGGCCTATGGCGCCGCCGAAATCGGCAAGCCGGTTGAGCGCTGGCCGGTGACGCCCATCACGCCTTACCGCAAGTGCTACGGCATCGATCCCGAGGAGTTCAGCAGTTTCCGCGAGGCGACCGACAGCGAGATTTTCATGGCTTATCTCGATGACGAGCCGGTGGGGCATCTGGTGGTGAGCACCAACTGGAACGGCTTTGCCCATATCGATGAGTTGGCGGTGCACGCGCCTGCCCGTCGTCATGGCGTGGCAAAGGCGCTGCTGGATGTGGCGCAGTTCTGGAGTCGCAAGAAAAAACTGCCGGGCATCATGCTCGAAACCCAGAACAATAACCTGGGCGCCTGTCGGCTCTATGAGCGATGCGGTTTCGTGGTGGGCGGGATCGATCATCTGCGTTATCGCGGCATCGACCCGAACACCGCCGAAGTCGCGCTGTTCTGGTATCGATTGTTCGATAATCCGTTGGAAAACCCGTTCAGCTCACTAGCATCGCCGCGGCTTGTTCCGTAACGATGTCGAGCAATGCCTGAATGGCCAGCGAGGGTTCGCCGTTTTTCAGGGTCAGGGCATAGAGGCTGATCGGCACCGCGGGCGCCAGCGGACAAGCGTCGAGTCCGGTCGATCTGGCCCCGAGCGCGGTAAACGGGTCGACGATCGCCAGGCCTTCGCCGGCCTCGACCATGCTGCGCATCATCTGGTGAGTCTGCACCCGGGTATGGACCACCGGGGCCGGGCGTAACGCGTGCAGTTTGTGGTCTAGCGCCGGGCTCAACGGATCATGGCCTTCCAACCCCACCATCGATTGACCCGCCAGGTCTTGCAGCGAGATGTACTTCTGTTTCGGTTGCAGCCAGCCATGGGGGGCGAGCAGCTGGAGTTTACCTTGGGCAATCACCTGACAATGGATATCGGCATGATCGGGGTCGTGCAGGCTCAGGCCCAGATCGCTTTCGCGCAGCAGCAGGCTTCGGACGATCTCGCGGGTGGGTTGGCTCAGCAGGCTGCAAGGCGCGTCGGGCAGGCGTCGGCGCAACGTCGCGATGCTCTGTGGCAACAGTTGCTGCGCCAGGGGCGGGGTGCAGATGATGCGC
>Ga0247820_10000991_pt1 | contig 15931 bp, 12 predicted proteins | sample 13C_Glucose_Day1_2_FD_192480 | JGI IMG/M metagenome (GOLD analysis project Ga0247820, IMG submission 192480) | Soil microbial communities from agricultural site in Penn Yan, New York, United States - 13C_Glucose_Day14 | ecosystem: Environmental > Terrestrial > Soil > Agricultural land | place...
CCCCCAGGAAAGGCGGCGGTGCCCGCCTCCCGCGCACGATGCCAGAGAGGTCCGCCGCCCGGCGGGCCGTCGGGCCGCACTCGGGAGGGTCTGCCGTGACCGCAAGCCTTGAGCAGCTGCGCCGCTGCCACTTCGCCGTCGACCTGGGGGCGGCCCGCACCCGGGTGTACGTCAAGGGAGCCGGGCTCGTCGTCGACCAGCCGTCCACCGCCGCGGTGAACACCCGTACCGGCGCGCTGATCGCCGTAGGAGAGTTCGCGGAGAAGATGACGGGCCGCACTCCGGGCTACATCCGCGTCGTGCGTCCGGTGTCCGGCGGCACGGTCGTCGACATCGAGATGGCGCAGCGCATGCTGCGGCAGCTGCTCGGCGACAAGACGCGCCGCATGCTGCGCCGCAGGCCGCGGCTGCGGGCCGCCGCCTGTGTCCCGCACGACGCCGACCCGCTCGCCCGGCGGGCCGCGATCGAGACCCTGGTCGGTCTGGGCGCCCGCCGGGTGGAACTGGTCGACACGCTCATCGCCGCCGCCGTCGGCTGCGGTCTGCCGGTGGAGCGGCCCGAGGCCACCATGATCATGGTGTGCGGTGCGGCGGCCACACAGGTCGCCGTGCTCTCGCTCGGCGCGATCGTGACGGCGGAGCGCATCCCGGTCGGCGGTGAGGCCGTGGACAACGCGATCGTGCAGCACCTGCGCCACCAGCACCAGCTGATGCTGCCGAGCCAGTCCGTACGGCCCCTGCAGCTCGCCCTGCACGGCAACGGGCTCACCCCGGAGGGCCCGGAGTCGACGGAGATCCACGGCCGGGACGTCGCCACCGGCCTGGCCCGTTCCGTGAAGGTGGACACGGCCGCCGTGCGGCGCGCCATCCAGACGCCGCTCACCGCCGTCCTCGACGGCATCGGCAAGGTGCTGCGGGAGTGCCCGCCCGACCTGGTCGCCGACCTCGCCGACCGCGGCATCATGATGGTCGGCGGAAGCGCCCTGCTGCCGGGCCTGGACCAGATGCTGCGTCAGGCGACGGGCATGCCGGTGCACATCGCCGAACGCCCGGACATCTGCGCCGTCCAGGGGCTCGGCGAGATGCTGGAGGGCCGGATCGCGCCGATGGTGCTGGACCCGACGGGGGCGTGAGCGCCTCCCTCAGCGGGGGCCGAACCAGCACCTGATGGTGGTGCCCTCGTCGCCGGTGTGCACCCGCACCAGGTCGGCGATCAGATTGACCATCAGCAGTCCGCGTCCGCCGCGCTGGTCGTGCGGCGCGGGGTGACGGCCCGCGAGGGGGTCGGTCAGCCGCCCCCGGTCGCGCACCTCGCACACCACACGCCCGTTCTCGCCCCAGACCCGCAGCACCCCCGAACCGCCGCCGTGCCTGACGCTGTTCGTGGTCAGCTCGGCCGTGGCGATGGCCAGGTCCTCCAGGGCGACCCCGGTGAGTCCGAGCCGCCGCCCCTCGCCGGACGCGGCGTGCCGGGCGCCGGGCAGCGAGGCGGCGGCGAACGGGAAGGTCATCGCGTCCGCCACCGGCGGCAGCGGCTCGTTGCAGCGGGCGGCGACCGCGTCGGGCGCGTACGCGTCGCTGCGGTACTCCGGCCCGGGCCCCGCGGGGATGACGACGGGGTGGGTGGCGTGGGCGTCGGCGAGGGCGCGGGCGGGCAGGCGCGCGGCGTCGTAGGGGCAGAGGATCGTCACCGCACGGCCCCGGAAGGCGGCGTTGATCAGCGCCTCGTGCTGGACGCAGGCGGGGTACTCGGTCTCCGAGCGGCCGGCCCAGACCGGCTCGCCGATGATCCGTACCCGCTTCCCGGCGGGCCGGTCGTCGGCGAAGGCACGGAGCACGCCGGGGATGATCCGGCCGGGGTTGCGTCCGGCCTCGCGCATGTCGACGAGGCGGACGGCCGCCGCGTCGTCGCCGAGCGCGTCCCGGAGCAGCCGCAGCCGGTCGCCGGGCACGGCGACGGCCACGGGCTCGCCGGCGGCGAGTCCCGCGCGCACGAAGGGGAGGGTGCCGTCCAGGTACTCCCGGTCGTCCCGGTAGAAGAGGGCGGGGTGGACGAAGGGGTCGGGGGCGGTTGCCAGGGGTTCGGCCGCGACGCTCATGACATCGACACCTCGATCGTCGACAGGCCGGGCCAGAACGTCTCCAGCACCCGGCGCAGGGCGGGCGGCGGGCGGCGCACCACGAACCGGCGGCCGTCCCCGAGCCGTTCGGCGGCCGCGGCGAGCGCACCGGCGCCCGCGACGTCGACGAACGTCACCTCGGACAGTTCCAGCAAATACACGGCCTCACCTTCGCGCACCGCCCGCTCCAGCGCGCGTTCCCAGATCGTGTGGGTGGCCAGGCCGATCTCGCCGGCCGCGCGGACGCCTTGGCCGCCCTCCAGCGGGCACACCGTCAGACACGGCTCCGGAGTCCCCGGCCCGTCCGCTGTCCGGCGCCCGTCCTCCACCTCGCGTCTCCCCACGTTCCCTGTCCGCACCTACCCGGTCGTTTCCCGGCCATTCACCGGTGCGGTGTGTAGTACGCCGCAGGGCGGGCAGGCGCACTCCCGGCACAGCCGGGACCGTGCGCAGCCTACCGCCTCGGCCCCCGGCGGCCCGGAATCTCCGACCCCTCGTGAGGACCGACAAGGCGGTGACATGACCTCCGCGGCATCACTACCTCTCCCGGGAAGGCCGAACCCCTTGGTCATCGGCGGCCGCATGGACGCGGACAGGGCGCTGCTCACCCCGCGCGGCGAACTGGTCCGCGGGTCCGCCCGGACCCTGGCCGAGAAGCTGGCGCAGCTGCCCGTGGGCACGGCGCGGGTCGATCTGGACATGAGCGGCGTGTACTTCATGGACACGGCGGGGCTGGAGTTCCTGGAGGTGCTGCGCGACCACGGCCGGCGCCGGTCGATGCCGGTCACGGCGACCCGCTGGAACGGCCAGCCGCGCCGCATCCTGGAACTCGCCGGCCTCGACACCGGGGACCCGCTGCGCCTTCCCGCCCCGGACGGCACGGCGTCGCCGGAGTCACCGGCCTCCTCGGCGGTGGCCCTGGAGCGGGAGGAGCGGCTGCACCTGCTGCGGGAGGAGGTCGAGCAGCTGCGGCAGGCGATCGCCACCCGCCCGGTGATCGACCAGGCCCGCGGCGTCCTGATGGCCACGTACGGCTGTACCTCGGACGAGGCCTGGCACATCCTCCGGGAGGCGTCCCAGCTGTCCAACACCAAGCTCCACGCGGTCGCGGAGGCGCTCACCGTCTCCGCCCAGGCGGCGGGCGCTCCCCCGCCCGAGGAGGTCCGCACGGCGCTGTCCCGGGCGCTCGCCCGCCGCTCGTCACGGTGACTCCCGGGCCGTGGTGACTCCGGGCGTGAGGGGGTACTCGGCGACGGACGACCAGCGGCCATGTGAGCGGGAGGCGGCATCATGAGCGAGCTGAGCGAGCACACTCCGTCCCAGGCCGAGGGCGACAGGGACGACGAGGAGTGGACCACCCCCGAGATCCCGCACTCGACCCCGTCCCAGGCGGAGGGGGAGCGCGACCCGTCGGACGCGCCCGGCGCGTCCGAGGACGACACCGGGGGCGGCTGAACCGCGGGAGGTCCGGGCGCCCTTCGCTTCCGCGAGGCGCGTGGTGGGGCGGGTGGGACTCGAACCCACGGCCGACGGATTATGAGTCCGCTGCTCTAACCGGCTGAGCTACCGCCCCATAACGGCGTGTCGCGTACATGTGTGCGCGCCGTCTGCCGCAGCATAGCCGCTCATACGATCTCCTGCTTCGGATGGTCGGCTGCGTACGGCCCCGGTGACCATGGAGACCGCCCCGCGCCCCGCGCGGTTCCCCCGGACATGAAAAAGGACCCCGACGGGGTCCTCGTTCAGCATGCTCCCCCGACTGGACTCGAACCAGTAACCTGCCGGTTAACAGCCGGCTGCTCTGCCAATTGAGCTACGGAGGACCGAGCTCCCCCGACTGGACTCGAACCAGTAACCTGCCGGTTAACAGCCGGCTGCTCTGCCAATTGAGCTACGGAGGAATGCCTCGTTGCATCGAACGCGTCTGCCTGGGTATTCGCCAGGGGGCGCGCGCTCGCTGCGACACATACATTAGCGCAAGCAGGGGGGTGCTCCGCCAATCGGTACTCCCCGGCCCTGTCGCCGTGCCGGAGACCTACGCAGACTGGAACAACGGGAAGGGTGGCCGCCATGCGTTACCGGCTCACGTTCGTCGCCGGAGTCGTCCTGGGATACGTGCTGGGCACGAAAGCCGGGCGCGAGCGCTACGAGCAGATGAAGAGGTCCGCGCAGCAGTTCACGCAGAACCCGGCGGTCCGCAACACCGCGGAGAGCGCGGCCCAGCAGGGCCGCGAGTTCGCGGACAAGGCGTACCACGTGGTGAGCGACAAGGTCGGCGACCGCATGCCCGACTCGGTCGCCCAGCGGGTCTCGGCGCTCCGCGAGCGCACCGCCCACGGCTCGGCGGACGACGACTGGGGCACCAGCAACACATAAGGGGACCCACCGGCGACTCCCCCGCCCCACTCATCTCTCCCCATGCGGCAAAATCGCCGTATGGGGATAGTCGCCGGACTGGACAGCGCGCCAGACTTCACTCGCATCGTCGTCTGTGACACGGACACCGGAGCCGTGCTCAGGCAGGGGTACGCCCAGCATCCGGTGCAGGCCCCCGACGGCGGTGGCCGCCCCTCGGACGTGGACCCGCAGGCCTGGCTGCTGTCGCTGGGCGAGGCGGCGGGCGGCGGACTGCTCGAGGGCGTGCAGGCGATCGGGGTGTCCGCGCAGGCGAACGCGCTGGTCCCGCTGGACTCGCAGGGCAACACCGTGCGGCCGGCGATGACCGGCGGCGACAAGCGGGCGCAGGTCGCGGCGGCCGATCTGATCGACGCGCTCGGCGGGCGCGAGGCGTGGGCGCAGGCCGTGGGCTGTGTGCCGCAGGCCGCGCAGTCCGTGACGAAGCTGCGCTGGATGGCCCGCAGCGAACCGGAGAACGCGGCGCGCACCGCCGTGCTGCTGCAGGCGCACGACTGGCTGGTGTGGCAGCTGCTCGGCCGGCCGGTGCGGCGGACCACCGACCGGGGCGGGGCCTCCGGCACCGGCTACTGGGCGGCCGCCACCGGCGGTTACCGTGCCGATCTGGTGGAGATGGCGCTCGGCCACCAGGCGATGCTGCCCGAGGTGATCGGCCCGGCGGACGCGGCCGGCACGACGCCGGAGGGGCTGCTGATCTCCGCCGGCACGGGCGAGACGATGGCGGCGGCGTTCGGGCTCGGGATCGGCCTGGGCGACGCCGTGGTGTCGCTGGGCGCGTCCGGGTCCGTGATGGCCGTGCACCCCGAGGCGCTCGTCGACCAGTCCGGCATGATCACCTCCCTGGCCGACGCGACCGGCATGCACCTGCCCGTCGTCACCACCCTGAACGCGGTGCGCGCCCTGCGCGGGACCGCCGAACTGCTCGGCGTGCCCGATCTGGAGAGCCTGTCCGACCTGGCGATGAAGTCGACGCCTGGAGCGCACGGGCTGGTGCTGCTGCCCTATCTGGAGGGTGAGCGCACCCCGAACCTGCCGCACACCGCCGGGACGCTGGCGGGACTGCGGCGGGAGTCGATGAAGCCGGAGCACCTGGCGCGGGCCGCCTTCGAGGGGATGCTGTGCGGGCTCGCCGACGCGCTGGACGTGCTGCGCGGCCGGGGCGTGGAGGTGCGGCGGGTGTTCCTGCTGGGCCAGGCCGCGGAACTGCCCGCCGTGCAGTCGGCGGCGCCCGCGCTGTTCGGGGCGCAGGTGATCGTGCCGCAGCCCGCGGACTACGCGGCGATCGGCGCGGCCCGGCAGGCGGCCTGGGCGCTGGGTGTGTCGCAGGGCACACTCGACCCGCGCAACCCGCCGGTCTGGCAGGGCGCGGTGGCGCAGGTGCTGGACCCGGGCGAGGACTTGGCGGTGGGACAGGCGGTGCGCCAGCAGTACGTGTCGGTGCGCGAGCAGACGCATCCGGGGGCGTTCCGCCCGTAGCGGGTGCGCGCCCCCGTTAATTCGGTTGAGGTAACGCGGGTGGAGTGTTCGACGATAGGGGCCACGGGCAACCAACGCCCCCGCCGACCACTCCGAGAGACTCAGCGTGCTCATACGACTCCTGCGGACCCATCTCGAGCCCTACAAGAGACCCATCGCCCTGCTGGTGCTGCTGCAGTTCCTGCAGACCAGCGCCACGCTCTACCTGCCCACGCTCAACGCGGACATCATCGACCGGGGGGTCGTCCAGGGCGACACCGGTTACATCCTGAGCTACGGCGCCCTGATGATCGGCATCTCGCTGGCGCAGGTCGTCTGCAACATCGGCGCCGTGTACTACGGCGCCCGGACCGCGTCGGCCCTCGGACGGGACGTGCGCGCCGCCGTGTTCGACCGGGTGCAGTCGTTCTCCGCGCGTGAGGTCGGTCACTTCGGCGCGCCCTCGCTGATCACCCGTACGACGAACGACGTCCAGCAGGTGCAGATGCTGGTCCTGATGACGTTCACCCTGATGGTGTCGGCGCCGATCATGTGTGTGGGCGGCATCGTGATGGCGCTCGGCCTGGACGTCCCGCTGTCGGGCGTGCTGGTCGCGGTGGTGCCGGTGCTGGCCGTCTGCGTGACGCTGATCGTGCGGCGGCTGCGGCCGCTGTTCCGGACCATGCAGGAGCGGCTCGACACGGTGAACCGGGTGCTGCGCGAGCAGATCACCGGCAACAGGGTGATCCGCGCGTTCGTCCGGGACACCTACGAACAGGGGCGGTTCCGGAAGTCCAACACCGAGCTGACCGACATGTCGCTGCGCACGGGCAATCTGCTCGCGCTGATGTTCCCGGTGGTCATGACGGTGGTGAACCTGTCGTCCATCGCGGTGGTGTGGTTCGGCGCGCACCGCATCGACAGCGGCGGGATGCAGATCGGCGACCTGACCGCGTTCCTCGCCTATCTGATGCAGATCGTCATGTCCGTGATGATGGCCACCTTCATGTTCATGATGGTGCCGCGCGCCGAGGTGTGCGCCGAGCGCATCCAGGAGGTGCTGGGCACCTCCTCCAGCGTGGTGCCCCCGGCCGCGCCGGTCACCGAGCTGCGCCGGCACGGTCATCTGGAGGTCCGGGGCGCGGGGTTCCGCTACCCGGGCGCCGAGGAGCCGGTGCTGAAGGGGGTCGACCTGGTGGCGCGGCCCGGCGAGGTCACCGCCGTGATCGGTTCGACCGGCAGCGGCAAGTCGACGCTGCTCGGCCTGGTCCCCCGGCTGTTCGACGCGACCGACGGGGAGGTGCTGGTGGACGGCGTGCCCGTGGCGGAGGTCGAACCGGCGCTGCTGGCCAGGACGGTCGGGCTGGTGCCGCAGAAGCCGTACCTGTTCGCGGGGACGGTGGCGACCAATCTGCGCTACGGCAATCCGGACGCCACGGACGAGGAACTGTGGCAGGCGCTGGAGGTGGCGCAGGGCAGGGACTTCGTGGAGCGGCTGGACGGCGGCCTCGACGCGCCGATCTCCCAGGGCGGCACGAACGTCTCCGGCGGTCAGCGCCAGCGCCTGGCGATCGCCCGGACGCTGGTGCAGCGCCCGGAGATCTACCTCTTCGACGACTCCTTCTCCGCGCTGGACTACGCCACCGACGCGGCCCTGCGGGCGGCGCTCGCGCGGGAGACGGCCGAGGCGACCGTGGTGATCGTCGCCCAGCGGGTGGCGACCATCCGGGACGCCGACCGGATCGTGGTCCTCGACGAGGGCCGCGTCGTCGGCACCGGCCGGCACCACGAGCTGATGGCGGACAACGAGACCTACCGGGAGATCGTGCTCTCCCAGCTGACGGAAGCGGAGGCTGCCTGATGGCGGGGCCCGGAGGGCGGATGATGGCCGGGGGCGGCCCCGGCCAGCGCTCGATCGACTTCAAGGGGTCGAGCAAACGGCTGATCGCGCGGTTCCGGCCGGAACGCGCGACGATCTGCGCGCTGCTGGCCTGTGTCGTGCTGAGCGTCGGCCTCAGCGTGATCGGGCCGAAGATCCTCGGCAGGGCGACCGACCTGGTCTTCGCCGGCATCGTCGGGCGGGACATGCCCGAGGGCGCCACCAAGGAGCAGGTGCTCGAGTCGATGCGGGAGCGGGGCGACGGCGAGGTCGCCGACATGCTCCGCGGCACCGACTTCACCCCCGGCGAGGGCATCGACTTCACGGCGGTGGGCGACGTCCTGCTGTTCGCGCTGGGGGTGTTCCTGGTCGCCGGTCTGCTGATGGCGGTCGCGACCCGGCTGGTGAACCGGGCCGTCAACCACACCATGTTCCGGATGCGCGAGGACGTGCAGACGAAGCTGTCGCGGCTGCCGCTGTCGTACTTCGACAAGCGGCAGCGCGGTGAGGTGCTCAGCCGCGCCACCAACGACATCGACAACATCGGGCAGACGCTCCAGCAGTCGATGGGCCAGCTGATCAACTCGCTGCTCACCATCATCGGCGTGCTCGCGATGATGTTCTACGTCTCGTGGATCCTGGCGCTGGTCGCGCTGGTGACGGTGCCGCTGTCGTTCGTCGTCGCCACCCGGGTCGGCAAGCGGTCGCAGCCGCACTTCGTGCAGCAGTGGCGCTCGACCGGCACCCTCAACGCGCACATCGAGGAGATGTACACCGGGCACACCCTGGTGAAGGTGTTCGGGCGGCAGGAGGAGTCGGCGAAGCAGTTCGCCGAGGAGAACGAGGCGCTGTACGAGGCCGGGTTCAAGGCGCAGTTCAACAGCGGCGTCATGCAGCCGCTGATGTTCTTCGTCTCGAACCTCAACTATGTGCTGGTGGCCGTCGTCGGCGGGCTGCGGGTCGCGTCGGGCTCGCTGTCCATCGGTGACGTGCAGGCGTTCATCCAGTACTCGCGGCAGTTCTCGATGCCGCTGACGCAGGTCGCGTCGATGGCGAACCTGGTGCAGTCGGGCGTCGCCTCGGCGGAGCGGGTCTTCGAGCTGCTGGACGCGGAGGAGCAGGAGGCCGACGCCTCGCCGGCCGAGAGGCCGGACGAGCCGCGCGGGCGGGTGGCGCTGGAGCGGGTGTCGTTCCGTTACGACCCCGACAAGCCGCTGATCGAGGACCTGTCGCTGGCGGTCGAGCCGGGCCACACGGTGGCGATCGTGGGGCCGACGGGAGCCGGCAAGACGACGCTGGTGAACCTGCTGATGCGGTTCTACGAGGTGTCCGGCGGGCGGATCACCCTCGACGGGGTGGACATCGCGCGGATGTCCCGGGACGAACTGCGGTCCGGCATCGGGATGGTGCTGCAGGACACCTGGCTGTTCGGCGGCACGATCGCGGAGAACATCGCCTACGGCGCGGCGCGGGAGGTCACCCGGGCGGAGATCGAGGAGGCGGCGCGGGCGGCGCACGCGGACCGCTTCATCCGGACGCTGCCCGACGGGTACGACACGGTGATCGACGACGAGGGGTCGGGGGTCAGCGCGGGCGAGAAGCAGCTGATCACCATCGCCCGGGCGTTCCTGTCGGACCCGGTGATCCTCGTGCTGGACGAGGCGACGAGTTCCGTGGACACCCGCACGGAGGTGCTGATCCAGAAGGCGATGGCGCAACTGGCGCACGGCCGCACGTCGTTCGTGATCGCGCACCGGCTGTCCACGATCCGCGACGCGGACACCATCCTGGTCATGGAGAACGGCTCGATCGTCGAACAGGGCGCCCACACCGAGCTGCTGGCGGCGGACGGCGCGTACGCCCGCCTCTACAAGGCCCAGTTCGCCCAGGCGGTGGCGGAGGTCGACTGAGCCCCGCCGAACGCCGGAGGGGCTGAAGTCAGCCCCTCCGGCGTTTGAGGAGCGGGGTCCGGGGCGGAGCCCCGGGTCGGGACGGGAAGGGGCGGCGGGGGCGAAGGAATCAGTCCAGATACCCCCGCAGCTGATCCGCGAAGGCATGGTCGCGGAGCTTGTTCAGCGTCTTCGACTCGATCTGCCGTATCCGCTCCCGCGTGACGCCGAACAGCCGCCCGATCTCCTCCAGCGTCCGCGGCCGCCCGTCCACCAGCCCGTACCGCAGCTGGACCACCTTCCGCTCCCGCTCCCCCAGCGTGGACAGCACCGCCTCCAGGTGCTCCCGCAGCAGCAGGAACGCCGCCGACTCCACGGGACTCGCCGCGTCCCCGTCCTCGATCAGGTCACCGAGCGCGACGTCGTCCTCCTCCCCCACGGGCGCGTGCAGCGACACCGGCTCCTGCGCCAGCCGCAGCACCTCCCCCACCCGCTCCGGCGGCAGGTCGAGATGGGCCGCGACCTCGCCCGGCGTCGGCTCGTACCCGCGCTCCTGCAGCATCCGCCGCTGCACGCGCACCACGCGGTTGATGAGTTCCACCACGTGCACGGGCACCCGGATCGTGCGGGCCTGGTCGGCCAGCGCGCGGGACATGGCCTGGCGTATCCACCAGGTGGCGTACGTGGAGAACTTGTAGCCGCGGGCGTAGTCGAACTTCTCCACCGCCCGGATCAGCCCGAGGTTGCCCTCCTGGACCAGGTCCAGCATGGTCAGGCCCCGGCCCACGTACCGCTTGGCGACGGACACCACGAGCCGCAGATTCGCCTCGATCAGCCGCCGCTTGGCCATCCGGCCCATGACGACGAGCCGGTCCAGGTCGAGGGCGAGACCGCTGTCCAGGTCGGGGGTGAGGCGCAGCTTCTCCTCGGCGAACAGGCCCGCCTCGACCCGGCGGGCGAGTTCGACCTCCTCGGCGGCGGTCAGCAGCGGGATGCGGCCGATCTCGCGCAGGTACTGGCGGAACAGGTCCGAGGAGGGCCCGCCGGTCTCGGGGCGGATGCGCGAGGCCGGCTCGGCGCTCCCGGCGGGTTCCAGCCCCTCGGCCGGGGGGTCGGCCGGCGCGGGCACGGCGACGAGCACGCCGGCGTCGGGAGGGGTGAGGGTCTGGGTCTGGGTCTGCACGGGGGCGACCTCCAGGATGATCGCTGCCGGGGGTGGGGCAGCGGTACTTCGGGGACGGAATCGGCGGCCTCGCCGCCGTCCGGCCCGTACGCGATGAGCGGAACCGCGGATGTCCGGGACCCGTCGGTGACGGATCGGCCGCGCTCCGAGGACTCAGGCACCGGGTCCAGTGTGGGGTACGACACATCGTCCCCACGAGGGGCGTGCGGTGACTTTTTGCGTCCGGTGCGTGACCGGGCGGTTACTCAGGCCGGGTCCGCCACGCAGTCCCGTGTCACAGCGCGGCCGCGCCGCGCTCCCGAAGTGCCTGGTCGTACTGCTGAAGGACCCACAGCTCGTTCTGCACGGAGGACAGTTCGGCAGGATCGCCGTGGGCGCCCAGGCGGGTGAGGCGGCCGGCGATGTCACGGATGCGGCGCTCGACCGCGCGGCGCCGGACGGTGACCAGCTGGGCGCCGGCATATACCTCGTCGACACCCTTCACACCGCGGTGCAGCATGATCGCCTCGACGGCGAGCTCGGTGACCATGGCCCGCACGGCGTCGTCGGGGGCGGCCTCGCGGACCCGGATCAGATACTCCTGCGGGTCCTGGACGCCGTACTCCGCGCCGCCCGCGTCGAGCACGGCCTGGCGCACGGCCGCGTAGGGCGGGGCGGTGAACTCGTCGACGCCGTACGCGTCGAAGGCCGGGGAGACCAGTTCCGGGCGCTGGAGGGCGAGCTTGAGCAGTTCGCGTTCGGTGGCGAAGACGGGGTTGCGGAGGTTGAGGGCTGGGCCGCGCGGGGCCGCCGGGGCGGCGGCGTACTGCTGGGGGGCGCCGCCCTGCCTGCGGTGGTCGGGGGCCGGTCCCCTGCCGCCGCGTTCACGGGCCCAGCGGGCGAGCTGGGCGACCCGCTTGACGACGAACTGGGTGTCGAGGATGCCGAGCATGCCGGCCAGCTGCACGGCGACCTCGTGCTGGGCGCCGCTGTTCTTGATCCGGGCGACGGTCGGGGCGGCCTCGTCGAGGGCGGCGGCGCGGCCGGCCGGGGTGTCGAGGTCGTAGCGGCGGACGATCTGGCGGAGCGCGAACTCGTAGAGCGGGGTGCGGGGCTGGACCAGGTCGGAGACGGCCTCGTCGCCCTTGGCGAGGCGCAGGTCGCAGGGGTCCATGCCGTCGGGGGCGATGGCGATGTAGGTCTCGGCGGCGAACTTCTGGTCGTCCTCGAAGGCCCGCAGGGCCGCCTTCTGGCCGGCCGCGTCGCCGTCGAAGGTGAAGATCACGCGGGCGCTGCCGTTGTCCATGAGGAGCCGGCGCAGGATCTTGATGTGGTCGCCGCCGAACGCGGTGCCGCAGGTGGCGATGGCGGTCGTGACGCCCGCCAGGTGGCAGGCCATGACGTCGGTGTAGCCCTCGACGACGACCGCGCGGGACGCCTTCGCGATGTCCTTCTTCGCCAGGTCGATGCCGTAGAGGACCTGGGACTTCTTGTAGATCGCCGTCTCGGGGGTGTTCAGGTACTTGGGGCCGGTGTCCGCCTCGTAGAGCTTGCGGGCGCCGAAGCCGACGACGTCTCCGCCGATGTCGCGGATGGGCCACATCAGCCGGCCCCGGAAGCGGTCGATGGGGCCGCGGCGGCCCTCCTGGGAGAGCCCGGAGAGGACCAGCTCCTTGTCGCTGAAGCCCTTGCCGCGCAGGAAGCGGGTGAGGTGGTCCCAGCCCTGGGGGCTGTAGCCGACGCCGAAGTGGACGGCGGCCGCCTGGTCGAATCCGCGGTCGGCGAGGAAGGCCCGGCCGGTCTCCGCCTCGGGGCCGGTCGCGAGCTGTTCCGCGTACCACTCGGCGGCGATCTTGTGGGCCTCCACCAGGCGGATCCGCTCGCCGCGCTGGTGGGTGGGGTTGTACCCGCCCTCCTCGTAGCGCAGGGTGATGCCGGCCTGCCCGGCCAGCCGCTCGACCGCCTCCGAGAAGGAGAGGTGGTCGATCTTCATCACGAACGTGATGGTGTCGCCGCCCTCCTGGCAGCCGAAGCAGTGGAACAGTCCCTTGCTCGGGCTGACCTGGAAGGAGGGCGACTTCTCGTCGTGGAAGGGGCAGAGGCCCTTGAGGTTCCCGCCGCCCGCGTTCCGCAGCTGGAGGTACTCGGACACCACGGCGTCGATCGGGACCGCGTCCCGAACCGCCTTCACGTCCTCATCATTGATCCGCCCGGCCACGGGTGAATTCTACGGGGCGCCCCTGACAGCGCGGGGACGCGAGCGTGCCCCGCGGGGGCGCGGGGCACCACGCGACCAGCCACGACGGCGCTGCCCGCGCGAGCGGGCAGAGCCCGGCGGACGCCTAGGAGCCGAGGCTCTCCAGCGGCACGCGCGGGTCCGCGAGCGCCTCCGTGTCCACCGGGGCGCCGCTGCGGATCAGCGCCTGGATGGGGTCAGTGACGTCCCACACATTCACGTTCATCCCCGCGAGCACGTGTCCCTCCTTCACCCAGAACGCGATGAACTCGCGCTTCCCCGCGTCGCCGCGGATCACGACCTCGTCGTACGACCCCGGCGGCGCCCACCCGGAGTACTCCATCCCCAGGTCGTACTGGTCGCTGAAGAAGTAGGGCACGCGGTCGTAGCTCTCCTCCCGGCCCAGCATCGAGCGGGCGGCCGCCGGGCCGCCGTTCAGCGCGTTGGCCCAGTGCTCCACCCGCAGCCGCGTGTCGAAGAGGGCGTGCGGGAAGGACGCGACGTCCCCCGCCGCGTAGATGTCGGGGTCCGAGGTGCGCAGCCGTTCGTCGACGAGGACGCCGCCGCCGGCCGCGCGGTCGGCGAGCTCCAGGCCCGCCGTCTCCGCGAGGGAGACCCGGGGGGCCGCGCCGATCGCCGCGAGGACGGCGTGCGCGGGGTGTTCCTCGCCGTCGTCGGTGCGGGCGGCGAGGACCATGCCGTCCTGGCCGGTGATCTCGGTGAGCGTGGCGCCGAAGTGGAAGCGGACGCCGTGCTCCATGTGCAGCTCCGCGAAGAGCTGGCCCAGCTCGGGCCCGAGCACCGAGTGCAGCGGGGTCCGGCCGCGGTGGACGACGGTGACCTCCGCGCCGTACTCGCGGGCCGCCGCCGCGATCTCCAGGCCGATCCAGCCGGCTCCGGCGATCACCAGATGGCCGTTGTCCCGGCCGAGGGAGGTCAGGACGCCCTTGAGGCGTTCGGCGTGGGCGAGGCGGCGCAGATGGTGGACGCCGGCCAGGCCGGTGCCCGGGATGTCGAGGCGGCGGGGCTCCGCGCCGGTGGCGAGAAGCAGTTTGTCGTAGCGGACGAGGGTGCCGTCCTCGCCGAAGCGGACGGTCTTCGCGGCGCGGTCGATCGCGTCGACGGTCTGGCCGAGGTGCAGTTCGACGTCGTGGCGCGCGTACCAGGCGGGCTCCTGGACGAAGACGCTGTCGCGCTCCGCCTTGCCGAGGAGGTAGCCCTTGGAGAGCGGCGGACGCTCGTAGGGGTGGTCGCGCTCGTCGCAGATCAGTATCACGCGGCCGGTGAAGCCCTCCGCTCTCAGCGTCTCGGCCGCCTTCGCGCCGGCCAGGCCGCCTCCGACGATGACGAATGTCTGATCCGCGTCGACCACGTCGATGCCTCCTCGTAAGGGTGTCGCCATCTGCGAGCGTCCCGCACACAGAGTGTTGCCGGAAGGGGGAGTGACCCGATCAGGCCATACAGGTCATGCCTGCCCCGTGAGGCGGGCGTGAAGCGAACGGGCCGAGGCGTCGGTGAGCGACGCGATCTGGTCGACGATCACCCGCTTGCGGGCGCGGTCGTCCGGGGCCCGCTCGAACAGCGTGCGGAACTGGGGGTCCAGGCCGTGGGGGGCGCGGAGGGTGAGCGCCTCGGCCAGTTCGAGGACGACGATCCGCTGGTCGGCGCGGAGCCGCTCCTGTTCGGCGCGCTGCATGACGTAGCGGTCGGCGACCGCCTTGAGGACGGCACACTCCATGCGGGTGCCGCGCGGTACGACGAGCTCGGCGCCGTACCGGGTGAGGCGGCCATTGCCGTGGGCGAGGCGGGTGGCGGTCTCGGCGGCGAGGCAGAAGCGGCCGATGAGCTGGCTGGTGGCGTCCTTCAGGCGGGCCTGGGCGACGGCGGTGCCGTCGTAGCCGTGCGGCCACCACTCCTGGGCGAGGAGGCGGTCGAGGGCCTCCGCCAGTTCGGCGGGGTCGGTGTCCGCCGGGACGTACCGCCCGACGGCGACCGCGAAGACGGCCCGGCGTTCCGGTTCGGCGTGCAGGCAGTTGGGGTCGATGTGGCCGGCGTGCAGGCCGTCCTCCACGTCGTGCACCGAGTAGGCGACGTCGTCGGACCAGTCCATGACCTGGGCCTCGAAGCAGACGCGGTCGGCGGGGGCGCCCTCGCGGACCCAGTCGAAGACGGGGCGGTCGTCGTCGTAGACCCCGAACTTCGGGGAGGCCGGGTCGGTGGGGTGGGCGCCGCGGGGCCAGGGGTACTTGGTGGCGGCGTCGAGCGCGGCACGGGTGAGGTTGAGGCCGACGGAGCCCTCGGGGGTGAACCGTTTGGGTTCGATGCGGGTGAGCAGGCGCAGGGACTGGGCGTTGCCCTCGAAGCCGCCGCAGTCCTCCGCGAACTCGTTCAGCGCCTGTTCGCCGTTGTGGCCGAAGGGCGGGTGCCCGAGGTCGTGGGAGAGGCAGGCGGCCTCGACGAGGTCGGGGTCGCAGCCGAGGGCGGCGCCGAGTTCGCGGCCGACCTGGGCGCATTCCAGGGAGTGGGTGAGGCGGGTGCGGGGGCTGGCGTCCCACACCTGGCTGTGGTCGCCGGGGGTGACGACCTGCGTCTTGCCCGCGAGGCGGCGGAGCGCGGCGGAGTGCAGCACGCGGGCGCGGTCGCGCTGGAAGGCGGTGCGGCCGGGGCGCTTGTCGGGTTCGGGCGCCCAGCGGGCGACCGACGTCGGGTCGTACGGGGTGGGGGGTGCGGTGCCTTCCATGTCATGACAGTACGGGGAAGGTGTGACAGAGGGGG
>Ga0247820_10000993_pt1 | contig 15925 bp, 14 predicted proteins | sample 13C_Glucose_Day1_2_FD_192480 | JGI IMG/M metagenome (GOLD analysis project Ga0247820, IMG submission 192480) | Soil microbial communities from agricultural site in Penn Yan, New York, United States - 13C_Glucose_Day14 | ecosystem: Environmental > Terrestrial > Soil > Agricultural land | place...
GTAGAGGGAGAGGGAGCGCACCCAGAGACAAGCCGCGGCGCCGGCGGCCGGCGCACATCAAGCGGACACCGCGGATCCGGCTCCGCCGGTCCGCCGGTGTCGCCCCCTGGGGGGAGGCGGCCGCAGGCCGCTTCGGGGGGGTCTACTTCTTCGCCACCAGGGTCAGGATGTCGTAGCTCGCGACCATCTCGCCGTTCTGGTTCGTGACCTCCACGTCCCAGGCCACCACGCCCTGGCCCTGCCCCTTGGCATCGACCTTGTTCCGGTCGATCTTGCGCTTGCAGGTCAGGCGCGCCTGGATGGTGTCCCCGATCCCCACCGGCTTGACGAAGCGCAGCGTGTCGAGCCCGTAGTTGGCAAGCACCGGCCCGGGCGCGGGCGACACGAACAGCCCGGCGGCCGCGGACAGCACGAAATAGCCGTGCGCGATGCGCTGGCCGAACGGCGACTCGCGGGCGGCCAGCTCGTCGAAGTGCATGTAGAAGAAGTCGCCCGAGATGCCGCCGAACGCGACGATGTCGGCTTCTGTGACCGTGCGCCGGTGCGTGAGCAGCGAATCGCCGACGGCGAGCTCCTCGAAGTGCTTGCGGAAGGGATGCACGTCGCCCTCGCGCACCTTCGCGCCGCGCACGTGCTCGCCGGTGACCGCGGCCAGCATGGTGGGCGAGCCCTGCACCGCGGCGCGCTGCAGGAAGTGCTTCACGGCGCGCACGCCGCCCAGCTCCTCGCCGCCGCCGGCACGGCCGGGGCCGCCGTGCTTGAGCTGCGGCAGCGGCGAGCCGTGGCCGGTGGACTCGGCCGCCGCCTCGCGGTCGAGCACCAGCAGCCGGCCGTGCCACGCTGCGACGACCGGCACCGCCTTCGCGGCGATGGCGGGATCCTTGGTGACGAGCGTGCCGACGAGGCTGCCGCGGCCGCGCGCGGCGAGCGCCAGGGCCTCGTCGAGGTCGTCGTACGGCATCAGCGTGCTCACCGGGCCGAACGCCTCGACGTCGTGCGCGGCATGGCCGTGCGGGTCCTTCGCCAGCAGCAGCGTGGGAGCGAAGAAGGCGCCCTCGGCCACGCGGTCGCCGACCGGCGAGAAGCCGTCGCGCTCGCCATACACGCACTCGGCGCCGCGCATCAGCGCCGCCAGCTTCTCGGCGACGTCCGTGCGCTGGCCGTGCGAGGCGAGCGCGCCCATGCGCACGTCCTCGCGCGCCGGGTCGCCCACCACGGTCTTGGCCAGCCGCGCGCGCAGCTTGGCGGCCACTGCGTCGAGCCGCGCGCGCGGCTCGATGGCGCGGCGGATCGCGGTGCACTTCTGCCCCGCCTTCACGGTCATCTCGCGCGCCACTTCCTTGACGAAGAGATCGAGCTCCTCGTCGTCCGCGCCGACGTCGGGCGCCAGGATGGCGCAGTTGAGCGAGTCGGCCTCGGCGTTGAAGGGGATCGACCCGTGCAGCACGTTGGGGTGCGCGCGCAACTTGACGGCCGTGTCGGCGCTGCCGGTGAAGGTGACCATGTCCTGCCCGTCGAGCCGGTCGAGCAGGTCGCCGGTGCTGCCGATCACGAGCTGCAGCGCGCCCTCCGGCAGCAGGCCGGATTCGTCGATCAGCCGCATCATGTGCTCGGTGAGGTAGCTCGTCGCGCTGGCGGGCTTCACGATGCACGGCATGCCGGCGAGGAAGCTCGGCGCGAACTTCTCGAGCGCGCCCCACACCGGGAAGTTGAACGCATTGATGTGCACGGCCACGCCACGCCGCGGCACCAGGATGTGCGTGCCGGCGAAGCGGCCCTGCTTGCCCAGCGACAGCGCCGGCCCCTCGTGCACGACGTTGCCCGACGGCAGCTCGTTGCCGCCGATGGAGGCATAGGCGAAGAGCGTGCCGGTGCCGCCCTCGATGTCGATCCAGCCGTCGGCGCGCGTGGCGCCGGTGTGGGCCGACACCGCGTACAGCGATTCCTTGCGCTCGAGCAGGTACTTCGCGAGCGCCTTCAGGATGGCGGCGCGCTGCTGGAAGTCGGTGGCGAGCAGCGTGCGCAGGCCGGTGTCGCGCGCGTGCGAGACGGCGGCGCCGAAGTCGATCGCGTCTTCGTGCGTGGCGGCCACGACATGCCCGTCGACGGCGCTGGCCAGCGGCTGGCCGGGCTTCGTGCCAACCCAGCGGCCGGCGATGTAGCTTTGAAGGACTTGGGTCACTGACGACTCCTCGGCAAAAGTCAGGCGGCCTCGGGAGCGCTCGTCACGCCGCCTCCGATGCCCAGGTAAGTCTCGACGATGCGGCGGTCGTGCAGGAGCGCCGCGGCCGGGCCGGCGAGCGCGACGGCGCCCATCTCGAGCACGTAGGCGCGGTCGGCCACCTGCAGCGCGGCGCGTGCGTTCTGCTCCACGAGGAACACCGACACGCCGCGCCGGCGCAGGTCGGCGACGACGCGGAACACTTCGGCCACCACCAGCGGCGCCAGCCCGAGCGACGGCTCGTCGAGCATCAGCAGGCGCGGCTTGGCCATCAGCGCGCGGCCGATGGCCAGCATCTGCCGCTCGCCGCCGGACAGCGTTGCCGCGAGCTGCGCGCGGCGCTCCTTCAGGCGCGGGAAGATCTCGAACACCTCCGCCATGCGCGGCTTCTGGTTGCGCTCGCCGCGCCGCCACAGCGCGAAGCCGCCGAGCAGCAGGTTGTCTTCCACCGACATCTCGCCGAACAGCTCGCGCCGCTCGGGCACCAGGCCCACGCCGCGCGCCACCATCGCCTCCACCGACGGCCGCGCGATGCGCTCTCCGCCCAAGCGCAACTCGCCGCCGGACGGCAGCAGGCCCATCGCCGCCGACAGCAGCGTGGTCTTGCCGGCGCCGTTGGGGCCGATCACGGTGACGATCTCGCCTTCGGAGATCGTCACGTCGACCTGATGCACGGCCTCCACGGCGCCGTAGCAGACGCTGAATTTCTCCAGCTCGAGCAGAGCAGTCATGTCGCTTCCACGCCACCCAGCGGCGACCGCGGATCCGGCTCCGCCGGTCCGCCAGTCGCGCCCCCTCGGGGGGAGGCGCCGGAGGCGCTTCGGGGGGGTTCCAACTCACCGCCGAGGTAGGCCTCCAGCACTCTCTGGTCGGCCTGCACTTCGCGCGGCGTGCCGCGGGCGATGACGGTGCCGAAGTCGAGCACCGTGATGCGGTCGGCGAGGTTCATGACGAACTCCATGTCGTGCTCGACGACGAGGATGGCCAAGCCCTCGCTGCGCAATTGCGAGAGCAGCTGTGCCAGCGCGCGCTTCTCGAGATGCCGCAGGCCCGCGGCCGGCTCGTCGAGCAGCAGCAGGCACGGGTGTCCGGCGAGCGCGCGTGCGATCTCCACGATGCGCTGCTGCCCGAGCGGCAGCGATGCAGCCGGCGTGCCGGCCTGGGCGCCCAGGCCGCAGCGCTCGATCTGGCGCCGCGCCTCGGCGAGCAGCGCGGCCTCCTCGGCGCGGTCGAGCCGCAGCATCGCGGCCAGCCAGCCGCGGCGCCAGATCGAGCGCTGCGGCCTGGGCGCCCAGGCCGCAGCGCTCGATCTGGCGCCGCGCCTCGGCGAGCAGCGCGGCCTCCTCGGCGCGGTCGAGCCGCAGCATCGCGGCCAGCCAGCCGCGGCGCCCGCGCCGGTGCGCGCCGAGCGCCACGTTGTCGAGCACGCTGCGCGTGCCGAGCAGCCGCACGTGCTGGAACGTGCGCCCGAGGCCGAGGGCGGCGAAGGCGCGCGACGGCCGGCCGCCCATGTCGCGGCCGAGCAGGTGCACTCGGCCTTCGGTGGGATCGTCGACGCCCGAGATCATGTTGAAGAACGTGCTCTTGCCGGCGCCGTTCGGGCCGATCAGCGCATGGATCTCGCCGGCCTTCACGTCCAGGTCGACCGCATTGTTGGCCACGAGGCCGCCGAAGCGCTTGGTGACGGCGCGCGCCTCCAGCACGACCTGCCCGGCCGGCGCGGCGGCGGTCGTCGGCAACGCCACCGGCGGCGGCAGGCGCGGCGGCGGCACCGGCTTCAGCCAGCGGTTGGCCGCGCGTGCGATGGCGGGCCAGAGCCCGTCGGCGAAACGCTGCAGCACGATGAGCATCAGCAGGCCGAACACGATGGTCTCGAAGCTGCCGCTTGCGCCGAGCAGCGTGGGCAGCCAGTCCTGCAGGTACTGCTTCATCAGCGTGATCACGGTGGCGCCGAGCACCGCGCCCCACAGGTGCCCCGAGCCACCGATCACGGCCATGAAGAGGTACTCGATGCCCAGGTTCAGGTTGAACGGCGTCGGGTTCACGAAGCGCTGCATGTGCGCGTACAGCCACCCCGACAGCGCGGCCAGCAGCGCAGCGAGCACGAACACCTTCACGCGCTGCCCCGCGGTGTTCACGCCCATCGACTCGGCCATCACCCGGCCGCTCTTGAGCGCGCGGATCGCGCGGCCCTCGCGCGAATCGAGCAGGTTGTGCAGCGCCCACAGCGCCAGCAGCAGCACGGCCCAGATCGCCAGGCCGAGGCTGCGCGTGGAGGCGAGCGACACGCCGAACACGGTGAGCGCGGGAATGCCGCCGAGCCCCGTGTGGCCGCCGAGAAAATCGAGGTTGCCGAACAGGTAGTACAGCGACAGGCCCCACGCGATGGTGGCCAGCGGCAGGTAGTGCCCCGACAGGCGCAGCGTGACGGCGCCCAGGCCCCAGGCGACGGCCCCGGTGATCGCCAGGCCGAGCGCGAGCCCCGCCCACGGCAGCAGCGCGGAGCCTGCGGCCAGCCCGAGCGACGACGACAGGAGCGCCGACGTGCTCGCCCACGCGGTGGCGTAGGCGCCGAGGCCGACGAACGCGGCCTGGCCGAACGAGGTCATGCCGGCCACGCCGGTGAGCATCACGAGCCCGGCCGCGACCATGGAGTACAGGCCGATGTAGCAGAGCAGCGTGACGCTGAATTCGCCGAGGAAGGGCCAGGCGGCGGCCAGCGCGACGATGGCCGCGATGACGACATGGCGGCGGTTCATGACAATGCGCTCACTCGTCTTCCTCCACGTGCCGGCTCTTCAGCGAGCGCCACAGCAGCACCGGGATGATGAGCGTGAACACGATCACCTCCTTGAGCGCGCTGGCCCAGAACGCGGAGAAGCTCTCGAGCAGGCCGACGAGCACCGCGCCGGCCATCGCGATGGGATAGCTCGCGAGGCCGCCGATGATGGCCGCGACGAAGCCCTTGAGGCCCATCAGGAAGCCGGTGTCGTAGTAGACGGTGGTGATCGGCGCGATGAGCAGGCCCGACACCGCGCCGATCATGGCCGCGAGCGCGAAGCTCAGGTCGCCGGCCAGCGCGGTGGGGATCCCCATCAGGCGCGCGCCGACGCGGTTGATCGCGGTGGCGCGCAGGGCCTTGCCGACGATGGTGCGCTCGAAGAACGCGAACAGCAGCGCCGAGAGCACGAGCGTGGTGCCCACCACCACGAGCGACTGGCCCGTGACGACGATGCCCGACACGTCGAGCCGCGAATCGGAGAACGATGCCGTGCGCGAGCCCTCGGCACCGAAGAAGTAGAGACCCAGCCCCACCAGCACGCCGTGCATCGCGACCGCAACGATGAGCAGGCTCAGCACGGTGGCATCGGCGAGCGGCCGGAACGCGATGCGGTAGAGCAGCGGCCCGAGCGGCGTGATGAGCACGAGCGTGGCGAGCGCCTGCGCCCATTGCGCCGTCGGCTTGACGACGAGCGCCAGCAACGCCGCGAGCGCCGGAAAGGCCACGGCCCAGACGAGCGTGGACCGCCAGTCCACCGCCAGCCCGCGCCGCGCACGCCATGCCTCGACGACGATGGCGAGCGCGGCCAGCACGAGCAGCAGCCACAGCGTGCCCGGGGTGCGGCCGCCGGCGATGGCCGCCATCGACAGCGCCCCGAACGCGACGAACTCGCCCTGCGGCACGAAGATCACGCGCGTGACCGAGAACACGAGCACGAGCGCGAGCGCGAGCAGCGCATAGACGGCGCCGTTGACGACGCCGTCCTGCGCGAGGAGCAAGGCGATCTGGAAGTCCATGCCGGGATTACGGCATGAGTTTCCAGGCGCCGCTGTCGATCGTCACCATCACCCGGCCGCGCTGGTCCAGGCCCAGGTGGTCGGTGGGCGACATCGTGAACACGCCGTGCGCCCCCGGAAGGTCCTTCACCTGCTCCAGCGCGTCGCGCAGCGCGGTGCGGAACTCGGGCGTTCCGGGCTTGGCCTTCTTCAGCGCCTCGCCGGCGGCGCGCTCGAACAGCAGGCCGGCATCCCACGCGTGCGCGCCGAAGGTCGACACCGAGCCCTTGCCGTTCGCGGCCTCGTACTTCTCGATGTACGCGAGGGCGCTCTTCTTCACCGGGTGGCCGTCGGGCAGCTGCGAGGCCACGAGCACCGGGCCGGCCGGCAGCAGCGTGCCCTCCACGTCCTTGCCGCCCACGCGCAGGAAGTCGTTGTTGGCAACACCGTGGGTCTGGTAGAACTTGCCGGCGTAGCCGCGCTCCTTGAGCGTCTTCTGCGGCAGCGCGGCGGGCGTGCCGGAGCCCGCGACGAGCACGACGTCGGGCTTGACGCTCATGAGCTTCAGCGCCTGGCTCGTCACCGAGGTGTCGGTGCGGTTGTAGCGCTCGTTGGCGGCGATCGTCAGCCCCTTGGCCTGCGCCGCCTTGGTGAACTCCTGGAACCAGCCTTCGCCGTAGGCATCCGCGAAGCCGACGAAGCCGACCGTCTTCACGCCGTTGGCGGCCATGTGGTCGGCGATGGCGGTGGCCATCATGATGTCGTTCTGCGGCGTCTTGAAGACCCAGCGCTTCTTGTCGTCCACCGGCTCGACGATGCGCGCCGAGGCGGCCATCGAGATCATCGGCGTCTTGGCTTCCGACACCACGTCGATCATCGCCAGCGAGTTCGGCGTGACGGTGGAGCCGATGATGACGTCGACCTTCTGCTCGGTGATGAGCTTGCGCGTGTTCGACACCGCGGTGGTGGTGTCCGACGCGTCGTCGAGCACGATGTAGTTCACCTTCTCGTTGCCGATCTTCTGCGGCATGAGCGCGATGGTGTTCTTCTCGGGGATGCCGAGCGACGCCGCAGGGCCGGTGGCCGACAGTGTGACGCCCACGTTGATGTCGGCCAGCGCGGCGGCCGCCGCGAGCGACGCGGCGAGCGCGACGACGGTCTTCTTGTTCAGCAACTTCATGCAGTGTCTCCGTGCGGTTGGAAGTGAAAGCGGGTAACGCTTCAGGAACGCGGCAGGCGCACCGCAGGCACGCCGCCGAAGAACAGGTCGGCGACGAGCGGCGCCATCGCCTCGTGCGAGAGCGGGCCCTCGGGCTTCAGCCAGGTGAACATCCAGTTGATCATGCCGAACAGCAGCATCGTGAGCGGCTTGTCGAGCGCCGCGCGCTTGAGCTCGGGGCGCAGCTCGCCGATGGTGCGCGAGAACGCGGCGACGACGCGGCGCTGCGCGGCCAGCACGCGCTCGCGGTCTTCTTCCTCGAGGAACTTCACGTCCTCGGTGAGCACGCGATGCGAGTTCTGCGCATTGGCGTACTCCTCGACGAAGCGCTCGATCAGCATGCGCAGCCGCTCCTCGGGCTCCAGGCGCTGCGCCTGCACTTCCTTCACGAGCGCCTCGAGCCTCGCCATGTGCTCCTCGGCGGACTGCACGAGCAGCGTGTACTTGTCCTTGTAGTAGTGGTAGAGCGCGGGCTTGGACATGCCGCAGGCCTCGGCCACTTCGTTCATGGAGGTCGCGGAGTAGCCGCGCTGCGCGAAAAGCTGCGCCGCGCGCGAGAGGATCAGCTCGCGCTGGTCGTCGTAGCCGGGGGAGCGTCCGCGGGCCATGGGGGGTTCAACGTTCGTCGAAGCTCAGCACCACGCGCGGCGTGAGCGGGTGCGACTGGCACGTGAGCACGAAGCCGGCGGCCACTTCCGACTTGTCGAGCGCGAAGTTGCGGTCCATCCGCACCTGGCCTTCCACCAGCTTGGCGCGGCAGGTGCAGCACACGCCCGACTTGCACGAGTACGGCACGTCGAGCCCGGCCGCGCCGGCAGCGTCGAGAATGCTGGGATCGTCCTTGCGGAACTTGATCTCGCGCGTGAGGCCGTCGCGCACGATCACCACCGTGGCGTCGTCGGCGTCGTCGGGCTGCACGAAGTGCACCGGCGCCCCGCCCTCGCCGGGCACGCCGAAGCGCTCGATGTGGATGCGCTCGGGCGGAACGCCGGCCTCCAGCAGCGCCGCCTCCGCCTCGTCGTTCACGCCGAAGGGCCCGCACACGAACACATGGTCGATGTGCGTCGGGTCCAGCAGCGTGCCGAAGAACTCGCCGATCTTCTCGCGCGTGAGGCGTCCGCCGGACAGCGGCGCGTCGGTGACCTCGCGCGAGAACACGTGGAACAGCGACAGCCGCGTGAGGTAGCGGTTCTTCAGGTCCTCGATCTCCTCCTTGAACATCGTGGACTTCTGCGTGCGGTTGCCGTAGATGAGCGCGAAGGTGCTCATCGGCTCGCGCGCGAGCACGGTCTTCATGATGGAGAGGATGGGCGTGATGCCGCTGCCGCCGGCAATGCCGAGGTAGTGCCGCTTCGCGGCCGGATCGAGCGGCACGAAGAAGCGCCCCTGGGGCGGGATCACCTCGATCGTGTCGCCCGCGCGCAGGTGCTCGTTCACCCACTGCGAGAACGCGCCGACCTTGCGGATGCCCACGCGCAGCTCGTCGTCGTCGAGGCCGGCGCAGATCGAATAGGAGCGCCGCAGGTCCTCGCCGTTCACGTTGGCGCGCAGCGTGAGGTACTGGCCTTGCGTGAAGCCGAAGGTGTCGCGCAGCTCGTCGGGGATGTCGAAGGAGACGATCGTCGCTTCTTCGGTGTCGGGGCGCAGCGCCTTCACCGTGAGGGGGTGGAAGTGCAGGCTCATATCGGTTTGAAGTGTTCGAACGGCTCCATGCACGCGCGGCAGCGGTGCAGCGACTTGCAGGCCGTGGAGCCGAAGGCGGAGAGGCGCTCGGTATCGCGGCTGCCGCAATGCGGGCAGGTGAGGCGCGGCACGAACACCATCGGCTTCGCATCGCGGGTGTGGTCGGGCGGCGCGATGCCGTACTGCTGCATCTTGCGTTTGCCTTCGTCGCTGATCCAGTCGGTGGTCCAGGCGGGGGCGAGGCGGGTCGTCACGCGGATGGGGCCGAGGCCCGCGGCGTCGAGCGCCTCGCGCACGCCCTGCTCGATCATCTCGGTGGCCGGGCAGCCGGAATAGGTGGGCGTGAGGAACACGTCCAGCACGCCGCCGCTGACACGCACGTCGCGAACGATGCCGAGTTCGCGCACGGAGATGACAGGAATCTCGGGGTCGGGGACGTTCTCCAGAACGTCCCATGCGTGTTTTTCCCTCAGAGAGGGGGCAAGACCCCAGGTCATCACCACGTGCCTCCCGGATACGCGCGCTGCAGGTACTGCAGGTCGGCCAGGACGAACCCCATGTGCTCGCTGTGGCTGCCGCGCTTGCCGTCGCTGCGGAATTTCGGCTCGGCCGGCATGTCCAGGCTTGCCGCCGTGAACAGTGCCTGCATCTGCGCCATCCACGGCTCGCGCAGCTCGCTCCATGCCGGCCCGAGGCCGGAGCGCGCCGCGTGCTCGTCCACCTCGTCGGCATCGAACAGCTCGCGCGTGTACGGCCACAGCGCATCGAGCGCGGCGCGCAGGCGCGCGGCCGATTCGTCGGTGCCGTCGCCCAGCCGCACGACCCAGTCGGCGGCGTGCTGCTGGTGGTAGCGCGCCTCCTTCACGGCCTTGGCGGCCACCGCGGCGAGCTTGTCGTCGCTCGACGCCTGCAGCCGCTGCCACATCAGCTCCAACCACGTGGCCATGATCGCGTTGCGCAACACGGTGAACGCGAAGTCGCCCCGTGGCAACTCGGCGATCGTCGCGCTGACGTAGTCGCGCTCGTCGCGAAGGTATGCGAGCTGGTCTTCGTCGTGGCCCCGGCGTTCCCGCTCGCCTGCGCGCGCGAGCACGCCCCGAGCCTGGCCGAGCAGGTCGAGCGCCATGTTCGCCATGGCGATGTCTTCCTCCAGCACCGGCCCATGGCCGCACCACTCCGACAGGCGCTGCGACAGCACGAGGCACGTGTCGCCCAGGCGCAGCAGGTACTGCACGGTCGGGTCCTTGCTCACTTCGATGGACTGCATGGCGCCGGCCTTACATATGGTTCACGGATTCGGGGAGTTCGTAGAACGTCGGGTGGCGATAAACCTTGTCCTCCGCAGGATCGAAGTACATGTCCTTGTCGCCCGGGTCGCTCGCCACGATCTGGTCGCTGCGCACCACCCACACGCTCGTGCCTTCCTGGCGCCGCGTGTAGACGTCGCGCGCGAGCTGGATCGCCATCTTGGGATCGGCCGCGTGCAGGCTGCCGCAGTGCTTGTGGTCCAGCCCCGCCTTGCTGCGGACGAACACTTCCCACAGGGGCCATTCCGTCTTCATTGGGCTACCCTCCGCGCTGCGCGCTGTGGGATGAGCGCTTCGGAGCGGCCGGGCGCGCTCATGCCGCCTCCTTCATCGCCCGCTTGCGCTCGTGCGCCAGCGCGGCATCGCGCACCCAGGCGCCGTCGTCCCAGGCCTTCACGCGCGCGGCGATGCGGTCGCGGTTGCAGGGGCCGTCACCGCCCACCACGCGCCAGAACTCGTCCCAGTCGATCGGGCCGAAATCGTGGTGGCCGCGTGCCTCGTTCCACTTCAGCAGCGGGTCGGGGAACGTGACGCCGAGCACCTTGGCCTGCTCCATGCAGGCGTCGACGAACTTCTGCCGCAGGTCGTCGTTGGAGATGCGCTTGATGCCCCAGCGCATCGACTGCGCGCTGTGCGTGCTCTCGCTGTCGGGCGGGCCGAACATCATCAGGCTCGGCCACCACCAGCGGTTCACCGCGTCCTGCACCATCGCCTTCTGCTCGCGCGTGCCCTTCTGCATCATCACGAGCAGGGAATCGAAGCCCTGGCGCTGGTGGAAGCTTTCCTCGCGGCAGACGCGCACCATCGCGCGCGCATACGGCGCGTACGAGCAGCGGGTGAGCGGCACCTGGTTCATGATGGCCGCGCCGTCCACCAGCCAGCCGATGGTGCCGATGTCGGCCCACGTGAGCGTGGGGTAGTTGAAGATCGAGCTGTACTTCGCCTTGCCGCTGTGCAGCGCCTCGATCATCTCGTCGCGCGAGGTGCCGAGCGTCTCCGCCGCGGCGTAGAGGTACAGGCCGTGGCCGCCCTCGTCCTGCACCTTGGCGAGCAGGATGGCCTTGCGCTTGAGCGTGGGCGCGCGCGAGATCCAGTTGCCCTCGGGCAGCATGCCCACGATCTCCGAATGCGCGTGCTGGCTGATCTGGCGCACCAGCGTCTTGCGGTAGTGGCCCGGCATCCAGTCCTTGGCCTCGATGAAGTCGCCGGCGTCGATGCGAGCGTCGAAGCGCCGCTCGAGCTCGGCCTCCTCGGCGCTGCGCACGGCCTTGCGCTCTTCCTTCGGGGCGGTGTCCATGGCTTGTGTGTACATGTCGATCCTCGCTTCAGTTACTCACCGCACGACGCAGCCCCCGATCAAGGGCTTGCGTGGATCCGGCTGCGCCGGTCCGCCGCAAGAGCCCCCTCGGGGGGCAGCGACGATAGGAGCGTGGGGGCTTCATCTCCTATCCACGACGCGGCGGGCCTTGCCCACCAGCGTGCGTTCGATCGATTCGGGCGGGCCCACGTCCACGCGCGCGGTCACGCCCACCAGGGTCTTGATGCGCTCGGTGAGCGCCCGGCCCATCGCCGCGCGGTCGGCGCCGGCGTGCTGCGGCAGCACCTCGCAGCGCACCTGCAGCGCGTCGAGCGCGCCCTCGCGCGTGACGACGAGCTGATACTGCCCGGAGAGCTGGCCGTGCTGCAGCACGAGCTCCTCGATCTGCGTGGGGAACACGTTGACGCCGCGGATGATGAGCATGTCATCGCTGCGGCCGACGATCTTGCCCATGCGGCGCATGCTGCGCGCCGTGGGCGGCAGCAGCCGGGTGAGGTCGCGCGTGCGGTAGCGCACCACCGGCAGCGCTTCCTTCGTGAGAGTGGTGAACACGAGCTCGCCCTCGCTGCCGTCGGGCAGCACCTCGCCGGTCTCGGGATCGATGATTTCCGGGTAGAAGTGGTCTTCCCAGATCACCGGTCCGTCCTTGGACTCGATGCACTCGTTGGCCACGCCCGGGCCCATGACTTCGCTCAAGCCGTAGATGTCCACGGCGTCGATGCCGGCGCGCTGCTCGATCTCGGCGCGCATCGCCTCGGTCCAGGGCTCGGCGCCGAAGATGCCCAGCGTCACGCTCATCTCGCGCGGGTCCAGCCCCTGGCGCTCGAACTCCTCGCAGATCACCTGCATGTAGCTCGGCGTGACCATGATGATGTCGGGCTGGAAATCGCGGATGAGCTGCACCTGCTTTTCGGTCTGCCCGCCGGACATCGGCACCACGGTGCAGCCCAGGCGCTCGGCGCCGTAGTGTGCGCCCAGGCCGCCGGTGAAGAGGCCGTAGCCGTAGGCGATGTGGACGATGTCGCCGGCGCGGCCGCCGGAAGCGCGAATTGAACGCGCCACCAGGTCAGCCCAGCGGTCGATGTCGCCTTGCGTGTAGCCCACGACGGTGGGCTTGCCGGTGGTGCCCGACGACGCATGCACGCGCACCACCTGCTGCCGCGGCACCGCGAACATGCCGAACGGATAGTGGGCGCGCAGATCCGCCTTGGCGGTGAACGGAAACTTCGCCAGGTCGGCGAGCGACTTCAGGTCCGAAGGATGCACGCCCTTCGCGTCGAAGGCCTTGCGATAGTGCGCGACGTTGTCGTAGGCATGCTGCAGCGACCACTTCAGCCGCTGCAGCTGCAGCGCCTGCAGCTCATCGCGGCTGGCCGTCTCGATGGGGTCCAGGTCGCCGGGCGCGGGTTGCTTCACGGGCATCTTCGGTCTCCTACAGCTCCACTACCGGCTTGCCCTTGAGCGTGTACGAGCGGCCGCGGAACACCGCGACGCGCTCGCCGCGCTGGTTGGTCAGCTCGGCGTCGTACACCCCCGTGCGGCCGGCCTTGGACACCTCCTGGCAGCGCGCGGTGAGCACGTCGCCCAGGCGCGCGGGCGCCACGATGTCGATGGAGAAGCCGGATGCCACGGTGAGCTCGTTGTATGAATTGCAGGCGAAGGCGAACGACGAGTCGGCCAGCGTGGCCATGAGGCCGCCGTGGCAGATGGCGTGGCCGTTCACCATGTCGTCGCGCACCGCCATGCGCAGCACCGAGCGGCCGGGGCCGATCTCGACCACCTGCATGCCCAGCGCCTGCGAGGCGCGGTCCCGGGCGTACATGTCCTGGCCGACCAGGTCGGCAATCTGCTGCGGGGAACGGGTGCTCGTCATTCGGATTTTATTGTTGACCGACCGGTCGGTAAATCATAGGCTGCCACAGTCCGACTTGCAAGCTCCCCTGATTCAGGAGAAACCCCGAATGCCCTGCTATGCCATCGACGGCGTGATCCCGGTCGTGGATCCAAGCGCCCACGTGCACCCCACGGCCGTGCTGATCGGCGACGTGATCGTCGGGCCCGGCTGCTACGTGGGCCCGTGCGCGAGCCTGCGCGGCGACTTCGGCCGCATTCGCCTGGAGCGCGGCGCCAACGTGCAGGACACGTGCGTGGTCCACGGCTTCCCGAAGACCGACACCGTCGTCGCGGAGAACGGCCACATCGGCCACGGCGCGGTGCTGCACGGCTGCGTGGTGGAGCACGACGCGCTCGTCGGCATGAACGCGGTGGTGATGGACGAGGCCGTCGTCGGCGCCGAGGCCTTCGTGGCCGCCTGCGCCTTCGTGCCGGCCGGCATGAAGGTGCCGCCGCGCTCGCTCGCGGCCGGCATGCCGGCGAAGGTGCGGCGCGAGTTGTCCGACGCCGAAGTGGCGTGGAAGCTCGACGGCACGCGCACCTACCAGGAACTCACGCGGCGCTGCCACGCGAGCCTCCTGGAGGTGCAGCCGCTGATGGCCGCGGAGCCGGACCGCAGGCGCATCGCGGCGTCGGACGTGCAGCCGCTGATCGCCACGCGCCGCGGCTGATTCGCTCGGCGCGCTCTCAGGCCGTGGCCGCCGCGTTCGCCAGGTGGTGGTGGATCTGCGCCACCACGGCCGCACCCTCGCCGATCGCCCCGCCCACGCGCTTGACCGAGCCGGCGCGCACGTCGCCCACGGCGAAGAGGCCCGGGATGCTCGTCTCCAGCGGCGCCGGCTCGAAGCCGTCCGTCGTCGTCCCGACGCCCGCGCCGGTGAGCACGAAGCCGTGCGCGTCGACCGCCACGCCACAGCCGTCGAGCCAGCGCGTCTCGGGCTCGGCGCCGACGAAGAGGAACACGTGGCGCAGCGCCCGCTCCTCCTCGCGGCCGCTGCGCCGATCGCGCCACGACACGCCTGCGAGCCCCGCCGGCAACTCGCCGCGCAGTTGCGCGAGCTCCGAGTGCGGGCGCAGCTCGATGTTCGGCGTGGCCTCGATGCGGTCGATCAGGTAGCGCGACATGCTCGCCGCCAGGCTCGGGCCGCGCACCAGCATGTGCACCCGGGCCGCGTGCTGCGAGAGGAACACCGCGGCCTGCCCCGCGGAGTTGCCGCCGCCGACGAGCGCAACCTCCTGCTGCGCGCAGGACGTGGCCTCGATCGCCGAGGCCCAGTACCAGATGCCGCGCCCTTCGAACTCGGCGAGCCGCGGCACGTCCGGCCGGCGGTAGCGTGCGCCGGTGGCCACGACCACCGTGCGCGCGCGCAGGCGCCGGCCGTCGGCCAGGCGCACAGCGAGCTCGCGCCCCGCGCCCTGCCGCTCGCACTGCAGCGACTCCACCTGCGCCGGGATCATGATCTCGGCGCCGAACTTCTGCGCCTGCACGTAGGCGCGTCCGGCCAGCGCCTGGCCGGAGATGCCGGTGGGGAACCCGAGGTAGTTCTCGATGCGCGCGCTCGCCCCGGCCTGGCCGCCGTAGGAGCGGCAGTCGACCACCACCACGCGCAAGCCCTCGGAGGCGGCATACACGGCGGTGGACAGGCCGGCCGGCCCGGCGCCGACCACCGCCACGTCGTACAGGTCGTCATGCGCGGCCGTGTCCACCATGCCGATGCAGCGCGCGAGCGTCTGCTCGTCGGGGTTCACGAGCACCGAGCCGTCCGGGCAGACGACGAGCGGCTCGCAGCCGGCGGCGCCGTACTGCTCCATCAGCGCGGCCGCGCTGGCGTCCGTGCAGGCATCCACCACGTGGTAGGGCTCGCCGTTGCGGCGCAGGAAGTTCTGCAGGCGCAGCAGGTCGGCCGAGCCGATCTCGCCGATGAGCACCGGCCCGCTGGCGCCCGACTCGATCAGCGCGACGCGGCGCAGGATGAGCGCGCGCACGAGCCGCTCACCGAGGTCCGCCTCGGCCACGATCAGCGCGCGCAACTGACCGGGGCGCAGCCACAGCACCTCCAGCGGCTCCTGCGCGATGCCGTCCACCAGCGACGGCTGCCCGGACAGCGCCCCCACCTCGCCCATGAAGTGGCCGCGCCCGTGCTGGATGATCGGCGTGACGCGCCCGAGGCCGTCGCGCTGGCTCACCGCGAGCACGCCGCGCAGCACCACGAACATGCCGGGCCCGGGCTCCCCGGCGGTGGTGAGCCGCGCGCCGGGCGGGTGCGTCTGCCGCGTGCCGAAGCGATGCATCCGCGCCATCTCGGCGTCGGTGAGCACGGGGAACATCTGGTGGCGGCGAGACAGCAGCTCGCTCGGTGCATCGTCGGCCACTGGAATCTTCCTTTCGTTCGGCGGCGCGTTGTGACGATCATAGGCAGGCCGCCAAGTTAGCGACCCCCTGTCCCGCTTGCGTTTCCTCTGTGATCTCTGTGCCTCTGTGTCCTCAGTGTTGAAGAAACTGCCCC
>Ga0247820_10000994_pt1 | contig 15918 bp, 15 predicted proteins | sample 13C_Glucose_Day1_2_FD_192480 | JGI IMG/M metagenome (GOLD analysis project Ga0247820, IMG submission 192480) | Soil microbial communities from agricultural site in Penn Yan, New York, United States - 13C_Glucose_Day14 | ecosystem: Environmental > Terrestrial > Soil > Agricultural land | place...
TCGCGCGCATCGCCAAGGAGATGGGCATCCTCACCGTCGGCGTGGTCACCAAGCCGTTCGACTGGGAAGGCGGCCGCCGCATGACGAACGCCGACCAGGGCCTGATGGAGCTGGAAGCCAACGTCGATTCGCTGATCGTGGTGCTCAACGAGAAGCTGCTCGAAGTGCTGGGCGACGACATCACCCAGGACGAGGCGTTCGCGCACGCCAACGACGTGCTGAAGAACGCCGTGGGCGGCATCGCGGAGATCATCAACGTGCCCGGCCACGTCAACGTGGACTTCGAGGACGTGCGCACCGTGATGGGCGAGCCGGGCAAGGCGATGATGGGCACGGCGGTCGCGTCGGGCCCGGATCGCGCGCGCATCGCGGCCGAACAGGCCGTGGCCTGCCCGCTGCTGGACGGCATCGACCTGTCGGGCGCCAAGGGCGTGCTGGTGCTGATCACCGCGGCCAAGTGCAGCCTGAAGCTGGCCGAGTCCAAGCTGGCGATGAACACCATCCGCGCCTACGCCTCGCCGGACGCGCACGTCATCTACGGCACGGCCTACGACGACAACCTCGGCGACGAGGTCCGCGTGACCGTGGTGGCCACCGGCCTGTCGCGCCACGGCCAGCAGCGCCGCACGGCGCCCCCGCTGCAGGTGCTGCGCACCGGCACGGACAACGTGCCGTTCACCGTGCCCACGGTGAACCACGCCGTTTCCGGCCCGGGCGCGATCCTGACGCGCGAGATGTCCGCGCCCTCCATGCCGCAGCAGCCGGACTACGGCGGCATGACGGTGCCCAGCGTGTGGCGCACCAACCGCACGCAGGCCGCCGCCAAGGTCGACGCGCTGTCCTCGGGCGGCATGGACGACTTCGAGATCCCGGCCTTCCTGCGCAAGCAGGCGGACTGAAAGCGAAAGCACTCGTGGAGCAGCGACGAGGCCTACGGGCCTCGTTGCTTTTTGGGCTCACGGGTTCGCGCGGCTTGCCCCGGCGCGGGCCGCTGGCTAGCATGGCTCAACAGTTGAGCGTTGCGAGGAGAAGTGCCATGCCGCAGTTGATCGTCACGGTGGAAGGGGTCGAGGTCCGGCACGTCTACCTGTCCAAGGACCGCACCACGCTCGGCCGTGGCCCGGACAACGACATCGTGCTGCAGAACCCCGCCGTCAGCTCGCGGCACTGCGCCTTCGACCTGAAGGGCCTGTCCGACGTCTTCGTCGACGACGTGGGCAGCACCAACGGAACCTTCGTCAACAACAAGAAGATCAAGCGCCAGCGGCTGCGCGACGAGGACGTGATCGCCATCGCGGGCTTCCGGCTGCGCTACCTCTCGGCCAGCGCCGACTCCGGCTTCGGCGCCACCGCGGCCATGCAGCTCGGGCCCAACTCCAACCTGCCGCCGCCCACGCATGCCAGCTTCCGGGTGCTCTCGGGCAGTTCCACGGGCCTGGAGGTGCCGGTGAACAAGGCCGTGTCCACCTTCGGCAAGCCGGGCGTCGCCATCATCGCGGTGGCGCATCGCCGCACCGGCTACTACGCCGCCCACCTCGACGGCGACCAGGTGCCGCTGCTGAACGATCGCCCGCTGGGTGTCGACCCGGTGCTGCTGGCCCATCACGACGTGCTGGAACTGGCCGGCACGCGCATGCAGTTCATCCTGGCGAACTGACCCGCCGCCGCTATCGCGGGCATAGCCCTCGAAGGCCTTCGGATAGGGGCCGGCCACTTAAAATCGTGGTCATGCTGGCTCAACGCACGCTCAAGACCCTCACCCGCGCCGTCGGCGTGGGCCTGCACGGGGGCCAGCGCGTGGAACTCACGCTGCGGCCCGCGCGTCCCGACACCGGCATCGTGTTCCGACGCGTGGACCTGCCCCAGCCGGTGGACATCCCCGTCTCGGCCGAATCCGTCACCGACACGCGGCTGGCCTCCACCGTCTCCAACGGCGCGGTGAAGGTGCACACGGTCGAACACCTGATGTCGGCCTGCGCCGGCCTGGGCCTGGACAACCTCTACATCGACATCACGGCCGAGGAAGTGCCGATCCTGGACGGCTCCTCGTCCTCGTTCGTGTTCCTGCTGCAGAGCGCGGGCATCGAGGTGCAGAACGCGCCGCGCCGCTTCATCCGCGTGCTGAAGCCGGTCGAGGTGCGCGAAGGCGAGGGCGACGCGCTCAAGTGGGCGCGCCTCGCGCCGTACCACGGCTACAAGCTCAGCTTCGAGATCGACTTCGACCACCGCGTGGTCGACTCCACCGGCCAGCGCGTGGAGTTCGACCTGGGCAAGGGCAACTACCAACGCGACATCGCGCGCGCCCGCACCTTCGGCTTCACCAAGGACGTGGAGATGATGCGGGCGAACGGCCTGGCGCTGGGCGGCGGCATGGACAACGCCATCGTGATGGACGACTACCGCGTCCTGAACACCGAGGGCCTTCGCTACGAGGACGAGTTCGTCAAGCACAAGATCCTCGACGCCATGGGCGACCTGTACCTGCTGGGCAAGCCGCTGCTGGCGGCCTACAGTGCGTTCCGCTCCGGCCACGCGATGAACAACAAGCTGCTGCGCGCCCTGCTGGCCCAGCGCGACGCCTGGGAAGTGGCCACCTTCGAGGACGAGCGCCAGGCGCCCGTCGGCTTCGGCCAGCTGGCCCGGGCCTGGTAACGGCCGCGATGGCCGTCTTCCGCGCCGCGATCTTCCTGCTGCTGCTGGTCGCGGCCGTGTTCTTCGCGATGTACGCGTACACCGGCCAGCCACGCTACAAGCGCACCGGCCTCGTCACGCTCAAGTGGACGATCGTCGCCGCGCTCGGCTTCTTCGCCGTCCTCATCATCGAGAAGCTGGTCGAGTAGCTCAGTCTCAATAAGCGCGACCGGACCGGTACTGGCCCGTCGTGCGACGCGTGGTCTCGCCCGCCGCGGCGATGCGCGCCAGCGACTGCCCCGCATGTGCATGCGTGATCGCCAGCCCCAGCGCGTCCGCGGCGTCCTCGCCCGGAACGCCGGGCAGGTTCAACAACCGCTTGACCATCTCCTGCACCTGTGCCTTGGCCGCCCTGCCGTGGCCGGCGATGGCCTGCTTCATCTGCAGCGCGGTGTATTCCGCCACTGAGAGCTGGCACGCCACGAGGGCCGTGACGCACGCGCCGCGGGCCTGCCCGAGCAGAAGGGTCGATTGCGGATTGGCGTTGACGAACACGATCTCCACCGCCGCGGCATCGGGCTGGTAGCGATCGCGCACCTGCGTGATGCCGTCGAACAACACCTTCAGGCGCGACGGCAGTTCGCCGCGCGGCAGGTGGGTGGTGGTGATGGTGCCGCTGGCGACGTAGCGCAGCGAGGAGCCTTCCACGTCCACGACGCCGAAGCCGGTGGTCTGCAGGCCGGGATCGATTCCTAGGATGCGCATGTCCGGTTGAGTCTATCCTCGCGGGGCAGTCCGCGCGGCCGTGTCCTACAAGCTCAGGCGTGGCTGGGCTGCAAAGTACGCAGTGCACACCGTGCACATCAACAAGGAGAAAACATGAAAACCATCCTCATCGCCTTCGCGGTCGCCCTCGGCCTGGCCGGTTGCGGCACCTTCGGCTCGGGCGACACCCGCACGGGTACGCGCACCGCGGGCCAGGCCGTCGACGACGCCACCATCGGCACCAAGCTGAAGGCCGCCTTCGCCGGCGATCCCGAACTCAGCGCCATGAAGATCAACGTCGACACCACGCAGGGCGCCGTGCGCCTGCGCGGCGAAGTGAAGAACATGGCCGAATGGCGCAAGGCCGGCGACACGGCCCGCAAGGTCGAAGGCGTGAAGTCGGTCGACAACCAGCTGGTGATCACCGGCGCGCGTTAAACGCCGAACCACCACCGAACCGAGTGGAAGAAGACGGGCGCGCCGAAACACAGCGCGTCCACCCGGTCCAGCAGGCCATTCGCGCCCGTGACCGAGGCGCGGTGTCCCCAGGCGGGGACACCGCGATCCCGCTTGATCGCCTTCATCACCAGATGACCCAGTGATCCCGCGGCGCAGGCGATGAACGCCATCGCCACCGCCTGCAGCGGCCCGAACGGCGTGATGAACGACAGCGCGCCACCGAGCAGGCTGCCCACCGCCATCCCCAGTGCCCAGGCCGTCCAGTTGAAGCTCCTGCTCACGTCCGGAATGCTTGGCGGCCGCGCCTGGCTGCGCGAGAGCAGGTGCTGCACCACCATGCAGGTCTGCACCGTGAACACCAGGAAGAAGACCAGGAACGCGCCCTGGCCTGGCGGATGGTCGCGGAACTCCAGCAGCAGCAGGGCCGGCACGTGGCTCATGCCGTACACGCAGACCACGATGCCCCATTGCAGCTTGGCGTTGCGCTCCAGGAACCGCTGCGTGTCGCCACCTAGGGCGCTCACGAGCGGGATCGCCAGGAACACGTAGACCGGGATGAACACGGTGAACAGGTCGAAGCGCCGCGTCGCGGCCAGCCAGAACTGCACCGGCAGCACCACGAAGAAGGCCAGCACCAGGCTGCGGTGATCCGCGCGGCGGGTGGGCGACAGCGTGATGAACTCGCGCAGCGCCAGGAACGCGATCAGCGCGAACAGCAGCGTCGCCACCACCGGTCCGGCGATCCAGCCGATCCAGAACACCACCACCATGAACCACGAGGTGGACAGCAGCTTGCGGAAGTCCTCCAGCCGCTCCTGCCGCGCCTCGTCCTGCGCGTTCTCCCGTGCGCGGAAGGTCAGCAGGAAAGCGCTGACGCTCACCAGCACCAGGATGCCGAACACGCCGATGAACAGCGCGCCGACCTGCTGGTAGGGCGAGAGGCCGCGCAGGGTGTCGTAGAGGTCGCTCATGCCGCTCAGACGTCGCGCAGCGCGACCACCGCCTCGCGGGCGCGGGCCAGGAAGGAATGCCGGTCCTCGCCGGGCTGCAGCGCCACCGGCGCGCCGAAGGTGACCGAACACAGGATGGGCACCGGCACCACTTCACCCTTGGGCATCACGCGCTGCACGTTGGCGATCCAGGCCGGCACCAGCACCACTTGCGGAAAGCGAAGTGCCAGGTTGTAGAGGCCCGCCTTGAACGGCTGCGGCTCCTCGGCATGGCCGCGCGTGCCTTCGGGAAACAGGATGATGGAATCGCCGCTGTCCAGCGCCTGCACCAGCGGCTCGAGCGGGTCCTGCTCGCCGGTGCGCGCGCGGTCCACGTACACGGCGTTGAACACGGCGGTGGTGATCCATTCGCGCAGCCGGCCGCGGGTCCAGTAGTCGCGTGCGGCGACGGGGCGCGTGATGCTGCGAAGTTCCTGGGGCAGGGCCGCCCAGATCATCACCAGGTCGGCGTGGCTCTGGTGGTTGGCGAAGTAGATTCGCTGCTCGGCCTTGGGCGGGCAACCGTACCAGCGCGCCTGCGCGCCGGTCAGCAACCGCACCAGGCCCAGCAGGAACAGGCTCATCGCCTTGGCAAGCATGCGGGCGATCATAAGCGTCACGGCTGAGCCACCTGCCCTGCAAGCGGATGCGCCGCCGACCGACATGAGGCGTTCGCGGCCCGTCGGTATGCTGGCCTCATGCTGAACTGGCGCGCGCTCCTCGCGACCCTGCCGCTGGCCCTCGCGGCCTGCGCGGCGGACGCGCAGCAGGACGACCTGCTGGCCGCGATCTCGCGCGCCCGCCAGCAGTGCGGCGCGACCGGCGGGCTGCGCCCCGACGCTCGCCTGGACGATGCCGCGCGCCGGCTTTCGCAGGGCGCCTCGCTCGAGCGCGCGTTGCAGGGCAGCGGCTATCGGGCGCAGCGCAGCTTCCAGTGGAACTTCAGCGGCTACCGCTCGGCGCAGGCCGTGGCCCAGGCGCTGGTGCCGTCGCAATGCCGATCGCTGGCCGATGCGGCGCTGCGCGAAGTGGGCGTGCAGCGTTCGGGCAACTCGTACTGGATCATCGCCGCCGTGCCCTTCGATCCGCCCGCCGCGACCGACGCCGACGGCGTGGCCGAGCGCGTGCTCGCCCTGGTCAACCAGGCGCGCGGCCAGCCGCGCCGCTGCGGCAGCGAATCGTTCGGCCCGGCGCAGCCGCTGGTGTTGCAGCAGCAGCTGACGCAGGCGGCGGCCGGCCATGCGCAATCGATGGCGCGCTACGGCTACCTGGAACACCAGGGCCGCGACGGCAGCACGCCGGCGGACCGTGCCGACCGAGCCGGCTACAAGTGGCGCAGCATCGGCGAGAACGTCGCCATGGGCCAGACCACGCCCGAGCGCGTGATGCAGGACTGGCTGCACAGCCCCGAGCACTGCGCCAACATCATGGAGCCGCGCTTCACCGAGATGGGCGTGGCCTACGCGGTCAACAACGCGAGCGAGGGCGGGATCTACTGGGCGCAGTCGTTCGGGCGGCGCTGACGTCCGCCCGGCGGGTCACGGCAACTCGGCGTGCCGCATCCGCGCGACGATGGTGTTCGCGCGGTTGGCGAGGTAGCCCGAGTTCGAACGCTTCTCGAAGTACCGGGGCCGCGGCAGCATCACCGCCAGTCGCGCGGCTTCATAGGGCGAGAGCTGGCTGGCCGGTTTGCGCCAGTAATGCTGCGCGGCGGCTTCGGCGCCGAACACGCCTTCGCCCCATTCCACGTTGTTCAGGTAGATCTCGAGGATGCGCTGCTTGGGCAGCAGCGCCTCCAGCGTCAGCGTGAGCACGAATTCCTGGCCCTTGCGCAGCAGGGTGCGCTCGCCGGACAGCAGCAGGTTCTTGGCCAGCTGCTGGGTGATGGTGGAGCCGCCGATGATCCTGGGCGGCCGCGCGTTCGGCCGCAGCTGCGCGCGGCGCGCCGCCAATTCCTCGGCCTTGGCGTTCTTCTCCCAGGCTTTCTCCAGCGCCTCCCAGTCCACGCCTTCGTGCTGGGCGAAGCCGTCGTCCTCGGACGCGATCACGGCGCGCTTCAGGTGGTCGGAGATGCGCGAATAGGGCACCCACTGCTGGCGCCAGCGCAGCCGGTCGCTTTCAGTGGCGATGCGGAAGGCTTCCGAACGCTGGAAGGTCGTGGACCGCGGGTCGAGCACCGCGGACGCGGCGATGCTCAGCACGAAGAACACCTGCAGCAGCAGGCCGGCGAGGATCGCCAGCAGCACCCAGCGCAGCACGCCCTTCAAGCCGTCACCCCGCGGCCAGGAGGGCGCGCAGTCCGGCCAGCACCGGACCGGTGTCCGGCCGCACGCCGCGCCACACGAAGAAGGATTCGGCCGCCTGTTCCACCAGCATGCCCAGGCCGTCGCGCGGCGTGGCGCCGTGCGCGCGGGCCCAGTCGAGGAAGCCCTGCGCGGCGGGGCCGTACATCATGTCGTAGGCGAGCGCGCCGGGCCGCAGCACCGAGGCGGGCACCGGGACCCCGCCGCCCGCGATGCTGCTGGCGCTGGCGTTGACCACGATGTCGAAGACGCCCGGCACGGCGTCGAGGCCGCACGAAACCAGATCCACCGATTGCGCGCGGGCGAGGGCCGAGTGGCTGTCCACCAGCGCCTGCGCCTTGGCGGGCGTGCGGTTGGCGACGACCACGCGCGACGGCCGCGCCTGCAGCAGCGGACCGAGCACGCCCTCGCCCGCGCCGCCGGCGCCGACCAGCAGCACATCGCGCCCGGCGATCGCCACACCGGCCGACCCGATGTCGCGCACCAGGCCCGTGCCGTCCGTGTTGTCGCCGAACACGCCCTGCGAGTCGAAGCGCAGCGTGTTGCACGCGCCGGCCAGCCGGGCCCGGTCGCTCAGCGTGCCGGCCAGCGACGCGGCCTCGAACTTGAAGGGCAGGGTGACGTTGCAGCCGCGGCCGCCTTCCTGGCGGAAGCGCTGCACGGTGGCCGTGAAGCCGTCGAGCGGCGCGAGCAGCTTGCCGTACTCCACCGGCTCGCCGGTGAGCTGCGCGAAGCGCGCATGGATCCAGGGCGAGCGGCTGTGCTCGACGGGATGGCCGACGACGCAGTAGCGATGCGGATTCATCGCGCCGTGAGCTTGGTCTCGAGCGTCTCGTCGCGCGTGAACTTGAAGCGCGAGACCACCACGATCTGGTCGGCGCGCTGGCGCATCGGAGCGGAAAAGGCGCCGAACGGCCCGGCGGCGCGCGCGATGCTCTCCGCCCGGCGGTCGAGCGTGCGGTTGCCGGAGCTCTCGACCACCTCGGTCTCGAGCACGCGGCCGTCGTGGTTGACGGTGACGATCATGGTGAGTTCGCCGTACAGCTTGCGGCCGGCGGCCTCGGGGAAATTCTGCGTGCCGCGGTCCTCGATCCTGCGACGCAGCGAGTCATAGTAGATCGCGTAGACCTCTTCGCGCGTGGCCGGGCTCACGTAGCGCTTCTTGGGCCGCGCGTTCTCCTCGTTGATGCGCCGCTCGATCTCGGCCAGCAGCTTGACCAGCTGGCGGCGCTTCTCCTCGCGCGCCTGCGCGTCGACGGCGTTGGTGCGCTGCTTGGGGTCGGGCGGCGGCAGCGCGGCCAGCATGGTCTTGACCTGGGCCAGCATCAGCATCTGCTGTTCCTGCATGGCCTCCACGCGCTTGTGCGCGTCCTCGGCGGCGTCGCCGATGGTGGTCAGCGCGGAAGGCGGCAGCGGCGAAGTGGCGCGGCCGCTGGCGGCCTCACCGCCGCCGGCCAGCGCGGCCTGGGCGATGGCCTGGGCCTTGTCCGGCTTCTCGGTGCTGCGGGCATTGACCAGCACCACCTCGAGCGGCGTGTCCTGGAACACCCGGTTGAAGCCTTCCGGGTCCACGATGCGCACCGTCAGGAGCGCGGCATGCGCCGCGAACGAGACGCCCAGCGCGATCTGCAGGGTGCTGAAGGACTTGAGGTTCACGACGGCGGATTATCCGCCGCATTGTCGAGTTCTCCGCCTTCGGCGACGTCCACCGCGATCGCGATCGGGCCGGCCACCGGCTCTTCTTCCTCCCCGGTGTCGTCTTCCGCCGACAGCGCCGAGGCGGCGGTGTCCAGCCGCTCGATCAGCGTGCCCGAGATGTCCAGCGTGATGTCGTCGATGTCGCCCAGCCGCACGCGCACCCTGGTGCCGCGCGCGACGTTCTCCGTGCCCAGCACCGGCAGCACCAGCGGCAGCGTGTCGGCGCGGACCAGGCCCTCGCGGAACACCGTGCCTTCGAGCTCCCTGATGCCCTGCTGGCGCAGGTAGTGCAGCGTCCAGAACCGCTCCATTCCGGCCTGGTAGCCGTTGTAGGCGGAGTAGGCCGCGTCGAAGGACGAGATGATGGAGAACAGGTCGGCGTCCTTCGGCTTGAAGGGCGCGGCCAAGGCGGCGGTGCGGCCGTGGCGGGCCGCCGCGATGATCTGCCACTGGTTCACCAGGTCGGTGTAGCGGCGCAAGGGCGAGGTGCTCCAGGCATAGCTCTTGACGCCCAGGCCCGCGTGCGGAAGCGCCTTGGTGCCCATGCGCACCTTCACGCCGGGCAGCAGGCTGGCCTGGCTGCGGTAGATGCCGGGCACGCCCAGTTCGGCGAGCCAGGTGCCCCAGCTGCTGTTGGCCAGGATCATGGCCTCGGACACGATCAGGTCCAGCGGCGCGCCGCGCTTGCGCACGGTGATCTCCACCTGCTCGCTGCCATCGGGCTCGCTGCCGTCGTGGCCGACGAGGCGGAAGTTGTAGTCGGGCCGGCTGAAGTTCTCCGGCTTGCCGCGCACGACCTCACGCAGCCCCTTGAGGTGCTGCGCCAGCCGCCACAGGAAGGAGAGCGGCTCGCGCAGGTGCGCCGCGGGTTCGGGCACCGCGTGCGCCGTGGCGCCGCCTTCCAGCCAGTCGACGGTGAGGTGCTCGTCGAGCTGGTCGTGCCGCAGGTTGGCGCGGATCGGCACGCGCTCCAGCTTGGTTTCGGACCCCTGCATCACCAGGGTGGCCTCGTCGAAGCTGACGTACAGCGACACGGCGGGGCAGTCGCGGCCTTCCTCCAGCGTGTAGGCCGCCACCACCTCGTCCGGGAGCATGGTGATCTTGTGGCCCGGCATGTAGACCGTCGACAGGCGCTGGCGCGCCACCTGGTCCAGCGGCGTGCCGGGCTGCACCGCCAGGCCCGGCGCCGCGATGTGGATGCCGACCGTCACCGTGCCGCTGCCCAGGCCCTGCACCGAGAGCGCGTCGTCGATCTCGGTGGTGCTGGAGTCGTCGATCGAGAACGCCTGCACCGGCGCCACCGGCAGTTCGCCGGAGATTCCGGGCGCGGCCAGCGGCGCGAAGCCGGTGCCCTTGGGGAACCAGTCGAACAGGAAGCGCTTCCAGTGGAACTGGTAGGCCGAGTCGATGGCGCCGGCCTTCTGCAGCAGCGCCAGCGGCGCCATCTGCGTGGAGCGCGAAGCTTCCACCACGGCCTTGTATTCGGGCCCGTTCTTGTCCGGCTTGAACAGGATGCGATAGAGCTGCTCGCGCACCGGCGGCGGGCAGCCGCCGGCCGCGAGTTCGGCGGCCCAGGCGGCGATCTGCTGCTGCACCTGCTTCTTCTTCTCCAGCGCGGCGAGCGCCTGCTGCACGATCTCGGCCGGCGCCTTGCGGAAGCGCCCCTTGCCCGCGCGGCGGAAGTAGTGCGGCGCCTCGTGCAGGCGGAACAGCGCGGCGGCCTGCTGTTCCAGCGTGGCCTTGTCGCTGAAGTAGTCGCGCGCCAGGTCGGCGAAGCCGAATTCCTCGTCGGAGGCGAACTCCCAGGCCAGGTCCAGCTCGATGGTCTGCGCCAGCGCCTGCGCGCCGGCCACCAGTTCGGCCGGCTGCGGTTTCTCGAAAGTCAGGAGGATGTTCGCGGACTTGACCTTGACGCGCTTGCCGCTGTCCAGCTCTACCTGGGCGGAAGCCTCGGCCTGGGAGAGGACCCGGCCCGCCTGGAACTTTCCGGCGTCTTCGAACAATGCATACATCGCCGGAATTCTCCCATGCGGGGTCAACGCGACGGCAGGCCGAGGAACTCGAGAACTTCGTCCAGGTGCTGCTCGAATTCAGGCAGGGCGTGGTCGCCGCCTTCCAGCAGCTCGATGCGCGAGCCGGGGTAGCGGCCCGTCATCTCGCGCCAATCCAGCACCTCGTCGCCCTTGGCGATGATCGCGAACAGGCGCTCGGGATGCGGCAGCGCGCCGTGCTCGAGGTCGCGCAGTTCGTCCACGTAGCGCGGCTCGAAGAAGAAGTGCTGGCCGGGGTCGTGCCACGCGGTCTGCTCGCCGATATGCCGGGCCAGGTCGCGCGCGGCGTGCACCGCGGGATTGACCACCACGGCGCGGCAGCCGGTTTCCACGGCGACGTGCGTGGCGTAGAAGCCGCCGAGCGAGGAGCCGATCACGCCCATGCTCTCGCGCGGCCAGCGTTCGATACCTGCCATCACCATCCGCATCGCTTCGCGCGGCGAAGGCGGCAGCTGCGGGCACCACCAGGTCACTTCCTGGTGCTCGCTCGCGATGCGGGCCGCGACCTGCCGCGCCTTGGTGGATTTCGGCGAGGAACGGAAACCGTGGAGGTACAGCAGGTGGGTGAGGGCCATGCGGCATCTTAGGCGCGCATCCCAAAAAAAAGCCCGCCGAAGCGGGCTGGAGAAACCGGCGGCGCCTGCACGCCGCCGCGCATGTCGCTCAGCGACGGCGGATCGAGATCGGGATCTGGGTGCCGTCCGCATCGGTGAAGACACCGCTGGTCGTACCGCCCATGAAGTCCAGCGTGATCGCCGCAGAGGTCGGGCCCTGCGGGGTGCTCTCGGCGAAGGTCAACGCGCCCGAGCCTGCGTCCAGCGTGACCGTGCACGGGAACGGGCTGGTCGGCCCCGCGGCGTGCGCATCGAAGCAGCCGAAGGTGGTCGGCAGGTCGCCGGCACCGGTGTACGTCGGGTTGAGGCGGATGATCGCGGCCTGGTCGGAGAGGTAGCCCTCCGGCGTCGCGGTCGGCCACAGGATCCAGTCGCCCTGGTAGGACGCGGGGGTGAGCGAGACGGTCGACGTCGGGCTGACGGTCGCGATGTTCAGACGACTCAGCAGCGCATTGCCGGCATCCGTGTTGAAGCGGGCCTGACTGATCGGCGTCAGCTTGTTCTTGTAGCCGTAGTAGACCTTGCCGCCGCGTTCGACGAACACGCGGTCCTGACCCAGCGAAGCTGCCAGCGGGGGCAGGTTCTGGAACGTCATCACGCGGGCGTCGCCCATGGTGCTGATCGCGTAGGTGCCGGTGCCGATCGGATCGCAGTTGCGCGTGCTGCCGTCCCAGGAGCGCTGCTTGCAGCTGTAGAACTTGGCCGTGTTGTCGGGACCGAAGGCCACGCGCAGCAGCTGGTTGCTGGTGAAGAAAGTGGTGGCGACGGACGGCGAGGCGAACAGCGACGCATTGCCCAGGGTGCCCAGGCTCACCGACGCGAAGCCCCATGCCTCGTTGCGCGGGCCGCTGGAGAGTTGCGCCCCGTTCAAGCCCGTGATGTTGTGCACCGCATAGGCGCAGGCCTTGCCCGGCAGGCGCGCGACCATCTGCTCCAGCGAGGTCGCCTCCTGCGAGTACTGGCCGATCGGCAGCGAGGCCGTGATGGCGCCGCAGTCGGACGCGTTCGCCTGGGCCAGCGCGTCGCTGCTGTAGATCCGAACCACCTGCGACGGGCGCGGCAGGTACGCGACGGCCGTGCTGGTGGGGGTTCCGTTGACGTACACGATCCTGGAGTTCGCCGGGAAGGCGGTGGAGCCGAGCACGCTGGCGGCGTTCTGGATCGTGATGTTGGTGTAGCCGGCCGCGCGGATCTGGTCGTAGACCGCCGCCATCGACTGGCCGGCGATGTCGAACGACGCCCGGCTGTTGGCGCCCGCTTCGTAGCCGTCGCAGTAGTTGTAGTTCGAACGGCCGCCGGATTCGCGGCGATCGCTGTTCTGGTGCTGCGGCCCGCAGTTCACCCAGGCCGAGCCGTTCCAGTGCAGGTCGCTCTGACCGGCGGGTTCACCGCCCATGTTCCAGGTGGCGATGACGCTGGTGTTGCTGCGCGCGCGGTTGTCGGAGAACCGCGTCAGGCCGTTCGCGTCCGGCACCAGCTGCGCCGCCGTGGTGGTGATCACGCGGCGGAACCAGTTCTGCGCGTTGGAGAAGTTCAGGGTGTGCAGCAGGGCGCCGGGCTCGGGCGCCGCTTGCGGGGCTGCGGCTTGGTTGTTCACGGCCACCAGCGTCGAGACCGATTCGGCCGAGACGCCCCGCTCGGCCACGATGCCGGAGGCGAGCGGCTGCAGCGCGGTGTTCAGGGCCGTCGGGTTGTTGGCGACGATCGCCGCCTGCACTTCCGGGTCGGCCAGCGCCGCCACGAGCGTCGGCAGCAGTTCGGCGACCTTGCGGGCGATCAGCTGGTCGATGTCGGCCTGGGAGATGACCGTTCCGTCCAGGGCCGACGTGCCGACAGCGCCGCTCAGGCTCGTGGTCTGCTGCTGCTGCGTGACGACCACCATCCGGGCGACGGCGGCAAGGGTGCCGCCCTCGACCGTGGACGTCGTCTGCGTGTAGTCCTGCATCACCGACACGTTCATGCCCAGCTGGCTCTGCAGCGTAGCCGCGGCCTGCTGGGTGGTGGTGCCGGTCTGCTCGATCGTGTTCTGCACCAGCGTCGTGAGCGGGCTGACGACGGCGGGCTGGTCGGCGGGTGCCTTCATGACGAAGGGAACCGTGACCGGGCCGTGGTCCGCATCGACCGCGTCGGTGCCGACCATCGCCAGCACCGGGAAGCGCCCGGCGTCGGCGGGCGCGACCGACAGCGTCGCATCGCCGGCGGCATTGGTGCGCGCGGAAGGCTCGCCCGCGTCGCAAGCGCCGTTCAGGTTCGTGTCGAGGCAGACCAGGGCGTTCCGGATCGCACCGTCGATGACTCTCACGCCGACGCTGGCGGACTCCGACCCACCACCGTCGTCACCTCCGCCGCCTCCGCCTCCGAAACACCCCACGAGGAGGGTGGCGACGGCCGCCGCGGCGACCGCGCGCACCGTCCAACTCTTGTTGACACTCATTGCCGACTCCTGTTTCTGGATTGCCGTCATCGCGGCGACCGTGGTCCGATCCGCACCCGACACCTCGTCGAGCGCTGCGCGACCTTAGAGGGCGGCGTAACAGGTTGTGAATACCCCAAACGGGTGAGCGGTCGCGAAGGCCGCGCCGCTTGCGTCGCCGTGGTCGGCCGTGGTCAGCCGTATGGGCGATGGTGGCCACGCATCGCAACGCCTAACCTGCGCGACAGCTCTGCCTTACAGTGCAGCGCACCGAAGGAGATTGCTTGATGCGCGTGCTGGTGGTGGATGACCATGCCCTGTTCCGCGAGGGAATGCGGCTGCTGCTGCTGTCCATGGGCTCCATGGAATGCGAGGTCGCGCCAAATGCCGACGAGGGGCTGCGCCTGGCACGAAGCAGCCCCTTCGACGTGGTGCTGCTGGACTGGCACATGGAAGGCCTGTCGGGTGCCGAGGCGATCCGCGCTTTCCGCGAGGCGACCGAGGAGGCCCGCATCGTGGTGGTGTCCGCCGAGAAGAACGCGACCCTCGTGCGCAGCGCCATCGACGCGGGCGCCGTCGGCTTCATCCCCAAGGAGTCGCCGCCCGACGTGCTGCAGCAGGCGCTGAACAAGATCACCGAAGGCGGCATCTACCTGCCCAGCGCGCTGCTGGCGGCCAGCAGCGCGCCGTCGTCGCGGGATGCCCAGCCCAAGGCCATCGTCGACGTGTTCCCGGCGCTCACCCAGCGCCAGGCCGACGTGCTGGCCGCGATGCTGCGAGGCCTGCCCAACAAGCTGATCGCCCGCCAGCTGGGCATCAGCGACGCCACCGTGAAGACGCACCTGAGCGCGATCTTCCGCGAGCTGTCGGTGCAGTCGCGCACCGAGGCCGTGTACGTGGCCGCGCGTCAGGGCGTCAAGATCGCCTGACCGGCCGCGGCCTCGCCGCGGCGCGAGCGGCGCCCGCCCTTGCAGGCGGCGTGCAGCCAGCTGCCCAGCACCGCCGGGATCACCGGTTTCTGCAGCACCACGGTGTTGCCCATCTCCTCCAGCGCGGCGCGGTCGATGGCCGGGTCGCCGGTGACGATGGCCACCGGCAGCTGGGGCCAGGTCTGGCGCAGCGCGCGGGCGACCTGCAGGCCGGTGCTGTCGCCGTCCAGGCGGTAGTCGGCGACCAGCGCGTCGGGCGCAGGCGCCGACGCCGTGTCGGCGGGCATCGCGAACCAGGCGTGCACCGTGCAGCCCAATTCCTCCAGCGCGCGCCGGGTGGCCAGCTGCACCAGCTCGTTGTCCTCGACCAGCCAGATCGTCAGGCCCTGCAGCGGGGCCGACTGCGCCATCGGGTCGTCCTCGTCGGGCGCGGCCGCGCCGCCCGCGGCGTCCAGGATCGGGGCCGACTGCAACTCCAGGCGGAAGCAGGTGCCCACGCCCGGCTGCGACTGCAGCTCCAGCCGCGCGTCCAGCAGCGCGCACAGGCGCTTGACGATGGCGAGGCCCAGGCCCGAGCCCTTGGCCAGGTCGCGCGCCCGGTTGCCCACCTGGAAGTACTCCTCGAAGATGCGCGGCTGCAGCTCGGGCGCGATGCCCTCGCCGGTGTCGCGCACCTCCACGATGGCCTGGCTGGGCCCCTGCGTGATCTCCACCGTCACGCCGCCCGAGCGGGTGTACTTGACGGCGTTGTCGATCAGGTTGCGCAGCACCCGCTCCAGCAGGAAGGGATCGCTCAGCACCCACTGCGAATCGCCCGTGCACGCGATCGTGATGCCCTTGTGGCGGCAGGCCTCCTCGTACTCGGCGCACAGCTCCTGGGCGAGGCCGTTGACGTGCACCGCCTGGAGCTGCGGCACCACGCCGCCGGTCTCCAGCTTGGACAGGTCCAGCAGGCCGGCGAACAGCTTGTCCAGCGAGCTCGCCGCGCTTCGGATGTGGGTCACCAGTTCGGCGGTTTGCGGCGTCTGGTTCTTGTGCAGCAGGGTGGAGAACACCAGCAGCGCGT
>Ga0247820_10000996_pt1 | contig 15908 bp, 14 predicted proteins | sample 13C_Glucose_Day1_2_FD_192480 | JGI IMG/M metagenome (GOLD analysis project Ga0247820, IMG submission 192480) | Soil microbial communities from agricultural site in Penn Yan, New York, United States - 13C_Glucose_Day14 | ecosystem: Environmental > Terrestrial > Soil > Agricultural land | place...
CGCGCGAGCGCGTTGTGCTTCTGGGCACGGTTCACGGTGATCCACACCGCGCCCGAAGGCAGGGCGCGCGTCTGGATCCACGGCGCCTCGGAGCCGTCTTGGCTCTGCTGGTCTTCCATGAAGGTCATGCTAGTTGGTGATAAATTCGGCTGCAAGAACATTTGTTCGGGATTTCGAACAAACAGGGCTGACAAGCGAGGCTCGGACTGCACGTCATCGCGGTTTGTTCGGCCCCCTTGAATTTCCTCTGAGTCTGATCCGCACCTTGAAATCACGTCCATGAGTCACGTCGCCGTCACCGCCGTCGAACGCCTGCTCGACATCCTCGAGGCCTTCGACAAGGCACGGAAGCCGCTGTCCCTCACGGACCTGGCGGAGATGACGAGCATCCCCAAGAGCACCGCGCACGCCATCGTCGGCACGCTGACGTCCCGCGGCTACCTGTATTCGCTCACGCGACCGCGGGCGCTGTACCCCACCCGCCGCTTCTTCGACCTCGCACGCGCCATCCACGAGCGGGACCCGTTCGTCGAGCGCGTGATACCGATGCTTGAGCGCCTGCGCGACACCTCGCGCGAGACGGTGATCCTGGGCAAGCGGCAGGGCGATGCCGTCATCTACCTGCAGGTACTCGAGAGCCCCAACCCGATCCGCTATTCGGCGAACCCGGGGGAGTTCAAGCCGCTGCACTCCAGCGCCATCGGCAAGGCGCTGATCGGGAGCCTGAAGGAGCCGGACATGCGGGCGCTGCTGGCGGGGCGGCCGCTGCCCGCGGCCACCGTCGACACGCTGACCGATGAAGAGGCCCTGATCGACGACATCCTGCAGAGCCGGCGGCGCGGCTACTTTCTCACACGGGGTGAGAACGTGCCCGACGTGTGGGCGGTGTCGGCCTTCCTGTCCATCCACTCGGAGACGCTGGCCGTGGCCATTGCCGGGCCGCGACATCGCATGGAGGGAAACGTGGTCGAGCACGCGCAACTGCTGCTGGCCACGTGCGGGTTCATCGCCCGACAGCGGTCGAAGGCCTGAAGCCCGACGGCCAGGCCCGAGTAAAGGACCCGCCCGACCGCTTCAATGCCTGTCCGCAAGTGACCCGGCAAGCGGCCCGAACGCACCCATTTGTTCGGCAACCGCTGTGGCAAGATGGCGGCTCGCGAAGTCGAGCTCCGACGGGTTGCCGCTGGCCGCTGACCGACGAAGCGCCGCGACTTGCCACCGGCTCGCTGCTGCCGATCATTCGCACCTTCGCCGCGCCGGCCGGCATCGAGGTGGCTGACAACGCGGTCGCCTGGTATCGCCTTTCAACAGGAGAAGTCCGATGAGGTTCCGTTGCTTGTTCGCCGCCTGCGTGCTCATCGCTGCCGCCGAAGCCGGCATGGCGCAGAACTGGCCGACGAAGTCGGTGACGTTGGTCGTGCCGTGGCCGCCGGGCGGCCCCTCGGATACCGTTGCGCGCCCGATCGCGAAAGGGTTGAACGATGCGCTCGGCAAGCCGTTCATCGTCGACAACCGCGCCGGGGCGGGCGGCAATATCGGCTCGGCCGCCGTCGCCAAAGCGGTCCCCGACGGCCATACGCTGCTGATCACGTCCAGCGCGCCGATCGTGATCAACCCGCACGTGTACAAGACGATGCCGTACGAGCCGCAAAGGGACCTGGCACCGGTGACCAATCTGCTGCGGGTGCCGCTGGTGTTGGTGGTCCATGCGTCGGTGCCGGCGAACAACGTCAAGGAACTGGTCGCGCACATCCAGTCGCAATCGGGCAAGTTCCAGTATGCGTCGTCGGGCAACGGCACGCCGCAGCACATGACGGGCGAACTGTTCAAGACCACGGCCAAGCTCGAGATGGTCCATGTGCCGTACAAGGGATCGGCGCCTGCCATCAATGACGTGCTGGCCGGTCACGCGCCGATGATGTTCGACAGCACGGTGGCGATCCTGCCGCACATCAAGTCGGGCAGGCTCAAGGCGATCGCCGTCACCAGCGCCAAGCGTTCGCCCCAATTGCCCGAAGTGCCGACGTTCGCCGAAGCCGGCCTGCCGGGGGTCGAGTCCTACGCATGGTACGGCCTGTTCGCGCCGGGCAAGACGCCGAAGGAACTCGTTGCGAAGATCAATGCCGAGACGCTGAAGGTGATGAAGGGGGCTGAATATCAGCGCGTGCTGGAGGAAACCGGTTCCGAATTCGTCGGCGACACGTCGGAGAACTTCGTCGCGTTCGTGAAGTCCGAAGGCGACAAGTGGGGCAAGGTCGCCAAAGCAACCGGGGCGACGGTCGATTGAGTGGACGACCCTTGGGGCATGAGCACGAAGACCGGCTCGAGCGAAGCTACAGGACGGGCATTGCCTTCACATAGGCGATTGAATGCTTTGCCAGTCGATCGGCAAGTGGTCCGCGCACTGCCTCGGCCACCGCGGGATCGATGCGGATGCGGCTCGAGCAGTGGTGCAAGGTGACGTCGCTGGTGCGACTGCGCAGGAACAGCAGCTGCGTGGTCTGGACCCGTGCCTGCATGCTGAAGGCCACCAGCGTGGCGAATGGTTCGCCTGCTTGACCCGCCTCCACGGCGCCGACCTGGAAGTGGGCTGACTGGGCGGTCCGCGTTTCGCGGTGGAACAACACCACCGCCCGACTGTCGTCGGCCGCTTGCATGCCCTCGAGCGTGCGTTTCACAAGCCCCAGGACGTCGCTGCCTGAACCCAGCGCATTGGTCAGCACGCGTTGGATCGCCGCGTGCGCCTCGAAGTCTTGACCGGCCTGGACATGTGTCGAGAAATCACGATCCTCGACCGACCAACCGATCTGCGCCAGTGCGTCGAAGTAGACGTCGTACCAGTCAAAGATCCGCGTGCGGTCGGGCACCTGCTCGTTAGCAGAAAGTTGTGCCAGCAGCGTGCTGTTGACGAGGTCCTCGCGGAAGGTGGAAAGCACCCCGGGGGCGAAGGCCACCAGCTCCGAGCCGACGACCAGCGCCTGTTGCTCGGTGGTCCGCAGCGACACTGGCGCTTCGCTGGTGGCTGCTGTCACCGACTCCAGCGCTGGGCCGTCCAGCGTTGGCGACGGCGGCAGCTGCGCCGAAAGCACGAAGCGGCGAGCGGCGTCTGCGCTGGGGGCTCGCTCATGCATCGCTGGCTCCTGATGGTGATCCAGACCGCGCCGGGAGGCGGAAGGTGGTGCGCTTCATCAGGCGCGGCTGGTCCAGCCGCATCTCGTCGCGCCGGTGCATCGTGCAGCCGTTGTCCCACATCGGCAGGTCGCCGTTGTGCACCTTGTGGCGATACACGAGCGACGGGTCGCCGCCGGCCTCGGATGCGATGGGCCGTGCCCTTGTCGAGGCTGCACGCGGCGGCCAGTCTTGCCGCGCATGGCGAGCACGCGCAGCAGCTTGATGCTGCGGGCCAGGCTCTGAGTGCCGGAGGGCATGTCCACCGATCGATTCTCCCGCCGTTTCCATAATGGCCGGATGAACCAATCCGACCTCCCGCCCGCCGCGCGCGCGCTGCTGCAACAGGCCACCCGGCGCGAGACGCCGTGCGGCGACGGCGTCATGGCGTGGCACCTCTGGGGCACCGGCGAGCCGGTGGTGATGCTGCATGGCGGCAGCGGCAACTGGACGCACTGGGTGCGCAACATTCCGGCGGTGCTGGCGGCCGGCTACATGGCGGTGGTGCCCGACCTGCCCGGCTTCGGCGACTCCGCCACCCCGCCCGGCGGGGGCGATGCGGACGCCGCCGTCGCGCCCGTGGCCCTCGGCCTGCAGACGCTGCTCGGAGCGCGCCCCTGCACGCTGGTCGCCTTCTCGTTCGGCAGCCTCGTGGCCGCGCTGCTCGCGGCCGAGCAGCCGGGCCGTGTCTCGAGCCTGCTGACGAACCCGCGGTTCGACGGCCTCACCCTCGTGCCTGACGCGGGGCACTGGGTTCAGTTCGAGGCGGCCGAGCGGTTCAATGCCTGGGTGGGGGACGCACTGGCCGCCGGCTCCGCGAGCGGGCGCTGAACCAGCCGCTCCACCAGCCGCCTGCGCTCCTCCTTCTGCGACGCGCCGCCCTGCGTCGCCATCAGCGATTCGCCGACCACGTAGGCGTAGAGCAGGAACGCCCGCGACCGGGCTTCCAGCGGCGCGAAGCCGAGCGATGAAAAGATCTGCGCGATGTAGGCGATGCGGCTCGCGTCGGCTTCGTCGACGGCGGGACGCGATGGCGCGCCCAGGCGCGGATCGCCAGCTCGATGCGGGCGGCGCGCGTGGCCGCGCGGCCGCGGAACGGCAGCGAGATCACGTCGGCCAGCTGCGCCTGCGCGTCGTCGCGCGCGCTCTCCAGGCGCCGCGTGAGCTGCTCGGTAGCTTGATCGTGCCAGGCCTGCAGCACTCGCCGCAGCAGGTCTTCGCGGTCGCGGAAATGCCAGTAGAAGCTGCCGCGCGTCACGCCGAGCTGCCCGGCCAGCACGTCGACCCGGACGTGGTCGATGCCTTCGTCCACCAGCACCGCGGTGGCGGCCTCGATCCAGGTGTCCGGCGTCAGCGTGGCGCGGCCCGGTTCGGCCGGCGCGGCGGGTTTCGCGCGGCGTGCCGCGGGTGGAGTGGCAGAGGAGGGCATCTGGCGGCAGACGAAGCGATGGCTCGCATCATGCCATGCACAACTGTATGGTGACACGGGAAAACCCCGATGCCTCCCAGAGACCACGGTCCTACGATCAGGCTGCATCACATACATATGTGTATGGAGACAGTCGATGGCGCTGGACTGGATCGAGGACCCCCGCATGCTGGCGCCGCCGCGCGCGGTGCGCGTCGGCCTCGACGACGGCAGCTTCGTGCTGCGCTCGCCGGAGCCGCTGAAACCCTACGCGCGCTGCGTCGGCGAGTGGCTCGAGCGCTGGGCCGCCGAGACGCCTCTCGCGCCCGCCTTCGCCGAGCGCACGCCCGATGGCGGATGGCGCCGCCTCGCGTGGGGCGAAGCGCGCGGGCAGGTCGGCCGCATCGCGCAAAGCCTGCTCGAGATGAAGCTCGCACCGCAGGCGCCCATCGTCGTGCTGTCCGACAACGCGCTGGACCACCTGCTGCTGCTGCTGGCCGGCATGCACATCGGCCGCGCCGTGTGCACGGTGTCCAGCGCGTACTGCCGCCTCACGAAGGACCACGCCAAGATCCACGGCATCCTGAACACGCTCGGCCCGGCGCTCGTCTATGCGTCGGACGCGAAGGTGTACGGCCCCGCGCTCTCGACCAGCGGCTTGCAGGCGCCGGTGGTGTTCAGCCGCGGCGCCGAGGAGCACGCCGGCGCGATCGTGTTCGAGAGCCTGCTGCGCGCGGCCGAAGGCCCTGCGGTGATGAACGCGTTCGAGTCCATCACGCCCGACACGCACGCCAAGTACTTGCTGACCTCCGGCTCCACCGGGCATCCGAAGGTGGTGATCAACACGCATCGAATGCTGTGCGCGAACCAGCAGATGATCGCGCAGGCCTGGCGCTTCCTGGAGCACGAGAAGCCGGTGCTGGTCGACTGGCTGCCGTGGAGCCACACCTTCGGCGGCAATCACAACCTCAACATGGTGATGCGCAACGGCGGCACGCTCGTCATCGACGAGGGCCGCCCGGCCCCGGGGCTGATCGAGAAGACGCTGGCCAACCTGTGCGACGTGCGGCCCACGCTGCACTTCAACGTGCCGCGCGGCCTGGACATGCTGCTGCCCCTGCTCGAGGCCGACCCCGATCGCGCGCACCGATTCTTCTCGCGCCTGCGCGGCGTGTTCTACGCCGGCGCGGCGCTGCCCCAGGCCACGTGGGACCGGCTCCAGGCGCTGGCGGTGAAGCTGCGCGGCGAGCCGGTGTGGCTCACCACCTCGTGGGGCTCCACGGAGACCTCGCCCGCGATCACGAGCGCGCACTGGAAGCTCGAGCGCGCCGGCAACATCGGCGGCGTGCTGCCCGGCATGGAGCTGAAGTTCACGCCGAGCGGCGACAAGCTCGAGATGCGCGTGCGCGGCGTCACCGTGTTCCCCGGCTACCGCGATGCGCCGCAGCTCACTGCGCGCGCGTTCGACGAGGAGGGCTACTACTGCATCGGCGATGCGGGCTACCTCGCCGCGCCCGAGCATCCCGAGCGCGGCGTGATGTTCAACGGCCGCGTGGCCGAGGACTTCAAGCTCACCACCGGCACGTGGGTCTCGGTCGGAACCCTGCGCGTGCGCGTGGTGTCCGCACTCGCGCCGTATGCGCAGGATGCCGTGATCACCGGCCACGACCGCGACGAGATCGGCGTCCTGCTGTTCCCTTCGGCGGCCGCGGCGCAGCTCGCGCCGCAGGACCTGGCGGCGCGCGTGGCCACGGCGCTGAAGGCCTTGCGCGCCGACGGCGCCGGCTCGTCGCAAGCGCCCGCGCGTGCCCTGCTGCTGAAGGAGCCGCCGAGCGTGGATGCCGGCGAGATCACCGACAAGGGCTACGTCAACCAGTCGGCGGTGCTGAAGCGCCGCGCGAGCGACGTGCAGGCGCTGCATGCCGGCGCCCCCGGCGTGATCCTGCCGAACTGAAGGAAACCGATGACAAACTCATTCCGGCCCGCGGAGGGCCTGCTCGGGCAGCTCTCGCTGCTGAAGGTGACGGTGGACGGCCCGGTCGTGCACCTGCGGCTGAACCGGCCCGAGAAGCGCAACGCGATGAGCGGGGCGATGGTGCGCGAGCTGCAGACGGTCTTCTCGAACCTGCCGCGCGAGGCGCGCGTGGCGGTGGTGAGCGGCGAGGGGGCGCACTTCAGCGCGGGGCTGGACTTGTCGGAGGTCACCGAGCAGAGCGTCGCCGAAGGCATCTTCCACTCGCGCCTGTGGCATGCCGCGTTCGACCAGATCCAGTACGGCCCCGTCCCGGTGATCGTGGTGCTGCACGGCGCCGTCGTGGGCGGCGGCCTGGAGCTCGCGGCCACGGCGCACCTGCGCGTGGCCGAGGCGAGCGCGTTCTACGGCCTGCCGGAAGGGCAGCGGGGCATCTTCGTCGGCGGCAGCGGCTCGGCGCGCATCCCGCGGCTGATCGGCGTCTCGCGCATGACGGACATGATGCTCACCGGCCGCGTGTTCGATGCGGCCGAGGGGCAGGCGGCGGGCTTCAGCAACTACCTCGTCGCCGACGGCCAGGGCCTGGAGAAGGCGTTCGAGCTGGCGCGCAAGGTGGCCGGCAACGCGCCGCTGTCCAACTACGCCATCACCCAGGCGCTGCCGCGCATCGCCGACATGTCGGCGTCCGACGGCCTGTTCGTCGAGTCGCTGATGTCGGCCATCGCGCAGGGCGACGACGCCGCGAAGCAGCGGGTGCGCGATTTTCTCGCCAAGCGTGCCGGCAAGGTGGGGAAATGACGACCCCCCCGAAGCGCCTGCGGCGCCTCCCCCCAGGGGGCCGAGCCCGGACACGGAAGGTCCAGTGGACCTTCCGTGCCTGGCGAGGGGCCGCGCGCTTGCGCGCGGCGCGGCCTGCAAGGCCCACCAGCGGACCGGCGGAGCCGGATCCGCGGTGGCCGCTTGGTGGGCGGCTTCGTGCGATTGATCGGGCAGTTCCTCCGGAGGGTTGATGGACGCGACGATCGCGGGCATCTTGCTGCTGGACGGCATCACCAACGGCGCGGTGTATGCGCTGCTGGCGATCGCGATCGTGCTCGTGTTCGCAGTCACGCGCGTGATCTTCGTGCCGCAGGGCGAGTACGTCGCTTTCGCGGCGCTCACGGTGGGCTACTTCCAGCTCGGTCAGGTGCCGGGCACGGTGTGGCTGCTGCTCGGCTTCGCGGCGCTGGCGGCCGCGATGGACATCGTGGAGGCGGTGCGCACGCGGCAGCGGCCGGCACGGGTGGCGCGGCGGCTGGCGGGCGTGCTCGTGCTGCCCGTCGCGGTGTCCGCCCTCACGATCTGGATCGCGCCCCAGAAGCCGCCGCTGCTCGTGCAGATGGCGCTCACGCTGGCGCTCGTCACGCCGATGGGCCCGCTGCTGTATCGCGTGGCCTACCAGTCGCTCGCGGATGCAAGCGTGCTCGTGCTGCTCATCGTGTCGGTGGGCGTGCATTTCGCGCTCACGGGGCTGGGGCTCGTGTTCTTCGGCGCAGAGGGCTTCCGCACGCCGGGGCTGTGGGAGGCGCGCTTCAGCGCCGGCGGCATCGCGCTGAGCGGGCAGACGATCGTGATATTCGTGGCCACCGCGGCGCTCATCGTGATGCTCTTCGTCTACTTCGACCGCACGCTCTCGGGCAAGGCGCTGCGCGCCACCGCGGTGAACCGCAACGGCGCGCGGCTCATGGGCATCTCCACCGACGGCGCCGGGCGGCTGAGCTTCACGATGGCGGCATTCATCGGCGCGCTGTCGGGGCTGCTGATCGGGCCGTCGACCACGGTGTTCTACGACTCCGGGTTCCTCGTCGGGCTCAAGGGATTCGTCGCCGCCGTGTTCGCCGGGCTGGCAAGCTTCCCGGCCGCGCTGGCCGGCGCCCTGATCGTGGGCGTGATCGAGTCGTTCGGCTCGTTCTGGGCCAGCGCATTCAAGGAGGTGATCGTGTTCACCGCAATTCTTCCGGTGCTGCTGTGGCGGTCGCTGATCGACAAGCACGTCGAGGAGCACTGAAGATGACCGCCAGCGTGCCGAGGCCCGCAGGAGACTCCCTCGCCCCCGGACACGGGGGAGAGGGCCGGGGTGCGGGGGCTGCTTCGCCGACCGCTCGTCGAGTGGCACTCGGTGCCTTGGCCCTCCTGCTCATCGCCCTTCCGCAACTCCCCGTCCCCGAGTTCTGGATCACCCAGCTCAACTACATCGGCCTGTACGCGCTCGTCGCGCTCGGCCTCGTGCTGCTCACCGGCATCGGCGGGCTCACCTCGTTCGGGCAGGCGGCCTTCGTGGGCATCGGCGCCTACGCCACCGGCTATGTCACGTCGCAGCTCGGCTGGTCGCCGTGGGTGGGCCTGCCGCTGGGCCTCGTGTTCACCGCCGCCACCGCGCTGCTGCTGGGCGTGCTCACGCTGCGCATGTCGGGGCACTACCTGCCGCTGGCCACCATCGCGTGGTGCCTCGCGCTGTTCTACCTCATGGGCAACCTGGACATGCTCGGCAAGTACGACGGCCTGCTCGGCGTGCCGCCGATCGACGTGCTCGGCTTCAGCTTTCGCGAAGGGCGACGGCTGTACTACCTGATCTGGGGCGCGGCCATCGCCGGCGGCGTGGCACTCGTGTTCCTGCTCGACTCCCGGCCCGGCCGCGTGATGCGCGCGCTGAACGCCAACGCCGGCGGCGGCACCACGATGCCCGAGGCGATGGGCGCATCGACCTTCCACTACAAGGTGACGATGTTCCTCATCGCGGCGCTGCTCGCGTCGATCTCCGGCTGGCTCTTCGCGCACATGCAACGCAACGTGAACCCGTCGCCGTTCGGCATCAAGTGGGGCATCGAATACCTGTTCATGGCCGTGGTGGGCGGCATCGGCAGCGTGTGGGGCGCGTTCGTGGGCGCGGGCGTCGTGAAAGTGCTGGAAGACCAGCTCCAGGTCTACCTGCCGCGCCTCATCGGCACCAGCGGAAACTACGAAGTCATCGTGTTCGGCATCGTGCTGGTGGTGATGCTCAAGGTGGCGCCACGCGGGTTGTGGCCGGCCATGGCGCGGCTGTGGCCCGCGCCGCCGCGCCGGCGAGACTGGGGCGACGCCCCGCCGCTGCCCGAGCGCCCGAAGCCGGCGCCCGGCGAGCTGCTGCTCGAAGTGCGCGACGCGCGCAAGACCTTCGGCGGCCTCGTCGCCGTGAACGACGTGTCCTTCTCGATCCGCGCCGGCGAGATCGTCGGGCTGATCGGCCCGAACGGCGCGGGCAAGTCGACCATCTTCAACCTGATCTCGGGCGTCGCGCCGCTGAGCGGCGGCACGGTGTCGTTCAAGGGCCGCCGCATCGACGGCCAGCCGTCGCGCGAGGTGGCGCGGCTCGGCATGTCGCGCACGTTCCAGCACGTGAAGCTGGTGCCCGGCATGACGGTGCTCGAGAACGTGGCGCTCGGCTGCTACGTGCGCTCCTCCACCGGCTCGCTGCAGGCCATGCTGCGGCTCGACCGCGCGCAGGAGCGGCGAGCGCTGCACGAGGCCGAGAAGCAGCTGCGCCGCATCGGCCTCGAAGCGCAGGTGCACGAGCTCGCCGGCAACCTGGCGCTCGGGCCGCAGCGCCTGGTGGAGATCGCCCGCGCGCTCGCGAGCGACCCGTCGCTGCTGCTGCTCGACGAGCCGGCCGCGGGGCTGCGCCACAAGGAGAAGGAAGCGCTGGCAGCAGTGCTGCGCCAATTGCGCGGGGAGGGCCTGAGCCTGCTGCTGGTCGAGCACGACATGGACTTCGTCATGAACTTGACGGACCGCATCGTGGTGATGGAGTTCGGGACGAAGCTGATCGAGGACACGCCGGTCGAAGTGCAGAGGAGCCCGGCTGTTCGCGCGGCCTACCTCGGCGTAGAGCATTGACCATGAAGTACCAGAGCGCCCTTGCCTTCGACTGCATTGGCTCTGTGTCCTCTGTGCCTCTGTGTTCTCTGTGTCAAACAACACCGGCGCATGCGGGGCACGCTTCTTCAACACGGAGGACGCAGAGGCACAGAGATCACAGAGGAAACGACAGGCCAGCAAGGGAGAGGGAGCTACCGACATGACCGTGCTCCTCGCCATCGACGATTTCCACGCCGGCTACGGCAAGGCCGATGTGCTGCGCGGCATCTCGCTGAAGGCCGATGCCGGCAGCGTCGTCACGGTGATCGGGCCGAACGGCGCGGGCAAGTCCACGCTGCTGAACGCCCTGATGGGCGTGCTGCCGTCGCGCGGCCGCGTGCGCTTCGAGGGGCGCGACATCACCGAGCTCTCGCTGGAGGAGCGCGTGATGGCCGGCATCGCGCTGGTGCCGGAGAAGCGCGAGCTGTTCGGCACGATGTCGGTGGAGGACAACCTCGTGCTCGGCGGATGGCGGCGCAAGCGGCTGAAGGCTTCCGGCTGGCGCGACACGATCGACACCGTGTACGGCATCTTTCCGCGCCTGAAGGAGCGGCGCGAGCAGCAGGCGGCCACGCTTTCGGGCGGCGAGCGCCAGATGCTCGCGATCGGTCGCGCGCTGATGGCGCAGCCGAAGCTCTTGATGCTCGACGAGCCCAGCCTCGGGCTCGCGCCACTGATCGTGCGCGAGATCTTCGAGGTGATGGCCATGCTGCGCACCACCGGCGTCACCATCCTGCTCGTGGAGCAGAACGCGCGCGCAGCGCTCAACGTGGCCGACCACGGCTACGTGCTGGAGACCGGCGACCTCGTGCTCGACGGCCCGGCGCAGCGCCTGGCGAGCGACCCGCGCGTGATCGAGACGTACCTCGGGGCGATGCAGGCGGCGTAGGCCGGCTCGCCGGCCGCTGCCGGCTCACTCGTAGTGCGTCCACATGCGAAGCACGCGGACGACCTTTTCCTTCTTGAAGACCTGTGGCAAGCGAGATGACCTGGGAATCCTCGCTCAGGTCAGACTCGACGAAGACGAATACCAGGCCACCCCCGCCTCATCCAGCTCACGTATCACCTCGCCGCGATGCAGCAGGTAATTCAGGCAGGCCAGGCTCTCGCCGGTGGCCATGCCGAGCAGCGGGATGTCCTCCGGGTTGATGCGGCGGCCGAACAGGCTGCCGAAGACGTCGATCGCGCGCCGCGGCTCCTGCAGCATCTCGCGCAGCCGGCCGAGCGAGCGGAGCTGGCCCGCGTGCAGCCGGTCGATGCGCGCGTGCAGGCCGCGGAAGCACTCGTTGTGCGAGGGCAGCACGAGCACGTCGTCGGGCACTTCGCGCTTCACCTTCTGCAAGGACGCGAGCCAGTCGGACATCGGGTCGGCTTCCGGCTCGATGGGGTAGACGGACACGTTCGACGAGATGCGCGGCAGGATCTGGTCGCCGGAGATCAGCACCGCGAGATCCGGACAGTAGAGGCAGGCGTGCTCGGGCGAGTGCCCGTTGCCCACCACCACGCGCCAGTCGTGCGCGCCGATGCGCAGCACCTGCTCGTCCTGCAGGCGCACGTAGCTGTCGGGCAGCGCGTGGATGTGCTTGCCGAAGTTGCCGAAGCGTGTGCGGTAGGTCTCGATGGCGACGTCGGACCAGCCGGCGCGGCGGTAGAAGTCGATCGCATCGGGCGGCGCCTCGCGGCCCGTGTCAGACACCATCGCGCGGCACGACAGGTACTCGCCGCGCGACATCCACAGTCGCACAGAAAACTTCCGCGTGAGCCAGCCCGCCATGCCGATGTGGTCGGGGTGCATGTGAGTGACGAACACGCGCGTGAGGCCGCGACGGTCGGTGGCCCGCGACATCAGCAGGCGCCAGGCGTCGGCCGTCTGCTCGGTGCGCACGCCGGTGTCCACGAGCGCCCAGCCGTCGCCGTCGTCGATGGCCCACACGTTGATGTGGTCCAGCGCGTAGGGCAGCGGCATGCGCATCCAGTGCACGCCTTCGGCCACCACGATCGTTTCGCCGCGGGCGGGCACGTCCTTGAATGGATACGAGAGCAGCGGCGCGTCGGATGCGGCGCGGTCTGCTTCGTCAGGTCGTCCGTCTTGCATGGCTCGCTCCGGTTTGACGACTGGCTGCGGCTATGCTGGCCCGCTTCTGGCCCCTTTTCCGCTGGCCCGTTCCCCGCCGAACTTCAATGCTACTGCGCCGCGTCTGTCTCATCGTGCTCGTGCTGGCCGCCAACGTGCGGCCGCTGGCGGCCCAGCCCGCGCCGGTCGAAAACACGATGGCGCAACGCATGCAAGCCTGCTCGGTGTGCCACGGCAAGGAAGGGCGCGCCACGAACGCGGGCTACTACCCGCGCATCGCCGGCAAGCCGGCGGGCTACCTCTACAACCAGCTGCAGAACTTCAAGGCCGCGCGGCGCCGCAACGAGGCGATGAACCATCTCGTGCAGCACTTGTCGGACGACTACCTGCGCGACATCGCCCGCTACTTCGCCGAGCTCGACCTGCCGTACCCGCCGGCGCAGCCGGACACCCTCTCGCCGGCGCAGCGGATCGCGGCCGAGCGCCTGGTGTTCGAGGGCGTGCCGGATCGCAAGATTCCCTCTTGCGTGTCGTGCCACGGAAAGCGGATGGCCGGCATGCAGCCCGCGATGCCCGGCCTGCTCACGCTGCCGAGCGACTATCTCATCGGCCAGCTCGGCGCCTGGCGCACGGGGCAGCGCAAGGCGGCGGCGCCCGACTGCATGGCCGAAATCGCCAAGCGCCTGAACACCGAGGAGATCGGCGCCGTGGCGCGCTGGCTCTCCGCGCAGACGCTGCCCACAGGCACCAAGCTCGAGACCGCGTCGACGCAGCCGCTGCCCCTGCCGTGCGGGAGCGGCGAGCGATGACGGCGCCGCAGCAGGCACCCCGCGTGCGACGCCGGGTCCGCGCGCTGACCGTGCTGACTGCGCTGGCCGCGTTCGCGCTGCTGCTCGCCGCGCTCGTCGCGTGGCTCAACGTGCGCGGCGAGGGACCGCTCACGCCGCAGGGCCTGACGCCCGCCCAGGCCAGGCCGGACGTGCTGGCGCACGGCGCGTACCTCGCGCGCGCCGGCAACTGCGCGGGCTGCCACACCGTGCCGGGTGGCGGCGAGCCGTTCGCCGGCGGCCGCGGCGTCGAGACGCCCTTCGGCACCGTGTTCGCGCCCAACATCACGCCGGACGCGCGCACCGGCATCGGCGAGTGGTCACCGGCGGAGTTCTGGCGCGCGATGCACCACGGCCGCTCGAAGGACGGCCGCCTGCTGTATCCCGCGTTCCCGTACCCGAGCTTCACGCTCGTGAGCCGCGAGGATTCGGACGCGCTCTACGCGTACCTGCACAGCCTGAAGCCGGTGAGCCAGCCCAACGTGCCGCACGAGCTGCGCTTTCCGTACAGCACCCAGGCGGCGCTGGCCGTGTGGCGCGCGCTGTTCTTCCGGCCGCGCGCGTTCATGCCCGAATCGACCCAGGACGCGCAGTGGAATCGCGGCAAGTACCTCGTACAGGGCCTCGGCCACTGCGCGGCGTGCCACTCGAGCCGCAACTTTCTCGGCGCCACGCGCCTGAACGCCGAGTTCGCGGGCGGCCTGATGCCCGACGAGGCCTGGTATGCGTCGTCGCTCGCGAGCGCGAACGAGGCCGGGGTGCAGGGATGGCCGCAGGCGGACGTGGTGCACCTGCTGAAGACCGGCGTGTCGGCACGGGGCGCGGTCTCGGGGCCCATGGCGGAGGTGGTCTACAGCAGCACGCAGCATCTGTCCGAGCACGACATCCGCTCGATGGTCCGGTTCCTCCAATCCATCGCGCTGCGCGAGCACCCGCCCGAGAAAATCGAGCGTGCGGCCGGCGCGGTGATGGAGCTCGGGCAGAAGCTCTATGGCCGGCACTGCGCCTCGTGCCACGGCGAGCAGGGGCAGGGGGTGCCTTCGATCTACCCGGCGCTGGCCGGCAACCGCGCCGTCACGCTCGGGTCGCCGAACAACGTGGTGCAGCTCGTCAGCCGGGGCGGGTTCCTGCCGAGCACCGCCGGAAACCCGCGGCCGTTCGGCATGCCGCCGTTCCGCCACCTGATGAGCGGCGAGGAGATCGCCGCGGTGTCCACGTACGTGCGCCAGTCGTGGGGCAACGCGGCGGCGCCCGTCTCGGCGCTCGATGTGCTGCGCGTGCGGTGATGGTGACGGTAGCGCTACCAGAATCGCCTAACATCCCGTCATGGATCACGCGCCCACTCCCTCCCGGCGCACGCGCCGCAGCAGCGGCGCGGTGACGCTGCACGATGTCGCCCGGCTGGCCGACGTCGCCCCCATCACGGCCTCGCGCGCGCTGAACACGCCCGACCGCGTCTCGCCCGAGGTGCTGCGCAAGGTGACGGACGCCGTGCGCCGCACCGGCTACGTGCCCAACCTGCTGGCCGGCGGCCTGGCCTCCACGCGCAGCCGGCTCGTGGCCGCAGTGGTGCCGACCATCGCCGGGCCGGTGTTCCTGCAGACGGTGCACGCGCTCACCGAAGCGCTGGCGGCGCGCGGCTACCAGCTCATGCTGGGGCAGAGCGGCTACGTGGATTCGCGCGAGGACGCGCTGCTCGAGGCCATCATCGGCCGGCGGCCCGACGGCATCGTGCTGACCGGCATCGTGCACTCGGCCCAGGGGCGCAAGCGGCTGCTGGCGGCCGGCATCCCGGTGGTCGAGACGTGGGACCTCACGCCTACGCCGATCGACATGCTGGTCGGCTTCTCCCACGAGGAGGTCGGCCGCCGCGTGGCCGCGTTCCTGCATGCAAAAGGAAGGCGCCGCCTGGCCGTGGTGGCGGGCGACGACGAGCGGTCGCGGCGGCGCCATGGAGCGTTCAGCGCGGCCGTGCGGGAGCTCGGCCTGCGCGACGTGCGCACGGTCGTCGTGCCGGCCCCCACCACGCTGCGCAGCGGCCGCAGCGCGCTGGCCGAATTGCTCGGCACGCGCAAGGGCGTCGATGCCGTCTTCTGCAGTTCCGACTTGCTCGCGCTCGGCGTCATCACCGAGGCCCAATCGCGGTCCATCGGGGTGCCGGGCGACCTCGCGGTGGTGGGGTTCGGCGACCTGGAGTTCGCCGCCGACACGAACCCCGCGCTCACCACGGTGCGCATCGACGCCGCCGCCATCGGCCGCGAGGCGGCACGCTTCATCGTGGAGCGGGCGGAAGGCCGGTTGGTGGACCCGCGCATCGTGGACGTCGGGTTCTCGATCGCCGACCGCCAGAGCACCTGACCTCGGGTAAACCCTCCCAGCCAAAACTTGAAATCCAGGCGAGGTAGCGCTACCATTACCGCATTGAATGGTAGCGCTACCATAAGCCAGTTGCCCCTCATGCCCTCGGAGACCCCATCATGAAAAAGCTCTTGTCGGCCCTCGCCCTCGCGCTGGCCGCCGCTGCCG
>Ga0247820_10000997_pt1 | contig 15906 bp, 13 predicted proteins | sample 13C_Glucose_Day1_2_FD_192480 | JGI IMG/M metagenome (GOLD analysis project Ga0247820, IMG submission 192480) | Soil microbial communities from agricultural site in Penn Yan, New York, United States - 13C_Glucose_Day14 | ecosystem: Environmental > Terrestrial > Soil > Agricultural land | place...
GTGTTGAAGATCGCCAAAGAGCCGATCTCCATGGAGACCCCGATCGGTGACGACGAAGATTCGCACCTGGGCGACTTCATCGAGGACTCGACCATGCAGTCCCCGATCGACGTGGCCACGGTCGAAAGCCTCAAGGAAGCGACCCGTGACGTGCTCTCGGGCCTGACCGCGCGCGAAGCCAAGGTGCTGCGCATGCGTTTCGGCATCGACATGAACACCGACCACACCCTCGAAGAGGTAGGCAAGCAGTTCGACGTGACCCGCGAGCGGATCCGTCAGATCGAAGCCAAGGCGCTGCGCAAGCTGCGCCACCCGACGCGAAGCGAGCATCTGCGCTCCTTCCTCGACGAGTAAAGACGAACCCCGGCCCAGGCCGGGGTTTTTCTTATGTGACAGAAGGTCGTTGCCACTGTCTACCCAGCGGGCGAGATGCCCGTCTACACTCGAATCAGTCCCCCTGATCGAGAGGCCGCTATGCCCATGATGCCGGCCTTCCTGTTGCTGCTCCTGCTCGCCTGGAACACAACGGCCGGCGCCCTGACCCTGACCGACGAGGAACAAGCCTGGCTCAGCGCCCACCCACAGCTGCGCCTGGGCGTCGATGCTTCATGGCCGCCGTTCGAATTCCGCGACCAGGAAGGTCGCTACCAGGGATTGGCCGCCGATTACATCGCCCTGATCCAGGAACGCCTGGGGATCACCCTCAAGCCGATAGAGCCCAGCAGCTGGACCGAAGTGCTCGAACAGGCGCGCAGCAACCGCCTCGACCTGCTCCCCGGGATCATGTCCACCCCGGAGCGCCAGAACTACCTGGCCTTCACCCGCCCCTACCTGGACTTCCCGATCGTCATCCTCGCCCATTCCGGCGGCGCGCAACCGCGCAACCTCAAGGACCTTTACGGCCTGAAGATCGCCGTGGTGGAGAACTACGCCCCTCACGAACTGCTGCGTACCCACCACCCGGACCTCAACCTGGTGGCCATGCCCAACGTCAGCTCGACCCTGCAGGCACTGGCCACCGACGAGGTCGACGCAGTGGTCGGCGACCTCGCCTCGAGCATCTGGAGCCTGCGTCAGCTAAAGCTGGACGGCCTGTACGTCAGCGGCGAGACCCCTTACCGCTACCAGCTGGCCATGGCCGTGCCCCGTCAGCAAAAGGTGCTGGTCGGCATCCTCGACAAGGTGATGGCCGACATGAGCAGCAGTGAAGTCAGCCACATCCAGCAACGCTGGGTGGGCAACGTCGTCGATCAGCGGACCTTCTGGCACGATGTACTGCTCTATGGCCTGCCGGCGGTGCTGGTGCTGATGGCCATCCTGGCGGTGGTGATCCGCATCAACCGCCGCCTGAGTTCGGAGATTTCCCGGCGTATCGCCCTGGAACAGGAGCTGCGCAGCAGCGAGTACCACTACCGCGGCCTGATCGAGAGCCTGTCGGCGGTGGCCTGGGAGGCCGATGCCAACGACTTCAGCTACAGCTATGTCTCGCCCCACGCCGAGGACCTGCTCGGTTACCCCACGGGCGAGTGGCTCAAGCCCGGCTTCTGGCGCAGCATCCTGCACCCGGAGGATGCCCTCTGGGCGCAGGCCTACTGCGACAGTGAAACGGCGGCCGGACGCGATCACAGCCTCGACTACCGGGTGATCCGCGCCGACGGCCATACCCTGTGGGTGCGCAATATCGTCAGCATGATCGAGCACGGCCACAAGTCGCTGATGCGCGGGCTGATGATCGACATCAGCGAGACCAAGCATACCGAGGATGCCCTGCGCCTGTCGGAGCAGAAGTTCGCCTCGGTGTTCCAGCAATGCCCGGACATCCTGATCATCGCCCGGCACAGCGACGGCTGCCTGCTGGAGGTCAACGAAGCGTTCGAGGAGCTGATCGGCCTGAATCCTGCGCAAGTGATCGGCCGCACCGCCACCGAGCTCGGCTTGTGGGGTGTGGCCGGCACCGGCCCGGCATTGCTCGAACGCCTGCACCGCGGCGGCATCCGCAACCTGGAAATGACCTTCCGGCGCAACAACGGCGAGCTGTTCACCGGCCTGACCTCGGCCGAAACCTTCGAACTGGACAGCATGCCGGCACTGGTGGTGGCGATCCGCGACATCAGCCAGCTCAAGGAAACCCAGCAGCAACTGCAGACCTCCGAGGAGAAGTTCGCCAAGGCCTTCCACGCCTCCCCCGACGGGCTGCTGCTGTCGCGCCAGAGCGACGGCCTGCTGCTGGAGGTCAACGAAGGCTTCTGCCGCCTGACCGGCTACGATGTCAGCACGACGGTTGACCAGACCTCGCTGGACCTCGGTATCTGGGTCGACCTCGGAGAACGCCAGCGCCTGGTCGATCAACTACAGCGCGATGGCTTCGTGCGCGACTTCAGCTGCCATATCCGCCGCAGCGACGGACAGATCCGCCTCTGCGAGCTGTCCGCCCGGCCACTGCCGATCGGCGGCGTCGACTGCATGCTGACCATCGCCCGCGACATTACCGAGCGCCACCTGATGCAGGAGAAGCTGCAACTGGCCGCCACGGTGTTCGAGAACACCGCCGAAGGCGTGCTGATAACCGACACCGACCAGCGCATCAGCGCGGTCAACCGCGCCTTCAGCGAGATCACCGGCTACAGCGAGATCGAAGCCCTTGGCCAGACCCCGCGCCTGCTCGCCTCCGGCCAGCACGACAGTGCCTTCTACGTTGCCATGTGGCACCAGCTGACCGCCGAGGGCCACTGGCAGGGCGAGATCTTCAACAAACGCAAGAACGGCGAGCTGTACCCCGGCTGGCTGACCATCAGCGCCGTGCGCAACCACGAGCGCGAGATCACCCACTTCGTCGCCGTGTTCGCCGACATCTCCAGCCTCAAGCACGCCCAGGCCAAGCTCGACTACCAGGCCCACCACGACCCGCTCACCGGCCTGCCCAACCGCGCCCTGTTCGAAAGTCGCCTGCAGGCCGCGCTGAACTGCGCCCAGATATCCAATCGCCAGGGCGCGGTGCTGTTCCTCGACCTCGACCGCTTCAAGCACATCAACGACAGCCTCGGCCACCCGGTGGGCGACCTGCTGCTCAAGGGCATCGCCCAGCGCCTCAAGGAGCAGGTGCGCGACGTGGACACCGTGGCCCGCCTGGGCGGCGACGAGTTCATCATCCTCCTGCCCGGCCTGCACAAGCCCAGTGATGCCAGCGCCATCGCCAACAAGCTGCTGGCCGGCTTCCACGCGCCGTTCCAGGCCGGCGAGCACGAGTTCTTCACCAGCGCCAGCATCGGTATCAGCTTGTACCCGCAGGACGGTACCGATGTCGCCAGCCTGATCCGCAACGCCGACGCCGCGATGTACCGTTCCAAGGCCAAGGGTCGCAACCGCGTCGAGGCCTACACCCGCGAGCTCACCACCCAGGCCAGCGAACGCATTGCCCTGGAACACGAGCTGCGCCGCGCCATCGAGCGCAACGAGCTGAGCCTGTGCTATCAGCCCAAGTTCAGCCTCAAGACCCAGAGCCTGGTCGGCGCAGAGGCGCTGGTCCGCTGGACCCATCCCACTTTCGGCGAAGTGCCGCCCGAGCAGTTCATCCACCTGGCCGAGGAGAACGGCACCATCCTGCAGCTCGGCGACTGGGTGCTGGAGCAGGCCTGCCGGCAGATGCACGCCTGGAAGAAGGCCTACCATGCCTTTGGCCCGCTCTCGATCAACCTGGCCGGTGCCCAGTTGCGCCAGCCCAGCCTGGCCCGGCGTATCGAACAGCTGCTGCGCAGCTATCAGCTCAAAGCCGGCGACCTGCAGCTGGAGATCACCGAGAACTTCATCATGAGCCAGGCCGAGGAAGCGCTGAGCGTGCTGCATCAGCTCAAGCTGCTGGGCGTGCAGTTGGCCATCGACGACTTCGGCACCGGCTACTCCTCGCTCAGCTACCTCAAGCGCCTGCCGCTGGACATCCTCAAGATCGACCAGTCGTTCATCCGCGGCCTGCCGGACGATCCCCACGACGCCGCCATCGCCCGCGCCATCATCGCCCTGGGCCGCAGCATGCAGCTGACGATCATTGCCGAAGGCGTGGAAAACCAGGCGCAACAGCGCTTCCTGGCCGCCGAAGGCTGCGAACAGATCCAGGGCTACATCGTCAGCCTGCCGCTGCCGCCGAACGAGTTCGCGGCGACCTTTCTTCGCATAGCACAAACGGATCTTTCGGATGGCACGCTATCGAAACCCTCGTTATAATCCTGCGCACCTGCTGAGGGCCTATAGCTCAGTTGGTTAGAGCAGAGGACTCATAATCCTTTGGTCCACGGTTCGAGTCCGTGTGGGCCCACCAAACAGAAAGCCGCGCGATGCGCGGCTTTTGCGTTTTTGGCGGGACCACCTCAGATACAGTCCTATGGTCTCGCACACAATCTACTCGTCAGCCGGCTCGAAGCGCTCGCCACGAAACACCCGACGGGGATTGCCACGCTCGATGCGGTGATGGAACAACCGCCGCTCCGCGCGCAGTTCGCTGTCGACCTGCTCTGCCTGCTGCGCCAGGCGTTGACCGATGAGCAGCAGCGCCAAGCGTTTGTTGGCGTGCTGGCTACGCTCGCTCTGTACCTTGACGCTGACGCCGCTGGCCAGGTGCGTGGCGCGCACTGCCGAGTCGGTGGTGTTGACATGCTGGCCACCCGGCCCGGACGAACGCAAGGTCTCGAAGTGGATCTCGCTCGCCAGTTCCGGTGCCGGTGGCGCAAACCGTGCGCCCCCAAAGAACCAGTTCTTGCGCGCATGCCCCGGCCGGTACGGACTGCTGCACGTCCATTGCAGCGAGCCCGTCCAGTGATCCGCCAGGCGCTCGGCCTGCTCACCATCCAGTGCCAGCAACACCGAGCGCAAGGTACCGCGCCGCGGCCCCGATTCTTCTTCGAGTATCCGAACCGCCACGGCCTGGGCATCCGCTTCGGCCTGCAGCCTGAGCAATGCCTTGGCCACTGCCAGGGCACATTCTTCCGGCCCCTGAGCCGCCGAGAGTTGCAGCAGGATCATCAGCAGCACCCTCCGCGCGTCTTGTAGGTGAGCACCGGTTTCAGTCGTGCCAGCACGCGAACCAACCCCGCTTCACGCAAGGCACCCACCACCGAGTCGATAGCCTTGTAGGCCTCCGGCGCTTCCTCGTAGATCAGCGCCCGGTCGGCGCAGATCACGCGGCTGCCTAGTGCCGTACGACTCAGTTGCTCGACGCTGTAGCGCGAGGCGAGGCGGTCCTTGCACTCGCTGCGCATCCATTTGCGTCCGGCGCCATGGGCCAGGGACAACAGGCTGCGCTCGTCGGCGATCGGCTGTACCAAGTAGCTGTAGTCGCCGCGCGAACCAGGGATCACCACCGCCCCCTGATCCGACGGTGTGGCGCCTTTGCGATGCAGCCAACCATCGAGCCCGTCGACCTGCGCTGGCGACACCAGGTTGTGGTTGATGTCGAGCAGTACATCGCCATCGGCACGCAAGCGGTCGAGCATGCGCCGGGCAATCAACTGACGGTTGGCTTCGGCAAAACGCAGCGCGCCGTCGTGCCGGCCCAGGTAATGAGTGCTGGCCTCGCTGCCCGCCTCCAGTCCGTGATGACCGAACAGGTCGACCTGCTCACGCAAGATCGCCTCGCCCAAACCACGCGAGCCGCTGTGCACCAGCAACAGCAGGTGTTTGCGCTCGATGCTCAAGGCTGCCAGGGCCGTATCGTCGTAGCTTTCATCGAGTTGCTGCAGCTCGGCGAAGTGGTTACCACCACCAATGGTGCCTAGAGAACGCTCGTGCCCCGTGGCAGGCAAACCGAAGCTGGCGACGGCCTCCTGCCACGTCTCGTCGAGCGGCAGGTCGAGGTTGCCAAGGCGTTTCTCCAGCTTGTCCAGATGCAGCTTGGCGGTCGGGATGTCCGTGCGCCACAGCGCCATGCCACAGCCGATGTCATTGCCGACCAGCGCCGGGTACAAACGCCCCACGGAAAAGAATGCCGCGCCGACCGGATAGCCACGCCCCGGATGCAGGTCCGGCATGCCGGCCACCCGATGCATGCCCCCTAGGCGAGCGGTGGTTTCGAGTTGTTGGATCGCTTTTCCTTCGATCCAGGTGTCGTCCGCGGCGACCAATACGGCGCCGTCGGACAAATTGCGAATGCAAGTGCCCATAGTCCAATCCTGATGGGTTGAAACAAAAAGATGTTCGGATTGGCAGGCCAGAGGCCGGGCGTTGCGGTACCGCTAACGAGTAGCGGCGAATGCGTTCAAGCCAGGCGCGACCTGCAAAGGGTGATCAACTGTTGCATGATGTACCTCCTTTGCTGTCGGGTGAGAGAAGGCGGGGATCTTAGGTATGTAATTGCCACCTTGCAACAACCTTGATCACATTTTCACCAGGAGAACAACGTCATGGCCGAAAAACCTGGCCGCTCCGCGGTACAAAAAACAATACACGGGCGGTACAGTGCCCAGCTTCCCCTGGATTTGTAGCTCGGGTCGCGCTGACCAGCGGCAAAGTGCCTTTAGCACACCCGTTCTATTTCGCCATTACTGCCGCGTTTCTAGAATCCCTCCATCGCTTCGGCACCGGGTCGGAGCCCAGTGATCGAGGGAACGTCACATGAACATCCAAGGAACGCTTGGGGCCCTGCTCGTTGTACCGATGCTGGCCACGCTCGCAGGTTGCGTGGCACCGGGCTCCTACAACCAGGGCCAGCAGCCCAGCCAGATGGCCGGCGGCAACGCCCCGTGCACGCCCAGTGCGACCGACAACCTGATCTCCACCGGCCGCAGCCTGCTCAGCATCGCCAACTCCGTGCTCGAAACCAAGAACAGCATGAATGGCACTTCAGCCACCTATGACCAACGCATGCAGCTTGCGGAGAACGCGCAGAAGGTCAACAAAGGCAACCAGATGCTCGACAACGTCGAGAGCATGACTGCTGGCCTGAAGTCGCCTTGCGCCACGGCGCAGACCAGTGCGTCACGTTGATCAAATCCGATCAGGGCTGCGCAGCAGCCCCGGTCGTGACAGATTCTCGGCAATTCAAGCCGACGTCAGCACCTTGCAGCCACGCCGCGAAATCTCGATCCTCGCGTAACTTGCCTCACCGAGCCCGCTGATCCGATCAAGACAGGCGGCAGGGTCATGCAGCGGCAGCTCCAGCAACTGCCGGGTATCGCGCTCCCACCAGCGCGATGCGAGCAAGCGCTCGATCATCGCTTCCGGGTATCGATAACGCACGACCTTGGCCGGAAAGCCCGCCACCACGGCGTAGGGCGGTACGTCCCGGGTGACCAGGGCGCGGGTGGCAATGATTGCGCCCGTGCCCACCTCGACGCCTTCCATGATCATCGCGCCTTCGCCGATCCACACGTCGTGACCGATACGTGCCGGTGTGCTCGGCGGTTCGTATTGCCACTGGGTGCCGGTGAACTGGAAAGGGTGCGAACTCAGCCAATCGGTGGGGTGAGCGTATTTTTCCTGGCCGATGACCACCGCGCTGCCAATGGAGCAGTAACGCCCGATCGATTCGACCACCTGCAGCGAACCGCCGCTGCGGATATAGGTATGAGCCCCGATCGCGACGTCGAGGGTGGCGGCGCTGACCGCCACATCGCCCATGCGCACTTCGGCTTCGAGCGCCAGCTTCGCCCGCTTGCCGAACTTGGAAATGCCTGTGCTCACCTTGCAACCGTGTTGGCGAATCCATCGCCGCCAGTACCAGTCCTTGAACTTCATGGGTCAATCACTCCTGCCATGGTCCAGGCTGCCCGATGGCAGCGGCCTGCCATCGTACCGTCTTGTCGGCGCAATGCCAGCCCCGGACACCTTTGTACGCCTTGCGCGAAGCGGTCGCGCTTGCATAGGCTAGCAGCTCGACAAAAGAGACCTACCATGCCGGCCACCTCCTCCATCGCCCTTGACGCCATCGATCGCCAGTTGATCGCGCTGCTGCAGATCAATGCCCGCGAAAGCGTCGCCACCCTCGCCCGCCAGCTGGGCATCGCCCGCACCACGGTGAACTCGCGGCTCGAGCGCCTGGAGCGCAACAAGGTGATCACCGGCTATGGCGTGCGCCTGGGCCAGCGCCTGATCGGCGGCGGCCTGCAGGCGTACGTGGGGATCAAGGCGCAGCCGCGCTCGGGCAAGGACATCGTGCGCCACCTCAGCGCCATGGGGCAGGTCCAGCAGTTGTGCGCGGTCAGTGGCGAGTTCGACTACGTGGCCTGGCTGCTCAGCGACTCGCCGGAGCAACTGGACCAGTTGCTCGACCTGATCGGCAGCCTCGACGGGGTGGAGAAGACCACCACGTCGATCATCCTCAGCAGCAAGGTGGACCGCGGCCAGCCGGGCTGACCGCGGCGCCCGGCCCTCAGGCCTCCATCGCGTCGAGCAGCCCTTCCAGCAGCGCGCGCACCGTTTCCGCCGAATGCAGGATCGACCAGATCATCGCCCTCCCCGCCTCGGGGGCATGGTGCTGGGCGTAGTCGTCGGCGATTTCCTGGATGGCCCGGGCCAGCATGCTGGCGTGGACCAGGGCGTCGGCGGCATCGACGCCGGGGCGCACGGTGAAGATGGGGGGATGACTGGACTGGCAGGAGCAGAAGGACTGCTCGGTGGTTGGGTTCAGGGAAAGGGGTGGGTCGGGGACGATCTTTTTCATAGCGCAGTATCCAAGTTGAGCCAGGGATTACTGCCATCTGCATCCTTCTCACGGGAATTGGGTGGCAGCCGTACGCGGGGTGAGAATCCGGCCAACTTGGAAACCGGCCAGGCAAAAGCCTGCCCGCGCAAGGCTGCCATAACGCATGCCTCGGCGCTCAAGTTGGAAGAGGGTTCTCACGCCCGCTCACCGAATAGGCGGTGACCGGCTGAAGTTAACCGCGAAGGGTTCTCCCAAACTGCCAGACCGAGGCTACATGGCTCGTAGGATACTTCCTGTTATTACATGTCTCTGTAGGACCAAGCTGATTCTCTCCAGCGCGACGTAGACTTTGTGGGAGCGGGCTTGCCCCGCGATCACGGGCGGAGCCCGTGCCATAACCCGATAATCACTATGCGGCCCAATTCGCGGGGCAAGCCCGCTCCCACAAGGTATGTATCTCGCCTCAAGACTTGGGAACCCGCCAAATGAAACAACTTGAAAGTAATTTTCTATACGTAGATCACGTACAGAAATGGCAACATGGCGCACCTGAAAAGCAGGAGCCACCAATGCCACGCAACATCTTCACTGAACTCACCGAAGGCTTCGACGCCCTCGCCGATGAGCGCGCCGGCAAACTGACCCTGCGCTCGCACAAGGTGACCTTCGAGGAGCTTGCCCCGCTGGCCCCCAACGAACTGACCGAACTGCGCCAGCGCCTGAACATGTCCCGGGCGGTGTTTGCCGCTTACCTGCGCACCAACGCCCGCACCCTGGAGAGCTGGGAACAGGGCCGCTCAAAGCCCAACGCCCAGGCCGTGGCGCTGATTCGACTGGTGCAGAAGTACCCTGAAACCGTCGAGCATCTGGCATCGCTGAGCTGATTCGTCAGTATTGAATAAATATGAATCATTAAGACGAAACAAAGCACATAACGACGCCACTCTGCACCTTAATAACGAGCACCCCACTTCATAAAATGGCCACCAGGCATTCTCTATACTCAGGCTCCGCCCCCTGCGCAGCCCCTGGCAAGGTCATTACATGAACAAGAAAAACCGCCACCCCGCCGACGGCAAGAAACCCATCACCATCTTCGGCCCGGACTTTCCCTTCGCCTTCGACGACTGGCTGGAGCACCCGGCCGGCCTGGGCAGCATTCCCGAGGCGCGCCATGGCGAAGAAGTGGCGATCGTCGGTGGCGGTATTGCCGGGCTGGTGGCGGCCTACGAGTTGATGAAGCTGGGCCTCAAGCCCGTGGTGTACGAAGCTTCCAAGCTGGGTGGCAGGCTGCGTTCGCAGGTGTTCAACGGTACCGACGGCATCGTCGCCGAACTGGGCGGCATGCGTTTCCCGGTGTCGTCCACCGCCTTCTACCACTACGTCGACAAGCTGGGCCTGGAGACCAAGCCCTTCCCCAACCCGCTGACGCCGGCCTCAGGGAGTACGGTGATCGACCTGGAAGGCCAGACCTACTACGCCGAGAAGTACGCCGACCTGCCGCAGCTGTTCCACGAAGTGGCCGACGCCTGGGCCGACGCCCTGGAGAGCGGCGCGCAGTTCGCCGACATTCAGCAGGCCATTCGCGACCGCGACGTACCGCGCCTGAAAGACCTGTGGAACAAGCTGGTACCGCTGTGGGACGACCGCACTTTCTATGACTTCGTCGCCACCTCGCGCTCGTTCGCCAAGCTGAGCTTCCAGCACCGTGAGGTGTTCGGCCAGGTAGGCTTCGGCACCGGCGGCTGGGACTCGGACTTCCCCAACTCGATGCTGGAAATCTTCCGCGTGGTGATGACCAACTGCGACGACCACCAGCACCTGGTGGTCGGCGGCGTCGAGCAGGTGCCACAAGGCATCTGGCGCCATGTACCGGAGCGCTGCGCCCACTGGCCGGCGGGCACCAGCCTCAGTACGCTGCATGGCGGCGCGCCGCGCACCGGGGTCAAGCGCATCGCCCGCGCCAGCGATGGGCGCCTGGCGGTCACCGACAACTACGGTGACGTGCGCCACTACGCTGCTGTGCTCACCACCTGCCAGAGCTGGCTGCTGACCACCCAGATCGACTGCGAAGAGTCGCTGTTCTCGCAGAAAATGTGGATGGCCCTGGACCGCACCCGCTACATGCAGTCGTCGAAGACCTTCGTCATGGTCGATCGCCCGTTCTGGAAGGACAAGGACCCGCAGACCGGTCGCGACCTGATGAGCATGACCCTCACCGACCGCCTGACCCGCGGCACCTACCTGTTCGACAACGGCGACGACAAGCCGGGGGTGATCTGCCTGTCCTACGCCTGGATGAGCGACGCCCTGAAGATGCTGCCGCACCCGACCGAAAAGCGCGTGCAACTGGCTCTCGACGCGCTGAAGAAGATCTACCCCAAGACCGATATCGCCGGGCATATCATCGGCGATCCGATCACCATCTCGTGGGAGGCCGACCCGCACTTCCTCGGTGCCTTCAAGGGCGCGCTGCCGGGCCACTACCGCTACAACCAGCGCATGTACGCGCACTTCATGCAGGCCGACATGCCCGCCGAGCAGCGCGGCATCTTCATCGCCGGTGACGACGTATCGTGGACCCCGGCCTGGGTGGAAGGTGCGGTGCAGACCTCGCTCAATGCCGTGTGGGGTATCATCAACCACTTCGGTGGCCAGACCCACCCGGACAACCCCGGCCCGGGCGATGTGTTCCACGAGATCGGTCCGATCGCCCTGGCCGACTGAGCGAAGGAGTAGCGCCATGCGCATCGCCCTGTACCAGGGCACGCCACAGCCATTGGACGTGCCCGGCAACCTCGAGCGCCTGCAGCACCAGGCCCAGCTGGCCGCCGCCCGCGGCGCCCGGTTGCTGGTGTGCCCGGAGATGTTCCTCAGCGGCTACAACATCGGCCTGGACCAGGTGGAACGCCTGGCCGAGGCCGAGGACGGCCCCTCGGCGATGAGCGTCGTCGAGATTGCCCAGGCGCACCGCATCGCCATCGTCTATGGCTACCCCGAGCGGGCCGAGGACGGGGCGATCTACAACAGCGTGCAACTGATCGACGCCCATGGCCGCAGCCTGTGCAACTACCGCAAGACCCACCTGTTCGGTGAGCTGGACCGCTCGATGTTCAGCCCGGGCGGCGATCACTTCCCGGTCGTCGAGCTGGAGGGCTGGAAGGTCGGCATGCTGATCTGCTACGACATCGAGTTCCCGGAGAACGCCCGGCGCCTGGCGCTGAAAGGCGCCGAGCTGATCCTGGTGCCGACGGCAAACATGGCGCCCTACGACTTCGTCTGCCAGGTGGCCGTGCGCTCGCGGGCGCAGGAGAACCAGTGCTACCTGGTATACGCCAACTACCGCGGCAGCGAGGGCGAGATCCAGTATTGCGGGCAGAGCAGCATCATCGGGCCGGACGGCGATGTACTGGCGATGGCCGACCACGAGGAAGGACTGTTGCTGGCAGATCTGCAACGCGAGCGGGTACTGAAAGGGCGGGAAGCGTTTCCCTACTTGGCGGACCTGCGTCGGGACCTGCATTGACAGCCGCAGGGCCATAACAGACAACCTCGGCATTGCGCGCTAGCATGGCGTCATGTCCGACACCATTCGCCACCTCACCCTCGCCAACGGCCTGCACCTGACCCTGCGCCACGCGCCACGCCTCAAGCGCGCGGCCGCAGCGCTGCGGGTGCATGCCGGCAGCCACGACGCACCAGCGCGCTGGCCGGGCCTGGCGCACTTTCTCGAACACCTGTTCTTCCTCGGTAATACGCGTTTTCCGTTGGACGACGGCCTGATGCGCTACGTCCAAAGCCTGGGTGGCCAGGTCAACGCCAGCACCCGCGAGCGCACCACCGACTTCTTCTTCGAAGTGCCGCCCGCGGCGCTGGCCGGCGGGCTGGAGCGCCTGTGCCAGATGCTCGCCGAGCCGGACTTTGCCATCGAGAGCCAGCGCCGCGAACGCGAGGTGATCCATGCCGAGTTCATCGCCTGGTCGCGCAACCCCGAAGCCCAACGCCAGTTCACCCTGTTGCAATCGGTGTCGGCGCGCCATCCGCTGAGCGCTTTCCATGCCGGCAACCGCTATAGCCTGCCGCTGGAAAGCCCCGCCTTCCAACAAGGGCTGAGGCAGTTCCATCAACGCCACTACCAGGGCGGGCAGCTCACCCTGAGCCTGGTCGGCCCGCAACCGCTGGATGAGCTGGCACAACTGGGCAGACGATACGGCGAGCTGTTCACCCAGGGCGCCGGCACCGTCCGGGACCGACCGCCCGCCTTGCTCGAAGCGCCTTTGCGCCAGCCAACCGCATGGGGTGCCCGTCATGACTGGCTGTTCGCTCATGACAGCGTGCCGGAAGGCGCGGAACAGGCGCTTGAATTGTTACTGGCCCAGCTCACCGACAGCCGGCCTGGTGGTTGGCTGGATGCCTTGCGCAAGCGCGGCTGGCTGCAGGACTGCAAGGCGCAACAACTTTACGCCCATGCCGGGCAGCTGCTCTGGCATGTTCAGTTGCAGCTGGCGGACGAAGCCTGCCTGGCCGAGGCCTGGGCGCTGCTGCATGGCTGGCTGGGTTTTCTACGGCAGCAGGATCCTGGGCAGCTGAACCTGCGCTTCACGCAACTGCAGCAACGCCGGGAGCAAGCTGGTAGCGCGCTCGAACTGGCCCAGCGCGACAGCGCCGGGCGGCCGTTCAGCGGCCTGTCGGCCCAAGGCCTGGCCGCCTTCGATGCACTGCTGGCCGACCTGCCATCCATGGTTGCAGGAGACTGGCAACTGCCCCCCGAGGAAGCACTGCTGGCAGACCCACTGCCCACGATCGGCAGCGTATTGCCAGCCGCGCTCGGTATCGGCCACTGCCTGCCGCCAGCACGCCAGTTCGCGGCCCTGGACCTGCGCTGGCAGGTTCCGTCACCTCTGCGCCAACGCCTGTGGCCCGTTCTCGAGCACAGCCTTCGACCGTTGCGCGAGCGTGCCACACAGGCGGCATTGCAACTGGGCTTCGAGGCCTGCGGCGAGTACTGGCAGTTGCGCCTGGCGGGGCATCCCCTGGCCGTGATCAACGCCACGCAGGAGGCGCTTGCGTTGCTGCGTTCGCCTGCCAGGGAGCATTGGCACGCGCCAGCGGTAGCCGAAGCACCCTTGATACCGATCCGCACCCTGCTCAAGGCACTGCCAGACACTTTGCTGATGGGCGCAATACAACCACTGCAGGCCTGCACGCCGGACCAGCCGCGGCTCGATTCACTCTGGCGACAGGCCCGGTGGCAGGGATTGGCGCAAGGATTCGACGCGGCGCAACAGGGGGCGCTGGGAACGGTACTGCAAAGCCTCATGGGCCAACCTGCCGAGCCTTCAGCGCCACGTCCGATCCACGAGCGCTACTGGCGGCAGATCCCGACTACGGGCAGCGAGCCCGCACTGTTGCTGTTCTGCCCATTGCCCGCGCGCCTGCACCCTGCCGGCCGCCTGCTCGCCCAGCTGTTGCAGGGCCCGGTCTATCAACGCCTGCGCGTCGAGCTACAACTGGGTTATGCGGTGTTCAGCGCCTTTCGTCAGATCGAAGGCTACGGCGGGCTCCTGTTCGGCGTGCAATCGCCGCACGCCAGCCACGCAGAGATCCTTGGCCACCTGCTGAATCTGCTGCGCCACGGCGCCACGCTGAACGCCGCTGCCCGTACCCAGCTCGCCGATCAATTCGACGAAACGGCGATGAGCAATGCCGATGTCGCGCAATGGGCCTGGCAGGCACATATGGCGACACACAATCCGGACCTGCCCCGCATGCGCCGGTCTATTCTCAATGTCGAGCAAGTTCAGTTGGACGAACTGCTGCAGCAACTCATCGACGCCAGTCACGGTTGGCTGTGCCTGGCCAATGCCGCCGCGCCGGACGCCAAATGGCGATGACGTCAGCGGTGATTGTTACCGCTGGTGCAAGGGCGCATTTCGAATAATTAACCTTTCGGTACAATTTTTTCTTGTAAGATAGCGCAATCTCGGCCAATGGAACCTCTCGTCCCTGGGAGAACCCAATAATGAGCCGACCACCTCAAACCCCATCCGGAAGGAGCAAACCCATGTGGACCAAACCTGCATACACTGACCTGCGTATCGGCTTCGAAGTGACCATGTACTTCGCCAACCGCTAAGCGGCAGTGCGTTACGACGCCTCGGCCCGCCGGGGCGTTGTCGTTTTTCGGATCAGCGTTTACGAGGGCGCGCATGTACATCCAGATTCTCGGTTCCGCCGCCGGTGGCGGCTTCCCCCAGTGGAACTGCAACTGCGTCAACTGCAAGGGCTACCGCGACGGCACCCTGCGCGCCACGGCACGTACCCAGTCGTCCATCGCCCTGTCCGACGACGGCGAGCACTGGATCCTGTGCAACGCCTCGCCGGACATCCGCGCCCAGCTCCAGGCCTTCGCGCCGATGCAGCCGGCCCGGGCCCTGCGTGACACCGGTATCGATGCAATTGTCCTGCTCGACAGCCAGATCGATCACACCACCGGCCTGCTCAGCCTGCGCGAAGGCTGCCCGCACCAGGTGTGGTGCACCGACATGGTCCACCAGGACCTGAGCACCGGCTTCCCGCTGTTCAACATGCTCAGCCACTGGAACGGCGGGCTGGTGTGGAACCGCATCGAGCTTGATGGCAGCTTTGTCATCGATGCCTGTCCGAACCTGCGCTTCACTCCCTTCCCGCTGCGCAGCGCCGCGCCGCCCTACTCGCCGCACCGTTTCGACCCGCACCCCGGCGACAACCTCGGGCTGCTGGTGGAGGACACCCGCACCGGCGGCAAGTTGTTCTACGCGCCGGGCCTGGGCCAGGTCGACGCCAAGCTGCTGGAGATGATGCATGGCGCCGACTGCCTGCTGGTCGACGGCACCCTGTGGGAGGATGATGAAATGCAGCGCCGCGGCGTCGGTACCCGCACCGGCCGCGAGATGGGTCACCTGGCGCAGAATGGCGCGGGCGGCATGCTCGAGGTGCTGGACGGCTTCCCACGTCAGCGCAAGGTGCTTATCCACATCAACAACACCAACCCGATCCTCGACGAAGACTCGCCGGAACGCGCCGAAGTACAGCGCCGGGGCGTGGAAGTCGCCTTTGATGGCATGAGTATCGAGCTGTAAGGAGGCCCTGTGAGCGACGCAACGCCGATGTCCCCTGCCGAGTTCGAGCAGGCCCTGCGCGCCAAGGGCGCCTACTACCACATCCATCACCCCTACCACGTGGCGATGTATGAAGGCCGCGCCAGCCGCGAGCAGATCCAGGGCTGGGTGGCCAAC
>Ga0247820_10000998_pt1 | contig 15901 bp, 12 predicted proteins | sample 13C_Glucose_Day1_2_FD_192480 | JGI IMG/M metagenome (GOLD analysis project Ga0247820, IMG submission 192480) | Soil microbial communities from agricultural site in Penn Yan, New York, United States - 13C_Glucose_Day14 | ecosystem: Environmental > Terrestrial > Soil > Agricultural land | place...
CGAAGGTCGTGCGACTGCTCCGGGTGGATGTAGCACGTGTAGTACGATCCCGCGTTCGGGTGCACCTTGTTGGTACGGAGCTTCGCCACGGCGAGGCGTACCATCGAGGAGCTGAACGTCGACGCGTTGGTGATCGCGTCGAAAGTGGTCGGGTTCGTGGGCGAGGAACCGAAACCGTAGGTCGGAGTGGTAGCTCCGACGCGACGGACAGTCTGAGTTCCGGTCGCCAGGACATCCTGGACGATCTCGTCGACAGTGTCGACAAGGTTCCACGCGACCTGGTTGACGAGACCAGCGGTCACGTCAGTGAAGCTGAACAGGTCCAGCTTGTTGGTCACGAGGATCGAGTTTCCGTACTCGTTCAGAGTGACGGAGACAGTGGTTGGGTTACCGGCCGCTACTGCGTCCGGGTCAACCAGCTCGTTGAGCGGAGTCTTCTGGACCGCAAGGTCCTGGTAGATCTCGAACACGACGCTCGAACCAGGCATTGCCTGCTGCACAGGGCGCTTGTCAGCGACCTGGCGGAACATCGGCTGCGCGCGGAGTGCGAACTCAAGCGCGCGGTCGTACGTAGTCTGTACGAGGTTCTGCATTGCCGCAGAACCGGTGAAGGCGTTAGCCACCACGTCCTCCTAGGAGGTCGGCCTCATCAGCCTAGGTTGCGCTGGGCAGCCTGGAAGTTGGCGATGAGGTCATTGACGTTGGTTACCTGGCCAGCAGTGTTCAGTGCCTGCTCCATGCTCGTGAGCGGGGTGCCAGCGGCACCCGCTTCGTTCATGCGCTGCATCTGCGCCTGCTGCTCTGGGGAGAGCACAGGCTCCTGCTGGACAGTAGAAGTCGGAGGGGTTCCCCCCGAGGCGCCGAAGGCGTTCTTCATGGAAGTGATCCACTCTGCCGCCTTGGCAGGGTCAGCGTCGCCCTGGTAGTGGGCTGCTGCCCCCGGGACGCCTGCGGAGTCGAAGACTGACTGTAGCTTCTGCATCGACAGCTCTCGCTGGATCGCGGCCAGCTGATCCTTGAGTGCCTGGTTCTCCTGCTTCTGCTTCTCTGCAAACTGTCGTAGACCACCGCCCGATGCGTTGTCGCTGTTGTTGGGCTGTCCGCCAGTCTGGTCGTCGTCGTATCCCCACGAGTTCATACATGCTCCTAGTTGCTTTGAACGCCAAAAGACCGACCCCTAGGGGAGGTCGGCCTAAGCTCGTTCGGATGAGGTGGTGGTCTTCAATTACAAGCACTGCCTGCCACCTTGGCGTGCTGGTACCCGGCAAGGGAATCGAACCCCTGTCTGCACTTTGTAAGAGTGCGGCCCTCCCATTGGACGAGCCGGGTGTAGTCTCGGACGGAGTCGAACCGTCGTAGCTTCTTTAGGAGAGAAGCGCACATCCTATGTCGAGACAGCTGGTGTAGCAGGGATCGAACCTGCGCTCTGTCGATTAACAGTCGACTGCCTTACCGCTTGGCCATACACCATAGTGCCGAGATTCTGATAGCGTCCACTCGGCGCAGACATCTTTGGCTATCACTGCGAGCCCCTACGAGGAATCGAACCCCGATCACCTGATTACTAAACAGGTGCTCTGACCGTTGAGCTACAAGGGCGAGCGGTCGAAGGGAGGCTGAGACAGCAAAACCAACGACCAGAGATCCAGGTCGGATTCGAACCGACGTTCACAAGGGTTAAGAGCCCACTGCACTGCCGCTGTGCGACTGGATCATGCGTACCTCTGGAGGGAATCGAACCCCCATCACCACGTTCGTAGCATGGCGTCCTGTCCGTTGAACGACAGAGGCGGGGTGGCCTGAGGGTTACGCTCCCTCTCCTCCTGGGTCACAGCCAGGCGCTCTGCTATTGAGCTAAGGTCACAGTGTCGAGCCAAGGAATCGAACCTCAGTCTGCCGGGCTTCAACCGGCCGCTCTACCATTGAGCTAGCAAGACTTGGTGTAGCATCGTGGACTCACACGTAACAGCTACAGCGGAGGAAGTGCACTTCCTGAGTCGCGTACTCCACGAGGGGATTGAACCCTCACCTCTCGGGTGAGAACCGAGTGTCCAGACCACTAGACGAGTGGAGCTTGGTAGTCCTCCTCGGATTCGAACCGAGACTGATCAGTTCCTAAGACTGATGCCTCTACCGTTGGGCTAGAGGACCATTCGCCAGGTTGCTGCGCCAGCTGGGAATCGAACCCACAACCTGACTGGTGGGTGATGCATCACCCACTTGCGCGCCTGATGGGACTTGAACCCACACCCATCTGGTTGACAACCAGAGGCTCTGCCTTTGAACTACAGACGCATAGGGAAGCACGGAGTCGAACCGTGGTCACGGGTGTATCAGACCTGCGTTCTAACCATTGAACTACATCCCAGTGGACAACCAGGGAATCGAACCCTGACCAGATGCTTGCAAAACACCTGTGCTACCTTTGACACCAGTCGCCCGAGGCCCTGCCGGATTCGAACCGGATGGCTCGCTTTGCAGGCGAGCCCCACTCCAAGTGGTCCAGGACAGTGAGTGCCGTAGGAGTCGAACCTACCATGCCGAAGCGAGAGGGTTACAGCCTCCCTGGCGCACCAGCGCCTGACACCCAAAGCGGAAGAAGGTGGAGTCGAACCACCAGCCCGTAAGCTGAACTCCCTTAGCAGGGGAGGTGGCCCCCACGGGCCACATCTTCCAAGCGGAAAGTGAAGGAGTCGAACCCTCAGGCGTTACCCTGGCACGGTTTTCGAGACCGATTGTCCCCACGGACGCCACAATCCTAGTCTTGCTGTAGGCGAGACCAAGTCCTCATCGCGTGGCAGTTGGCGCATACGACCTCGCACTTGGCGATCTCGTCATGCACTGCCTGTAGGGTGGCCGCCTTAGCGGTCGCCTCACCGAGGTTGAACTTCTTCTTGCCTGTCACGTGATCATACTGCATCACGTACGGATGGTACTGCACGTTGCAGTCAGCGCAAGGCTTGAGCTTGCCTTCCTCAACGATCCTACGGACCTCGATACGCCTGTCGGTGTACCATTTTTTCCGTGCTACCGGATCTTTGATCGGCATTCATCCTCCTTGCGGACCAACCCGCGCCACCCTCCAAGTTGCGAGCGAGCGTGGTTTCGACAACAACCACCTATGCCGGTGTCTTTATACGGCTGCTCACTCTCGCTGCTCCTCAAGGATTCGAACCTCAACTACCTGGTCCAGAGCCAGGCGACCTACCGTTAGTCTAAGAAGCATTGGCACACCTGGTAGGTTACGCTCCCACACCGTTCGGTTTTGGAGACCGGCGGGCTGCTACAGCTCAGGCATACGTGGTGGGACAGGAGGGAGTCGAACCCTCATCGTCCAGCTTATGAGGCTGGCGTGTTACCGTTACACTACCGTCCAGAGCCCCACGCCGGGTTCGAACCGGCGAGATCAGTTTGGAAGACTGACATGTTACCACTACATCAGTGAGGCATTGTCAGCTGCGCTCGGTAGCCTCCCGAGTCTTAAGGGGATGCCTCTTGTCCCCACAGCCAGTCCGGATGGGAGGAATCGAACCTCCATCACCTGCTCCCAAGGCAGGCGTTATACCGTTTCACTACATCCAGATGTGCCAGCGGAGCTAGAGCTCCGCCGACATCAAGCATCTTACCTCATACCGCCACGCTGTGCAAATCCACCGCGTGCTGCACCTGCGGATCCACTGAACTGACCACGCTCACGCGCTACGAGGTTGCGTCGTGCGGTGCTTGCGGCACCGCCCGTGAACACATCCTCCTCGCTCATGCGCTGAGTCCATGCTGATCCGTAGATGTCACCAAGGGTTCGGAGCGTTCCGAACTCCTCTGCGATCTTAGCGTAGCCCTGAGCTGCCTCCTGGCCCGTCACGCCCTGTGTGGCCAGGTTCTCTGCGTAGGCCTTGTCGAAGTTCATGCCACGCTGGAGAGCCTCGGCTCCGATGGCCGCAGTAGCGGCCGTCTTCTGGAGGAAGGGAAGAGCCTTGCCCTGGTTGATCCAGTACGAGGTCATCTCTCCGTCACTCAGACCCATGGCCTTGAGTGCCCGCTTGTACTCAGGCGAGGCGAGGGCCGTCGCCTGCGTTGCCAGGTCGGCTCGCTCCTTGAGCTCGGTGGGCGACATGTCGTTGCCGATGAACTGGGCGAAGTCTGCCGTGGAGTCATAGAACCCCTTAGGCAGACCGGCCGCACTCATGATCTGGCGGTACGAGTTCTCGATGGCGATGTACTCACCAGGCGACAGGACGTTCAGGCCCGCCTTCTTGCGGGCCTCATTGCCTGCGAACCTGGTCTTGTACTCCTTCGTCTCCTGGAGGAGCATCGAGATTGTGTCGGCAGAGTAGCCGTTCTTGACGTAGTCGAAGATCTTGCTGGACAGGGAGTCGAGGCCGTAACCCTTGAACAGGTTCGTGATGGCCGCGTAAGCGTCCCTCTGCGAACCGCTGAGCTTCTTCTCCCACGCTGGCCTGGTGTCCAGCTTGAAGTTCGGCACCTTGATTGGTGTAGCGTACGCGATCCTCGCGTTAGGGATGTTAGCCCTCTTGGCAGTGGCCATCAGTACTTCACTCCTCCATTGCGCAGGTACTCAACAGCGTTGAGGAGCACACCTACGTCATCGCCTAGCAGGCCGATAGCCCGATTGCAGTTGTTGCACAGCAGGCCACGGACCTTACCGGTCTCGTGGTCGTGGTCTACTGCGAGGGACTTTACCCTCTGTCGATTGTCTAGCGCAGTCTCTTCGTTGCCGCAGATTGCGCATCGGTTCTTCTGTGCTAGCTCCATCGCAAGGATGTCATCCACGGTGATGCCATAGCGACGAGCCCTCTGGGCTCGCGCTTCCTGGGACTTGAACTTGCCCTTGCGATTCTTGGCGTACTGGCGATCAGTCTCGCGCTGCGCCTCGCACTTGCTGCACTTGCAGCCCGCATAGCACATCTTGTGCCTGGCCATGATCCCCCTAGTACTTGACGCCAAAGTCAGATAGAACCTGATGAGCTACCTGCATCAGGGAGTCCTGCGCGTTCTTGGTCTTCTTCCAGCGAACGTCGCCGCGTAGCTTGTTCTCGAACTCCCACATCGGCATAGCTTCCTTCTTGCTGGTCTGTGGGTTGACCCAGCTGAGGGTGTTCTTGATCGTCGGATCGAACAGGTTGATGCTGCCGGGGCTCAGTTCAAGGATCTGAGACATCGACTGCATGTACGGCATCGCGACGTCGGCCACAGTCTGGCCTCCGTCGATCTGCTTGGCCCACTGGGGGAACTGAGCCTTGGCCATGTTGGCGATCTCGGTCTTGACGTCCTGTAGCGTGCCGAGGCCACGGACCATGTTGACTGCCCTGGTCTTGATCCAGTTCTCCGAGAGCTTGACGCCCATGCCGTAGGCGTAGTTGTCGATCTCATCCCACGCAGCACCGGCCTCGCCGGTGTGCGTCTTGAGGTTCGGGTTGAGATACCTGGCCAGCTCGTACCTGATGCGCCCCTCGTCCCAGCCCTTCGCTACGAGATTGTAGGCGTAGGTCTTGAGGAAGCCAGCGTCATCGTACTTACCGGTCAGGCCCAGCTGCTTGGCGATCTGAGTGATCTTGACCAGCGCCTGATCCTGCTTCTGCTTAGCAGTCGCGGGGTCGGTGTACTTGAGCATGATGAACTGACGCTCATCGGAGCTGAGGGACTTGAACCACTTGGTCCCTCGTAGCTTCGCCTGGAACTTGTCCTTGCTCCACTCTCCGCTGACCATGTCACCGAACAGCTTCTTGAGTTCAGGGATGGCGTTGAGCATGGACGACGTGTAGCCATACTGCTCTGCTAGCTCTGCCATGCTGAGCTTGGGCACGGTACCTCCTGAACTTCCAGCACTTGTCGTGCTGGTTGATGTGTCGCCTCCCCCTGCGGGGAGGCCCTCAGCCCTGTTGAGGACGCTGTCTACGTAGTCCTTGATGGAAGGCCCGCCCTGCTGAGAGCGGGTGCTCATGTGTAGGTTGGCAGATCCAGGACCGCCATACCATGCGGCTGCGGCGCCCCGGGCGCCGTACTTGTTCCAGTACGACTTGAGCTTGCCACGAGCCACAGCATCCTGGGCTTCCCTGTTATTCAGGAACTGCTGAGTGCTGAGGCTGCGACCGTAGTATGCCTTGGTCCAGCCTGAGATGTTGGACTCAAGGACCTGGTACTTACCGTAGGCGCGGCCGTAGCTGGTGCGGGGCCCGACGGCGTGGTAATCGCCGCCGGACTCCTGCGCCACAATGGACTGGAAGAACTGCTCAAAGGTGAGTGCCATGTTAGCTCCTCATGAGACCCATGTCCTTGAGAACCTGGAACCCTACATTCATCGTTGCCTGCTGAGCCTTGTTGGTCTTGCGCCAACGGGGATCGCTGCGCAGGGTGGACTGGAAGTCCGTGAGCTGCATGCCCGTAGGCTTGCCGTCCTTGTTCAGTCCGTTGAGGGCCCGCTTGATGAGCGGGTCCGACAGGCCGATGCTGGTGTCCACAATCTCCAGGTCGTCGGCCATCTGCTGGATGTACGGTGCAGCGATCTGCCGCATCGTCTGGCCGCCCTTGAGCTGCTCAGCATACGCCGGGTACGCGGAGCTGGCCTGGGCTACCATCTGGTTCTTGAAGTCATCTTGAGTGGCCAGTCCCCTGGCCACTAGCTGGGCCTGGTTCTTGATGGTCTGCTTGTCCAGAGACACGCCCTGCTCGTAGGCGTACTCCTTCATCTGCCTCTCAAGCATTCCGGCCTGGCCCTTTAGCGTGCCCTTCTCGGTGAAGGTGACGTATCCACCAAGGAGGTTGCGTAGTAGGGCTTCGTCCAGTCCGGTCTGAATGGCTTGCTCGGCGAACTTGCCGAGCTTCCCTGGAGGGATGACCGCTCCGATCTCAGCAGCCAGCTGCTGGATCTGGACCTTAGCGGCTTCGACCTTTGCCCCATAAGTGGCTGGATCAATTGCCTTCTCCTGCTGTGCCTGGCGCATGGTGTCCGAGTTCTGCTTCCACCAGTCGGTGTTGCGCAGCTCGGCCTGGAACTTCTCCCTCGTCCACGTTTCCTTCACGGAGTCCTGGAACAGCTTGGCCACGCTCGGGATGGAGTTGAGGAACGAGTAGGCCCACCCGTACTCGGAGGCCATAGCCTCCGGGTCGAGCTTCGGGGTAGGGTCCTCGCTGGGCTCCCAGTCGGAGGCGGTGTCGCCTCCGACCATGCCAGCCATGCGACGGCCACCGATGAAGCCCTCCTGGTCGGAGAGGTTTCCGATCTTCACGTTGGACCCTGGGCGGGGAGCGTGAAGGATCTTGCCGTCTCCGATGTAGAAGCCTACGTGATCGGGGCCGTCCCACTTCGTGGTGTTGTCGAAGAAGACAAGGTCGCCAACCTGTAGCTCGTTCATCTTGACGGCCTTGCCCTCCCCGATCTGCGTGAACGTAGTGTCCGAGATGTTGATGCCGAAGTGCTTGAGCACCAGCTGAGTCAGGCCGGAGCAGTCAACACCCTTGGTCAGGCTATTGCCACCCCAAACGTACGGTGTCCCGATGAACTGCTTGGCGTACTCGATTACGTCATTGCCTGATACTGGCACCTTAGCCTCCGTTTACCATCTCCATGAGCCAGTTCATGCCGTTGGTTGCGGCCTGGTAGGCCCCGTACTCGGGGTCTGCCTTCGCCGCGTCCTCTGCCATCATGGCTCGATCTGCGGACGCTACTCCGCCCTTCGTTACGCTGGTGGAACCAGTCGCATCCCCAGTGCCAGCCGCGCCAGCCATGCCGCCTGCGTAGGTGGTGGTGGTCGTAGTGGTCTGGGGGTTGGCCTGCTCGTATGCGTTCAGCCTTGCCTGGAACGATCGAGTCTCAGCCTTAGTAGGGGCGCGCCCCAGGAGGGCGCGCGTTGCTTCCTGGAAGATTGCCCGCGCCGTGAGAGCCGACGAGATGTCGAGGTTGGTCGCGGTCTGTGTCACGGAGCGAGGCTTGACGTAGGTCTGCTCTCGCTGCCTACGGTCCTTTGCGAGCATGTCCCACGGCGTGAGCTTCACGCCGGATGAAAGCTTGATTGCGGACTGCTCTACATAGGAGGCCCACAGCTTTCGGAGGTCAGCGTCGCGCGCACCATCCACTTCGTAGCCAGCAAGTGCTGCCTGCGTGGTGAATGCATCCAGGGTCTTCTGATCCCACGTGTCGTACTGGGAGATGACCTCGGATAGCGGCCTGACATTGTCGACCGTCGGGGGCGGCATAGCCGCCCCCTCGAATCGCGCTTCCTTGCGGTCTATGTCCGAGGTCTTGACGGACCCGAGATAAACTCCCGGGTCCTTAGGATTGGACGTGGAGGGTGCGGCAAGTGGTCCAGCCGCAGCGCTCCTGTCCGCGATAGCCTCTGTGAATGTCTTCGGCTCCGCGTTAGGGCTCGGAGCCGGTGTTGGTCCTGGCATTACTCCTCAGCCTCCATGCTGTCCTTGTCGAATCCCATGTCTCCGCTGAACCACCTGTTGTGGATCCACTCGAACTTAGTGTCCTTCTCCAGAAGGTCCATCACCATCTGGTCCCACTGCCCCTTGATGTCCGAGTTGGACTGGGCGAGAGGGTCTGCCGATCCGCCAGCGGCCTTGCGGCCGATGAGCGTGACCTGGAAGTTGCGCCTCTGCTCAAGGTATCCGTGCAGGGTGTAGATGTCGGAGCGAACTCCGACCGTTCCATCCTGTAGCGGCTGGGCCTTGGCCCACAGCTCGGGGTCGTTGACGATGTCCCAGATGTCGGAGGCCCTGCGGTCGTACTTGGTCCTGTCGACCGAGTTGTACGCCTCAGACCATGCCTCGTTGTAGAACGCGTTCTCGCTACCGTTAGGGTTCATGGGGGATCCCAGAACTCCGACGATCGCGTCACGCTGAGCCTTGAGCTCTTCCGCCCCACTGTCGCTGAAAGTCTTGAACCCCGCATCGAACAGCTGCGCACGCAGTCCGTTCATTGCCGAGTTGTACTGCTTCCAGCCAAGAGCCTTCTGAGCCTCACTCCACGCCTCGGATGCCGACATGTTCTCGCGCTGCGTGAGGTCGGTTGCCGCTCCAGCTGAGTGCGTCTTCTGGTAGAAGTACGCACCCTCACTGAACGTGCCCTCACCCTCGTGACCGACGATGAGTCCAGCGTACTCAGGCCCGACCTTGTTGACCAGGTCCGAGTAGTACTTGCTCATCTCCACCGACTCCGCCGTTGGGCGGAGGCCGGTGTTGTTCTTGGACATGGACTGGGTGAAGGTGTAGAACGAGTCACCGTACTTGTCGTAGAACTTCTGGTCGGCCGAGTCCGGGTCGAGCTTCTGGTAACGCTGGAACTCGTCACGGAAGAACTGGTAAGGATCCTGTGCGTTGACCGACAGGGGCAGCGCAAAGGCGAATGCGGTGCGAGCGATGCTCCACCTGTCCGCACGATCCTTGAGTTCCTTCCAGTCGGGCGGAGTCTCGCGCATACCGTTCTGGTACTTGTAGTTCTCCACCTGCATCATGTAGAACATGTTGCGCTGACGGGACTCCGAGAAGTCGTCCATCGAGTCGCCTAGGCGCTTACCGGTGTTCGGGTTGATGAAGTCGGTCCAGGAGTCCTGCGGCCCGAAGGGCAGCACTCCCAGCTTCTTGGCCCAGTCGGCAAGCCTTGGCTCGTCCTGTGCGAAGTGGTTGACACCGATCTGCACGAACGGCCCAGCGCCGACGGGGAAGACCCCGTCGCCGTTGTTCAGGACCAGCTCAGCCGAGGACAGCGGCATGGTGAGTACCGCATCCGGGTCCAGTCCGAGGTTCTCCTTGAGGGCCTTGCCTCCGAGGTACTCGGGAATCTGGATGAGCATCTTGCGCTCACTGTACTTGGTCAGCTTCTTCTCTCCGGTCACAGGATCCGTGGAGAATCCAGCGCCATCGATGACGTTGCCGTCCTGGTCCACCGTGATGCCGGAGCGCGTAGGCGCTCCGTACGTCTGGGCCACGTGAGCCAGCGTCTGAGGCTTGTCCGCGATGATACGAGCCCAGCGGTTCCACGACTCCTGCTGCGCACCGAAGAACGCACCGAAGTGCCTCATCGCGTACGCCATCTTGGTCTCGTGGTCCATGGTGAACGTGAACTTCTTCACGTCACGCAGGGCCGCCTTGCGGGCGGTCTCCTGCATCTTGAGGCGGGTGGCCTCGCTGACGTGGGTGATGCCCTGAGCCTTCATGATCTTCATCTGCGCAGCCAGGTCGGCCTTGTACTGCTGACCGAAGAGAGGGTGCCTGAGCATCTTCTCCGCTGGCAGCTGGTTAGCCAGCTTGAAGTAGCCGGTGATGAAGGTGTCCAGCGTCTTGGAGATAGGGTTCTCTCCAGTTGCATAGCTCCACGACTGGGCGTTGACGTCCGGTCGTGCCTTCATCGGGATAGCCTCAAGCATCGACCTGTCCAGCGTGCCGTTCAGGGCCGCTACGCGAATGGCGTCCATGCCTGGCATCGCCGGGTTGAGCGTGTGGTCGACCTCTGCCTTGACGCGCTGAGCGAGCTCGTGGTCTGGCATGTTCTTGAGTCCGATCTCCGCACGGTACGCACGACCCTCAGGGTCGGTGCGCATCCAGTGCACCAGCTGAGCCTCGTCATCTCCCATCAGGACCCTTCGGCCGATCTTGGAGTGAGCGATCTGCTGGTTGATCTTCCTCGTCCACGCATCCATGTGCCCGGTCTCGCGGGCACGGATGTTCCTCCAGTCCAGTCGACGAGAGCGCTTGAGCAGCGACGTAGCCTCGGAGCCGAGGATGTTGTCGAGGTTCTTCTCGCCGCGAGATAGGTCAGCGAAGAGCTGTCCCTGCTTGCCTGCGAGCGCACCCTCGAACGGCTGGCGTCCGATCCTGATGTCGCGCGTCTGCGCTCCATAGGCAGCCATGTCCGAGTACATCCCTCGTCGGACGTGAGCTGCGTCGAGGTCTGCCTTGATGTCGTCGAGGTCTGCCTTGAGTAGCAGCTTGTCGGCTGGCGTCGCAGTCGGATCGTCGTACAGACGCTGAGTCACCCTCTGCTGCTCGCCGAGGCGCTCGATGTTCACAACCTCCGACTCGTGCGCGAACCTTGCGGCCGAGATGTCGTCGGAAGCCCAGCGACCACGGAAGAAGTCCTGGATCGTAACCTTGCCACCCTCTGCCATCCTGCCCGCCATGGCGGCAGGACCGAAGCGGGCCATCTGTCCGAGGAAGTCATCGGCCAGTGCGCGCGGTGCGTAGCCGAGACGGAACAGCTGAGCGAACTTCCAGTACGAACCGAGGGTGTCGGCCATGCCGACAGCCCACTCTCCAGCGTTCTTCGCGTTACCGAAGGACTTCTGGAACGCCGAGCCGTGCTCCTTGAGCATCCTGTCGAATGCCTTGAAGTCCAGCATGACGTGGCTGTTGGCAAGCTGGGTCTCGAAGATGGGAGTGGTGATCAGTCGACCACCGTCCGCCTCGATCTCCGCTACGTTGATCGGAGTTGCCCCACCAGCCGGGTCGGGGATGGTTCCCGTTCCGTAGCTGCGGCCACCCGCCGTAGCGATCTGGCCCTGACGTCGCCTGGTGGCGAAGTCTCGGTACAGCTCCATGCCCAGCTCATGGGAGAGCTGGTCGGCTGGCGCCTTGCCCACGTTGTAGCGAGCGATCATCGAGGCCACGGCCTCGGTCTCCATCTTCACGAGCTGGAGACCACGGTCGGCAGGGTCGACCTTGAGGTACTGGCTGACCATGCGCTCACGCGTTGCTCGGTCCAGGGTGGGCGCCTCCTCAAGGAGGGCGCTCACGTTGCGGTACGAGTCCTCTGCATGGATGTCGATGTATGCCGTAGGCCTGATGTCGTTGTACGACCTGATCAGCTTGATCGGCAGGCCGACCGAAGCGTTGTAGACCAGCGCACCGGCAGCCTTGATCGGGTTGGCGACGAACGGGTTCTTGAGCTGTCCACCCTCGCGCACCGTCTTCGATCCACGGACCTTCATGCCGATCGGAGTGGTGATGGAGTTGAAGTTCATGCTCTCGATCGTGCGCTGACCATCCACCACGTCGTCGATGAACTTCGTGTTGCGGTTCAGCTGGTCGATGAACTTCTTCTCCGTATCGATCGCAGCCTTGATGCGAAGCCCGCGAGGGCCCGCCTGCTGGGCTGGGGTGAGCGAGGAGTAGTAGGTTCCGTGAGCGGTGACGCGCTTGTTGGTCTGGTCGATCTGGTAGGCGATGTCGATGTTCTTGGCCCTCAGGGCCTCGGTTGCGATCTCGTCACCCATCGAGACTCGGAGGATGTCCGAGATCTCGTTCTTGTCCTTCGCCTGCATAAGCAGGCGGGACAGAGTGTCGCCATCCTTGGACCTTGCGATCGTCTGGAAGTCGCGACGCATGACCAGCGCTGCGTTGTCGGGGTTCGCGGCCTTGATCTTGAAGACCTCGTCCACCATGTTCTGGAAGACGGAACCGCGAGTCATCAGCTCGAACGACTGCTCAGGGGCAAGGCCAGCCTTCTTGCCAGCCTTGCCAGCGATCTTGACCTGCTCGGAGACCGGACGAACGAAGGATGCCTGGCGAGCTGCGCCTGCACCCTTACCTACGATGACGAGCGGGTCAGCCCACCACGAGACGGCGAAGTCGGAGATGCCGGAGGTGAACTGAGCCATGCCGCCGGACTTGTAGTACTTCTCCGACACGGTCTTGCCAGCGGGGGCCTTGCCCTCAAGTACGAGCTTCTTGTCCTGAGCCATCTGCTCAGGGCTGATGCCACGCTCCTTGAGCTCTTCGTTGTTCAGCCCGAGCTGCCAGATAGCCTGGCCGGGCGAGACCGAGTGGGCCTGGTCCCACATGCTGCCGAGGTAGTCCCACTCGCTCTGTCCGAACGACGCCTCGGGCGCCCCCTCAGGGCGCCCATAGATGACGTTGTGCGCAGCCATGGAGGCAGCCGACAGGGCAGGCGACACGCTCTCCGAGTACAGCCAGTACAGCTTCGAGCCAACCCACTCGATCGGCTTGAAGATCGGAGAGGCGAAGATGTTGCCCTCGGCCATCTTCTCCTGACGCTTCTTGGCCAGCTCGTTGAGCTGCTCGTCAGTCGGTGCGGCACCCATCGCGGCACCGGGGCCGCTCATGTACTGGAGCACCTCCCCCTGAACGTTGTCAGGGAGGGCGTCGAAGGTGGTGTCACCGTCTAGGATTGCGTTGGAGATGATCTCCAGGTCACGCTGGTTCGACGAGTTCTGCATCTGGGGTCTCCATTCCTAGCGGCGTCGGTGGCGCCTCGTATGGAGAGATGCCAGCCCGCATGAGCTTGAGGGCCATGTCATTGGCCTGTGCTCGGTCTACGCCCGAGCGTGCGATGTCGATGCCGACTCGCGGAGAGTCGGAGAATGCCAGGGCCAGGGCTCCCATGTCGTCGAACCACTGCCCGCCGTAGATGTACTCGGGGTCGGTCACTGTAGGGCCTTGGCCTTCCTTACGATGTTGCGCATAGCCCATGAGGCTCCTGGCTGGTTGGCCATGAACTCAAGCACGGGCATGTAGGGCAGCAGGCTCTCTAGGTCCTGGCCCTGCTGGTCAGGCAGGCCTAGTGCCGCCTCACCGGCGCCTGGCCCGAGGGCGGCGCCTTCCGTTACTGGCACACCTGGCTGGGTGCTTGGTGCAGCGAAGTCGATGACCCTGCTGCCGGGGTCTCCGAACAGGGCGGCGAAGTCTCCTCCGCCGCTCGCCATGGGAGCGCCCTGTCGCTGCTCGGTGTTGGCCTTAGCCTCGCCGTAGCCCGCGTTGGGGGTGGAGAGGTTGGCGTTGTCGACAGCCTTGTCGGTACGCTTGCTGAACTGGCCGGGGCCAGACACTGGGGTAGCCATCTGGCCCCCTCCAATCTGCTCTTAGCGAGCCATGGTTCCGCCCCCACCGGTCATGCCGGTGTTGACGATGGTGTTCGAGGCCCAACCGGACCCCGACTGGTACGAGGTGTCAACCTGCACCATGGAAGGTACGCCGCCAGTCCACGGACCAGCGATGTGTGGGGCCAGCATGGACCCCTTGAGCGACGACCATGCACCCTGAGGTCCGTGGTTGCCTGCGAACCAGCCGTTCTCGGCCATGTGGTTCTCCTTAGATAGCAGCCTGGCGCTGAGTCCTGGCCGACATTGTAGCTTCGCCCTGTCCGGTGAGTCCTGCGAGCAGGCTCATCATGTCCATGCCCTGCGGAGCCTGAGAGGCTCCGGGCTGGCTTGGGGCTGGCGCTCCACCCTGCTGTCCTCCACCACCCATAAGGGCGGCCAGCGGGTCCACAGCAGCAGCCGCGTTCGGCTGCTCCTTAGGCTTGAACGCCTTGAGCACAGCCTCGTGCACAGGCGTACCCTTCTCTCGCTCCTTCATGATGGTTGCCAGCTTGAGCAGCGCATCATTCGGATCGATCCCACCCTGCTGGGCTAGAGGAAGGATGGCCTGTGCGTAGGCCATCACGCCCTGCTTGGTGGCGTCTGTTAGCTGCTCTAGGTCGATCTGGGCCTGGAGGGCGACGACGTCCAGTTCCATTGGGAGCTGACGCTGTACGAAGTCGCGAGAGACAAGCTGATCTCCTCGCAGCTGGAGAAGAGCGACGATCGCTCGTGCCGGATCCTGGCCTGCGGCGAACCCGTAGGTGACGTCGACAGCATACGAACCGTCGATATCCTCGACTGGGACATAGTCCTCCTCGAACGGCGTGCCCTGGACAACGCCGCTGATCGTCTTCTTCTCGTTGGGCCAGAGTGCCTCGTCCATCTGGAAGCACATCTCGATGGCCCTCATAAGGGCCTGGGCCACGACCGTCTGACCGGTCGTGATGACAGTGTCGAATCCACCCATCAGGGCCTCGACACCCTTGCCGGTGATGATGGACGCATCCATCGTTCCGGTCCTCGCCTCTGGGCTGCGCATGGAGCGACGGCCCTCTAGGTCGAGGATGTTCCCCTCCTGGAACGCCCACTGAGCGTTCGGAGGCTCAAGGTATCCAGCACCCTGCGGGTTGTCCGAGCGGAAGACCTTGTCTCCACCCGCCTGGAACTGAGTGACATCCTTGGGCAGGATCAGCGGTGCGCGGACTGCCTTCTGTGTCGCCTCAAGGGCGAGCATCGCGATACGGCTCTTCGCCAGGTGAACCCAGATGGCGTCGTCGTACGCGCCTCGGATCTCCCTGTCGTAGCCCGGCCTGCGGGCGATGGAGACGTAGACCTTCCTCATCGGGTTCGGCATGGAGTCCATGACGTGGTTCGACTTCGAAGGCAGGTACATGATGATCTGGTCGGCGTCGCAGTACTTGACGACCTCGATCTTCTGGTACTCCCAGCCGTTGACGGCCTCGCCGACAGCGTTGGTCTGGAGGACCCTCAGAAGGTGAGGGAACTTGGCCACCAGATAGATGGCCTCTTCGTTCCACACCTTCGTGTAGCTCGTGACGCGGCCGTGGATGTCGAACTCCGGGTAGGTGCCGATAGGGTTCTCGACCCTGATCATCGGCATCTTGTTGTCGAAGTCCGGCTCGACCACGTAGATCGCCATGCCGTAGGTTCCGTAGTGATCGCAGAAGGTCACCTGGCTACCCGCCCCAAGGCGGGAGCCCTGGACGTAGTGGTTGGCAATCTTCGTGCGCTTACCTGCGAACTTCTTGGCCTTCTGGCTGGTGGCGAAGCCAGCGGAAGCGTTGATGCTAGGCATCGCTCCCATGACCTCGGCCGTGTCTCGTGCTGCGCTGTCGATCATGTTGGCCACGATCGGCTTGGGCCATGCGTCAGGCATGGCCCCTGGCATCACGCTCTCGACATCGCCGGAACGAATGTCTCGTACATCCTTCTGGCGCTGGTCACGGTCAGCGGCGGCACGGCGCAGTGCATCGACCTTCGCGGCTACGTTTTCAAGTGTGAGCGCCATGCGATCACCTCCTTACTTGGTGAGCGCCCTTAGG